>Ga0247815_10001881_pt1 | contig 15796 bp, 26 predicted proteins | sample UWRJL194509B1_FD_181014 | JGI IMG/M metagenome (GOLD analysis project Ga0247815, IMG submission 181014) | Plant litter microbial communities from Arlington Agricultural Research Station in Wisconsin, United States - UWRJ-L194-509B-1 | ecosystem: Environmental > Terrestrial > Plant litter >...
TACCATTACGCTCACGGTCGGAGCGAACATGGTCGACATCGTCAAGCTCCGGAAATGGTACTACGTGCCGGCGGAAGTCGCGGTCAACAAGACTGGCGACACGATGACCGGTCCACTGGTAGTGCCAGCGAACGCGAGCGGCAGCCAGGCGCCGCGCGTCAGCGAGGTCATCAAAAAGGCTGGCGACACGATGACTGGTGCGCTCAACGGGGCGCCGCTGATCACACTCGCGGCGGCAGCGACGGTCAACATCGGCGCCGCTGCATCGAACCTCTTGTCGATCACTGGCACGACCACCGTCACGGCATTCGACGTCACGGGTAACGGAACCGTACGTAAGGTGATCTTTACGGGAATATTGACCCTGACGCACAACGCAGCGACGCTGATACTGCCAGGCGCCGCGAACATCATCACTGCTGCTGGCGACGTCGCAGAATTCACCTCGCTTGGTGCCGGCGTATGGAAGTGCAGCTCCTACATTCGTCAGAGCGGCTTGCCTGTGATCGGCTCGGCTGACGCTACCAAGCTGCCGCTGGCTGGCGGCAACATGACCGGTCCCCTGAATCTGTTCCGCGACCCAGTAGGCGCAATGGAGCCCGTGACGAAACAGTACATGGAAGCGAACGGCTCCAATTTGGGCCAAATCTACGCAGCAGTTTTTGCATTTTAAGGAATAAATATGGCTACGACCAACACACCAGCATTTCCGCAGAAACCTAAAACCTTCACTGCCGTGGTGACGGCTGCGTGCGTGATAGGTACCGCCGACGCGCCCACCAATACCACGCTGTTGGTGACGGCCGGCACCGATGGTGCGATCCTGACCAACTTGCATGCAATGCCGCGAGCTACCAACACGGCAGCCAGCCTGCTGCTGTTTTTGTCGAAGGACGGCGGCACGACCAAGCGCCTGATCGATTCGGCGCTTATGCCGGCCGCCACCGTCAATACGACCACTGCGATCCAAAAAACACAGTTCGCTCGCTTCAACGAACTGACCCCGATGCGTCTCGAGGCTGGTGATACCCTCTACGTGGGGAGCCAAGTGCTCCTTGCTGCAGGTTTCGTTTTCGAGTGCGAATTCACGAACTACTAAGGCGGATCATGCTCGGCAGCGTCAGCAATTTGCTTCAGCAAGCCACCGGCCTGCCAAGGTTAGCGATTCCGCGCGCTACACCTATCAACAATCGACGTGGCGCGCGTCTGACGTTCACGGCAAGCACTTCGTGGACATCGCCTGTTGCGTTTATTCGAGTAGCTTATGGGCGCGGACAAGATGGCGAGCCTGCGACTGGAGAGCACTCCTACGCAGATGCTTATGTAACCTATAGTCAAACAATTTATCAAGATGCGAGTGGCAATTTCACGGAAGGACCGGAAACAAGTCAAGGAACGTCAATCGGAGCGATGCCATCGGCCCACTGCGATACTGTGGCATATCCGACGGGCGGCGGGTATGCCACCTGCTACAGATATGAATATACTACCGTCGATGTGGGCGATTACGAGCCAGCGACTAACGGAGCCGCATTGACAGCATTTGGGCTGAGCTTCCCCGGTGGCGCTGGGAGAGCAGCATCGATCAAGACCGTGCAGGCCGTCAGGGTAGTGCCTAATCAAATGTATGCAATCGTCGTTCCGCCTGGCGGATCCCTAACGATCATCTATTAAATCAGGATATTTATGAGTCTCGCTGCAAAAATCGGAGCCCTGTTCGGCACATCTGGTACATCCGTGGCCGGGGCGTCGCCGGAGCAAGCCGGCACGATCAAGATGCATGCCGGCGCCAACGCGCCAGCAAGCTGGCTCCTCTGCTATGGTCAGGCCATCAGCCGGACAACCTATGCGGTACTGTTCGCTGAAATTTCGACAGTCTTCGGTTCCGGCGACGGCAGCACCACTTTCAATGTCCCTGACCTGCGCGGCCGCGTGCCGTCCGGCAAAGACGACATGGGCGGCACGGCGGCCGGCGTGTCCGCCGTGACTATCAGTGCTGCAACCAGGGCCAGCACGTCGAACGGCGTAATCACGGCGCTGTCAGCGACCGCTGGTCTGTCGGTGGGTATGAAGGCCATCGGATCGGGCATAGGCGCCGGTGCCCTGATCAGTTCGATCGACAGCGCGACGCAGGTGACCCTGTCTGTAAATAATACGGCGACGGGCACATCGGCGATACGTTTCGGCGTCATCGATGGTGCCACCCTCGGCGATAGAGGGGGCTCGCAAGTTGCGCAGCTCACCACGGCTCAAATCCCGGCCCATAATCACACCGGCTCGACAGCATCGGCCGGCGATCACAGCCACACCGGCGGCGCCGCGAATGGCGGGAATGGCGGCTCCCTGTCGCCGCCTGCTGGAGCTACCTTCGTCAACACTGGGACCGCCGGCGCGCACACGCACACGCTGACGATCGACAATGCTGGCGGCGGACAAGCGCACAGCGTGACTCAGCCGTCGATAGTCATGAATTTCATCATCAAGACCTGATCGGCGGCAACGTGTCGTGACCACACCATGGGAGCATCCTGAAAAGAGGTTACCATGGCAACTATCAAGTCCCACTTCGTCAGCTTCATCAAGCGCTTCGCCGTGTTCGGCGACAAATCCGCCTTCTTGCTGACAGCGCCCTTCGCCCTCGCGCTCTACCTGATCGACCCGACCCTACTCAAGACGCTGCTCCAGTGGGTGCTGTTCGCGCCGGTGCTGGCCGGCATCGCGATCGTCGTCTCGCGCGTCACCTTCCCGCACATCGACCTGACCGAGCATATCAACGAAGCGAAGGCCGGGAATACCGCCAGCGCCATCGTGGTCGCCTCCGTGGTGTTCTTCGTCGCTGCAATCGTGGTGGCGCTGGTGCTGTGGGCCAAGGCCTGATGCGCGCCCTGGCCCTGATCCTGGTGCTGCTGTGCACGCCGGCGCTGGCCGTCGACGTGCACACCTACATCCCAGCACAGGCCCCTGCCCTGCTGCCGCAGCTGCGCGCCATGCAGGAAAGCGTTTGGCCGGACGCGCCGACACCATCCTTCCTGCCTGCCCAGATCGAGCAGGAAAGCTGCATCAGCCTGACGCATAGCCGGTGCTGGAACCCCCGCTCTCAGCTCAAGACGAGCCGCGAATGGGGGCGTGGTCTGGGCCAGGTGACAACCGCCTACCGCGCCGACGGCTCGATCAGGTTCGATAAACAGGCTGAGCTGCGCGCCATGTACCCCAGCTTGCGTGGCTGGTCCGACGCGAACTGGGCTGACCCAAAATACCAGCTCACGGCCCTGGTGGAAATGGACCACGGCATCTATCGCCGCGTGGCCGGCGCCGCGACAATCCCCGACCGCCTGTCCTTCACCCTGTCGGCCTATAATGGCGGCGAGTCAGGCGTGCGCCAGGACAGGCTGCTGTGCCGCAATACCGCTGGCTGCGACCCGGACGTCTGGGCCGGCCACGTCGAACGCTATTCCCTCAAAACTCGCAAGGTGAACCCCGGCTACGGTGCCAGCGCCTTCGATATCAACCGCGAGTACGTCCACAACGTGATGCACTTGCGCCGGCCGAAGTACGACCAATTCTTTCAGAAAATAAACAAATGACCGCACCTAACACCCTCGCCTCCGCCGCCGACGAGCGCACCCTGATCGCGGCTTCCATCGAGGCAGCGCTGGCCGTGGTCCGCCAAGAGCAGTCCCAGATCAGCAACGAGATCCGCCAGGAGCAGGCGGAGCTCCGCGCCGAGCTGAAGAAAAACACCGAGGTCACCAGCGAGATCAAAACGCAGACGGGCGAGCTGATCGTCTTTTTCGAGGCAGCCAAAGGGGGCTTCAAGGTTCTCGGCTGGCTCGGCACGGCCATCAAGTTCCTCGGCGGCATCGCGGCCGCGTGTGTCGGCATCTACGCGCTGGTGCAGGCCATCCTGCACGGCGGCATGCCTCCCAAATAAGGACAGCACCATGAACCCCTGGGCAATCGTCGGCGGCTTAGTGCTGGCTATCTCGCTGGCCGGCGGCGGCTACTACACCGGCTGGGAGCAGCGCGGCGACCGCGAGGCCGCCAAGGCGCTGGTGGTGGAGCGCGACGCAGCCAGGGTGTTGGCCGCAGAGACGAAGCGCGCCGATGGCATCGCAGGGCAGCTGGCCCTGGAGAAGGAAAACATCAAGACCGTGACCATCGAGGTCATCAAGCAAGTTCCGATGGTCACCACCATCTACACCGAGAAAGTTGGCGATGAACCTCTCCCGATCCCTCCTGCTGTTTATACCGTTGGCTTTGTCCGCCTGTGGGACGCTGCCTACGGCCCCAACATTCTGCGCGCCGGTACCGGCCTCGCTCCTGGTGCGCCCCGAGCGCCCGACATCCTTAGAGCAAAAATCAGCAGCGCCGACGTCCTCGACAACCACATCGAGAACGCCGGCAAGCACGCAGCCTGCTACGCGCAGCTGAACAAGCTGATCGACCTGGAGCTGGGCCGAGGCGGCGCTACGCCGCAGCCTGCTCCGCCTTCTCCCACGTCGCCTTGATCACGGCGCCGAGCATATTGGCGGCTACGGCGGCGTCGCCATTGTGGTTGTGAATATACTTCTCCGTCGTCGCCAGCACGTTGTGACCCAGCAGCTCAGCGATCTGGGCCTGGGTCATTCCGGCCATGTGCGCCAGTGAGCCAGCGGTGTGCCGCAGGTCGTGCAGACGCAGCTCCGGCGGCAAGCCGGCCTCCACCTTGATCCGCCCCCACACCCGGTAGACGTTCAGCGTCGGATTGCCTGTGGAGCCCTGAACAAGGAATTTCCCCTCCAGCTGCTCGATGATGTCCATGGCTGCTTCCGACAGGTGGATGTTGCGCGGGCCCACTTTGCTATCCGGCAGTTTCAACACGTTCTTGGACCGGTCGACCCATTTCGACTCAGCCATCAGGATCTCGTTCTTGCGGCACCCGGTGAGCTGCAGTAGCCGGATGAAGTCCGCGAAGGTGGCCTCCAGGCGCCGCTCCTCCACCATCTTGTCCATGGTGCGGTTTAGCTGTCCGATCTGCTCATAGGACAGGATCAGGTCGTGCTTCTTGAGCTTGAAGCGCTTGATGCGGCGGCAGGGGTTCGTGTTGGTCGGCCGCCACTTCCAATCCTCGGCGAGGTTCATCGCCTTCGACAGCAGGGCCAGCGTCTGGTTGGCGGCCGCTGGCTTGTCGGACAGGCTGCCGAACAGCGCGAGGATGTCCGACTTGTCGATCGACTTCACCTTTCGGCTGCCGAGCGCCGGCAGGATGTACAGGCGCCAGTTGTTGCCGTCGACGCGCTGGCTGGACTCCTTCTTGAAGGGCTTGGCGTGCTCGCGCGTGTAGCGGTCCTCCAGGTCGGCCATTGTGGGGCTGGCTTTGTCCTCCCGGCGCGCCTGGAGCGGATCCTTCCCCTCGGCAACCTGCATCAACACCTTGCGCGCCAGCTCGCGGCCCTTGTCCGGCGCGAAGTCGTTGCAGCGGCCGAGCTTCTGCTTGCGCTGGACCCCGTCCTGCGTGCGGTAGCGAACGAGGTAGGACTTGGTCCCGGTCGGCTGCACGCGCACGCCGAAGCCGCGCACTTCGTCGTCCCAAAGGAAGATATCCGCCTCGCCGGCGGCCTGCTTGTCGATGATGGTTTTGGTCAATTTGGGCATGGCGTCATTTCATTTTAGGGCGCAAAAAGGGCGCAGATTTCCGGGAACGAGGAGGAGTTTGCGGGTATCGGCCGCAAACTGCCATCCGGCTAAGACATTGAAATCGGGTAGGAAAATGTATTCCGATGTACTCAGCGTAGACGCATGATAAGTGTCTCATTGTTTTTGCGCAATCACTATTTTTGCCAATGAATGCTGGGCTTCCCGTCGGACGGCAACGCATTAGGGCGCAAATAGGGCGCAATCCAATGGCAGCCCGGAGGCGCGAGCTTTCGGGCCGCATTTTTGTGTCCGGAGCCTGAGCCGGTAAGGCCAAAAAAAAGCGGCTCCGAAGAGCCGCCTTGCCGAGCAGTAGCGCTTTTACAGAGCCACACCGTAAGCTGCGGTGCCGCTGCCGGCGTTGTACAGCCAGGTGTTGACCTTGGTGGCGAAACTGGAGCCCGGGGTGTTCGCGCCGTAGTACAGGATCTGGCCGACCACGGCGCCCTTGGCCTGGGTGTCGGCGGCGGCGGTGGTCAAGCCGGCGCCCACATACAGGTTGTAGAAGTAGGTGTACTGGCTCACGAAGTGCGCAACCTGTGCGGCGGTTGGGGTGACGCCCAGCGAGTCGAGGTAGGTCGTGGTGATCAGCTGCTCCAGCGTCAGGCCAGCGATCTTGGTCGCGAACTGGGTGGTCGCCGAGAATGCTGCGCCCAGTGCCTGGTAGGCGTACAGCAGTGGGTTGGCGACGCCGGTGCCGGCGCCATAGCTGTACTGCGCCAGCGAGAAGGCGGCCAGGCTGTCGACGCGCGCGGTGACTGGCACCACACCTTCAACGTAGTTCGCGACGATCAGCGCCGGCTTGGTGCTGTTGGTGGCCTGGTTGATCAGGCTGCCGATGTAGTCGGGGATGGTCAGGGTGCCCAGATTGACGCGGTCAGCGATCAGAGCGGCGTCGACGGAATTGGAGGTGCGGATTACTGCCAGTTGGATTGCGATAATATCGGCCGAGGTAGTCATAAGTATCCTAAAATAAAGTTTGGTAGAAACTTAATCTTACATCAAATTTGTCCTATCCGCATACTTCTGGAACAAATATTTTTACTGAACGCGCTCACGCTTGAACACGAAATGAGCCAGGATGCCAAGCAGCGCAAGCGCGGGTATATCGGTGGTGGGCTGCCAGATCGAGAAAGTCCAATATTTGTACCTGGTGATCATCTCGATCGCGCAGCCGATCAGCGCGGCCGTGAAAAAGGCGTGAGGAATAAAGCGCATGGCCTGCTCCTTAGTGTCCGCACGGCAGCGTGCCGTCGGTGGAGGGGATAGCGCCGCACAGGCAGCGCCGGATTTCCGGACGTACAGCATCCGAAGGCGCGGCGATAGGACGCAGGAGCTTGGCTGGTAAGCTCCAGATGGGGCGGCGCGGGCTTTCATCCATATGCGGCCACCGCTTCCTTCTCCCGCGCGCGCCAGACCGCCAGCGCTGCTTTGTAGCTGGCCTTGGCCTCCTTCATCGTCGGCTTCCAGTCGCCCTTGATCTCCGGGCTCCAGCGATCGCCGCGCGTGAACTCGCGGCGTCGGTAGCGGTAGTGCCCCTCCGGCCCGCCGAAGCGCCAGCCGCTCTGGATCTCGGGCACCTCGATGCACAGCCACTCCGCGAACGATTCGCTGTACTCGGCGTCCAGGTACTCGCCGTAGCGGCTGCGCTTCGGCGGGAGTGGCAGCTGCTGGAGCGCCAGCGCGCGGCCAGCGTCGGTAACGCGAAAGACCAGGTCGTCCTTATCGAGGAAGGCAGGCGTGCGACAATCTGCCATCAGGCCGAGTGACACGAGCTCCAGCAGGATGTGCTGGGAGTGGTGGCCGGCGCCGGCGACGTAATAGTTCCGGTATGGCTCCCGGCGCTGCGGGTCGACGCCCAGCGCATGATGCAGCACTTCGAGCTGCTTGGTGCTGGCAGTGATCATGGCTTTGCCTCCCAGGCCACGCAGTCGGCACCCTCATCGGGCCACACGCCGCGCCGGGAGATTGGCTGGGCAACAAAGCATGACGCCAACGGCGGAACTTCGGGCGCAGGCACGCTGCAGCGACCGACGGCGTTCGCCTTGAAGCGCCCGGTCGGGGTCAGCTGGAACCGCGCATGCGAGCACGTGCCGCAAGATTTGGGCATCATGGCATCCCCCGGCCGATCTCGGCGGAGGCGCGGACGATGGCGCGGCGGGTAGCGGCGCATGGGTCCAGCGCACCGTCGGTGGTCTCGTTTATGATGCCTTCTTCACCCGGCCCCTCGGTGAGTACCATGACGTTGGTCTCATCGACGTCGATCAGCAAGTGAAGCCTCACCGCCAGGTCCAGCGCCTGCCCGCTATTCTGGAGCGGGCTCCACAGCATGTCCCGGGCGATCTCCTCGCCGCGCGACATCAGCCAGTCGTAGTCCCACTCGGCGCGCGTCTTGCCGGCGGCCTTCGCCGCCAGCGCCATCAGTTCGCGGTCGGTGCTCACGCGGCACCCCTTGCGACCGCCTTCTTGATGTGGCTGCTGAGTTCCTTGGTGCCCATAGCGAGCCCGATGACGCGCAGGTTTCTCGAGCCGTTGACCTCCGCCTGGTTAGTCTCGTCGATCCGCCAGCCGCTCTTCGGGTTGCAGCGGTACGCGAAGAAGTGGCGGCCGCCGTGCGACGTGCTGCGCTCGTTCGCGCTGATGATGTTCCAGGTCAGGCCACCGACGCTGATGGTTTTAGCAGCAGCGCTCATGTCGCGCTCGCACTGATGCTCACCGTCAGCGGGCCGTGCTTGCAGGCCAAGTAGAGGATGACGCCGCCGCCGATCGAGATCAGCAGGAAGCTGGCGCCGCCACCGCCGAGGGAGCTGGTGGCGTACGCGGCGATGACGCCGGCGCAGACCAGGACGATGCCGAGGGCGATCAGCACGGCAAAGCCGAGCAGCGCCATCATGCGGGCACCTTGCAGATGATATGCACGAGGCTGAGGCTGCTGATTACCTTGTGGGCGTAGCTTCGCTTGATGGTGCTATGCTGGTCTGCGCCAATAGCTTCGCGGCACGCGTTACGAACAGCTTCAGCGACCGCCATGTCGCGCGCTGACCGCGCGGCCACGGGCTCATCCAGACGCGCCTTCAAATATTCCATCACCACCTTGGTGCCGTAAGCAGAGCCGATATTGACGAAGCCGATCATGGCCTCGTGGCCGGCGAAGATTGGCGGCTTCCATTCCTCGCCGCCGTTGTCAACGAAGCCGGCGCGCCGCAGCGCGCTGACGGCGCGGGCAAGGTTTGCCTTCAGCTGGTCGACCTCCGGCTCGGTGACCAACAGGCCTTTGACGGTCTCCAGAACGATCAGCTGCATCCGTTTGCTGGGATGAATATCCGCCTTGTCGGCGTGCTCTTTCAGCTTGGACAGGATGTCCTCGTCGCGCATCGCACCGCCCGGCAGCATCACCTGGCCGGCCTCGATGGCATGGCGCAGGCCGGCGTTGGTGACGGCTTCGAGGCCGTGCGATTCCGCTCCGATAGGGATGTAGCCGCGACCGCGCAGGTCGTTGCAGTAGATGTCGAACATCTCGTCGTGGCGCATGGTGGTGACCGGATAATCTTTTGCCGGCGCTGGCCAGCGACTGGTGGCAAAGTCGCGATCCATCGGCTGCGCGTCACGAAGGATCCACGCTTCGTTATGGCGATCTCGCTGCTCCAAGCGGTCGCCCACAAACACTGGCGTGTCGTCGGCGGTCTGACCCAGCGGCACCATGACCAGGTTCTCGCCGATCAGCTGGTCGCTGCACATACCGTTGGCGCCGATGCGCTCGACGCGCTTGAGATCGCCGCGCAGCGCCAGGATGGGATAGCCGCCAGGAAGATCCCACTTCAGGATTTCGGCCGCCTCAGCGTTTCCGAACGCCACCGGCGCGCCGGCGCGCGCATGCTCCAGATTGAACGGCCGAGTAGTAGGAATTTTAATAGTCATTTTGGTTGAGCGCTCAGCGCTATCTGGTTGGAATATCTTAATTATATAGGAAAATTAGCATGCAGCGAAATTATTACTGCACCCCTTCGTCGTCGAGAAAGGCGCCGCGCGCGTAAAGCCGGAATTGATGCTCCTGGATCACTGGCCGCATGCGCTCCTCGGCCTCACGCGCCAGACGCTGGCACTCCAGCGTCGCCACCAGCTCCGACGGACAGCCCGCCACCAATGGAACGAACTCGCCCGGGCGGTGCGGCCGATAGTAGCCGGCCGCATAGTCGTTGAGTGGCGCCAGCGGGCCGGCGGCGACGAAGGTGAGCATGTCGGCTCCGGCTCAGAGCTCGCCGATATCGGAGAAATCTATCTCCCGGCGCCGCGCCCAGAACCAGTATGGGCCGTCTTCGGTGTCGTGGATGCTGATGGTGTGCCAGCCTTTCCCGTCAGGAGGTGCCGGGTTCCAGCCGCGACAGCCGCTCGATGCGTCGTCGAAGTAGGCGACATAGGCCGGGTGGTCGACGTCCTCATCATCGAGCGATTTTCTGGCGATCTCCAGGCCCTGCTTCTCGTACCATTCCTGGTAGGAGGCGGCGTCGTCTTCGCCGAAATCCGGAATGCCAGGATTCGACCAATAGCCTTCCTCGTCCCGGATCACGGGCATCAGCAGGCAGATGCGCGGCTCGGCCGGCGGGCGCTTCTCGCGCACCTCAACGACGTGCTCGTAGTGGCCCATCGCCAGCGGCAGCTTGGCGCGCAGGCCAATGGTAACGACCACGCCATCCGCCATCGCATTAGCGGCTAGTTCCTCGGCCCTGCGGGCCCAGTAGGTCTGGAGATCGATTCGTCCTAGCTCTTTGGCATCCATAAATTCCTTTCGTTATGCGCTCTGGAGCGCGGGTTGTGCGGCAGCGGCCGCGCGTTTGGTTTTGATGATATCGGCCACGCCGCGCCGGTCGATCTCGATCGCGCCGAGCTTCACCGCCAGTGCGCGCTTGCTAAGGCAGATGTCGTAGTGGCTGTGCGGCGTGCCGGACTTCTGGTGCCACCGGCGCGCGACGCCGATCTTGGCGGCCATGGCGTGCAGCTCCTGGTCGGTATCTGCCAGCATGTGACACATGACCATGCGGCCGAACTGGGCGCGCATGTCGTCGACGTAGGTGCTCACGGCGCCCACACGCTATCCGGAACATGGAAGAAACCCAGCATCCCCTTGCGTGGAACGAACGGTACCACTCTGGCGTCGCGCAGCACAAAGCCCTGCGGTCCGAAGAACCAGGGCGAGTCCGACGCCTCGACGCACCTGGTGATCGTCACCTTGCCGACGATGCCGCCGCGTTCGATCTTCTCGAAGTCGGGCAGCGTGATATGGCTCATCACCTCGGTGAACTGCAACATCTCGGCAACGTCGTCATACTCAGTGCGCGTCATGCCTTTGCTGGCGTGCACCAGGATCTCGCCTCGCACCTTCGTCGACCAGGTGCGGTTTTCGATGTCCTTATGGCCGTTGACGATCAGCCAGGCCCACGGCTGCCGTATTGATAGTGCTTTCATACACCTCCCCAGTTGGAAGACGCGGGCAGCTACGCCCGCGCCGGATTAGTTGACGGCAGCCTTGAGCGTGCTCGACTGCTTGAACTTGACGGTGCTGCTGGCGGCCAGCGTGACCGTCTCGCCGGTGCTCGGATTGCGGCCGGGGCGCTCCGGCCGGCTTTGCAGCGTCAGCTTGCCAATGCCGGGCAGCGTGAACTCGCCCTGCCCTTTCAGCTCCTCGGTGATGGTCTCGGCCAGCGCGTCGACCACCTGGCCGGCGGCAACCTTGGTGACGCCGGCGCGCTCGGCGATGATGGATATCAATTCACTCTTGTTCATTTACTGCTCCTATCGAGAATATTGGCTGGTATTTGATACGGTTCGGGATTTCTCCCAGTCTTCTACATCGGCCACCTTGTACAAGATGGCCCCGCCGATCTTACTGAACTGCGGTCCTACACCTGACTGGCGCCAGTTGTTGAGCGTCCGGACCTTGATCCGGCCGTCCCAGTAGTCAGACAACTCCTGGGGCGTCATGTATCTTTTCGGCTTGACGGCGGACGTGGGCATTTATGGCGCCTTAGAACAGATCGGGAACAGGAGCGCCGCCAGGAGCGGGCGCAGCAGCTTGGGTAGGCGTTGGAGCAAGATCAGGATCAGGGGAGCTGGCGTTTTCGCTCTGCGCTGCGTTCGATTGATCGTTCTCGGCCCCGTTTTCTTTCACGGATGTGCTAGCCGGCGACGCTGCGTCGCCCTTATCCACAGAAGCAGCTGGGACAGCCGCTTTTTCGGCGGCCTCTTTTGCCTCGGCCACCGCAGCGGCTGCGGCCGCAGCCGCAGGCTTACCCTTCGCTGGCTTTGCATCCGCCTTCGCCTTCGCCTCGGTGCCGGCCTGCGCAGCTTCAGCCAGGCCCTTACTCGTCTGCTTGTCCGCTGGCTCCGCCGCAAACGCATCTTCGCCGAAAATCTCCGACGCCGGCGTGCCATCCTTGAGCAGGTTGTAGATGCCGGTCAGGTCGACGAGCTCGTCGAGCAACACGTCCTTGAGCGGATGCTGCAGGTATTTTTCCAGGTGCTCGGTTTTGACGCCGAACTTCAGGAACGCCTGGGTCATCTTCCGGACGCGGACCTCCAGCGGCTCGTCGTTGGTGCCGGCGATCGTCTTCTTGCACTCGTTTATCGCATCGGCCACCAGCCATTTCGGCATCATGGCGATGATCAAGCCGCGCTTTTCCTTGCTGGCGATATTGTTGATTTTCTGGTCAATATCGGCCTGATCGCGCAGCTTTTTCGGCCCATCGCGCGTGTCGCGCACGTGCATGATAGTCTTTTGCTGCTTGTTGTAATTGTTCTTTTCCATGTCCCAGGCGTACACCTCAACCTCGGATTTCAGGTCGTCGCGGCTCAGCTCGCGGTGGCCGTATTGGAAGTTGCCGAACACCTGCGCCAGCTGCTCGGCCATGCGGATGCTTGGGCCGGTGACGGTGCTGCCGCCCTGCGGCTTGGCGTAGAATGCCTCGGCGGCGAAGCTGGCCGACTTGCAGGCGATCATCATCTCGGCGTGCGCCGCGTTCAGATCGCGGGGGAAGCGCTTCGCCAGGGTCATCTGGCCTTGCGCCTCGGCGATCGCGCGCTCGACTTCGATGGATACGGCGCCGTGGTTGACGGATGCGGAAACGGCGCTGCGTTGAGGCCCGAACGGGGCGACGGGGTGCTGTTGTGCTGGAACGAGATCGTTAGACATTATTTCTCCTAAAAGTCCTTATTATACTGTGATTTCAGATGGTTACTCAAAAATTTTGATGCATTACTCTATCGATAGCGCGCCGTCCGAAACGCGCGTTACGAACAGCTGCAGGCCCAATTCTTCGGCTCGGATTTTGAACTCGTCGAACGCGCGCGGCGACAGCATCTCGAAGTTGTCGATGCAGGCGATCGCCAGCTCGCCGGCGCGCAGCGACGCGATCTGAATGGCGATATCGACCTGCTGGGCGGTGTTCAGGTCGTCGAAGATCACGCCATCGCGCCACACTTCGCCGTTGACAACTTCCAGGCCCTTGATCGGCAGGTTGTTGATCAGCTCGGCCTTGTAGGCGTCGATATCGGTCAGCGCTTTGGTCTGCGCGGCGACGTCCTTCTCCAGCTGCTCCAGCTCAACCTTCATGTTGTCGATGAAAATGATCGACTGCGCCCGCTTGGCGACGACGTCGCGGTTGGACTTCAGCACCGCCAGGGTTTCGTTGAGCGGCGCCACAGCGGCGTCGAAGCGCTCCTTGGTCAGTTCCTTCTGGCGCGCCGCCTTGCCTTCCCATTCGGCCAGGTCGGCAGACGCCAGATCTATTGCCGCCTGCTTTTCGGCGTTGATCTTGTCGATGGCCGTCTGGGCGTCGGCGCGCGCCTTGGCGATCGCCTCCTGCTTCTCGGTCCTGATGCCTTCGATCTTCACCGCAATGCGCTGGACCTCGGCGATGGCCGTCTCGCGAGCTTTCTCGATGCCGGCATGGAGCGCGTCCTCGTCACCTTCCACGCCGTCAGGCAGATCCGGCAGCGCCAGCTTCAGCTGGTTGATCGAGCTGTCCTTCTCCTTCACCGCGCGGTTGGTGCCAGTGCGGTCCTCGTAAATTTGCTTGTGGACGTACGCCAGTACGTCCATGGCGATCATGTTCTCTGGCGTTTTCACTTCGTAGCCGGCCAGCTTCGAGAGGCGCGCCATGTCCAGCTCGATCGGCATGCTCTCCAGCAGCACCTTGACGCGGTCCTTCTTCTCCGCCGTCAGGAACGCCACCGGGTTCACGCTCATCATGTCGGTGAGCTTCTTGATGATGGTGGCCGGCGCCGCCAGCTTCTTGCCGTCGCGCGTCACGGCGCGGGTGTTCTTGTCGGCGGTGACGGTGTTGGAGAGCTGGGTGCCGTCGTCCAGGAGCAGCACCACCTCGCCCTTCGATGTGCCCTTGTGCAGCGTCGCATCGCTGCCGCCGACGACGGACTTGATGGCCTTCAGGATCGACGTCTTGCCCTCGCCGTTGTCACCGCTGATCTCGGTCAGGGTGCCGTCCGGGCTGAACTCCAGGCTTTTGATGCCCAGCAGGTTGTTGATGATTACTTTCGCGACTTTAGTCATATGGGCTTTCGTGGGTGGTTAAAATTTAGGCAACTTCTGCCATGATGTGGTACAGCGACAAATCGATCGCATCGTCCTGGTACTGGGCGGACGTCGGGAGCTTGGCTTCCAACAGCTCGCCACCGTCGGCGCCCGGCCAGACGTTGGTGCGCCGGCAGTTCCACAGCAGCGCCAGGTCGCGCTTGTAGAGGCGACGCCCGAACTCGATCTGGTCTTCGGTGAGGTAGTGGACGGCGACGTCGAAGGGCCGCGTCTTCTGCGCCGCCACGAACGCCCAGCCCTTCGGCGCGTCGCTGCCGTACAGCATGCGCAGGATGTCGAGATACCAGGCCGCCTGGACCATGTAGCGGCGCTGCCAGATCGTGCGGCCGAAGCCGAGCAGGCTGACGTCCTCGGTGGTCTTCAGGTCGACCACGAACTGGCCGTTGGCCGTGATCGCATCCGTCCGGCACTTGCGCAGGTTTCCGAAGCGGTCGGTCACGTAGAAGCTTTGCTCGACCTTGGCGTTGTACAGCAGGCCGCCGGCGTGGTCGTGGTGCGTCACCGCGTAGAGCATCCGCAGCATGTTTTTGTAGTCGGATGCAGGCATCAGCGTCTTGCCGGCCAGGGTCAGGTTGTGCCTGCGCTCCAGCTCCAGCAGGATCTGGACATCCGGGTCGATCTCCAGCAGGCGCCGCACCAGCTCTGGTTTGCTGCCGGTGACCATCTCGTTGCGCTCCATCAGCGCCTGTTTGAGGTCGTCGATGGTGTTCAGCGCGCCCGGGTGCTTCGCCTTGTCGAAGCCGACGTCGTAGTGCTTCTGGAACTCGCCCGGCTCCAGGATCAGCTTGTGCGTGCCGTCGCCGACGGCGAAGGCATGCTTGTACTCACGCGGCTCCCGCTCGGGGTTGAGGTACATGTCCCAGTAGGCCAGCGGGCTGATCGCGATAGCGTCGAGCTGGCTTTTGCTGATGCCAGGACCGTTTTGATATTGGTCATTGGTGCAGTCGATCAGGCCATGCAGCGCGCGCATCTTGCCGTCGCCGAGGTCATAAAGGTCGGTCATTCGCGAATCCCGTAAAGAACAAAACAAAAATGAAGGATGTGAGGCTATATTTGCAAGCCTGTGACTTCGGAATACTTGGAAAGTCACGCAAGTACCCGGAAGAATCATACAATAATTTTGCGGTCTTTGGGGAAATCAGGATACAATTAAGAATATTTTTAATGGAGTATATATGTCCCAAAATGTTGAGAAGCGCAGCTTTGCCGATGAAATGAAGTTTCGCCTGAAGGATATGGAGGCCCGCGCCAAAGCAGTCGGGTCGAACATGACTCAGGTCACGAAGAAAACCGGCATCGCGCGCGCCACGTTCGAACGCTGGGAAGACCGGCCGCCGCAGTCGATCACGAAGGTCGACGAGCTGGAGGCTGAAGTGGTGCGGCTGGAGCAGGAATTCGCGGCTAAAAATCCAGACTGAGCCGCACCATGATCCAGACCCTTGTCGCGGCGGCGCTGACCGTCGTTGTATTGTTGCGCGGGTACCAGGACGAATTCGTCTCTAAAATCCGCGCGCGGTT
>Ga0247815_10001883_pt1 | contig 15782 bp, 18 predicted proteins | sample UWRJL194509B1_FD_181014 | JGI IMG/M metagenome (GOLD analysis project Ga0247815, IMG submission 181014) | Plant litter microbial communities from Arlington Agricultural Research Station in Wisconsin, United States - UWRJ-L194-509B-1 | ecosystem: Environmental > Terrestrial > Plant litter >...
CGAAACGGACACCCATGGCGCGTTCCCGCTGGACATGCTCATCGCGGTCGTATGTGTTCTCGACTGTCATTCTATCTTCCAAATTGCGCTCGGCACCGCGACCTGGAGCATCTCGTACCATAAGAACTACAAGAAGATCCTCACGGCTGTCATCCTCAGTCTCAGTATTTCATGCAACATCACGGGTGGTATTCTTATCGCGCTGGGTAATCGCCGCACGCGTAAGAAAGAGGTGTTGGAGCAGAGGTTGCATTCGGCGCTGAGCGAGGAGGCTATCCGCCGACGTGAGAAGGCGCGCAGGAAGCGGATCATGCATGAAACTCTCGAAGAAGTGCGTCTCTCCCTGGTTTAGGGTTTGCATAAGCTGACAGTTGAAAACAGAAAGAGGCAAGGCTCAAGGCCGAGAAGGAGGCTGAACCTGGCCTGCTCGACCGTGTTCGCGACAAGTTGCAGGAGGAAGGCGGGAGCAGCGAGATGTTTGAACGTATCACGACGCGGTTGTCCGAGTCGGAGAGCCACCACAACCACGGACACCATTCCCGATCGAATTCCTCCTCGCACATCCATCGCCGACACAGCGAGTCGGACAAACCGACTGCGAACTCGAGTCAGAGCACGGTAGTCGCGACGCCTGTGACGCCGACTGCACCGAGGAGCGCACGGACGAGCTTTGAGCTTGGGAGGACGAGGAAGCCGGCGGTGGATTCGCCGTTGAGGGCGCATCATGAGACGGACGAGGAACATAGGCATTGAGGGCTACGATATGACCGTACGACTGTGATACGACTGCAAATCTTTTTGTTTGCCTTGTAATGATGTTGAACTAGTACACGTGTATATTTGAAAGCACACAGTATACTGTTTGGTCGCATGTTGTGTCTGAGGCGATGACGAATGGCGTAAATTTAGCGCGGGTCGCGTTGTCGGAGTTGAAGCGCGTTTGGCTGCTCGGCTAAACGCCACTCACCATGCCCCCTTCTTCTGCTTTCTCGGACAACTTTGAGCTCGAGCGCAGTATTGAAAATGCGTGGAAACTTTTAGAATCTACCGCCGAGGAACATAGGTCAGTAAACTGCGCCAGTAGCGAGGTTGGACGACTGATTCCTTTTCAACAGGTTCGACCCAGCGTGCGTCGTCGAGGACATATCAACCACTCTGAGTCGCAGGTTTTACAAGACCCTAGTACATCTTGCGGCCCGGAGGAACGCGCTACAGGCAGTTCAAAAGCTGCCTGTCGAAGTTCTTGCTCACGTTTTCTCTTCGCTGGGGACGAAGGATCGTGTCGTCAACATGCTCGTCTGCAAGAAGTGGCACCATGTGCTCGCTACGTCTCCGCACCTCTGGAATGTCATCTGGGACACACCTTGGGTCGCCACATCGCCGCCTGCGCTGACGAAACAACTTGCTATCTCGGCGCCGTGCCTCGTCAGCCTTAGCGTTGTTGTCAACGATTCGAACCTCGACACGGTGTGCCGCATGGTTCAGGCCGCAATGCATCGCCTCAGGGTGCTCTGCTTTAATCTACAGACAAAATTGCTTCTCCCACAGCCGATGACCGTTGTTACAAATCTACTCCGCACTCCCGCGCCACACCTGACCAAGTTCCAGGTCAACGATCCCTATGACATTATATCCAGCACCCGAGACGGCCTCGTGTGGTTCAATTGGGTGTATTTCGGAGGGCAGGCACCTCTTCTCAGCGTGCTCGTGGTCGAGACATACTTCAAGGTCTTCAGATTGTCCTATGGGGCGTTTCGCGCGGTCAAGCACCTCTCGCTGCACGTGGCCGAGGAGCTCTCCCCCGAAATGCTTGTTTCAACATTTGAAGAATTTGTCTCTCTGGAGAACCTCGTGCTGAAGGTATTCGAATGGGACGCGCTCGTTCCTGACTGTATTCGTTTGCCTCGGACGTTGAACACGCTGGTCATCGACTCCACCGACTGTTATTGTGGCGCGACCCTCTGCCTCTCATCGCTGGAGTGGCGCCATATCCGCAACGTATCATTCGGGCAGCAGAGCGAGTTCGATGACTTGGACCTCATGTTCGAATACTTCGCGGGTCACTCCAATGATTTCACATCCTCCTCTGGGACCAGGTCGGACGACTCGAGGCGGAGTTTCCGTACCAGTTGGATTGAATGCGAGTACAACTCCCTTGGCAACTATGCATGCGCGAGCCTTCGCTTGTATGAAGATGAAAGCGAGATGCACGGGCTTGCACCAGTATGGGACCGGGGACGCGCGCCGTCACGGCCGGTGTGGGAGCGTGCCATCTCGAACGTCTTTGGCAAAATCGACCCACGCCTCTTCGTCAACATCACGCGCCTGTACATCAGCGAGCTCGTCCTAGACCCCAAGACAATGATTTATTTCGAGCTGCCTCCTCTACCTTGCGTTCAGCACCTAACAGTACGGATGATTCCGAGTTACTTCCACCAGGAAAGAGGCTTCGGGGGTAGTTCGTTTCTTGTTCGTACTTTGAACGAACCTTTTAATCGATCCGGCTGACCTTTTCACTCTTAGCTGCATCAGGTCGACGAAATTTTGGATGCAGTGCGCTTGCTGGTGTGTCCGCAGCTACAAACGCTGACCATCGCGGCTGGACACGGGGAGTGGACTGAGGCTATACTGCCCCGGCTAACAGTTCAGATGGTACTCGAGTTCGTATTCACACATCTGAGATACGATTCAGAGCAGCTTCATTCTATGACGTTTATCGGCCTGCGGCTCATCGTCGGGGAAGCCGACGAGTTCGAGCAACTACTGAAGCTGGCTAAAGTGACGGACTGGGATGAGCGTTTCTTGGACTTGGATGTAAACACGGAACATCGGGGTGTATTCGAAATGCCTTGATTGAATCATCATTTCATGCTGTACTCGAGCATTCTGCGACGTCCAAGCAGGCAGTTCGGAGTGCGAAACACCAAGACGTACCTTGTCCTCTCACCATCGCGATCTGCTATCCCAACGTTTTTTGACTCGTGCTTGGTGCAATGGGACTAACGTTTCCCGGCTTCCAAGAGGCTGTAACTGCCGCTTGGGAACATGGCTTGAATGAAGTGACACTCGAGTCGCGGTGCGCGGCCGCTCACACTCGTCCGATTTTGAGTCTAACAAAGCTACTCAGATATCCTGACCCTCGCTTCTCCGTTCAAAAAATTAGTCTCGCTCTTGAGCAGTTGTTGCATCGGACCATCTCGTCCTTGGCTGCCGAATTCAACCGCCATCGCCCAATCTCCTTGCTTCCCCCAGAACTTCTAATCGAATGCTTCAGATGGCTCATGCTATCGGATCGCATGGCTGCCTCTCTTGTTTGCAAATCTTGGAGTATGTTGATGTTTCAGGCACCGCGCATATGGAGCGCCGTTTCATACTCTGGCAGTTCGATTGGCGCTCCCGTCGTCACCTCGTTATATGCTCTACGCCGCTTCTTCGAGCTCTCCGGAGAGTGCAAGATGAAAGTCGAGCTCAGTGTCTCTGGACAGCAACAATGGTTCGCGATATTCGACCTCGTCGGTCAGGAGATGCACCGTATTTCATTTCTCCAGTTAAATCTGGAGTACACTGGCTGCTCAGCTGTTGAACTCGCGGCATTAGCTTCGCTTTTTACGACCCCCGCCCCTAATCTTCGGGTCTTGACCGTATATGATGCAACACGTCATTTCGATCGAAATCTCTTCCTCGGTCATCCAAAGATATTTGACGGCCAGGGACCGCAGCTGAGCGACATTGTGTTACACTGCGATATCTCCGCATACGAACATTCGCATGGTACATTCCAATCGGTACAGCGGGTATCGCTCAACAACCTCGGCACCCTGCACTACGATCATCTTGCAAATCTCATCGGACTATTCCCAGCAGCCATTGACCTCTCGATGTCCTTCGAAGACTGGGATATGACATATGAACGACCAAACCTCAGCATCTCCCTGCCGAGCTCTCTTCGAGTCCTGAAGATTGCTCCAGATGGCCCGAACGAGGTCATACCCGCGGTGCTGGATTGTCTCGACTGGCGTGCTGTGCCTCGCGTGGCTGTTACCCGACGAGACGAAACCGCACCCTGTCAACAGTCGCTCAACCTTCTCCTCGACTGGAATCCACCAGAAGACAGCTTACAAGCTGCAGACTATATTTCTCCATTTGTGGTGACAACATCGGCCATTGACTGGTACATGGTTGCCGACAAGTACACCTTTGATCATGGACCCATAGTACATCTTTACAAGGTGGACGCCCCAATGCACGTGCTACTATCTCATGAGGCTGAGCACAACGTGGATATTCCTACGCGAGATGAGCGAGTTTTCTTTGAGCTCGGCGTACCGCTGCCGCCAGGTGCTTTCGCGCATTTGGTGAGGATTTACCTCAGCGAGCTGGTTTTCAACGATGAAGTTCTGTCGTACCCTCTGCCGGACCTCCCTTCTCTCACAAATCTCACCATCTGGATCATGCCATCTGCATACCACAGGGACGACCAAGGCTTCAGTGTCTTTACCGATGTGAGTTTGTTTCAATCACGCGTCAGCTCATATTGCTCATTCTAACTCTTGATCTTGGCAGCATCTTGAGAGCGGGTCAAACCGAGTCCTTTCATGTCCATTACTTCATACTCTCGTTTTTGCGGCGAGTCATACCGACTGGCCGCGGGGTGCAGGTGGGCTCCCACGTATGTCCCATGCTATGCTCGCCAACTTTCCCCGACGATGGCTGCGATATAGCCAGCAACGGCTGATTCTTCTCTCCATCGTTGGAATTGAGCTGGTATGGCTAGAAGTTGGTTCCTACTGGGAGATGATGGGCTTAGCTGAAGAGACTGCTTGGGATGGGCGATTTATGGCGTGGGCATCAAATCAACTACCTCCAAATGCTGCGGCGTGGTGATAACACTGTCCCAGCTTTAATGGCTGAAAAATAAACATCCCTTTATTTGACTTGAATAGACGCTGCCTAAGACCATGCAGCAGCATTTGCCGGCCGCTGATTTGGACCCCAGCCCATAAATCGCTCCTCGCAAACTACCACATGGGCCAATCGCAGGAATTCATTTAGCCGAAATGAGCTGGTGACATACGGCTTGACGCCGATGATAGTCAAGCATGCGAGTTTGACTTCGTCGTATCGTAGGCGATGACTGATGAAGTCGCAAATCATCTCAGCCGCAAGTGATGGACGGATGCTGGGTGTCCACTCCGACTTGCTTGCTGCAATATCAAGCGTGCGCAGAGCGGGGCAGATGAGGGTTCTGTGAGGCTGATTGGGGTTGAGGTGGTGTGTCTGTGAGGGCCAATTAGATTGGTTGCAGCTGACCTGTATCACGTACCTCAATGAAGAGACTCATACCAACACCAGCACGGTGGTACTTAGAGGGCATGATCCATACTGTAAGATGTGAGAGTACTGGTAGCGGAGGCAGCTCATCTCTGAGAGTATCCGGGTCCAGCACGAGTTCGCTCAAGTAAAGTCTCGTGAGGTGCGCGAACAGCCACCCCGGGAGTGGTTCAGCGATCTCGAAGAAAATCCGTTCTCTCTGAACGGGAAGGTCCACCTTTTCCATAGACTCCAGGGGTACCAGTCGGTGCATTTCGGCGTCGACGTCATACATGTGGATGATAGGCCCTCGTTCTGGCGACACGGTGTCTGGTTCAATGTACCAATCGATTGCTGCTGTGCGGACAATGAACCCCGACGATGACGCGGGCTCTTCAGCACCAAGAATATCGTCTGGTGACCTGCCTCCGAGTGCGAAGAGTCCAGCTAGCGCGTTGAGCTCCGGGCCTTTGCGAAAAAGTTCGAAGCGTTGGACGTTCTGCCATTGAATGCATCGCATTGCCTTTACTGCAACATCGATACTCCCATTTGCGTATAGATTGAGCATCTGGAGCGACGTTGGTAAGGGGAGTGGGTCGAGGGGAATTGGTTCTGACTCATCCCAATCCTGGAGGCAGATCATGATGTCTGTAGCCTGCGGCGCAAGTTGGAGCATAAGCGCCAGATGCTGTGCGCCGGTCCGGCTGGTGTGATTGAACAATACGCGCTGAGCGGTTTGTAGAGTAGTCGCGGAGTCACTTAGAAGGCCAATATCCATTTGAAGGATTATATCTCGAAGAAGCGGTGCGCGTTGGTCGAACAGATGAAAAGGTCGGTCGAGCGAAGGACTGACATTGGTCCTACAATCCTCCAAAAGAAAGGTGCGCAGCACCGGGGCCGGCGTTCTTAACAGATTTCCTAGACTTTCCAAATCATCTGGTGTGAGATCATCGCTGTAGACTGAGAGCTGGAGAGCCGAGATCCTGGGCATACTATGGCGGAGCATGCTGAAGACCCTGTTCCATCCAAAATCGGGATGGCTGATCTCGATATCGACGCGGATATGGCACGGGTTTGAGAGATCAAGTAAACGCTGAAGCGCGCTGTGGCTGGACATGAACGATGTTCCGGACGAGATCCGACGCCCGTACACAATCTTGGCCCAGATATGAGGCGCTGCAAGCAGTATATCGCGCCAGATCTTGCAGACCTGGCTGGCTATAAAACGTTCGGATACGGCTAGCTCCTCGAACACGTCGATCATAAGTTCAGCCGGCAACCTGAAGATCGACACGCGTTGCAGATTTAGCGCCACCGAAAGCTCGCTGACCTTTGTGTGAACTAAATCAAGGAGCATAGAGCCAATACGGTCAGAGGTTATCTGAGGGTCGGGAAGACTGCGTGAGAACCGCATTGTTTGTTAGTCTCGACATTTGTTGTCGTGCCGCGACAGTGCTCACTCGATCTCTGCATCTGCGAGAAGCATGGCCTCCGTCCAAGCGTCTTCTACTGCTCGCAGTAGTCTGGCGTTGTGAAGTTCCATATGGTGAATCTCGGCAAGAAGGTCGAAGGGCAAGGCTCGCCGGCGGACTGTGAATCAAGATCAGCTACCACTTGGCTAACGGGTGGGCTCACGTCCAACACACAGTGGGGGATAGTCTTGCAAGAGCTACGGAGCATGAAATAACTGCAGCTGCGTCGCTGTGAGCGGCGGGGCAAAGATTTACACTGTGATTTGAAAAAGGAAAAATAAAAATAAACACAGGCTGACGCGGCAAGTTCGAAAAAGGAAAAGAAGGAAAAGGAAAAATAAACACACGAATTGTGACGAAAGAAGAAAAAGAGGCCCGAGTACCGGTCAATCCCGCACCACCATAGTCCCCTTTTCGCCTCCTCGTGTTGTTGTTTACGTCGCAAGGTGCAAGCTTCTATCCATTCAGGTCGCAAGCCGCTTCGAGCGATTCTGTGAACGGTCTAAGAGTGCTCGATCTCACCTATAGGTTCGAATTCCAGCTGAAGACAGGGTGGGTTTGCGATGCCAAAAATTGCCTCGTTCACGTTATATATATATCATGGTGCGCTTACCATAGCTGCCTGACCACAAAAACACCTTAAGTAAACAGCCTACCCGCACAACATACTAAGAGACAGGCGGAACTCAATGACTCGTCAAACTATGTTTGACTTGCACGGTCTTGGTATTCATCGCACCTGCGTCCACGGTCTGGCTGAACATAGCAGAGTGTGTTTGGACAAGCTAGCACAGCTTTACCACAAAGCTTCGAGATCCACCCTTACGTTGACCACGGTTCTCAGCACAACCTTCTGTGCCGTGCTGTCCGCAGCGATCTCATTCCTCGAATTGTCGGCTCTATCTGACGGCTTCAAATAATCTCACTCGAAGCAGTCCGCTTGCTTTCTCTCCAGCTGGGAGCAGCTCCTGATTACCCATACTTATTGGACTGACCTTCGCCGATGTCCCTTAGGCTGGAACACGTGCCAAGCGTAAAGTTACCGAGCAGGCACCCTGCTGTATGTTTGCATTCTAGTCCCCGCTGCGTCACCAAACAAAGGACCCCACATTACACAGAGACCAACGCAGTCCCTTTACCTCTTCCACTCATGTTCCGCTGGCCCTCCCTCCAACTCCCATTCGATGGCCCCTCACATTCTGCCCTGGTCATATTCGTCGCCGGTCTGATACTACTGATCACTCGATGAGTTTTGCGCAAGGACCCAGTACGTGCCACGCATCACCCGCCCATCATGGCATGGGTGCTTACAGAAACCAATGCAACTGCGCTCGCAGTTGGATGTCATCCCAACTGTTGGCGTCCCAAACTACCCATTTGGCTCGTTTATCGCGCGGTTTCAGAGTATCGAGCGCAGCAAAGACTGGCTTGACGAGGGGTTCAAGAAGGTGCGATTAGAGGAGGGATCGGCGACTTCGTACCTACAACGGTCCCATCCTCTGACGCTTCTTATCGCTGTTGGCCGTGTACAGCACCGTGGTAACATCTTCAAGATCCGGCAGATCTATGGCTGGACTGTCATCGTTGCCAGTGTGCGTTCTGCTTCAAGTGATCCAAGCGGTCCACTCTAACGCCTCTCCCCCCTGATTCCTGTACCCTCCGGCCCTCTACTCGCTTGCATTGTACGTCAACCGGCATTATCCTCCGCCAATCTCCGTGCCTTTGAGCGCTGTACATTCCATAAACGCTCACAGCCCCCGCTCATTGACGAGCTCGCTCGGACACCTGAGCACATCCTTTCTTTCCAAGAGTCTGCTGCGCAGAATACCGAGTCGGACTACACCTTGAGCAACTGGCGCGATGCACGAACGGAGGAGCATGTTGGACTTGTGAGAGGAAAGCTGACAAAAAGCCTGTCGAGGTCAGTTGTTGTGTTCTGGTTGGCAGTGGTATGATGGCGGAGGATGACGAACATGCAACTGACACGAGCAGATTCTTTCCCGTTGTAGTCGACGAGATCCAAGCTGCGTGCGAGGAGCATTTTGCCCTTGATAAGAACGAGGGTGCGTATCTCTTCGCCGGTATCTTGCTGCAACGACACTCCTGTGGTGCATTGTGTTTCTTTTCCTTTACTCTTGAATTTCTTCATGAGCGCTATTCTGTTCATAATCTGCCCCGATTAAGCTTAACGCCTCTCTTCATTCGCACAGAATGGACGCCCATTGTTGCCGCAGACGCTGTTATGGCTGCTATCGCACGCACGACAAACAGGGTCATTGTCGGCCAGCCAATGTGTATGTTGTGTGCGCTGATTCCAAGAAATCTACAAAACTGACCGTCTAAACGCTTGGATACCGAATTACTGGTTCTTTTGTGATCTGCCAATGCCGACCACGTTTTGTACAACCTTAGGTCGCAACCGAGACTTCGTTGACCTGAACGTCCGCTTCACGCGTGACGTCGTCATAAGCGCGATGCTGCTCAAGTTATTCCCATGGTGGCTCAAACCGTGCGTGTTTCGTTTCTAAAACGAGTATTATCGTCCTGACCGTGCGCCACAGTGTCGTCTATCGCTATCTCACGCCCATGCGTCGCGATTACGCAGAAGGCATGCGTTTGTTGCAGTCACTTGTGGAAGACCGCCGCGAGGAAACCATTATGCATCAGCCCAATGCAGAATGGCCAGACAAGCAGGTGTGTCTGTTGGTTATCTTGTGGCGACATACGCTCAGGTTCTGATCGCCAAACAGGACGATATGCTCCAGTGGACACTCGACGTGGGGATGACTGACAGTCGCGGCCTCGAGTTGAGAACAGAGTTCCTTGTGGACCAGATGCTCAGGTTGAATTTCGCTTCACTGCACACTACAGCAATTGTAGGTCGTTTGTGCTGCATTTCAACTCCTCTCCACTCAAATTCTTGCTTCTCTTTTATCCGAATGCTCCTAACAACCAAAAACCAGTCATTCATGCACACCTTCTACCAAGTTGCCGCTCAGCCTTCATCCATTCAAGCTCCTCTCCGTGCCGAAGTCGAAGCCGCGATCGCGCAGTATGGTTGGACGAAGGAAAGTGTTGATAGCATGAAGCGACTCGACAGCGTTTTCAGGGAGAGCCAACGGTTCTGGGGACTCGGGGCGGGTGAGTCTGACATGCCTTCCTCACCTTGCGACTGACCGCTCTTCTCGTAGTTTCCATGACCCGTATCACGATGGCAGATTACACCTTATCAAACGGTGTCACTCTTCCTCCGAACACGCTCGTCGCTGCGGCGTCTCGCGCGGCCCACTTCGATGAAGAAGTTTACGATTCCCCATACGAGTTTAAGGCGTTCCGATTCGCCGACGTTGATGGCGAGGGCTCACCGCAGGGTAGCAAGGGGAAACAGCTTTATGTCACCCCAGGACCGCACTACATTCCATTCGGCGTTGGAAAGCACACATGGTTTGTTCCATCGTACCGTAGCTTGTGCCTACTCAACTTACGCCTTACCAGCCCCGGTCGCTTCTGGGCAGCGAACGAGATGAAGGTCCTTATGTGTCACCTTTTGCTTAACTATGAATTCCGCACCGAAGAGCTTGGAGTGCCACCTGCACCGCGTTGGTTTGGACCGAACGTTGCACCAAACCAGACCGCAAAGATCCTGTTCAAGCGGAGAAATGCAGAGACGAGATGCGATTGACTTCACACGCTCATACATGAATAGTTTGTTGAATGTCAATTCTTGTTATGGTCTCACCTCTGCTTTTCCTCCACTTGTTCACGATTTGTCGGGACGTGCCTGATCAATGTCGGAGCAATAGGGCATGTCGTGATTCAGCCTCACATTGTTACGACACGTTTTGAACTCATGACCGGCCCGCAGCGCACTCTTCCGCGGTTTGACCTCTGCCATACTCGAACTTGGCTTTATCGATCATTCGAACGGACCCTCACAGCTTGGGTCAAAGGCTAGTATACCAGCTGGAATGAACGTACCTCGCCGCATCGACGACGACCTCCTTGAGCTCATTCTTGCGCACGATCACTGCGCATCGTTGGCTCTCTGGCCCCGTAAGCCACCATTCAGTCGCGAATTACAGCTTTGTGCTGTAGATCGACAATGGCGCAGCATCGTGCTCGGACGCGGGTTATTCTGGTCGCATATTTTCTGCGGACGGGACGTTTCCTTCGAAGCAGTCTCCGTGCAGCTCAAGCGTGCCGGAAATGCACCGCTTGTCGTGCACATTAGACTGACCAGGCTCAACTCCGTGCTCGGAATCACCCCTTTGATCGGAGTGAGGAGAGTCAAATCGGACTGGCAACCGGCTGCCAACCTCCTTCTCAGTAAAATCAACCGCATCGACAGTCTTGAAATCGATACGCCAGGATGGCTGTCTATCAGTGTACCAGATACAGCAATTGCGCTATCTATCCCTCGCCAGGATCTACCGCTTAGAAGGTTGTCTCCGCGCAAAATCGCGCTCGCCTCAGCGTCTCCCTGCTTCAAGGGTGAAGTACTTCTTACTCTCACGGGTCCATGCACGAATAAGCTCGCAATATCGCACGAAGCTATCACATTCGCAGAATTACAGCGGGTACTCCTGCAAACGCCCAACCTGCGTTCGTTATCACTCAACAATGTCTGGTTCGCGGAGAACCACGGCCCCGATCCTGCTTTATATCCTCGGAGTGGCGGGCCCATTCTCGAGTTACTCGAATTACGCATCGACCAAGACGAACGCGCCTTTGAGTTTTGGAAACACCAGCTACAGGCTTCGCTACAGCACGGGCGCTGTCTAATCGTTGACGGGTCAAATGACAAACAGATTACAGACAACGCGCTACGGTTCCTACACGCACACATGTCTCGCCCAGCGTTGAAGCTCTCCATTGGGACGGACCCAGCCTATTCAGATGACTATGTCGTGGAGTACGCGAATGGGAAGCAGAGAATTCTCCGACGTCCGTATCAGAAACGAAGGAGAGCATCAACGATACACGCGCTCGCCAGAACCATGCTTGCCCCAGAACTCGGCATACATACACTGGCTCTCGGCCTAGATCTATCCGCCCCGCTGAGCGAGACGCTTCCTCGCAAGCTAGTCGTACTCCAGCTCGCAGATCCGGCAGCAATCGCGCAGATTTTCCGCCTGGAGCTGCACGTCAGTGCTGCGCCGCGGGAGGCTGCGTGGACTGAGGAAGCCCATCAGGTCCCTGTACCGTCATTTCAACTGACAAGTCTCGAGCAGATTACGCTGGTTGTGTCCCGTGGTAAGGATTCAGATGGTTCGGATCCGACCCAGCTAGTTGGCGTGGTGGAAACGTCTGTGCGGTTACTCAAATGCTTCGAGACGTCTGGACCAGTGCAACTGATCGTGGAGGGATGGGGCTCAGACGAGATGGCGACAGCGATCAGCCACGCTGCTAGTTGGAATACGGACTTTATCACCAGGACGTGAATCACTGTGGTCGCAACGCGGACGGATATTGCGCTCTTCTGCCTCAGGCAGATCGAGGTCACCAACAGTGTGTAGCAGAAAATAGTTCAGACCTTGTTCACAGTTTAATCCAGATAAGTGGCATGATAAAACGCCGATAAGAGTAGATGTAATGAGGGTGGGCTGGTATAATCTGCCTTGCGAGCGGATAATGAACGCTTCGCCACTCAGTAGCGCATCTTAGCACCAATTGCGGACGGTCCGAAGCCGGACGCAGCGGTGAACTGCTTTGATATTCCATCTCTGAGCGCGCTGGTCACGCTAGTCACGTTCATCTGAGAGAGGAACGGTCAGACGGTATGGAGAACGAGCCGTGAACATGGCGTACGATATCATATCCCTCCGTCACGCGCTTGGCTGCTTGCTCACCGGTGGAGCAGTATATCGCTCTATATCGTAAGATTAGTGTATGAGACTAGGTAGCGGTCACGAGCTGGACATACACCTTCTTGCCGTGCTTGTGGGCGGCATCCTTGATCTTGACGAGCAGCGCTTCGACCTCTGGGACTGGGTCTGGCGAAGGCGGCGTATAACCATGCGCGATGCTCAGGTCAAACGGTCCAATGAACAGCACATCTGTGATGTTCGTCAGTTACGACCAGAGCGACACTGGACGGATGCACTCACCAACGCCTGGAACTGCCGCAATCTCTTCAACGTTGTTCATGCCCTCCACCGTTTCAATCTGCACCATCACCACAACGCTCTCGCTTGCGTTATCGAGGTACTGCTTCATCGTGGCGTCCTCGCCGCCCCAAACTGTGTGGGTGAAAGGGTTGCCCAAACCGCGGGAACCGGGCACATGCGCGTTCGGAAACCTTGCTGCCTTCACCACCCGTTCGGCTGCTTTTGCGTCCGGACACATCGGTACAAGAATGCCGCGCGCACCGCCGTCAAGTGCGAGCTTAATCTGCCACCCAACGCTGTCGCTGTCGGCCGTGGCGGGAATGCGTACGATGGGGGAGGGGCCACCACCGGGGAGTGCGCTTAGTGCAGTGCAGGTTTCAAAGATCGTGGATCCGCCAAGGCCAATGAGACCGTGCTCGGCGTCGATGCAGATCCAGGACATGGCAGGGTGCGCGAGGGCAATGGTGCGCGCGAGTGCAGTACCAGGCATTGTGAGCCATGCGCCGAACGCAGGTTTGCCAGCATCCATAGCAGCGCGCAGTGGGTGGGTAGTCTGCAGCATTGCGGCAAGAGTTGAAGACGTGGAAGAGCAGAGACCGAGCGCTGAATTCCAGCTTGAATCGCGGGCGGCCGCCATTTAGCTTGGGCGACCCTCAGCTTGTCTAGATTGTGTGCGTGACGGAAGGAGTGAGTCCATCTGCATGGATGATGGGTTGAACAAGCATTAGCTGCGGCCGCAAATATGACAATGAGGGACAAACCGGCTAAGAGCTCAACTCAACGAAAGAAAATACTCTCCATCCGAAGAGCGACCAGTTTGCTCGCACAACGCGTAACTAGCCTGAACTAGTGTGCCACGCTAATGAGGAAGCGGTGTTGTTTGCATAGTGACAGGATTGCGTTCAAATGCAGAGTGTGAAAAGTATGAGGGCAAGGAGAGACCGGGCAATGCCGTGCAAGATAATTAGAAAAACCAGATAGTGATATTGTAAAATAAGCCCGGACAATAGCTATAAGCTAGCGAACCGAAAAGCGAGCAGTATTCTTAGACTCAGTCGGACGATGTGTCGGTCGATGCGGGGAGGCGACGGCGGCCCTCCGGGCCGTGCATGTATGCCTGGACTTGGTCGACGATAGATTGAGAGACATTGACGCGCCCGTAGAATCTTATTATTTTCAAAGTTTGAATGCTGCTTTCGGTTTCGGATGCGCGTCGATCATGCACCAGCCCGAGGAACGCCTCGCCTGTGGCCGTCATCACAACGTCATGCAGGTGCAACTCTCTCAGCTTTGGCAACGATACGTCGCTGTCGACCGACCACGGGAGATAAAGTGCCAGCCAGAAAGAGTCTTCAACCTGACATGTTGAAAGCAAGAGGCGTGTGACGGTCGGTAGGTTGCGAAGAACTCCCGCAGCGCCATGGTCCAGCAGCGTGTGCTTGAGATGAAGCGTCTCAAGTGTGCTACGGAAGGAATGGGCGCAAGCCGAAGGTATCAAGAGTTTCGGACCTGTGTATGTAAAGGTCGTAAGGTTCGGCGCGTCAAGAAAGGAAGGTCCGCTCTCGAAAATGTTTCTGCCTGCTTCTTGATCGTACGAGTTAATATCGAGAGACGCTAGGTCCGGAAGACACAAAGTCAACAAAGCAGGCTTTTCGAGATGCGATGCCTCATCGTCACCAGCGCCGGTATGGAGGAGAACCTCCTGAATGTTCGGTGCATTGGCAAGCGTGGTCCACACGACGCTCGACGGAGTTGCCACCGCCGTCAGCCAAAAAAACCTCCAAAAGCGGGTACCATCCGTATGGAGCCAGCGGTATATTCTTCAGATATAGCTCTTCGAGCTTTGGCGAGATTTTGAGACTTGGGACGTAGTCCCTTGCACCGTATGTTGCGGGCTTGGTTAGGATGAAAACAAGACGCTCGAGTTGTGGCGTAGGAATATGCAGAGCGTCAAGCCATCCGCCGGTGCTGCTACTGCAGATCACCTCGAGAATGCGCCAGCGGTATGCGTGCGCGGAAACGAGGTGGATGAGATCGGCAAGAACGATGTCAAAATCAAAGGTTCCAGCGACGCGCCAATCGACGGCGATATCAAGCGGATGAGTATTCGAGCGTTCGAGAACGAGAGTTGCGTACTGCACGAGGGCCACAGCAAACAGCGAGTTGAGTGTGGTTGAGATAGAGTTGCAGCCTGTCGATGGCAGATAGATAAAGCTCCAGAGCGGCGCAATCCCCAACGCAACGATGCGCCACTGACGACAGACGGCAGCTAAGACAAACGGCGTGCTGGCTCGATGAGCAAGCAAATCCGTCCCTCCAGGCCGCAGATCAATTAGCGGAACACTCGAAAGATTACAGCTAAACTTGAAGATGAGAGCCAGAGGTTCGGATGGAAGATTCAGTAAAGCATATGTTCCATGTATCTTGCGGTCCGGGTAGCCATCGCACTTCGACCGGAAGGTCTGCAGAACAGCTCGCGCGAGCTCGAGCCGCTCACGAGCCGCTTCGTATGCAAATGCAGCACAGTCGTATTCGGCTTGAACCCGCACCAGATGTTCTTCCAGCGCACGCCGGGCAGTCGTGCGGATGTGCATCGAGTAAGCGGCAATCGCGGTGCGCGAGGCGACGCCTTCAACAATCGTCATAAGCTGCAACGGCTCGTTTTGGATCCAAGGAGCGAATACTTCCGTGCGCGTTCGTTGTCGGGCAGAAGGAGAAGGAAGACTCGCACTCGGCATTTGCCGTTCGACCATAATTCACTTCCGCGGTCGTCAACATTGGCAGCATGGTGCACGCTGGAGACATCCTCACCCGGATTGACCTTATCCTGTCGCAGCTTCCTGGACTAGCCGAGCTGGAACTGCAGTTCTTTGATGCACCCAACCCGCAGTAT
>Ga0247815_10001884_pt1 | contig 15774 bp, 14 predicted proteins | sample UWRJL194509B1_FD_181014 | JGI IMG/M metagenome (GOLD analysis project Ga0247815, IMG submission 181014) | Plant litter microbial communities from Arlington Agricultural Research Station in Wisconsin, United States - UWRJ-L194-509B-1 | ecosystem: Environmental > Terrestrial > Plant litter >...
GACAGATTGGCGACACGGAACAGCTCTGCATCGGCCGCGACTGCCTGCCCGAGGGTGGCCGATCGCGCGATGACCTGGCCGGCGATCGGCGAGCGAACCGCGATGCGGTTAAGCGCACCGCCCCCGCTACCCGTCGCCGACAACTGCTGCTGTGCCAGGCGAAGGGCAATGCTGGCTTCTGTCGCGGCCGTCCGCGCCGCGACCAGATCCTGCTCTGGCGAAACGCGTTCGGCGAACAGCCGCTGTTCGCGGCGAAGGTTGGATTGGGCGAGCGCGGAACGCGCGCGCGCGGCCTCTACCTCCGCTTTCAGTGATGCCGCTTCCCGGCTTTCGATGATAGCCAGTGGGTCGCCCCGGCTGACTGACTGCCCGAGATTGCGGGTGAGGGAAACGAGCCGACCGCCTACGGAGGTGGACACAACCTGCACACCTTGAGGATCGCCCTCGATCGTTGCCGACAGCTCGATCGCTCCGGCCACGCCGCCCACGGTAGGACGCGTAACCTCTATCCCGGCATCCGCGATCTGCTGGGCGGACAGGGTAACAATATCCTTTGGGCCCTTCTTGGCTTCGCCGGCCTCGGCACCTTCCGCCTTCTCGGCTCCGGCTTTCTCACCGGCCTCGCTGCTGCCACCCCCGCCGCATCCGGCAAGGAGGATAGCCAGGGTCACAGGCGCGAGCGCCCGCATGATGGTCTTCGTCATTGATTGGTTTCCTCGGGCGAGGGCGCTGCGGCAACGAGCCGTTCGAGGCGTGCCTTGGCGTCGTGATAGGTGGCGAGCGCATCGATCGCGGCGGTTCGTGTTTCGGACAGGGTACGTTCGGCATCCAACAAATCGAGCTGACCGAACTTGCCCTCCCGGTAGCCGATCCGGGCAATCCGAGCGGCTTCGCTTGCCGATGCCAATGCCGGCCCGCTGGCGTTGCGAGCGGTCGTCGCGGCATTCGCGACGTTCGCCTGTGCGCTTGCGATATCCTGCGCGGTATCCAGCTCGGCCGCGCGACGTAGCGCCTGCGCCTGATCGGTCTGCGCCCGCGCTTGCGCCACTGCCGCCTTGCCGTTGTTGAACAGCGGAAACGGGATCGACAGGCCGAACACCGCTGCCACGTCGTTCGTAGCCTCAAGCCGTCGTGCGCTGGCGCTGAGTGTCACGTCGGGAATGCGCTGCGACCTGGCAAGCCGCACCTGGGCCTCTGCCGTTGTTACGTCCGCGCGTGTCGCTGCCAATGCCAGCGTCCCGGCGGTCTCGATCGGCCGCGCTGGACCAAAGCCCTCGACACGGCCGAACCACGCCAAGTCCAACGGTCCTGTGAGGGGTTGGCCGATCCGTCGGGCAAGATTGCTTCGCGCGACCTCGGCAAGCCGCTCCGAGCGCTCCACGGCCGTCTCCGCGTTGATCCGCAATACATCGGCGCGCTGCTGTTCGAGCGGCGATGCTCGCCCCGCCTGAACGCGGACGCCGGCTGCGCGCGATGCCTCGCGGGCGATGCCGGCCTGCTCGCGCGCGGTTACAAGCCGACGCTCCGCTGCTGTCGCCTCGATGTAGAGCTGCGTGACGGCAAGCCTTAGATCAGCCTCAGCCAACGCCGTGCCTATCCGCGCTCGATTACCAATCGCATCCGCGACGGCGATCCGTGCCGATCGTTTGCCACCCAGCTCGATCGGTAGTGCCAGGCCTGCCGTTGTCTCCGCGCTGCGAAGCCCGCGATATTGACCACTGCCGGCAATGTTCTCGGTCTCGGCGACGATCGACGGATTCGGCCGGTAGCCAGCAACCGTGCGGCCTGCTTCTGCGGCCCGGACGCCGGCCGTAGCGGCCTCAAGGCTGGGGGCAGTCGCTCCGGCAAGTGAAAGCGCCTGCTCAAGGGTGAGCGGGGGACTGGTCGATGTTGGATCGGCTGACTGCGCCTGTGCGATCGACGCGCAGGACGCCACGGCCAATAAGGCCGCAATAAAACGGTGCATGGGTAATGGACTCCTGACGAACCTTGGGCGTCCGCACGGGCTTTCCCGGCGGAATTAGGCGTTGGTCAGGCTTGGGGAGGACGTAGGGCTGGGTCCGACGCTACCGGAGCCTTAGGCGCATTGCGCCACACCGATGCAGTCATACGAACGCTGCTGGCTGGTCCGGTTGAATTGGACGCGATCGGCACGCCGACGTGATGGCCGTGGCAACCGCCATGATGGTGAGGATACGCCTTGTCGGCGTCTGCCGGCACTTGGTCAGCGTCGCCGTCGCAATGATCGAGGGAGCTGACCGCTGTGGTATCAATGCACGTCACGCCTTCGGTCGCATGCGCGACTGATCCAAGCCCGAGCATAAGCACGAGCATGAAACTGAGGAGCAGGGCGAAAAGGCGGTGCATCGGCCCGCGCCTTAGCAGCTTACCGACTGCCATGTAACGACTGCTGGTAACTAGCGGGGGCGGATAAAGGCTCGCCGTGCATTTCGGCGCGTGCCTGCCGCATGATCTGAACACCGCCGGATATTCCCAACACAGCCATCAAAGCGGCGACGGCAAGATCAGGCCACGCGCTGTTTAGGCCGAACACTCCGCCTGCGGCCAGTACGACGGCGATGTTGCCGATCGCGTCATTGCGCGAGCAAATCCATACCGATCTCATGTTCGCATCACCACTTCGGAAGCGGTACAGCATGACCGCGACCACAAGGTTCGCGATCAGCGCCGCGATGCCAACCATGCCCATAATCTCGGCATGGGGCGTTGCGTCGTGGAGCGCCCCCCATCCCGCCGCGAACAGGACATAGATGCCTAGCAAAGCAAGCGTCGCCCCCTTCAACATCGCAGCGCGTGCACGCCAGGCCATCGCCATCCCGGCAACGCCAAGGCTGATTGCGTAGTTCGCAGTATCCCCAAAAAAGTCGAGCGCGTCGGCTTGGAGTGCCTTCGATCCACCCGTGATGCCGGCAATGATTTCGATAACGAACATGCCGCCATTGATGGCGAGCGCAATCCATAGCGCTCGGCGCCACTTGGGGTCGTTGAGAGTACCCGCCTTGTCGGACGCGCAGCTTGTGCAGGCCATGTTCGCCACCTCGATAGAATCGATCTGACAGCCTATATGCACCCTCTAGTCGCTAGAGGGTCAAGCGCTGTGTCTGAGAAACTGACGATCGGAAAACTGGCCGGTGCGACCGGCACCAAGGTCGAGACGATCCGCTACTATGAGCAGATTGGCTTGCTGCCGGCTCCTGAGCGATCGGCGGGAAACTATCGGACCTATGAGGGCGCGCATCTACGCCGCCTTTCCTTCATCCGTCGTGCGCGCGATCTTGGCTTCTCGATCGACCAAGTACGCGAGTTGATGGGGCTTGCCGATCACCGCGATCGGTCGTGCATCGCTGTCGATGTCGTTGCCAACCAACACCGCGACGCGATCAGACGCAAAATTGCAGACCTCACCGCGCTTGCTGGTGAACTCGACGCGTTGATAGATTCCTGTAGCCGCAACACCGTCGCCGACTGCCGGATCATCGAAGCACTTGCCCCTTCCGCATAGCGCATCGCTGCTGTCCGGTGGAATGATCGGCTTGCACCGCTTGGGCACTTCAATCCGTGGAGCTGACGATCGCACTTCTTGCCGCCCCGTCATCCTGACTGATCTCGATGGTACAGCGCACCGTCTTCTTAGTCCTCACAGCTATCTTGTAGCAGGCTTGCACAGCCTTGCGATTTGCGGTGATGATCCGATCGGCTGCCGCGATGTTAGCGAAAGCCTCCGGCCCAGCAGCTCGCATGAGGCGCTGCCCTGCTTCCCATTTCGGTAGGTCGAGCGTGCGCGCTGCCATCCACTCGGGCACCTGCCACTTCGCCGGGAGCTCGCGCGCGATGATCCCCGGCACGATCGTCCATAGCAGCGCCCCGCCCAGGCACGCTCCCGCACCGACCTGCCACAAGGTACGGCGCTGCTCGTCCGCACGGCGGGCCGAACCGCCGATACCGTGCAAAGCGGTCGTCGCCTTGTCCATCTTCTCACCGGCGGTCGCGATCATGCGCCGATCCTCGTCGCGGGCATGGCCGCCAGCCGCGACGATCCGGTCGGCGACATAGCGCGGCGCGACATTGTCCTCGGCCGTTTTCGCCAGCACGCCGACATTTTGCATGGTCGCGTTGAGCGCCTTCGCCATTTTCCCCAGCGTCTCGCTGTAATCGGGTATCTCCGGCACCTCGGCGCGCTCCGCGGACAGCCGCTCGACGGCGCGGCGCAACAGCGCAAGCTCACCGCGGACACCTTCAAACGCCTCCGCTGCGGCGTCCAGTTCGTGATCGTCACCCATGCACTTCTTCCCCTTTACTGCATGAAACCACAAACCGGATCGTACCCGAAAGCACGAACCGTCACCGGCTCATCCCCCGATCCCGGTCGCGCCCACGATCGAGCGACGACGACAGCGCATCGCCGATCGACCGCTCGCTTTCCTGCTTCAGCGCCAGGTCGGGTGCATGGCGACGCAGTGCGGATTCGAGCTGCGGGTCGCGGTGCAGCCCGCCCGCCACCTTCTCCATCCGCTCACGCAACCGCTCGGCACCGGCACTGTCGCCGGCCCGCTCCATTCCTGCCCGCGCCTGCTGCATTTTCTGCCAGCCTTCCACGAACCGCTCGGCACGCGCGTCCGGGTCTAGCCGCACACGCTTCTCGTCGGCCATCGCGCGTGTCGCGCCAACTGTGTTGCCGCCCGACACCTGCTCGATAAGCTTCGGATCACGCGCAAGCGCCGATGCAAGGTCGCGCGCGGCATGGGGACGGGTCGCGTCCAGCCTCTCGCCAGCCTTCTGCAAAGCGCTCTCCTGATGCGGCAGCACCGGCAGACCCTTGTTGCGCATCCGGCCGATATCGCCCGCGGCACGTGCATAGCGTTCGATCGCCTTGGCCTGAGAGACGTCCAAGGTGGTGTTAATCGGCCCCCCCTGGCTGCGATCACGGGCGGTGTTAATCAGACCCCCCTGGCCGTGATCGCGGGCAGTGTTAATCGCCCCCTCTTTCGCGACAGCCGGCTTTGGCCGGAAACCGGCAAACATGCCCTTGGCCTTGTCGCGCACCTTCTCGACCATCTGGCGTGCGAGTTCCGGGAACCGGATCTCGCGCCGATCGGCGAACGCCCGCGCCTGATCCTGCTCGGGCTTAGCGTAATCGCCCGCCATGTCCTTGCCGCGATCACGCGAGAGCGCGCGGACGAGCTGGCGCTGGTCGCTGAAGTCGTCGCGGCCATAGTGGAGCTGCACGTCGTCACGATGACGCGACATGCCGACATAGGCGCTGTGCCGGTCCATGCCGGGGGTGGCGAGGACGTGCGCGCGATCGACCGTCACGCCCTGCGATTTATGGAACGTCGCCGCATAGCCATGATCGACATGGGCATAGTCCTTGGTGTCGAACGCGACGCCGCGCCCGTCATCGAGGCGCACCGCCATGCCCTCGGACGATACCCGCTCGATCGTCGCCAGCGTGCCGTTCTTCACCCCCATGCCGCGCTCGTTGCGCAGGAACATGATGCGGTCGCCCGTCGCGAACTGCCGCTCACCGCGCTCGGCCTTCACCGTCACGTCGTCGCCAAGGTCGCCGGATGCGCGCAACCGGTTGCGCGCCTCGCCATTGAGGCTCTGCACTTCGGCGTTGGTGTGGGTGAGGATGATCCGGGTCTTGCCCGGCTCGGTCTGGCGTGCGCGATCCCAACCGTCCACCAGCTCGCCCCGCGCCTCGTCACGGTTGTCGGCGACGTGGACCATGCCCTTGCTGTCATAGGCATGGATCGCCTCGCCGGTGCGCCCGGTCGCCAGCGCACGCGTGGCGTCGCGCTGCCAGTCCTCGCGCTGCCGGCGTATCTCGGTGATCTCGGCCGCGCCGTGGCGCTCGGTGACGCTGCGAAAGGCCGCGCCGGCCTCGATCGCCTGCAACTGCTCGGGGTCGCCGACCATCACGACCTTGGCCCCGGCATCGCGTGCTTGGGACAGCACCCGCTCCATCTGACGCGAGCCGATCATGCCGGCCTCGTCCACCACCAACACGTCCCTTGGGCCTAGCTGTTCACGCCCCCGCCCCCATGCGTGTTCAAGGCTGGCGATGGTGCGGGACTGGATGCCGGACCCGCCCTCAAGGTTCTCGGCCGCGATGCCTGACAACGCCGCGCCGCGCACCGTGTAGCCCTGCCCCTCCCAAGCCTCGCGCGCGACGCCCAGCATCGCCGATTTACCGCTGCCGGCATAGCCGACGACGGACGCCAGCCCACTGTTGCCGGTGACGTGATCGAAGGCGTCGCGCTGCTCGCTCGACAGGACAAGCCCTCGGCCCTCGGCTGCGTCGATCGCGGCGTCACGATGCCGATCGACGATGCCATGCGCGGCGCGGCCCGCCAGCTCGTCGCTCGCGCGCTCAAGCCGGTTCTCCACCGCGATCATGTCGCGGCTGGTGAACCGCTCCTGGTCGCGCCCGTCCTTCCCCAATGCGACCAGCTCGGGGCTGGCGCGCACCGCCCCCATCACCTGGTCGAACTGCTCCTTGCCGTCGCTGTGCCGGAAGGCGAACGTCGCCAGGTCGCGAGTGGTGAACGTGGCCTGCTGCCGCGTGATCGCGTCCAGCGCGACATTGGGATCGGCGATGATCTTCTCGCCGTTCTCACGAGCGATGCGCGTGTGATCCTCGATCCGCTCCGCCTCAAGCCCCTGCTCCGGACGACGCGATGCGGCCGGGCCGATCTTGTGCTGCGGTTCCAGCCCGATCCCCTGCGCCTCGTAACTGCGGTGGTCGATGCGACCCTCAAGCCCAAGCTCGGCCATGCGCTCATTAACGTGGGCGCTCCACGCCTCGCGCCAGTCCTTCAAAAGCTCGGTCGAGTTCCAGTCGCGGTTCTTCTTCCCGAACCCCTCCGGCCCCACGTCGCGCATCGCAAGCATGACATGCGCGTGCGGCTTGGGCGTGCCGTCCTTCGCCTTGTCCCAATGCACGTTCAGATCCGCGACCATCCCGCGATCGACAAACTGCTGCTTCACGAAATCGCGCGCTAGCTGGACGCCCTGTTTCTCATTCATCTCGCGCGGAATCGAGAACTCCACCTCGCGGGCAAGCTGCGCGTCCTTGCGTTTCTCGCCTGCCTCCACCTCGTTCCACAAGGTCGTGCGGTCGTTTAAACGCTCCGGTGCGCCCTGTGGCAACATCACTTCGGAGTGGATCACGCCTGCCTTGTTGCTGAAGTCGTGATTCCGGTTCAACCGATCGTCGTGCAGCTCGGATGCGGAGCGATAGGCGGCGCTCGCGACGGCGCTCGATCCGTTCGCGCGGCTCACAACCTTGGCGGAGAAATGGTAGATCGCCATGACGCCCTGCTTATTGCACTTCTGAGCGCACGTCGGCAACGACGTATAAGCGCGCACTCATCCTCCGCTTCGCTCCTCCTGATTGACTTGGTGCTGCGTTCTGCTCGTTCTGGCTTTACCCATATGCTCGGCGCGCTAAGATGTTGATGAGCGATACGCGGAAGGGTAAAGGCGATGCGGAAGGTTCGCGATTACGATGCCGAGCTGAAGGCACTGGGTGACAAGGCCCGCGCGCTCAAGGCAAAGCGGGTCGAACAGCTTGGCCAGCTCGTCGTTGCGACCGGGGCCGATGCGCTTGATCCGGAAACCCTCGCCGGGGTGCTGCTCGATGCGATCGGATCAAAGGATGCGGGCGCGAAGGAGGCATGGCGCGCGAAGGGCGCGGCCTTCTTTCAACGACGTGGGCGCAAAGGTGGCGGCGCTGCTGCAATCGACGGATCGGGCACTGCGACTGAACCAGGCGGCGACGCTGCGGGCGGAAGCGGCGGAACGGCGAACGGATAGCAGGGGCTGGGTCGTGCAACGTCGCGAACGAACACGCCATCTGATTGAACTGGGCGGGCTGGTCCAGAAAGCCGGGCTGGTCGAGCTGACCGACGACGATCGCGCCACGCTCTACGGCGCGCTGCTCGATCTCGCCGGGCGTGGTCGCGGCGACGATGCTGGCGACGTGCTGGCGCTATGGAAGCGGCGCGGCAAGCGGGCGTTCGACGCGGAAGCGGAAGGGAGCGAAGCGCAATGAGCGATTTCGATATCGAGACGATCCGTGCCCAAGTCCGCGCGATGAATTTCGTGCGCGGCACGCCGGCGGAAATCGCGATGTGGCATGAGGACATGGCGGACTCGCGCGCCAACCTGGTCATCGAGGACATGATCCCGACGCCCAACGACGATGCGTTCTTCGCGATGATGCTTGACGAGGGCGTGCCCCCTCCCCTTGTATCGCAAATCCTGCTCCGGCTGCTCGATCATCCCGACTCCGACCGGTCCTTGCCGGTCACGCCGATGGAAGCGCACTGATGCCGAGGCGACGGATCAGCCCGCTGTTCGCGGTCTTCGTCGCCTTCGTGGTGCTGATGGCGAGCAACGCCTGGCTCAAGGGCATCTTCGGCTATGGTGAGATTGCGACCGACATTCCGTTCCTGCTGGCCGGCGCGATCCTGTTCCTGGCTTGGCGCTTCAACCGGCGCGCCGCCAACCAGCGGAGCGATCTGCTCGGCTCCGCTCGTTTCGGCGACCGAACCGACGTGCGAAAGCTGGAGGCGAACGGAGATCTCCTGATTGGCCGCTCGGCGAAGTCAGGCAAGCTGCTGCATTACGACGGCGCGGCGCATCTGCTAACGATGGCACCCACCCGGTCGGGCAAGGGCGTCGGCACGATCATTCCCAACCTGCTGCTGCTCGATCGCTCGGTGATCTGCATCGACCCCAAGGGTGAGAATGCCCGCGTCACCGCCCGTGCGCGTGCCGCCAAGGGCAAGGTCTGGTGCCTCGATCCGTTCGGCGTGTCGGGTCAGCCGCCTGCCCGCTACAATCCGCTCGACCGGCTCGATCCCGCCAGCCTCGATCTCGCGGAAGATGCCAACACCCTCGCCGACGCCCTAGTGCATGACGCGCCGGGGCAATCGGGCGAAGCGCATTGGAACGAGGAAGCCAAGGCGCTGATCGCGGGGCTGATCCTGCATACCGTCGTCCACGAACCCGCCGACGCCCGAGTGCTGGCGACGGTGCGCGACAAGCTGACGCTCGCCCCTGCCGGCTTTGCCGCTTTGCTGGCCAAAATGCAGGACAGCGCCGGCGCCGGTGGCCTGATCGCCCGCGCCGCCAACCGCCAGCTCGGCAAGTCCGATCGCGAAGCCGCTGGCGTGCTGTCCTCGGCACAGCGCCATACCCACTTTCTCGACAGCCCTCGCATCGTCGCCAGCACCGCCGCGTCGGATTTCACCTTCGCGGGGCTGAAGGACACGACCGCCACCGTGTTCCTGTGCCTGCCGCCCGATCGGCTCGACACCTATGCGCGCTGGCTGCGGCTGCTGGTGAGCCAGGCCGTCACCGACATGGCGCGGTCCACCGCCCGTCCTGCCCGGCCCGTGCTGTTCCTGCTGGACGAGTTCGCCGCGCTCGGCCGTCTCGAACCGGTTGAACGCGCGATGGGCCTGATGGCGGGCTATGGCCTCCAGCTCTGGCCGATCCTCCAGGACATGCACCAGCTTAAGGCCACCTATGGCGAGCGCGCCGGCACCTTCATGTCCAACGCCGGCGTGATCCAGACGTTCGGGGTCAACGATCATGCCACCGCCGACATGCTCTCGCGCACGATCGGCGACACCACGATCGAATATGATACCGTCAGCACGTCGCGCGGCACCGGCTGGGGCGAAAACCGCGCTGGTCCCTCGGAGAGTGTCAGCGGGCACGTCTCCGCTCGCCGGCTCGCCACACCGGACGAAATCATGCGAATGCGGCCCGATCAGCTTCTGCTGCTCCGCCAGGGCGAAAACCCGCTCGCGGTCGAGAAAATCCGCTACTACGATCAACGCGAGTTCACTGGCCTGTTCGATCCTGCGTGACGATGTGCGAAAGGTGAGTTTTGGGGTAGCGCCTCACCTTCCGAAGGTGACGGAGCTGGTGATCGGATTGACGATCTACGAAACCGATCGCGAAGGAGCTGATTTAAGCACCAACAGCGAGGTTCGGTGCTGCAAGGGTGCGGATCGTGGCAAAGCCCTCTTCCCTGCCCTCATGGCGCTCTTGGTCGGCTCTGGCGTAGTATCTGGTCGCCAGCTTGCCTTTCTTCTTTTTCCGCTAAGCACGCGGCGTTTGCGCCGCTCTGGTGACAGCGCAGCTGGCACCAGACGAATAGTGCATCGGCCATTAGGCCGATTCCATTTGCCTATTCTGACGGTGGTTATCCACAGGCTCGCCACCCCAAAGCTCACCTTTCGCCGTTCAGATTCTCTAATTCTTCTGATTCAAGATTCAGAGCCCTGAAAGGTCCGTATTTCTGCCGAAAAATGCCTCCAATAGTGAGCGTTGGGGTCGATTCGCGTGAGTTTCGGGGTAGCATGCGGTGAGCTTTGGGGTCGGTAAAAGTGAGTGTTCGGGCAGGGTCCAGTGAGTGTTGGGGTACCCCAATGGTTGGGTTAAAAGGATCGGTGAGTTTTGGGGTATCCGCCTCTCTGCTCCACGGGGGAGCTGAAACATTTGCCTAGCTCACTTTTCGTGATTAGGGTGAGTTGGTAAGTTCCTCTAGCTCACCGTTGGTCAAGCCTATGTCGCAACCTGCCGTGGTCGATATGACATTCCGCACGCTGGCCCAGAAGGGACGTGGAAATCCTTTTGATCCCGCCAACTACGGTGAAATCGTCAAGCCCGGCGAGTTGGTCGATATTGTAGAGCTAAGCCCCCTCACCCTCGCGGATCGCCGTATCTACAACCTGCTGATCGCCAATGCCTGGGAACGCATTGGCGAGCCGATCATCCATCGCATTGCGAAATCCGGACTGAAAGGGACGCACCAAGGCAACGAGCGCATAGAGAGTTCACTGCTGCGCCTCATGGGCACCATCGCGATCGTCACGATCCGCAAGGATGGCAAGAGCTACAAGCGCCGTGTCCAGCTGCTCGGCCCAAGTGATGAAAGCCTCGAAAAAGACGGCTTCCTTCACTATCGTATCCCAGAAGAGCTAATCGAGATACTGCGGAACAGTCAGGTTTATGCCCGTCTCAAGACGCAGGTAATGTATTGCTTCGAGTCAAAATACGCACTTTGTCTCTATGAAATGATCGAGCGGCGCATTGGTCTCGAATACAAACAGAAAGAGGAGTTTACGATCGAAGAGCTGCGCGGCCTGCTTAACGTGCCTGAAGGTAAACTCGAACGCTTCGCTGATATGAACAAATATTGTCTGAAGGTGGCTGTCGAGGAAATTAACAAGCTTTGCCCCTTCTATGTCGATTTCACGCCGATCAAGAACGGGCGCAAGGTCGAACGGGTGGCACTCCACTGGTTCCCAAAAACGTCCAGCGGCAAGCGCGACGCACAGAACCTGATCGACCAGCACAGCATTGTACGACGGGCAAAGCTGCGCGGCGGAATTCCCGAACTGCCCGTGCTGGTAGATTTCAGCGCGTCGGCCCAAAGGTGAGCCGCTACCCCAAAACTCACCGATAGGCTTTGCTACCAACCTCTACATGCCAGACACGTGTTCACGTTCCATCGTGTTCTCGTGTTCTCGTGCTATCATGTTCACATGCCAACAAGTGGGCTGGCGGATTCCGGGGTGCCCGTTACAGATGCCGGGCATTCACCCAGCCCTTGCATGTTCCACTCGGGACGGATCATTCGGATCGCCCCCTCTTCGGGGTCGGTACATAGAACGGACCCAGATATACGTTAAGCGCCCTCATCCGGGTTCAGGCGGCGCAAATCACCCGTTTGTCGCGCATCTGCGATGGCGACAGGGTTTTCCGTCATCCCTAGTACCTAGCGACGACTTTTGGGACAAAGCCGTCGTAGCAAGTCCAGTCACATCGCGACGATCTACGGGAAAGGCTGTCTGGCGCTCGGCGCCTTTCGCGCGACGGCATGGTGATCGCTCCACCGCCGTCTAGAAAGGGATAGGCTATCGAAAGAGTCTGGGTGACATCGCCCAGCAAAACGATCGATTTCGCTACTGATTTCATCATGGTAGGCCGCTTGCATGACCGCATCCGATCGCGCCGAACAGAATCTGATCCTCCGCTGTCCGGAGCCGCTCAATGCGGAAACGCCCCCGGATAAACTGATCACGTCCTTCCTGACGCCGCAGGCGAACTTCTACATCCGCAGTCACGGACCAACGCCGGAGCTGGCCGACGATCATCGTATAGCGCTGGACGGCTTAGTCGACCGCCCGCGCTCCTACACGGTTGCCGAACTTCAAACGGCATTTGCGACCCGGACAGTGACCGCGACCATGCAGTGCGCCGGCAATCGTCGGGCACATCTTCAAGACGTGGAAAAGACTTCGGGCGATCCCTGGGACGTGGGCGCGATTGGCAATGCGGCGTGGACCGGCGTCGCACTGTGCGACGTGCTCGCCGCAGCCGGCATCCAGGACGGCGCGTCGTTCGTCGGCACTACGGGGGCCGACAACGTGGATGTCGATGGTGAGACGGCACCGTTCGGTGCCTCGATCTCGATCGCCAAGGCGCTAGAGCCCGACGTGCTGATCGTCTGGGCCATGAATGGCGAGGCGCTGGCCCCCGAACATGGCGCACCGCTGCGGCTCGTCGTGCCGGGTTATGCGGGCGTTCGTAGCGCCAAGTGGCTGACGCGCATCGAGGTGCGCGATCGCCCGTCCGATGCGCCGATCCAGGCTAAGGACTACAAGCTCTTTCCGGCGTCGGTAGCGAAGGAGGACGCAGACTGGGATCGGGGTCTGACTATCGAGGAGATGCCGCTCAATGCTGCGATCTGCGCGCCGGTGGACGGCGCGCATGTCAGCGCCGGCGCGTGCGAAATCGCGGGTTATGCGGTCGCCTTCGGCCGAGCGGTCTCGCGCGTCGAGGTCTCCGTCAATGGCGGCACCGACTGGCTGCAGGCGGAACTGACTGCAAAACCCGATGCGCCTTGGAGCTGGACGCAGTGGCACGTCACGGTCGATCTGTCTCCCGGACTCCACGTCCTGATCGTGCGCGCCGTTGACGGTGCCGGGCAGATGCAGCCCGAACGGCCCGAGGCGATCTGGAACTTCGCCGGCTATCTCTCGACTGCCTGGCATCGCATCGCCGTTACCGCTGGCTGATGGACGCGCCGCACGACGCCGATCGGGCCCATGCGAAGCTGGCGGAGAGCGCGAGCAAGCTGAAGGACAGCGCAGTCCAGCAGGTGGACAGCGCCGACCGTCGCACAGAGCTTGCCGCGGACCGCACAATCCTCGCCGGCGAACGCACCTATGCTGCCTGGGTACGTACCGGACTGGCGGCGCTCGCTTCCGGTATCGGCGCGCGCGCGCTGCTCAAGGACGTCGTGTTCCCGTGGCTGGCGACGGCGACCGGGACCATGCTGATCTTGTTCAGCGCCTTTTGCTTCGCCGCTGCGGTGTGGCGAGAGATGGGCGCAGGCGCCCCGCCGCCACGACCGGACATCAAGCGCCTGCCAGCGACGTTGCTCCTAGTGATGAACGGGTTTCTCATGCTCGTGTCACTGGCCGCGCTCGTCGGCATCTGGACGGCACGCTCGTAGCAGCCATCCCTAGGTTTGCTGCGAGCCGATCAGACCCCGCAGCGCATCCGCGGCTTTCGTGCGGTATCACCCCCCTTGTGACGAAGCCCAAAAACGACGTGGGCCAAAGCCGATCGGTCCCGCATGCAGCGTACCCGGGGTCGGTACATAATAACGGGCTTAGATAGACGCTGCCGACTGCCCGGTCCGAGCATTTGCCCGACCAACATGCCCATTGACGGTTGGGGCAAACGTCTCATAGATCGACTTTGGCAATGGATTTCTGCCGGGCAATTTGGCCGAACCGCTCTGATAAGAGCTGATGATTCCTACTTGGCGCCTTCAGGCAGCAAGGAGGAATTGTGCGCGCTACCTTTCGCAATCTCGTCGGCACGCTGAACGTCGCGGCATTCATGCGCGATCGTCACGACCATGCGATCTCTGTCCTGCGCTGGGCGCTGATCTTGCTGCCCATGGCGGCACTCGTCGGGACGCTATGTGCGGCGTTCCTGCTGAGTCTCGATACCGTTACGCGACTGCGGTTTGCGTCGCCTTGGCTGCTCTATCTGCTGCCGGTGGGCGGGTTCGTTGTCGGATTACTGTACCATCTCACCGGGCGCTCGGTGGAGGGCGGCAACAACCTGATCGTGGAGCAGATCCACGAGCCTGGTGGCGGGGTGCCTCTGCGGATGGCGCCGCTCATCTTCTTCGGCACAGTGGTGACGCATCTTTTCGGTGGCTCGGCCGGACGTGAGGGCACCGCCGTCCAATTGGGCGGAAGCCTTGCCAGCGGTTTCGGCCGCGCGCTCCGCCTCGATGCGGGCGGCACGCGCATCCTGTTGATGACGGGTATCGCAGCCGGGTTCGGCGCGGTCTTCGGCACGCCGATCGCAGGCGCGGTCTTCGCGCTCGAAGTGCTGGCGATCGGCCGCGTCGAATACTCCGCGCTAGTGCCTTGCCTCGTTGCGGCGCTGGTCGGAGATTGGACGTGCCTCGCCTGGGGTATCCATCACGGTGTCTACCCGATCGGCGCGTCGATACCGGTCGATGCGCTGCTCGTGACGGAGGCAGGTGTTGCGGGGATCATATTCGGACTGGTTGGTCTGGCCTTCGCCGAAGCCAACCACCTGGTCGGGGGATGGCTCAAGCGGATTGTTCCCTATGGTCCGCTACGTCCAGTGATCGGCGGGGTCTTCGTTATCGCGCTCGTCTTCTTGTTCGGCACGCGCGACTATCTGGGCCTGGGTGTCCTGGCAGCGAGGCCCGACAGCCTTACCATCGCCAGCTTCTTCGGACCGGACACGCATCCGTGGAGTTGGGCGATCAAGCTCCTGTTTACCGTCGTTACGCTCGGCGCGGGTTTCAAAGGCGGTGAAGTCACGCCGTTGTTCTTCATCGGCGCAGCGCTCGGTAACGCGCTGGCGCCTTTCTTGGGCGTGCCGACGGGCCTGTTCGCCGCGATCGGCTTTGTCGCGGTCTTTGCCGGGGCCGCCAATACCCCGCTCGCCTGCACCTTCATGGGAATCGAACTGTTCGGCGCCGGCTATGCGGTGCCGATCGCCGTCGCCTGTTTCGTGGCCTATCTCTGCTCGGGCCACAACGGCATCTACCTGTCGCAGCGCGTTGCGATACCCAAGGTGCCCGCGAACGGCCTTGCCCCCAATGCAACACTGCGCGAGACACGTACACGCTGCACAGCACTTCGCGCGCAGAACCGCGTGCCGTGAGTTGATGGGCCTAGCCTGATCCCCCCGATACGTCGGGCGCAGCCTTCGGATCGGGGTCTTGCGCCTTGCCCTTCGCGGCGCCCGGCTGCTTTGCGCTCATGGCGGTCAGATAAGCAACGATCGCCGGCACGTCAGCCTGTGCAACGGGAGCCTTGTAGACCTCGCGCATCTTGGTGACCTCCGCGGTCCACTGATCGGAAGAGAGTGGCGGCTGGTTCAGCGCCATGCTCGCCGAATGACACGAGGTGCAGTTGGCGTTGATGACGTCGGCATGCGGGCCGGCGGGATATTGGCCTTCGTCGGTCGGGAGATCGACCGTAGTGGACACCAGCGAGAAGCCGCGCGCCGAGACGCTTGGCGGCGGTGGTGCGGTCGGGGCGGCAGGCGGCGGGGCGACGCGGCTGTTCGGGGCACCGATCGCGAGCAGAAGAACGACGGTCGCGCCGACGAACCCGAACGACAGCGTGCCGATGGAAGGCGTTTTCATGGGGGAGCGCTCCTCAG
>Ga0247815_10001885_pt1 | contig 15760 bp, 16 predicted proteins | sample UWRJL194509B1_FD_181014 | JGI IMG/M metagenome (GOLD analysis project Ga0247815, IMG submission 181014) | Plant litter microbial communities from Arlington Agricultural Research Station in Wisconsin, United States - UWRJ-L194-509B-1 | ecosystem: Environmental > Terrestrial > Plant litter >...
GCCTTGCTCATGTTGTGGAAACAAGAGAACACTCGCAACGTAACGTGAGCACACAGGAGTTGTGATTGATCATATCTAAATACTTTGTGCAGGTTGGGATACTCGAAAAAGGGCTGGATCACCAACGCCATTACCAACGAGTGGGCAACACACTTCCACTGCCAGACGGCTGCCACAGCTGCTGGAAATACTCGTCTCCTACTCATAGATGGCCACGTAACACACTACTCGTTTGGGTTCCTGGAAACGTGCCGTCAGCATGGCATTATTGTGGCTTGCTACCCGTCGCACACTACTCACGTGTACCAGAACCTCGATGTGGCTCTCTTTGGCCCGCTCAAGGCCGCCTTTGTGAAGGAGCGCGACACATTTGAGCGCAGGAATGGCTATGCACCCACAAAAGCAGTCTTCTTAGCGGTGTATGCGGCCGCACACGCTCAGGTACTCACACCGTTAAACATCCAGAGCGCCATGAAGAAGTCGGGTACTTGGCCAGTTAATCGTGGTGCTGTATCTGAGAGCATGCTGGCACCAAGTCTTGAGGCCTTGTGGAGTGCACACATGCCATTGCTGCAGCCTACGCCCGTACGTGCGGTGGCACAGCTACTGCGAGCCACAAACAACATTCGATATGGTCAGCAATCCTCCCCACCATCATCGCCAACCCCAAAGTCACACACTAGAGTGTCCAAGGAGACGACAGAGACGACATTGGTTGCGCAACCGACGGCGTCTGTGGCAAACAGCAAGGGTCAGCAAGGCACTTCCGAGCGCGTCAACCGAAGTCAGAAACCTGCAGACGCACCTCAGACATGGGAAAAGCTACACGTAGCAGCAGCCAATGAGCCTGCATCTGTTGTCAGCACGGCAGAAGTGCCTGTCCCTGCACCAGCACCGGAGACACCATGTACCACATTGAGGTCTACACCAGCCGCATTTCTCGTCGACAACAGTCTCATAACATCCACAATGGATGTGCCACAGGCGCAGCGTCTTATCCGGCCGAGATGGGAGGTCCCGCATGAGTGGGCAGAGTACAGCCCGGATACTGCAGCTGAGGCGATGCTCCTGGCCCTGCTGAACGCTGCCAATAGCACCATAAAGGCTGAGCGTGATGCTCTGCTTGAAGCCCATGCCACAATGGTCATCCAAAACATCTATGTGGAGCGGGTTAAGGGTCAGCTTGCGGCGCATGAGGCTAAGGAGAGGGAGAAGCACAGCGGCTCACGAGGGAAACGACTCCTCTCTGATGGCATGCCTCACACACTGACAGGCGAGGATTTTATGGGAGCCGTCATGGCCCATCATCAGGCAGCTCAGGCGGAAGTGGAAGCAAGGAAGGTGCAGGCTACTGCCAAGGCGGTACACGAGGCCGCCGTCACCGAATGGGAGACTTTGGAAGCAGCGCGCAAGCAAAGGAACAAGAAACTCACATTAGACCACAAGGCACAGCATGCTGCATGGGTTGCGTCGAAGCAGTTGACCAAGGATGAGGGTTGACCGTTCCGGGAGCCGGCCCCAAAGCGGGGAAAGCTGGAGTCGCCACTGGCGCGACCGGTGCTTCAAAAGCGTGTCGCAAGGGAGCAGACACCTGGGGAAGACTTCACACAAAGTTTGGCGGCAATCGATGAAGAGGAGGAGGAAGAGGATGTGTGGGAGTCCAGGTGATGTCTTGGTGCATTGTGTGGTGCGCGTCAATCACCCCGCATGACATGCACTGCCTGTCACCCCATCGTCATGCCACTCCGACCCCTATCGGCTCTTGTACACACACCGTCCGACTCCCTTTCAATGTTACAATAGTTAATTTCGTCGAAAAATATCAGTTTAAGCCATGGTTAGGGAAATAAATTTGGTTGGTGCATTGAGTGGTACATGACTGTACCGAAAGCCGCAATAAATGTGTGGTTCGAAATGGGCTTCGTTAGTGGCAACCACCTATCTTCTTGCTGAGTTCATTAACTGCTCAGCTTGAGGTTGAGCCTCGATGGGCTTCTCAGCTTCTCATGATTTGTACTCCAGACATGAGTGTTCGACTCGTTGTGAGCTGATGAGATCATAGTCTTACGATCACCGCGTGTATGTCAAAACCAGGGTCTGGTGCGAAGAAAAACGGCGGCGATCCCTTAAAATGGCGTAGAATGAAGAAAGGACATATGTATTAGCGTTAGCGAAACATAAAGGGTACAGCGATAGTATGAGCGTTTGCATGAGCGTTATCAACAACGCCCATCTGTGTAGCCAAGTCGAGGACAAACCGGGGTACGTGAAGATGTCAACATGGTGCAGCACAGACGGAGCCCGACATTTGCAAGATGGCGCTGCCTGAGATGCGCAATTGACGCCACTCCGAAGCGGCCAGACCGTCGCCATCTCGCGCGGTATCCCCGCTGAGTCAAAATAGGAAATCGCAGGTCATTATTCTGCGCAGAATCATGGAGCGACCTCGCGAGTATCATGCTGGGCATGAGAAAGATAGTCCGGGAGGACGTATGGGTCGTAACGATCTCGAGTGGCATTACGCACCGGCGCACACCAGGAGAAGTTGACCCCGACACAACACCCATGTCACTTCCGCTACTGACCCATAGAAATTTGAGCATCATTCGTCCTACTCGGCGTGTTCATACTTCGTCAATTTGAGTGCGGGCAGGATGAGGCTCATGAGTGTATACCGTGACGCTGTCGTCGACGGTGTGGCTGGCGAGGAGATGGCGACTTGGTGCTGATAACAAAGCAGCCAAACACAATCCTGCGGCGCAGGGAATGATTTCAGGGCGAGCAGAGAAGAAAGAAGTGAGCAAGAGACGAACATTAAGGTGATCGTATCATTCGTCGCCAGCCACGAAGGAGCGCATGTGACGCAAAAATCCTTCCTCGCATCATCGCCGTTAGAGAATCACAGTCTGTATTTATCTGCCGCACCTCAGAGCAAGCCACTGCAGATGTCCTAATACTGAGGCACGGGATGGGAGCACGGTGCGGACACATGATGTCAACATCTGACTCTGGGTGTTTAGAGACGGCAGGTGTACCATGGAAGGGGCGTCTATCGTGTACTAAGAACACTACATCAGGTATAAACAATGTTTCCTGATGTTCTGGGCGAGGCATCGCCGCTCTGGCCGTGCGCCGGACGAGACATGGGATAGAGAATGCGCATGATCTCGAGGCAAGGAGAAGTCGACAATGCACAGCAGGCGGTCAGGCAGAGGCGGTTTACATAAGAATGTAGCTGGGTGAAAGTGCGGATAAGGTCTCGGCCAGGATGTGGCGGAAGACGACGAACTGAGGTAGACCATGCCGGCGACCGCAACACTGGCTGGGTACTCGCGCGTAGAAGCGACAGAGCACACGCGGATTTAATAATTTCAGATAATCGCTGATACTTGGGTTATTGATATGAGCTAGTAGTCTGGTACATCGTGCGCTGGCGAAGGTCGCGTGACCGTGCATCATCAACCTGCGCGCTCGCCTCCTCGCCTATCCAGTAGTGTGATACCCGGTTCACTGGCGTAGGGCTTGACCGCAGACATTATGGCTGCTTTGCGTGTGTAGACACTCGCTGGTGGGATGGGGAGGGTACGCTGTCGTTTGCTTCATCCAGGGTGCCGTACATGGAGTTCGCGATGCAGGCGCGTCATGCTGAACGGCGACGGTGCGCCGGACCACAACCTTGTATCTTTGATACAAAGAGGTTGTGCTTCAAGGAAACGTACGGCACGGTTGGTCGTTTGTCAAGTTCACAGACAATGATAAGCGGTTGCCAGGTGCGCGGTGTGGATTCAAGCTTGTCAGGCGTGCAAGCTGTGATCAGTCTGTTGCTTGAAGCAGTGCCAAAGCCGTACGTGGGTCGCAGATTTGGGCCAAGAAGCTAGCAGGGTGACGGAAGTAGGTCAAGAAGGACGGGTCCTCGCTCGGCACCGGCCGGATGAGCGTGCCCGGATCTGCGGGCGCGTTTTGTCTTAGTCCCTTCTTCGACCTTTTGCCCGTTCCTCTGCATTCTGGCCGCCAACATCAGCTCGCAAACATCCTACCCTTTCCTCATCGGAGCACGCACGAAGGTCACCGTTTGGCACGCAGCCCTTGCCCAACCTGCCCGTTATACCATCGCGTCTTGGTGAGCAGCGATACTCCAACTTGCCCCGCGGTGCCGCCTCTACGCAACTTGTTGTGTCCGATAACGCGCCCGCGCCACCAGCCCGCGTGCGAACAGGTCGATCATTCAACGCCAGCTCGTGATTAATGGGCACTGTCTTTGTGTCAAGTCGGTTGTGGCTGTATATTGTGCGTCCTTCCTAGGATTGTTCACGTTTCCTGACGTGCTTGTCGTAGTCCTTGCTCGACTGCCTGCCCTTTGAGCCTGCCCAATACTCTACTTCAGAGAACAGATATCGCATGAACTAGCCCTGTACTTGGTCCGGCGGGAACTTTGTCCTTCGACCTACTCGTCGCTATGTCCCCGGTCGCACCACTAGTGGTGGTTCTGCCGACGATGCAAGACGAAGGGCGGTCGTCGTTGGAGACGCAACGTTAGCGAGACCTTTCGTACACCATTGATACAACCGTGTTCCGCTGCTCGAAGAAGGAGATGTACATGGGGGACATATCGGAGAGGACGTGCAATACGGCGTAGATATTCGAGGTGGCCTCGCACCTGGGTGCTGCCCGAGGAGAAGAGCCTGGGCGAAATCCAGCGCAAGACATTGATACGCATGGCATTACTTCATTCAAACCTTCTGGTGCTCATCATTACCTCCTCAGGTAGCGACCTGAGCGTGCATAGAGCACTACCGGTTCCTGGCGGCCACCTGTTATTACCCATGTTCGCCCTTACTGGATCGATCCCAGCATTCGTCAAACGTACCAATCATCAGGACCCAGCGCGTTCCTGCGCTTGACGGGCGTACTCATTTTGCCGCTCATCGTCATTATTCCCTTTGTTCCCTCCGCGTCAATCGTCAACCTCGTCGGTTTCAGTCCGTCATCACAGTCGTCCATCGACATCTCATCTACTTGCAACGACGGCTGAAACACCCAATATCGCCCGAGCTATCCAACGAGGCGGTGAACGAACTTCGCATCCCACGAAGGGCACGGTGACGCCGGTCGTCATCATCGTTGAAGCATCATCCTCAACGCTCGACGTGTAGCCTGAGCCGGGCGGATGGCTCAGATCCGCCTCATGCGGACGTACTGTATCTCGCAGACTCTGCATACACTCACCTGCGAAAATCGGTGGCCTACATCCTCCGGATCTCGCGCGACGCCTCATCCGCGTTCCACGACGGGGAGTGGCGAGATATGCTGCCCCCTTTGCTCCGGCGAAGCGGGTAAATGACGATGGTGCGATGGTCGAGCGTGCTACCGTGGTGTTTGCCCGCGACGGTTGGCACGACACGCTTCTGCGCGGGACAGTCCAGCCCAACAGCACCCCACCTTGCTGGCCGTGATAGTAGAAAGCGTCATAGCTCTTCCTTTGGACGTGAATACCAGCTATGCTCTCGTTGCTCGTCACCTGGTACCGACCGAGGAAGATATGACAACCTGCTGCGCTGCCTCATGCGAAGAAGACGCCTTTCTCCTCGTAATTCTCTCGGCCGTCGTCATTCCCCGTCAGGAACGCTTCCGCACGCGGTGGAGAGACATGTCGCTATCGTGCGACACGAACACGTGCGACACAAGCCAGGCGTGCAACCTTTGGATCATCGAGATTCCCACGTCCTAAACGAATACACTTCAAACGCTTCTGGCCACCGAAATGTGTTGGGTAGCTGTACCTTGTAACGATCCGCGGTGCCGCTATTTATGCCGAAGGTTGAGCCTAAAAGCGAAAAGGCCATAAGATTAGGAGCTCAGATTGCATAGTGGGAAGATTGATTGCACAGTACCCTTTCGAGTTTCATGCCCAGATATCGTCGGATTACATTTTTGACTTAGAGGCTCCTCTCGTTTGGGCAACGTATTGATTGCTCTCATTTAGTCCCATTGGCGTCGCTTACCTGGCACGTACCTGCTAGTAGCTTACATGACATTAGGTGCTTGCTTGGCAGCGTGGGGGATCTAGGGCTGCTTGTCCGTTTTCGTCGTCGGGCGCAAGCGTGTCGGCACCGACGCTCGGGTAGAGCGGATCCATCATGTACATCAGCCGAGAACAAGGGTATGTGCTTCTTCATCTGTGCTCACTGCACTTCTGGCTCAACACTGTGCTTCTGCTACAGCTGATGGATCGGAGTCTCGCTCGTTTCCAACACATTTTCTCGTCTAGACCCATAAGTCCCTACACTAGTGACTCACTATTTCTGCCCGGAAGTTTGACTACATGTGCACTTATCTCGTCGTTAATCCTCTATAAATTGAGCAACACCGTTCGGGTTTCGTTCCAAGTTCATCAGCCCACCCCGAACGACATTCTCTGTATTACGATGCGCATCACACTCGCCCTCTCAATTGCCCTCTCCGCTCTGGCCGGGACCTTGGCACGCGCAGCACCTGTACCTTTGTATAACCCAAATCTCACCCGGGACAACATTGAAGCCATCGAGGGTATCTCCGATGATCTCGTCAATCTCGCCTCGAACAACCTCTCCAACGCTGCCGGAGCGGCCAGTCACCTGGTCAGCACTCAAAACGACCGCGTCGGCGAGACCAGTCAGCAGTTAGGTAATATCATCAGCGAAAACGACATCCTCAATAACGTCAGTCTTGTGGTCTAACTCGCCAAATTCAAGCGCTGGTGAGTAGAAGAAACTGTGCATGCTGACAAACGCTGAAGACTGCTTGTTGTTGAAAATATTCAGTCACGTCTAAGCCGCATGCCCGTGCTCTGCCCACTCGTTCCCGATTAACCTCGTGTATTTAATGCGTCGTACTCGTTTAGCTAGTTCAACACGACTTTGCATTCGTCCCCCCCACGCTCGTTACCTCGCGTGCAGCTCTGAGCGACGCCTGATTTCCACACTTGTTTCAAGGGCGCGTCGAACTATCGAGTTCACCAGCGCTGGTGCATATTTAGCTCCGCAACTGAATGGTTATTGGTCCTGAATGTGTCGTCTCTTGGATAGCAAATGTCAGATTATAGGGCAGCCTTTCGCAGCCCTCTCTAAATAATTTCTGATAAAGCGCGAGATTTGAGCACCGTGTGAATTCCTTTTGTAATCTGAGGACCGTGCGTCGTAGTGACTCTCGTCCATGAAGACGTACCATGCCGCGCACTGAAACCGCCCGTTAAAGTAAGACCGAGCAAGAGATGAGGATTAAGTAGTCGGTCGTGTAAATGCATAATAGATGTACCAAAGGCCGTAATTTGTGTGTTGTTCGAAGTGGGCTTCTTCAGTGACAATCACCTATCTTTTTATTGAGCTCAATAACTGCCTCAGCTTGAGGTTGAGCCTCGATGAAATTCTCAGCTTCTCATGATTGGTACTCCAGACATGAGCATTCGACGCGTTGTGATCTCATGAAATCTTAATCTTAATATCACCGCATATATGGCAAAATCAGGGTTTGGTGCGAAGAAAAACGGCGGCGATGCCTTCAAATGGCATAGAATGAAGCAAAGGCATATGACTTAGTGCTAGCGAAACATAAAGGGTACAGCGATCGTACGAGGGTTCGCATGAGCGTTATCAGAAACGCGTGTCCGCGTAGCCAAGTCGAAGACTGCCCGGAGCATGGGAAGATGTCAAGGAGGCGTGGTACCGACGGAGTCCGACAATCGCGAGGTGGCGCTGCCTGAAACGCATAATAGACGCCACTCCAAAGCGGCAAGAACACCGTCATCTTGCGCGGCATCCTCACTGGGTTGACATACGAGAATCATAGAGCGACCTTGTGAGTATCATGCTGAGCAGGGAAAAGGTACACGGAGAGGACCTACGGGTCGTAACGACATTACGCACCCGCACACACCAGGAGAAGTTGGCCCCGATACGACACCCAAGTCACTTCCGCTACTGACCCATAAAACTTTGAGCACCATGTGTCCTACTCGGCATGATCATGCTTGTTCAATTTGAGCGCGGGCGGGATGAGGGTCGTAATCGTGTACCGTGACGCCTTCTTCGACGGTGTGGCTGGCGAGGACATTGCGACTTGGTGCTGATAACAAAGCAGTCAAACAGAAACCTGCGGCGCAGGACATGATGTCAGAGCGAGCAAAGAGGAAAGAAGTGAGCAAGAGACGAACATTGTGATGAACGTATCATTCGTCGCCAGCCACGAAGGAACGCATGTGACGCGAAAAAACCTTCCTCGCATCATCGCCTTCAGAGAGTTTCAATCTGGTTTTCTCTACCGCACCTCAGAGTGAACGGCTGCAGATGTCCTGATACTGAGGCAGAGAGTAGGAGCATGGTGCGGACACATGCTGTCAACCTCTGACTCTGGGTGCTAATACACGGCAGGTGTACGGTGGGAAGGGCGTCTATCGCGTGGTAACAGCATTTTCCCTGGTATAAACGACATTTTCTGGTGTTCTGGGCGAGGTACCGCCGCTCTAGCCGTGCGCCTGACGAGACATGGGATAGAGAATGCGCATGAACTCGAGCCAAGGAGAATATCGCTCGAGCTATCCAACGAGATGTGGAACAGTCTGTCGTTTCTGCGCATCCCACGAAGGACACGACGACGACAGTCGTCGTTATCGTTGAAGCACCCACAACATCCTCAATGCTCGACGCGTCGCCTAAACCGGACGAATAGCTCATCTCCACAGTCTGCTCACACTTCACGCGCTGTCGACACACATCCGCGAGGCCCGCTTCACACACGCGCACTGCACATCGCACACCCTACACTCGCGCACCTGCGAAAATCTGTGGCCAAAGTCCTTCAGACTGAGCGCGACATCCCATCCACGCATAACCACTAGGAGCGGCGAGATGTGCTGCTCAGTTTCTTCGGCGAAGTGGGAAAATGTCGATGTTGCGACGGTCAAGCGTGCTACCGTGGTGTTCCCCGCTACGATTGGCGCAACCCGCTCGCGGATGGGACAAACCAGCTCAACGGCATCGTGCCTTGCTGGTCGCGTTAGTAGAAAGAGTTACAGTTCTTACGTCGGACGCGGACGTCAGCTATGATGGCGTTGCTCGTCACCGGGTACCGGCCGAGGAGATGTCACAACCTGCCGCGCCGCGCCATGCGAAGAAAGCGCCCTCACCCGCAGACTTCGCTCGGCCGTTGTCGTTAGGAGCGTTCCCACTCGCATTGGAAAAACAGACGTTGCTTGCCTCGTGACCAATCGTGTCTGCCACCTTCGGTACCTTTTGCACAAGTGGCGAAGGAACTTGAAGTTTCGTTGAGTATAATGGAAGACAGTAGGGGTGGATGCGGGGGGAAAGAGCGCACACGTCGAAGCAGTTCGCGTGTCGCCATACCCGGCGCTGGCGTTCAGCTTTATGAAATGATCTTTATCGTCTGCTCTGGAACCGCTGGTTCGCAAAATGATATGTAACAAAAGCTGTGTTACGACGTTTGAATCGGACGTCGCAGATTGACAATTAAATGGCTTCTTACTAGCTTCAGCACTGCATTGGCGTACGCCTGAGCATTCGTGACATCTGCAAAGTGCAATCTGCTCAGTAGCTTAATGTATGCCCTGTGGAGCGGCACTTGGAAATCTAGTGAACTACTGTCGCCCAAGCGGCTCAGTAGCCGGGGGGAGGGTGCTGTAGCGCTCTGGTAGCGCTCATGACCGTGCCGATAGGTTGGTAGCCACCTGACCGCGCCGGCGCGGTATGTGAGCGCTACCATCACTCCTATCGCTCCCAGCCCTACTATGACGTACCCCGTTGGGGGTTAGAATTTGAGTTGTTAGATCGCAGTTCGACCCATCGTCAATCATCCTGCCTTCGATCAAATAATCACCGCACTCGTCAATGACGGAAAGGTGCGGAACTTGTGAAGTTTTCAAAAAAAGAAGAGATTTGTATAGAAGCTGCTTGAGCTGCACCAAGATCTGCTTGTGCAGTATTTCAGAATCACGGGTTAACTGTTCAGCGAGAGCGTGACCAAATTGCTCCGATTGGTGCGCAAAGCTCTAGGCCAAGGTCGGTACCACCGCATGAATGTCACGTTAGGCCATTAGTCCTGTCAATTGCAAACAAACGACAATGTCGCTGCCTTCCGTGTCTGCAGTCAAGCAGACAGTCTTGCTGATGGCGGGCTTGCCCATACCCGCCAGACCGGTGAGCCACAGTGTGGACGGCGATGACATGTCTTCGATCCACTTTACGATTTCCTCGATGATTGAGCTGCGCTTGTCTTCCACGCATCCCGAACCAGGCTGAGAACCGTGGAGCGGTAGTGGAGAATATCGCAATTTGAAGAGTGGAAAAGAGTAAGTTTTCGTGTCGAATGAGATCAATCTTCCTCACGTGCAGTGATCTTTTCTCGAGTAAATATATGACTCCAAATAACACGCGTCAACGTGAGTACTGTAGAAGGGATGCGATGGCATACGGAGAGGGGCACTTACAATCATCTGAGTATGATGTAGGAATTGAATACAGGCAGTTTCAACTTCGATCGGTGGGTTCGGCCAGCTGATTCAAGACCATCGTCGAGTGTCTGTTTTTCGCAGTTTGCAACGATTTGATCATTGCATCACAATGTCGCCCTTACACCCCATATCTACTCAGGTAGACCGAGTACAGCATCTTCTTAGAATCTGCGGATTGGTATTGTCGATCTAGGCGCTTTATTTCAACTAGAAGCTTCAAGCCTGTGCCCATTTGCTGAAATAGCAAAATTCGTAAGTTCATATGGACCTGCGCATAGCCCTTAACTGGAACACAGGATAATTACATTCAGTTACAACAGTCCAAGCTCAGATACCATGCTGGAACCCCGTATGTGGCTAGGCTCCCCGGGGATCTGCATTCAAAACCCGCCTCGCCAGCACGAAGTCCACTTCTCGCCACGGCTCCAACCTCCATCGCCGAAGCTGATCTGTATGTGCTGCGACCTGATCCAAAGCGTACATGGTGGCTCCGGCAACTGCGTGCGATATGCGGCTGGCACCCAGAGCAGCAGCTCTCCTGATGGCCCCACTCGCCATCCTTCCTGGTTTGTGGCGGAAAATAGAATGGCGAGAGGGTCGCTATTGCTGTCCGGTGGTATCGCAGCAGAAGCTTTCACACGGAAATCACGGATCGCTCCATCGTAGGAGCCAGATACGATGGACTGTCCATCTGATGTGAATGCCACCGAGTCCACGCGTTTGGTGTGTCCGCTCAGCCTTGCAAGCAGTGTACCATTGATCGCATCCCATAGACAAACGGTGGTGTCATCTCCACCGGTACCAATGAGCTGGCCGTCGGATGAGCAGGCGACTGAGCGTACAGCTCGACTGTCACCATCTAATGTGAGAACTTCGTCACCCCCGACAATGTTGAACTTTCGACAGAAACCGTCGCGTCCGCCAGAGAAGATGTGCTCTCCGTCAGGTAGAAACGTGATGCAAAATACTGTGCCCTCGCCGGCCCGAAGCGGTCTGCGTGGACATTGATCAGCATCCGTCATCCAGAGGTAGATGTATCCCTTTTCATCTCCAGCAGCCAAAACTCGAGAATCAAGCGAGAATGCTACGGAGTGAACCGGGTTGTCACAGACCACAGGGCCAAAAGCTGTAAGCGTCTTTGACTCGATGTCCCAGCTGCACACGGTATTGTCAGACAATCCCCAAGCAAGCCATCGCGCATCTGACGAGAAAGCCACAGCCTGGACCATGGCCCTCTGCTTTATCGATGTACGTCGAATAGCGCTTCCCGACTGCGAACTCCAAAGCCGAACCGTGTTATCATTTCCTGCCGACGCAATGAAGCGTTCGTTCGGTGATGCTGCAACAGCAAACACCCCGGATGTGTGGCCAAGTAATGGTGAAAATCTTTCGAGGCCGGTGACCCTATCCCAGACACGAACAGATTTGTCGTTGGAGCCAGAGACGATGGAGGCTCCGTCTGACGAAACCACCACTGAGGTAACTCCGCCATTGGGCCTCGTTGGGATCTGAATTGTGGACCTGTCTTCGCCAACCTTCCAAATGAATACTTTACCGTCGGCAGCGGCAGACGCGATGTGAGCGCCATTCGGGGAAAAAGTTATGGCTCGGACTGTACTGGTGTGACCAGAAAGAACCACCGATGATGCCTTCGACGTAAACCGCGGCATAGTCCAGAGGCGGACATGCTTGCCATCTCTCGAAACCAAATGCTGGCCATCGGGAGAGATTGCGACACTTTGGACTTCCTCTGTCAGATTTTTGAGCGTCACAATCTTCTTCCAGTTAGGGGTTCTCCAGAGTCTGACGCCTTTAATCGAACCACCGGCGAGCCGCTTGCCATCGGGTGAGAAGCACACGCAGCGAATAGATCCAAAATCGCCGCACGAAAGCTTGAACGCCTGGGTTCCTGTATTGCTGCGCCATAATCGTATGGTCATGTCATCGGATCCTGATGCCACGGTGCTACCATCAGGGGAAAAGGCAACGGCGTTCACCGCTTTTGTATGCCCCTTCAGCTCTGTATACAGATAGTCTTTCTCTGTCTTCCAATGGCCCGTTTCAGCACTCCAATGGTCCGTTTCAGCACTCCAATGACCCGTTTCGGCTCTCCAAAGACGCAAGGTATTGTCCCCGGATGCCGAGGCAACAATAGAGTCATCAGGAGACCATGCTACAGAGTTGACCCTAGCATCGTGGGCGGACAGCCGCTGCGGCGTTTCATGCCCCGCCATAAATCTCCAGACATACAAGATGCCCGCTTCACTTCCCGATAGTAGACTTTTTCCGTCCGGGGAAAAGGTAACGGACAAAACAGGACTGCCATCGCCATGCAGAGGGGATAGCGCTTCGTCACCGGTATGCATGTCCCAAATGCGCACAGTGCCATCCGCTGAACCGGTGCCAATAGAATCTCCGTCCGGGGTGTACGAGATTGAATTCACGGCTTTCTTGTGTCCTGCGAGCGTCATTACCAGGTGCTCACCGTGGTGCTGAACGCCGAACAGGTTGACAGCGACAAGACCGTTACAGAGCGGTGAGAACATTTTGTACACGAGCGAGTGTTTCGCAGCAAACGGCAGGGCTGACAAGTAGATATGTGGCGCGCTGTGTTCAATCGCTTCTTGAGACGTGGCGACGAATGTGCTGCTGTCAAAGAAGAATTGCGACAGCTGCTCAGATTGCACCTGATTAAGTCATATTGAGCAGTTGTCCTTGATCGGCAAATGATGACAACATACCGTTGACGCTGCGAGCATGAGCATGGCCGTGGCACGTCGAACTTGACCTAGAACGCTCATAACCTCGAGCCAAAACAGAAACCGCGGACAAAAAACATTCTTGATCTTCTGGTCAATCGTAGGTGGTTGAGGCTGGCCGGAGATACGATTCACCCACAACTTCAGCCGCAAAGAGAAATCATCAACTGCCAGCACCTGTGGCGTACCAGCTACATGGTAGATCCAGTGAAGACACGCGTATTCCAGTGCGAAGGATACTTTGTCGCACCTCATCTGTGGGTTGGGATGGTAGGAAGAGCTGCTCTGCGACACGTTGAAGTGGAGGCCACGGCCCATCATATCGAGGCATGCGTGGGTCAGAATGCTGTGACCTAGTGACTTTTCAATACGGATATGAAGCGGTGCTCGTTGAAGCATGAAGTCTCCAAAAGACGCATGTAGTATGCGCAGACCGACTTCGGAGTCGTCATCCGGAACGTGAACAACGGCGTGAATACCAGACAGTCCCTCACGCACTTCGCGCTCCAAACAGCGCAATAGCTTTGACAAGCCTGTGACTGACAACGACATCCGGGCCGATAACAGCACCGCGAGCAACTTCCGCAGACCATGCGGCCCGTTTGTCTCAGGCGCGTCCAGCATCTCCGAGTTCCTCAAAATGACATCGTACAGGCCATCGAGAGGCTTTACGGCTTCGTCGTTCATGCCGTTCTGAGCGAGTAGTGTCTTGAGTCTCCCGGGAGCATGGTCGCCCCCTTTGCCGAGGGTATGGCTCAGAGCAGTGGTTGCAAAAATGAAGAGACCGTCACAACGCTGCACGAGTGTCTCGATGTCGGTGCTGCTAAGTCGTGCGCGGAGCAGCGGTGTGCGATCGATTCGGGCTGAGACGTACCGGCGAATGTCCGCCGTGACCTGCTCCCTATCGATTGCTTGCAGTTTCAGTACTTTGTTGAGCGCAGCATCGGACACGGGAGTATCACGGATGTGCGTTTCGGGCCGTGAGGCCACGAAGAACTTGACCGGTAGGTTGGGGCTGGTGCGTGAGAGGTCGACGAGCGCCTCGAGCATGTCAGAAACGATGCGATGACTTTCAGCATCATCGAACCGTCCATCTTCGGTGACCTTACCGCTGCACTCGTCGAGTCCGTCAATGACAAAAACAACGGGAATGGTAGGGTGATTACGAGACAGCAGTGGGTTCTGAAGGAGATGTTTGATCTGCACAGCGATCGGCTTACGCAGGACTTCGGAATGACGGTCCAGCTCGCTGGCGAGAGCTTGAGCAAAGTCAATGGATTGGAGAGCCAGAAGCTGTGCCAAAGTTGGGATAATGCATGTCGCATCTCGTTGACCGGCTGATCCCGCCGATCGCGAGCAGAAAAATGTTCCGCCCAGGATGATGCCGGGAACCTCTTGCGCGTCCGCTGAGATGGTCTTGCTGATGGCGGTCTTACCCATTCCTGCCAGCCCGGTAAGCCACAGGATGGCTGGCGCTGTCATATCTTTGATCCAGTTATTGATGTCACGAAGGAGTTCGACGCGTGTGCCTTCCATGCATCCCGAACAAAACTGCGCGTCGTGAACGGCATCTGGAACATATCGCTCTTTCAAAGCTGGTGGAAAGTTAGCTAAATGCTAGATTAGATCTGCGGCTCTGACCGGCAGCGATCTTGGTTTCGACTGAGTCCTGTGAGCATACTCGTCAACTCCGATCACGATGGCTGAGAGGGTGAGAGAAAGCCATACCTCAGGGTTTGGAGCACCGCGATTGATATAGTTGGAAGTGATGTTATTCGTGGTGATGTATCCGCCGCCAGAAATCACGCTTAGGTTCGCGTTGTTGGTGGCGTTGGCGTTGGTTGGCAGTGGCAGGCCAAGCTGAGACGCTGGTCCGAGGTCGTTCATGGTTTAAATCTGGTACAGATGTGGGGCGAGCTGAAGATTGATGTAGTAGAAGGGCAAGGAGAACACGTGTCTCCGCGGGGGATGCGTGGCCCTTTAACGGACGAGTAATCGCCACTTTATGTCCCCTGGCGGACTTCTGGAACCAACTAATGCCGAGACTAAGCATAGCCTCGAGTTTACCGTGCCACCAGTGTAGAACTCATGAGATTACTGCGATGACCTGGTGACAATGCGGCTGTTCTCATCATGATATCTTGTCAACTTGTAGGCCTTAGCTAAGTTAGACTGGTCGGACCCTGCTTGTTATGAGCCGCTCTTTGCACGTTGTGCCCCTAACATAGTAAGCTTTGACGTTATTGTAAGGGAGGACGTTTTAAGTGAGACGCCCTGGTTATTTTGCTTTGTCACTAACATGGACGGATAAGGAGCCCAACACTACGGAACACGATGTTGACTTCAACCGGAAACTGGGGTGGGTGCCACGCCGGACTGTATTTATTCACGCTTTTTTGAGGTTGAGGTTTAAAGGTTCTGGAAGTGAACGCGAGCGAGGCTAGCCGGCATAGGCCGATGATGACGACGGGCGCTCTCGCCTATTTGGGCAATGCGTCTC
>Ga0247815_10001886_pt1 | contig 15750 bp, 23 predicted proteins | sample UWRJL194509B1_FD_181014 | JGI IMG/M metagenome (GOLD analysis project Ga0247815, IMG submission 181014) | Plant litter microbial communities from Arlington Agricultural Research Station in Wisconsin, United States - UWRJ-L194-509B-1 | ecosystem: Environmental > Terrestrial > Plant litter >...
CCTCGCCACCATCACATTTGGCAGGTGGACCTGGGGGGGACTCCAACAGGGCCCTTCCGAGGGGGGCCAAAGGGGGGTGTTTGACAGTTTGACAGGTCGTATGGGGTGACCGCTCATCGGCTTCTCTATCGTCGCCAAACCAGCTCATCCCGCAACCCGCGGAACGCGAATTGCGTGGTACCTGACCGCTCTCGCCACTCTTATACTGATCAGCTCCCACATTCCACCTCTTGTGATGGCAATACGACACTTCGTTGACCGGAAGCCAGTGCCGGCCTTTGTCGATGGTCTGGACCTCGGGCCCGTCACGTTCGCCCTCCAAGGGTTAACACTTATATTCGAAATTGCGGCGTGCAAATCATTATTCTATGCAACAGTTCCGCTGAGCAGTAAGCTTTGGGAGAAACGGCGTCTCATCATTTTGGACTGGATTTCGTTCATTTTGCTGGTCGGATCTTTTGTCGGCTCCCTCGCAGTGACGGCCGGCTATAAAACAGGAATGTGCTATGGTCCGTGCAAGTGCGTATCTTTTTAGGAGCCATGGTCAAGCCATTGATTTTATTTTATTTTGCCGCTCCTCAGCACTCCCAGAAAGATTGCGCAAGTGCCATCTCGCATCATTCAGCCAGTAAATCTGACATATTTGCAGTTCTGTATTCTTCTACAACAGTAACATGAGCGCCGGGATGCACATGGTCTCCGTTTTCTCCCTCCTCGTGGTTATTGCCGGCGCCAGATCTGCAGCGACATGGTCGCCATATTCATCTGTAGGTCACAGAGTCACCACTGTTCTACTGATGTTCTGACGATCTCAACTCTCAGCTCGCTCAGTCACTGAAGCTCTCACTCCCAATTGTCGCTGCGCTCCAGATAGTAATCACCGTGGCTGCTTTTGCCACCGCCATAAGCACCTACAACTCCGACAGCTGGGACCAACAGGACTATGACTCTGTCTACTACGCAAGCATTCCATTCTGGCTGGTTGAAATTGGCGTCCTTTGGTAAGTTGCAATCGGGCGATTGACAGGGGAAGCATTTGTCGTTTACATGCAATAGGCTGTTACAGCTTGCACTGAGGAGAAAGGCAGCCGGCCTCCCACCAACTGCAGAGACTGGTCAAGATTTAGAATTGGACGAGTGCATACCAGGCAGTGCAGCACCTCGTATGACCACGTGATGACCTAATGTTGAGGACCTAACTTGGACAATGCAGTTTACGCAGTAGAGACAACCTTGGACATTGATGATGAACAATAATGACACATAGTGCAGCTGATTCGTGGACACCAGCAGGTATTGGCGCGTTAACTCATGCTAGTCATCCAGGCGCAATTTCATTTATATCGAGTTAATTCGATGAAGATAACAGTCGTTTCATATGTTTCAAGCCCAAATGAGCGAAGCTGGTCATAATACTCTCGGAAACCTTGTTGTATGCCGAAACTTGTATAGCCGGCCTAAGATTACCGCCGGGTGACCAGTGACTGGTCGCCGGTGCGCAGTCGGCACAGCATATGGTATGCGCGGTTGCAAAGCTCCAGACCGCGTGTTGGTCTCATAACTCATAGACCACGACCCGATCCCGCCCGACTGTCGCTCAAGAGCCATTGACTCCTGACCCGCTCGACGTCGCCCCTCCGGATTTTCACGGTTGCGCCTACTCTCTCGGTTTTGTGGCCCGATCATCGCCCTCTCCTCGTTCCTTACATGGCGTCATATTTGATATACCCGCGAGGCATTCTGCTACTCTTCGGAGTATCGACTACGGCTACAGGTGCCGTGGTTGCGTACAAAGCATCAAACCTCATCGCACGCTACCCTCCCTTGGACCCGCAGCTCCACGGCTCGTCCTTCCTCCGTAATCCATCGAGCTGGCCAACCGATCAGGCGACATATACCGCCTACACAGACGTCTATGGAGCACGAGTACCGCTGTCTGTCTTTCACAAGATAGTGCAGCAGGGTGATCTCTCGCCGAGATCGCTTACGCTGGAGTGGGCACGCATCGCGCTGCGGTCAAAGGTCCTGGCAATAGAGTCGAAGATCGTTGGCTGCGGCAGACAGGGAGACCTCGGGCAGGACAACCTGATCGCAGGACAAAAGCTGTTGAATGGTGTGTTCACCGTCGCGACCGTTCCAAGAGATCGAAGTACCGGCCGCGGCTTCCTGTTGACGTCCTTGAATGGATCCGTTTCGGAAGGCGCTAATCTGGACGAGAACACGCTGGGTGTCTGTTGGTCCGTTCCATTCGAAGCAGTTCAACTCTTTGAGAAGATCTCGCGCTGGGGATACCCGTTCCGCCTTATGCTTGGTGGACGACACGAGTTCACCGCGACGTTGCTTTCTCCCACACGGGCTGACAGTGAGCACGAAGTGCTAGTTCGCTTCTCTGCCGCACACGACCATTTGATCTGCGATGAAGAGGGGTCGTTAGAGAAGCAGAAGCGCATTCCAAAATGGGTTCAATGGTCTCATCGAGTATTCGCAAGGTGGGTTCTCGACGAGGCTGTCAAGGAGGCTGTAAAGCAGAAGGCAGACAACTCATAGATTGATGTCGTACTAGCCTAAGCTCGATTGAAAACGTGGAGATATATCGATATATGTCCAATTAAGGAGGTGTACTGCGGCTTCTAGACAAGTACCACGCTGAGAAGCACACCGAGAACAATACCAGCACCAGCACCAGATCTTGAGGAGACTGCAGAGTCAGTGGAGTTGTCATCGCTTCCACCGCTGCTGCCTTTGCTACCCTTCCTCTTGAAATCTGCGACAGTGTCGATGACGCTGGGGGAGGCTGCAGGGGCGGCCTCAGGGAGTACCGCAGGAGCGTCTAGGTGCGTTGGCCTAATACAGATTCAGTACAACACTCATCGCAGGAGCTCAGGAGTACACACCCATCCGTCGGTGTAGGTGTGGCACCGACAGCGGACAGCATTGCAAGCAACGCGACGATCGGCAACATCGACTTGGTAGTGAATTGCATGGCTATAAATTCTCGGTGAAGATTTATAAGGTCGTTAAGATCGTGAGAGGTCGTGACAGATGGCAAGGTGGGCGGGAGCTTGGGGGTGGAGCTCTGACGTCGGCTTGCCGCGCTTTCTTATACATGCTCGATGCGGAAGCAATGAGGCGATGATGATTCTCGAGCCACCCATGACGGATCGTGGGTCTCATTGTTTGGCCTTTCTGTGCACGTCGCCTCCTATCGTGAGTGGCTCGGTGGCTGTGGCCGCGATAATATGAACAAAGTCGTCCCTCCACCAACACCTTCGATGACCAATTCTGCATATAAGACGAGATATTGGTGTGAATTAACGAAATGACTGAGATAGGCTGCTTCGAGGTAGCATCCAGCAGCGGCCAGCTGGTACAAAGTGGGTTCGTTCCGTGGTCATTCCAACCCGAACCGTTCGAACATGCCCCCCCCCAACTCGCCTGTACTCGGAGGCTAGGAGATATCTCTAAGGTTCGGGTAACATACCACACACACGCACCCTCGTCCAAGAGTATAGTGGCTCTTCACTAGTCACTCGTTCTTCCAGTCTGTATCGCGATGCCGTCGAACACGCGCTTCTTCAGCATGTAAAAATGCTTTTAGAGCCAAAACGGGGGAGGGGGGGGCGGCGACTAACCAGTGCAGAAGGCCAAAAGGCCGAGCGTTACCGCCCGATAGTATTTGCAACCACGTATTCGTGGGTGGAGTGTCAATCCAACAAGATATTACAGAAGCACAGAATAAGGATAGGTTAAAAGGTCCGTAATAAGGTGTTCAAAGTCCTCGCCGAAGCTGGTGTGTGGATGTTGTAGGCGGATGAAAGGACGAACACGAGCCTGACAAAGACTACATTAGACACAAACACCAAACAAGTATTGCACTCACTCGGCGGACAGAATCACCTATCTCGCCGCTCGCCTATCATCATACGGCGGTAACGTCGACTGCGGAGACACCAATTGTGGTAGTGGCCGCACGTCCGACGACCTAGACGCCCCTCTTGCATGATTTGTCCATTGTCTGTCCGAAGATGAGGTTGAAGCGGGTTGGTGGAAGAGATCGAGTGTTCGAGTGCGAGGACTGCCATTCAGCCCCGATGCGACATAAGACCTCCCCGGAACCGAGAGCGGCCGCAGCTCGTCAGACAGCTCCGGCGTCTGCAACCCGACGAACGGATCCGGTTCGCGAACGCTGTGGGGCTGTGGGGTTGACTGTGATGAAACATAGGAAGGAGGTATTGCCGATGACGAAGGAGGATACCATGGTGTCGGTGGTGGGTGCATCTCCACGTCCAGTTGTGCGTACCCTTCCTTCCGATACTGCATCCCCAGTCGCTGTTTAGAACCCTCGGCGTACTTCTTCCGCATCCGTGAACGATATATGAAGAAGGAAATGATGAGACCGATGATGATGGCGACGAGGCCGATCATAAATGTGAGCCAGATCCAGGTGTCGATAGATGATGAATGTGCGGCAGGCGTCGCTGTAGCTGTAATTCCCGATGATGCAGTAGTAGGAGATGGATCACTGAGGAAGGTCAGCGCTGAATGGTAGAAAGACTGAAGGAAGGCACGACGCCTTACTCGAGGGGCATGTAGCTGGTCAATAATATGTCAGCTTGCCGCGCCGTCGCTCAGAAGCAGCGATAGAAGCGCACGCAAAATAGTCGACGCCAAAGGGGAGACCTTCTTCATTTATAATAATGAGGTTGTGGGTTCCGGGTTCGACCTTGGTTGTGAACAGCAGCTGCTGGGTGACAAGAGACGGAGCCACGCCACTGAAGTTTTGCGACGGGTTGTTGTCGATAGTTGCCGAGAAGATCCCGTGGTTATGATTCTGAACGTGTATCCAAGTGTTACGGTCAGTGACATGTGGATGTGTTGCGAGGATACGCGCTGGCGACCAGTCCACACAGGTTGATCCCTGCAGTGCGCACCCTGTCCGAGTAGAACCAGACTTCTGATCCTTGAATAGCATCAGAACATGCTATAAATTCGTGTTCCCGTTGGCCCACCTGTGAAGACAAAGGTGGCGCGCGCACCAAGTCGTGTCGTGAACCTGTAGCTTCGCGCGGTGTAGATAGCGTCGTCCTCATTATTTGTCCATGCATAAGCCGGCCAGTAGGATACTTAAAAATCAAGCTTCAGTATATCGCGAGCTGCAGTGAGACGGCACAGGGCGCTGGGAGATTCCCAGCACTGACCAGCGGTCTCATTTGCTTCGACTATCACCGCGCGGGGGTCTGGTTTGACAGCTGAGGGCATCTAGGCAAGCTCTTTCCAAGCGACAAGAACGCCAACGAAAGCAGAAAGTAGGAATATAAATGCCAAAGCGAGAGGCCGCGAAATATCAAATAAAGGGGAACAGCGAAAGCAGCAGCGGCATCAAGCGCGCGCCTGCAGTCGCTGCGGCACATCTGGCCCGTGTTATCCGCTCCGTTTGTGGTCTACGGGCCGCTTCATCGGATTGAGGCAATGCATGGTCTGCCCGCATATAATTCGAGCCAACTGCCTGCAATATCCTGTGAATTTTCGAGAGCTGGTTGTAGCTTAAAGGCTAGAAGCTTGGTTTTTGCGGACGGTCGCGCTTAGAGCAGTTCAACGTTCAACACGTGGTTTTATTTGCCCAGACTGTTTGTACACCCGACTGCTGGTTCGATGTCCATGTCCAGTGCTGGACACCTCAACGTTGTAAAGTACCGATTAGTCAGCCTTTCGAATTTCAGTCATTGTTGCACGGAAGGAAGCCGTCTGTACTTGATGCTCCTGTGTGCGTGATCGTCCTAGTTCCAGCATAATGTCAATGTGGTAGATAGGACAGCTACAGATATGAAAACCTACGCGCAGTATGTTCCGGCAACGGTGAAGACGACACGGTCAGCGCTGGGCGAGCCACCCGTATAGTTGATCCCGCTCGCGAGGATAGGGAACTGCATCGTTCATCAGCCACATCACTTCTTTTGCACCCAATGACTCAACATACCTCATACCACGGCCCGCTCGGAACTCCACTGCACGACATGTTCAGACCCTCGTAGTTGTAAAACCGATGCGGATATCCGCCCAAAGGCTTTCCTGCAGCAAGGTAGTACCCGCCAGTGTTGACCGCGCTGGCGACCTCGGCGGCCGAGTACTTGTTCGAGCCACATGTGACGGTGCCAGTTGGCGGCGCGCGCTTGTACGCATGCGTACCACCAAGAGCCTCAGCTTCCGAGGCGAGCACGCTAATAACCAGGAGAAGTGTCGCGGCGAACAGACGGGCGGCGAACATCGTGCTGTGAGGAGGGAAGGTGGCACGCTCGACCCTGCCAAATATCCTGTCGTCTCCGCCTCTTACGGTAGGGGCCGTGCACGTTCGGCCAGGCTCAGGGTGCGCCACATCGGGTTGTTTGTGAATTGATTATGTGCTGCTTTTCTCTCTTCCACCACGTGATACGATTTGAGGTTTCGACACAGAGAGCGCGCGAACTGCGCATTGCGGCATCGCGGCACTGAAGCGTCGTGCTCATCTCGGGAGGATCCAATTCGGTACAGCCGGGGCGAGCGCGAACCCGGCATGCGCATCAATCAATGGATTCCGGCAGCTGGACATTGATGCAAATGATCAGGGCCGTTACAGCTCACTAAGACACTTCGGAGGGACCCGAAATTCGCAAATCTGGGGTGAGATCGGAAAGACAGCTGAGACCGGCCAGGGAGTGACAGGTCCTAGCCGCGACGGTCATGGCCGGATGACTGAAACTTCTTCTCTCACCCATGGGTCTCATAACGCCACCGTGCAGACCGATAGACCTTGTCCCGCCAGAGACCTTTGCCCACATTTTTCAGGAGTTCTCACATGAACCGAACTCGCTCATGCAGCTCGCACTCGTTTGCCGCCCCTGGAACGACATTATAATGGGGACTGGCGAATTATGGAGCCACATCACGATTCGGAACAACAGTAGGAGCCAGCTCCGCAAACAGTTGAAGCTCTCCGGAGCAGTCTCACTATCTATCGACCTTGAGGCTGATGGCATTCGGTCTACGCGGTCTGTCGCTGCATTCACGAAGCTCGTCCTGGGATGGAGCACCCCGAGACCAATTATGGAACGACTCGGCAGTCTGCGGGTCATGATCACTGACGGCGTCGACAAAGTGGGTGGATGGGGCATCATCCCAGAGAAGCTATCGCGACATTCCTGCAAGCAGCCGCTCAAAGTCCAAACCTGCAAAGTTTGTGCTTTGGCGCAAACCGGTTTGATGCTGTCATGCCTGTCGCTCTGGAGGATATCCCGTTCTGGCCAAAACTTGAACGCCTCATGGCATGCTTCCAGCACTCCACACTCAGCGACATTCACGCCCTTCTCACCAATTCTCCGCACGTTACTCAGCTATACCTCAGGTTTGATGCGCTCACCGAGACACCTTGGCTCTCTCGACGCTTGGACACGTCAGGTAGCCCTACCCTACGACATCTCGACATCAGCTCTTATCAACTAGAAGGCGGCGAGAACCTTCTTGGAGCAGCTCTCATGGAAAGCGTCTATGACGTTTACGACATGGCGATACTAGAGGAGCTTGGCGCAAACCACATGGTTATACCACCTAGCGCGGTTCCAGCACGATGTTCCCTGCTGAAGACGGTGCGACTGCACGACGTCATAATCCCGTACGATTTCGTCGACAACCTAGGCAGCTGTCTAGGGCTCCAAGATGTCGATATTTCGGTATGCGCCGGAAATGTATCCGCGGAGAAGGTCGTTGCGGGTGGCGGCGCGTTTCCTGCACGATGCGGGAAACTCGAGAGTCTCCACCTACAAAACGTTGTACTGCGCCCAGAGCTCATTGCAGAGCTTTCTCAGTGCCGAAGACTCCGCTCTGTGCTGCTGTCAGTGCCTTCAGGTCTCGTCCCAGACACCGGAGAAGAATTAGAAGATAAATGGCCCGACACCAACACGGTCTTGCCATTACCCAATCTAACCGAATTCACCCTCACCAGTGATTCGAATGCAGACATTGACAACGCCTCGACACAGCAAATGTCCCACAGTCCCGCTGCTCGCTATATGGCCACCGTGGCGACTCGTCTCACGCTCAACCTATCGCGCAACGTTTGCATCCTCATCGCACCGCTGCAGACTTCCGATGTCCGTTGCATCCTCTCAGCTCCAGGTCGACGGTTCGACGATCTTGAGTGCAGAATAGACCTCATGAATCCAGTCACGTTCAAATTTTCACTATCGGCAGGTGATGGCGCTGATCCGCCTGGTGATGGCGCTCAACGGAAGCTCGCGTTCGAGTTCAGTGTCAAGGAGAGCGATTTGGCGGATGTAGAGGACGCACTTTCACATAACTTTGAGTCGAGGAACAGCTTTCGACAGGTACGGCTGGCTGGAACAGCACTGGAGGCGATCCGGCAGCTGATCCGGCGAAATCCTGAGCGTCGTGGCCTGTGGCACCTCCTGCTTCGCGCAAAGGCTCCCACTATTTATCAAGACTAGTGATCAGTGCTTCTCATATACACCTACTTTAGAGTTAGATACCTTCATTAATATGTGGTTGCTACAGTACATATACGAACCCGTTTACAAAATAGTTTGTTTCTACTTAATATCATTGCCAGGATGTCTACGCGCTCACACAAAAGTCTGCTTTCAGGTCCTTGTGCCCATTACCTGTTCGAATTGGCGGACAACATACTCAAGACTGATTTCGTATGTCACGATGACCGGCATGAGGCAACGCATAATCTAACGGCATACAAGACCTGGTGAAATCCCAAAAGCTAGTTCGACTTTGGAAATAGAGGCTTGGTTCTGCGAACGGTCAAACTTCACAGTCATCAACATGTGGTTCCATTTGCATGAACTAATTTTACACCTGGCTGCTGGTTCGACCAGGTCCAGGACCTGCGCCGGGCGCCTCGGCGTCGCAAAGTGCTGACCGGTCAGCCTTTCAGTCGTTCTTGCATTGAACGAAGCCGTTGGTACTCGATGCTCCCGTGTGCGTGATCGTCCTAGTTTCAAACCAAAGTCAGTTTGTTGTGCTTAAAAGCGACATGCTCAAAGACGTACGCGCAGTATGTCGCGTTGCTGGTGAAGACAACACGGTCGGCGCCGGGCGAGCCACCCGAGTAGTTGCTCCCGCTCGCGAGGATAGGGAACTATACCGTTCATCAGCCACACTATTTCTCTTGCTCCTAACGACCGAGCCTACCTCGTACCATGGTCCGCTCGGAACGCTGCTGCACCACATGTTCAGCCCCTCGTAGTTGTAGAACCGATGCGGATATCCGCCCGGTGCCGATCCTGCCGCGAGGTAGTTCCCGCCAGTGCTGACCGCGCTGACGACCTTGGCGACCGTGTACTTGTTCGAACCGCAGGTGACAGTGCTGGTTGGCAACGCGCGCTTTGAAGCAGGCGTACCACCGAGAGCCTCATCCTCTGTCGCAGCAGAGGTCTTGGTAGGGCCGGCGAGCTCGTCTGCGGGGCCGACGATCGGTGAGGCGAGAACGCCGGTGGCAAGGAGGAGTGCCGCGGCGAACAGACGGGTGGCGATCATCGTAGCGGTGAGGATGGGGTGTGGCGAGGGGGCGACAGGGGGACAGGTCACGCTCGATTGTGCCACATATCTCCTCACCTCTGCCTCTTATACTCATGTTTCGCGTATTTTCCGCACCCACTGTTCCTTTCTTCGCGATAACGACCCGAAAGAACGCGTGAAGTCGCAAATCCACGATCCCGACTCGTGCATCCCTTTGTTCTGGTTACTAGTTGACTGCGGCGGTAGCCGCAAGGTTCGTCCTGCAAGTCCTTCGAGGAAGCACTCTGTTCGCATGGGCACCCGCGCCTCCTAAGGGCTTGGGCAATCGCATCTCCCATGCCGAAGGATAAAAACACTGAGATTGGAGGTGAAATGTACGGAACCGCGGGGCAATCTCGTCACGGGCGAAGACGAGAGGGAAGGCAAGTGATCGAGGAGCACGCGTTGTGGCGCTTCGATGGATATCTTGGGCACCGCATCGCTTCTGGCGGGAGGGCATGCGGCCGTTGCCAGGGCGCGGGCGAATGCACGCACGGCGCGGTGGGGCCGGACGTCCTATCGCGCGGACAGGTGCCGCACGTGGGCGTCAGTGGCGAGATGAGTGGCGGCTAGAAGTCGCTCGCACGACCAGCGGTCCGCGCCGCGCCGCGAACGTTCATCGACGAGGGGCCTCGGAGTTGAGTACAAGAACAAAGGACCCTGCCAACTGCTGCTATGGAGCGAGGAAGGCTCGCCTGGTCAGCTGACGATGAGCCTCATCGACTTGCACATGTGCGCCACGAATCCCAACTGGTGTCCTGGCATATAGTTGAGCTTATGAACCAGGCTTGAAGGGGGGACCAAACTTGGAGCAGGATGAGCTGAGGGCGGGCAAGTAAATGGAGGATTCGCCATCTGCGCTCCAGGGCTACTGCGAATTGCCCGTCATTGCATCGAACGGAAGTCGCAATGGGAAAGCTATGTCTTCTCCGAACACGAACGTGCTAGAAGACAAGGTCGGCAATGTTCTCCACTGCATCATGTAGTCCGGCACGCCGAGGTCGAACTCTCGAGTCGCGTACTCGGGAGACATTTCCTTCAGCGTCTGCAACGTTCTCCGCTCCTGCTCCGAGCCTCCGGAGTAAGCGTACAAAGCGAGTCTGTACCGCTGAATCGTCTCATCCGAGCCGAACCAATGCTCAGCCGTCGCAATAGAGTCGGCGAACTCGACCATCCTCCTCCGCGCCACAGCGAGTTGCCGTTCACGGTTTTGCTTGGACGGCGGCAAGGCGCGATATAGCGGCAGCAGCGGCTTACGCAGCTGCCACACTACATGGCGAAGATACATGTGCGCCAACATTGAAGGTATCCTGTACGGTTGGTGTTCATCCACCGTGCCCCAGGAGCGTCTGAAGGCGTAGTAGAACTTGCGGAGGTGTCCCAGTCCTAGAACAGGTGAACAGGAGAAGCTGAGTTCCGCAAGGCGAGTGAGTGTCATGATGGGTGACTGGTTCGGCGGGTGTGGTGCTTCTACCAAAGTATTCAATGCCTCACGGTGTGAGTTGCACAGGTAGAGTCGACGCTCCGTTTCCGACATCTCCCATGCTTTCCTCGGTGCCCACGACGCTGGTATGCGGCCATTAACAAAGTAGCTGTCGAGAAGACGTTGAACCATTGTTCGCCTATCGCGAATGACCGGGTTGCTCATGAGGAGCGCGAGCAGAATGTGTGGTGGAATCATTGGTCCACGAGTGCTGTATGCTCGTGTCACCGCAGCGTTGACGGCGTGCTCTAGAACTTTCGTTACGAGTCCAACAGTTTCCGGTCCGGCTCCAGGTTCGTGGTTAGGATCGAGAGCGTTCTGTGCAGCGCGTATCCAGACTGTATCCGAATCCCCACGACAGCCCACCGCATCGCAAACGCGCAGCACGTCGTCTGGCTTCCATATATCCCGATGGAGAAGTGACTGTGCCAGAAATACGCGCTGACTGCCAGTCATGAATGTGGTCTCCACCGCAGGCAGCAGATGCTGGAGAACATCATCCAGCGAGTATTCGCAGCGCGCGACGTAAACCCGCTTTAGGTCCTCGCTATCGCCAATAGGAACATGGTATGTCATGTAGCTGCGGCATCCTCGCAGGGCGACGCGGAGGCGGGGGTGCCGCAGGACGCATTCGAGCATGGAACGCGGTGACCAAAACGCGCAAACGGGCGCTCGCCGATTTTCGTGTTGTTTGGTTCCGAGTCATCAAAAACGCATATCTTTGCATATTCAAAGAGCATGTTTACAGGTGACGGTACAGTCAGTGTACAATAATACAGATACTGGCGAGTGGGTAAATGCATAAGCAGTCATCTAACGGTCAAGATAATGTGAGTCTTCAAACGCTCCGTTCCAAATCTTCTCAAACGACCCACGTCCATTCGCCCGAGCCAGCCCGCGGTGCCCCCTGCGGCACACTCGATTGCCGTCTCGGCTGTCCCTGTGACGTCGCACTCGACCTCTGCGACTGTGTCTGCTGGCCGATTCCCGGTCGCTGACGTCCACCAGAGTTCCGATGCACAGGCGTTGGCCGCGCTGGAGACCCACCACCAAGCGGCGACATCGCACCTGGCATCACCGGCGATCGTACCGCAAAGTCCATGAGAAGCGGTAAGTTCGGCGAAGGCGGCACAATGACACTCGGTGGGCGGTACATTGTCCGAGTCGGCGACGACGAACGGTGCGACGACATCGAGCTGACGCCCATGCTCATAGTACTCGACGATGACGCCCGACCAACACCTGGACCTGCAGGTGAAGTCGAATTGGACGTCGAGCTTTTGCTACCACTACCACTTCCGCTGTTGGTCGTGCTGCGTGGGGGATAGGTATGCTGAGTCGGTGGTTGCGGTGGCGGCGAAAGCGGAGGCGAGTACGGCATCGCCGGCGAAAGAGGTGGCGAGTACGGCGCGGCAATGGTCACCGCCCGTGCCATCGCAGCTGGTCCTGGACCAGGAGCAGTAGGCGAGGTCGCCTGACGTGCCATCGTCGGCCATACGTAGTCCGGACTCCTCGGCACCGCGCGTGCAGCTGCGAGTCGGTTCGGATATTGATGGCCCTCCGCAATGCGAACCGTCATCTGGCGCCGCTTAGGCTGCTGTTGTTGCTGCTGTTGTTGTTGCTGTGCTGCGTGTCCAGCAACCTCGTTCGAGGACCGAAAACGCAGAGTATCCGGCGAGCTTGGCATCCCCATCAGAGTGTCATGTTCCTGGATGAGGCCCAACTGGTCGTGTCCAAGCCCGTGTCTGTGTCCCTGGCGCGGGTCATGGTCGTCCGAGTCGTGGTCAGAATCTTCTTGTTGCACAGGCTCGGGCAAGTTTCCCGCGTTGAACGGCGGACTCGGCATCCCCGCCGACTGGTCGGCATGCGGTGGCGGACTCGGGCTCTGCGGTGACGATTGCTGGTAGTACCGCTCTTGCTGCTCTTGCTCCTGCACTTGTTGTTGTTGTTGCTGCTGCTGCTGCTGATGTTGTTGCTGCTCTTGAGCCTGATGCGCATGCGCCTGCTCCTGCATCTGCTGATGGAACTGCAACATGCTCTCCGTCAACGACGCCGACGACTCCATCGACTGAGCCTGTTGATACAACGCATGACTCGACAACCACGCCTGCGATGGATGCCTCGCAGCCCCACCACTATGCTGCTGCGGCAACGCCTGCACCGAGCTCGTCATCATCGGGCTCTTCGCCGCCGCCAATCCCGCAAGTGAGGGGAACGAGCCGTCGCTCATGCTCAGCGGGCGGCCATTCGCGCCGAGTCTCCTCGAGCTCGTGCGGATGATCGGCGACGTCACGGGAGGCGACATTCGGTTGAGGCGTACGAATGGGTCCTGTGGCACCGTAGGCGGCTTCGATTGCTCGTCGGCAGCGATGGATCGGGCGGGACGGACGAGCGTCGACACGGATGCATCGAGCTCGAGCGCACGATCTGGGTGGCCAGGACCGAGTGGGCTTGCGAACTGCATCGGACTGCTGAATTCCATCATCGTATGTGTCTGCGGGCTCACAAACTGCGTCTGCGTCGGGCTTGGAGTCACGGTTTCCTGATAGTACTGTGGCGGGCTGGTGAACAACTGCGACTGAGGTGGTCCATGGGCGGAACGCGGCGGGCTGGTGAACAACTGCGGTGGGCTAGCGAACTGCTGTGGAGGGCTGGCGAACTGGCGCGGCGGGGCCGAGTACTCGTCCTCTTGAATTACATCCGCGTAGTGCTGTGGCGAGCTGGTATAGTGCTGCGGCGGGCTGATAAAGCGCTGTGGCGGACTGGCAAACTCCATCCGCGGCGACGCGTGCCGGACGCGCGGGCTAGCTTCTCCGAACCCGAACGACGCAGCCGTCATCCTGGCGTTGGGCCTCTGCTGCTGGGGCGCATGCACGAGCTGGTGGTGCAGATGAGGATTCGGGATCGGTGGCGAGCCAGCGTAGAGCGAGGCAGGGAGACCAGGAGGACTGGCGAGGTTCACAGCAGGCGGGCTCCAGAGCTCGGAACCAGGTCGTTGCGTGTTGAGCGGCACTGGTGCCGACACTGGCAGTTGCATGCCTGGGACCCACATCGACCATGAAGAGTCGGGCTGGTCCTCTACATGACGGTGCTCGTGCTCGTGCCCGTTGTCGCGCATGTGCTCGTGAACACGCTCGTGCGCGAGAAGCTCATCCTGCAACATTTGCGCATGGTGATGATCCATGAATGCCGCATCGACAAACTGTTGTTGACCACCATGACGCCCAGCCGGACGCGCCGGAGCCTGAACAGACCTCCGACCAATGATTCCGCCACCTTCATCAGTGCCGTCAGGGAAGTTGACAGGGAAGTCTGGGGTCGGCTGCCGCGGCACGGAGGCATCGACCGCGGGAACTAGAGCTGTCATGTTTGTCGTGTGCATGAGACGAGGCGAGTCCTCGGCGGCTGTCTGGTATGCGCTCCCCGTGCGACTGGGTAGATGAGAAATTGGAACGGACTCGGGCAGGTGTCCGTCCACGATTGACGGAGTGACGCCGGCACCAGCGCTGGCACTCGCGCTAGGCTGCAGGGCAGGATCGTCGGCAGGGTCGAGAGGGAAGATCATGTCTTCACCTGGTGTATCAGTCACAGTCTCTGGTGCTCCGCCAACGGTCGACTCGGGGCCAAATGGCCCCTGGCTGAGTTGCATTGCACCATAGAACGATGAAGGGCGAGACTGTTGCAATTGCTGCTGTTGCTGCTGTGATAACGTAGGCTGACGACGCCAGCCACCTGTACCCTGAGCCGGAACCTGTGTCATCATGGCAAGAGCACTCGAAGATGAAGCACTGTTTAATGGCGGGTTCAGGACAGCTTCAAGCTGCTGTAGTTCTGCCAGGACGTCGAGAATATCGCGTTCGCGGTCTGGAGAAGCGGCAGAGATGACCTGCGATGCGGCGGCCACTGCAGCGGCTTGCTGCTGCTGTGTCGTAGGCACGCGGCGCCACGCAGGTCGCGGCGATGTGCTCGAGCGAGTAGGCTGTAGCGGTGGCGAGGCACGTACAACGTGCGGCTGCCATTGTGCGTTGCCGTTTGCAGAAGCAGCGGTCGGAGACACCGGGCCCAACGGCGAGCGCGCCGTCGGAGGAGCCACTCGGGGAGAAGAAAACTGTCGAGTAGTACTGATAGGTGCGACAGCCACATGAGGACTTGTTGGTTGAGGAGCAAACGTTGCAGGAGAAACGTGCTGGACGTGAGGCGCTGGTGTCGAGATCTGCTGTGTCGACGGACAAGGCACTGACGGGGCCGCGGTAGGCGCAGGACTGGTGTGAAGATGGATATGTACGACTTGTGGAGTCGCTGATATGAATATGTAAGTTGTCGCGATTGGTTTCAAGGGTTCAAAACCGATGACTTGCCAGTTTGCGCAGCGTGAATGACAACGATCAGAGGGGCGTTACCGCCAGTTGGTGTAGCATCAAGCCCTGCTAGCGATGGCAAGAGACCTCCAAGGTTGACTGTGGCCGGCGGGACCGGTGTGGCACCAGCAAGTGAAGCCATCGGATTCGAGGCAAAGAACAAGAAGAGATGGCAGAGGAACGGATGCGTGGAAGTTCGGATGCGCGGAGACAAGTCGCACTAATGAAGACGGTCGCCTGCGCACGGGCTGAGGCGATCTGCGGGGCTGCAGGTAAAAGGACAGCGGCGAACTCGAGGTCAACACGTGTTCTGGCGGCTGTCGGTGTCGAATGAAAGCCAGGCCGAGCACT
>Ga0247815_10001888_pt1 | contig 15742 bp, 13 predicted proteins | sample UWRJL194509B1_FD_181014 | JGI IMG/M metagenome (GOLD analysis project Ga0247815, IMG submission 181014) | Plant litter microbial communities from Arlington Agricultural Research Station in Wisconsin, United States - UWRJ-L194-509B-1 | ecosystem: Environmental > Terrestrial > Plant litter >...
GAGCGCGCCGACGACGCCCGCCTGGCGGAGCTGGTGGCCGGCGCCGACGTGGTGCTGGACTGCACCGACAACTTCGCCACGCGCCACGCCGTCAACCGCGCCTGCGTGGCCGCGTGCAAGCCGCTGGTGTCGGGCGCGGTGATCCGCTTCGACGGCCAGGTCAGCGTGTTCGATCCGCGCGGCGGGGCGCTGCCGTGCTACTCGTGCCTGTTCCCGCAGGACCAGGCGTTCGAGGACGTCGCCTGCTCCACCATGGGCGTGTTCGCGCCGCTGGTGGGCGTGGTCGGCGCGATGCAGGCGGCCGAGGCGCTCAAGCTGCTGATGGGCGTCGGCGCCTCGCTGGCCGGGCGGCTGATGATGCTGGACGGCCTGCATATGGAATGGACTACTATCGGGGTTGGCCGCAACGGCGAATGCCCGGTCTGCGCGCATACAAAATAATTTTAAGGAGCCCTATCTTGCTGCTGAAACGACTCGCCGTATTGCCCCTGGCCTTGGCCGCCGCCTTCGCCGCGCAAGCCGCCACCACCACCAAGTACCTGATCATCTCGGAGAACGCCACGCGGATCGGCGAGCAGGTGGTCGAGCGCCAGGACGACGGCCTGACCAAGGTGCGCTTCATCTTCAAGAACAACGGTCGCGGTCCGGAGTTGACGGAGCGGTTCCGCCTCGGCGCGGACGGCACCATGACCGAGTATTCGGTCAAGGGCAACTCCACCTTCGGCGCGGTGGTCGACGAGAGCTTCACCCGCAAGGGCGGCCAGGCCGAGTGGAAATCGACCTCGGAGCAGGGCAAGAAAACCGTCAACGGCGCGGTCGCCTACCTGCCGCTGAACAGTTCCTTCGAGGTGACGTCGGCCGCCATCGCCGCGCTGGCCAAGTCGCCGGACGGCAAGCTGCAGCTGCTGCCATCGGGCACGCTGTCGCAGCGCGAGCTCGATAGCGTGGAGGTCACCAGCGCCACCGGGCAGAAACAAACCGTGCGCCTGCTGGCGCAGACCGGCATCGGCCTGTCGCCGTCGTTCTACTGGGCCACGTCCGGCGGCCAGCCGCGTTTGTTCGGCGTGATCATCCCCGGCTTCGGCAATATGCTGGAAGAGGGCTGGCAGGCCGCCGCGCCGGCGCTGGCGGCGCGCCAGAAGGTGGCCGAAAACAAAATGCTGGCCGACGCCGCCGACAAATTGCAGCATCCGCTCAAGGGCCTGACGGTGGTGCGCAACGCCCGCGTGTTCGACAGCGACAAGGCGGTGGTCGGCCCGGCCTCCGACATCTACGTGCTGCGCGGACGCATCACCGCCGTGCTGCCGGCCGGCTCGCCGGTGCGCGACGCCGACAACAGCATCGACGCCGGCGGCCGCATCGTGCTGCCAGGGCTGTTCGACATGCACGGCCACGTCGACCGCTGGTCCGGCGCGCTGAACATGGCGGCCGGCGTCACCAGCGTGCGCGACATGGGCAACGACAACAACCAGCTGCAGGCGATGCTGGACGAAACCGCCGCCGGCAAGCTGCTGGCGCCGCAGGTGGTGCCGGCCGGCTTCCTGGAGGGCGAGAGCCCGTTCAGCGCCAACAACGGTTTCGTCGTCAAGGACCTGCCGGGCGCCAAGGGCGCGATCGACTGGTACGCGGAGCGCGGCTACCCGCAGCTGAAGATCTACAACTCCTTCCCGAAAGAGATCCTGAAGGACACCGTCGCCTACGCCCACCAGCGCGGCATGCGCGTCTCCGGCCACATCCCGGCCGGGCTGCGCGCGCAACAGGCGCTCGACGCCGGCTACGACGAGATCCAGCACATCAACCAGGTGCTGCTGAACTTCCTGGTCAAGCCGGACACCGAAACCCGCAACCTGAACCGCTTCGTGCTGCCGTCGGAAAAAGTGGCGGACCTGGACTTCAACTCCAAGCCGGTCAAGGACTTCGTCGCGCTGCTGGCCAAAAAGCAGATCACCATCGATCCGACGCTGGCCACCTTCGCCTTCCTCAAGCAGCGCGACGGCGACATGAACGAGCCGTATGCGACGGTGGCGTCGCACATGCCGCCGGACGTGGCGCGCGGCTTCTCGGTCGGCACCATGAAGATCGACGGCGAGGCGACCCTGAAGCGTTATGAAAAATCCTACGCCAAGATGGTGCAATTCGTCGGCATCATGTACAAGGCCGGCGTGCCGATCGTCGCCGGCACCGACGATATTCCGGGCTTCACGCTGCATTCCGAGCTGGCGATGCTGGTCAAGGCCGGCCTGACCCCGGCCCAGGCCTTGCAGGTGGCGACCCGCAACGGCGCCCGCTACACCCGCACCAGCAACGACCGAGGCAGCATCGCGGCCGGCAAGCTGGCCGACCTGGTGCTGGTGGACGGCGATCCGACCAAGGATATCGAGGACGTGCGCAAGGTCTCGGCGGTGATCACCCGCGGTTTCCTGATCTACCCGGCGGAGATCGACGCGGCGCTGGGCGTGGCGCCGTTCGTCAAGGACGCGCCGCAACTGGTGCGGGCGGCGGCGCCGGCGACGGCCCACGAAACCGGCAGCAACGAGGGCGCCCGCGCCCGCATCGACGCCAGCGCCCACAAGCGACATTAAAAGCTTGTTAAATGTCGGCGGAATGTCGCTTGCTCCGCGATTTCCGCCTTATACTCTGCACTCACTTTATTTAGCACTCAATATTATGAAAAATTCATCCATCCCAAGCCGCGCCGCGCGCGGCTTCACGCTGATTGAAATCATGGTGGTGGTGGTCATCATGGGCGTGCTGGCGGCGCTGGTGGTGCCCAAGCTGCTGAGCCGCACCGGCGAATCGAAAGTGGCCGCCGCCAAGGTCGATATCGCGACCGTGATGCAGGCGCTCAAGCTGTACAAGCTGGATAACTCGCGCTACCCGACCACGGAACAGGGCCTGCAATCTCTGCTGGTCAAGCCGACCACCGGTCCCGCCGCCAACGGCTGGAAGGCCGGCGGCTACCTGGAAAAAATGCCGAAGGACCCGTGGGGCAACCAGTACCAGCTGCTGTCGCCGGGCGTCAAAGGTGAGATCGACGTGTTCTCGTACGGCGCCGACGGCGCGCCCGGCGGCACCGGCGACGACGCCGACATCGGCTCCTGGGACAACTGATCCTTGACGGACCACTGATCATGCGCGCCGATCGCCAGCGTGGTTTCACGCTGATCGAACTGTTGGTGGTGATGGTCATCCTTGGCATCACGCTGGGATTGGCGTCGCTGAACGCGCTCCCGAGCCAGAAACAGGCCATGCAGCAGGACGCGCAGCGCATCGCGCTGCTGCTGCAACTGGCGCGCGACGAGGCCATCGTCCGCAACCGCCAGATCGCCTTCGAGGCGGGGCCGGACAGCTACCGCTTCCTGATCCGCAACGACAAGCGGTGGACCGAGGCGGTGCAGGACGACCTGCTGCGGGCGCGCGATTTCAAGCACGGCCCGTTCACGCTGATGCTCGACCCGCAGCCCAACGTGCCGGAGGAAAAACTGCGCATCGTCTTCGGCCGCGAGCCGGTCGATAAACCGTTTGTGCTGACCATGGCCGCCGTCGACGGCAGCCGCATCGCCATCCGCGCCGACGGCATCGGCCATTTCACGGTGGACTGAGGATGCGTATTCAACAAAAACGCGCGCGTGGCTTCACGCTGCTGGAGGTGCTGGTGGCGCTGGTGATCGTCGGCACCGCGCTGGGCGCGTCGCTGCGCGCGGTCGGCAGCCTGACGCAAAACAGCGACGGCCTGCGCAGCGCCATGATGGCCACCTGGTCGGCCGAGAACCGGCTGGTGCAGATGCGCTTGTCCAAGGTATTCCCGGCGGTAGGCAAGCAAACCTACGAATGCCCGCAGGGCGATTTGAAGCTGATGTGCGAGGAAGAAGTCATCGCCAGCCCGAATCCGCGCTTTCGCCGCGTCGAGGTCAGCGTCTACGCGCAGGACCATCCGGAGCGCCGCATCATCAAGCTGGTCCAACTGGTGCTGAACGGCTGATGCGCGCGCGTCGCGGCGGCTTCACGCTGATCGAACTGCTGGTGGCGATCACCATCCTGGCCTTCATCGCGGTGCTGGGCTGGCGCGGCCTGGACGGCATCATCCGTTCGCGCGCCGCGCTGACCTCTACCATGGAGCAGACCCGTGGACTGCAACTGGCGTTCGCGCAGATGCAGAGCGATTGCGAATACCTGGCCGCCACCACGCTGCTGCGCGGCCGCGCCAATCTGCAGGTCGAGGACAACCGCATCACGCTGGTGCGGTTGGTGCTGGCCGAGAACCAGGCGTCGCGGCTGGAGGTGGTGGCCTACCGCGTGGTCGACGGCGTGCTGACGCGGCGCGAGTCGTCGTCCACGCGCGACCTGCTGGAGCTGGACAGCTTGTGGCAGGCGGCGCTGGCCGACACCGATCCCGCCGTCAGCGTGGCGCTGCAATCGGGCGTGCGGAACATGAGCATGCGCTACTGGATCGCCGGCGCCAGCGCCGGCGGTAACTCCGGCTGGCGCGCCGGCGCCGGCGTCTCGACCGCGACCGGCACGCAGGTATTTACTGCGCCGCAGGCGCCGAGCGCCGCGCCGACCGGCATGGAAGTGTCGCTGCTGCTGCAACAACAGGAAGTGCCGCTGGTCAAATCCTTGCTGCTGGGGGCGATATGAGGACCTTGCGGCGCCAGCGCGGCGTGGCGGTGATCACGGCGCTGCTGCTGACCACTTTGGCGGTGACCATCGTCGCCAGTCTGTTTTGGCAGCAGCAGGTGCAGGTGCGCTCGATGGAGAACCAGCGCTTGCAGCTGCAAACACGCTGGATCCTGCGCGGCGCGCTGGACCTGAGCCGTTTGGTGCTGAACCAGGATTTGCTGGACTCGCAGACGGTCACGCGGATCAACGGAGTCTGGGCCACGCCGCTGGAGGAAACCCGGCTGGACGACTACATCGAGCGCGAACGCCAGGAGGGCGAAAGCTTCAACGCCACGCTGGCGGGCCGGATGATGGACGCGCAGTCGCGTTTCAATCTGACCAACCTGGCGGCCGGCAGGGTGGTCGACACCACCGAACTGACCGTGTTCCAGCGCTTGCTGGAGAACCTGAAGCTGGAATCAAGCTTGGCGCGGCCGGTGGCGGAGATGGTGGCCAGCACGCAGAAGGTGGCGGCGGGGCCGCCGCCGCCGGGCGGGGGCGGGCAGACCGCGCCCCAGCAGTCCAACGGGGCCGAGCCGATGGAGCTGCTGCGGGTCGAGGATTTGCTGGCGGTGAGCGGCTTTACGCCGCAAGTCATCGAGCGGTTACGCGACTATGTCATCATCCTGCCGGCGAAGATACGGGTGAACGTCAACACCGCGCCGCCGGAGCTGATTTCGGCGTTGATACCGAATCTGTCACTCTCCGACGCGGCGTCGGTGGTCAACACCCGTGATCGAGGCGCATACTACCGCAACCTGCAGGATTTCAAGGCGCAGCCGGCGGTCAAAGCCGCGCTGGACTTGGGCGCTTCGGCGGGCGCGACAGTGTCGGAGTTTGTGGTGAAGAGTGATTATTTCCTGGCGTTCAGCCAAGTGCGGCTGGACCGGGCGGCGCTCGGCACGCAGTCGCTGCTGTGGCGGCCGGGCGCGCCGACCACCTCGGTGGTCTGGATACGGGAAAACTAGAACAGGCATGAACGAAAGCGAGACCCTTTGACTACATTATTTATCCGCTATCCGGCCAAGGCCAGCGTCGACAGTGGCGCGGCGCAGACCTGCCCGTTCGCGCTGATCGGCGACGGCGGCAATTTGCTGCAGCAGGGCGCCGCGCCGCTGGGCAACCTGGGCGACATGGTGGCTTCGTCGCGCCGCGTGGTGCTGCTGCTGGCCGCCTCGGACGCGACGCTGTTGCGCGTCAAGGCGCCGCCGCTGTCGGCCGCGCGCCTCAAGGCCGCCTTGCCGGCGCTGGTGGAGGAACAAATCCTGGGCGACCCGGCGGACTGCGTGATGGCCGTCACCGTCGCCGACGCCGACGGCATGCGCACCGTGGCCGTGGTGCAGCGCGCCTGGCTGGAGGTGCTGGTCAAGGCGCTGCTGGCGCAGGGCGCGCACGCGGTGTCGGTGGTGCCGTCGCAACTGTGCCTGCCGTTCCAGCCGGGCGCCGTCTCGGCCGCGCTGACGCAGGGCGACGCCGGCTATGAACTGATCATGCGCCAATCGCAGTACGAAGGCCTGGGCCTGACCTTGCCGGCGCAGCCACAGGCGGCGCTGCAAACGCTGCGCGCGCTGGCCGGCGAACTGCCGGTGACGCTGTACCTGGCGCCGGCGCAGATGAAGCAACTGGCAACCGTCGCCGCCGATGTGCCGCACCTGACGCTGGCCGAGGACGATTGGCGGCATTGGGCCGCCGCCGCGCGCGGCGCGGGGCTGGACCTGGCGCCGGCGCTGGGCGCTATCGCCGGCAACGCGCGCCAATGGCAGCGCTGGCGCTGGCCGCTGCGGATCGCGCTGCTGGCGGTGCTGGTCAACGTGGCCGGCATCAACATCGAATGGCTGCGCCTCCGGCGCGAAGCGGCCGCCGTGACCCAGTCGCAGGAACAGATCTTCAAGGCCGCCTATCCGAAGGAGCTGGTGATCTATGACCGGCTGGAGCAGATGCGCAAGAATATCTCGGTGGCCAAGGCCGCCGGCGGCCAGCCGTCGGCCGATGAGTTCATCGCGCTGTGCGCCGGCTTCGGCGAGGCGATCAACGCGCTGCCGCGCAAGGACGTCATCGCCTCGCTGGACTACAAGGAGCGCGCGCTGCAGGTCAAGGTCAAGCCGAACACCGTGGATGCGGCGGCGATGGCGCAACTGCGCTCGGCGCTTGAGGGCCGCAAACTGGAGCTGTCGGAAACCACGCCGGGCACATGGCAGATCCGTCCCGCCGCCGGCGCAGGAAAGAAATCATGAGCAAACTGAATCAAACCATGCAAAACCTGCGCGGCCAGGCCGCCGCCTTCTGGCAGGCGCGCACCGAGCAGGAACGCAAGCTGCTGGCCTTGTGCGGCGCGGTGGTCGCGCTGGCGCTGTTTTACAGCCTGCTGATCGATCCCGCGCTGTCGGGCCGCGACAAGCTGCGCAAGCAGTTGCCGCAGCTGCGCCAGCAGGAGGCCGAGATGCAGGCGATGGCGCGCGAGGCGTCGACGCTGCAGAGCCAGTCCAACATCGCGCCGGCGCCGATGACGCGCGACAGCCTCAACACCGGGCTGGCGGCGCGCGGCCTGGTGCCGCAATCGCTCAACATCACCGGCGAATACGCCAAGGCGCAGTTCAACGGCGTGCCGTTCTCCGGCCTGGTGGCGTGGCTGGACGCGGTGCGCGTCGAGAGCCGCATCAACGTGGCCGAGGCCGCCATCACCGCGCAGGAGACGCCGGGCCTGGTCAACGCCACGCTGACGCTGCGCCAGGGCGGCGCCCAATGACGCGAAAAGGCAGTTCATGAAGCGCAGCATGTTATGGTTGCTGACCATCTTCCTGACGGTGGTGCTGACCTTGCTGGTGTTCTTCCCGGCAACCTGGCTGGGATCGCTGGTCGAACAGCGCACCGGCGGCCGTTTGACGCTGGGGGACGCGCAGGGTACGCTGTGGAAGGGCTCGGCTTTCGTCGGCGGCGCGGCCGGCGGCGACGGCCCGGTGACGCCGCTGTTGCCGGGGCGTTTCAGCTGGAGGATTTCGCCGCTGGCGCTGGTCGGCATGGTCGACTTGCAGCTGGAAAACAGCGAGGCGCTGGCGCAGCCGGTCAGCTTCAAGGGCGGCTGGTCGCAATGGACGCTGAGTCCGTCGGCGCTGCTGCTGCCGGCCGAGGGCTTGTCCGGCCTGGGCGCGCCGCTCAACACCATCGCGCCGAGCGGCGCCATGCGCCTGTCGTGGACCGGCCTGGAGTTGTCGCTGGCCGGGCGCCAGGTGGCCATCAACGGCCGCACCACGCTGGAGATGACCGACATCGCCTCGCGGCTGTCGTCGATCCGCCCGCTGGGCAGCTACGCGATGGCGCTGGACTGGGCCGGCCAACAGGCGCAGCTGAAGCTGAGCTCGGTCAAAGGACCGCTGCTGCTGAGCGGTAGCGGCAGCCTGAACAACGGCCGCCTGCGCTTTTCCGGGCAGGCCGAGGCCGCCCAAGGGCAGGAGGAGGCGCTGGCCAACCTGTTGAATTTGCTGGGCCAACGCAAGCCGGGTAGTGAACGCAACATCATCGCTTTAGAGTTCCATTAAAGATAAAAGTTCAGACAATGAAAAAACAGTCCGTGAGCAAATCCAATCTTCCCGCGCTGCGCCGCCTGAGCGCGGGCGCGATGCTGTGCTGCGCCATCGCGGCCTTACCCGTGACTGCGTTGCTGCCGGTGACCGCCCAAGCCGCCGCCGACGACGCCGCGCTGAACTTCGTCGGCGCCGACATCGAATCGGTGATCAAGGCGGTCGGCCACTACACCAACATCACCTTCGTCATCGACCCGCGGGTCAAGGGCACGCTGACGGTGGTGTCGGAGAAGCCGGTCACCAAGTCGCAGGCGTTCAGCCTGTTGACCTCGGCGCTGCGGCTGCAGGGCTTCGCCGTGGTCAGCGGCGACGGCTACGCCAAGGTGGTGCCGGAGGCGGACGCCAAGTTGCAGTCGGGACCGACCCAGGTCGGTTCGGCGCCGACCGCGATCAAGGGCGACCAGATCGTCAGCCAGATCTTTTATCTCAACTATGAATCGGCCGCCAACGTGGTGACGGTGCTGCGGCCGTTGATCTCGCCCAACAACACCATCAACGCCAACCCCGGCAACAACACCGTGGTGGTGACCGACTACGCCGACAACCTGAAGCGCCTGGCCAAGATCGTCGCCGCGCTGGACGCGCCGGCCGCCGCCGACCTGGACGTGATCCCGGTGCGCTACGCCATCGCCAGCGATTTGGCGTCGATGGTCAACAAGCTGCTCGACAGCCCCGGCACCGGCGGCGGCGATGCGGGCAAGGTCAGCGTGCTGGCCGATCCGCGCACCAATTCCGTGATCCTGCGGGCGCCGTCGGCGGCGCGCGCCAACCTGGCCAAGTCGCTGATCTCCAAGCTCGACCAGCCGACCCAGGAACTGGGCAACGTGCACGTGGTCTACCTGAAGAACGCCGAGGCGACCAAGCTGGCGCAGACCTTGCGCTCGCTGGTGTCGGGCGACGTCTCGCAAACCAGCACCAGCGGCGGCACCGGCACCCAGGGCCAGAACAACAACGGCGGCCTCGGCGGCCAGAGCAGCAACACCGGCAACAACAGCGGCAACAACCAGACCGGCGGCAGTTCCGGCCCGTCCAATCCGCTGCTGAGCGGTTCGGGTTCCGGCTCGCAGCAGCAGGGCGGCGGCGCCGGCGCCGGCTACATCCAGGCCGATTCCAGCACCAACACGCTGATCATCACCGCGCCGGAATCGGTGTACCGCAACCTGCGCGCCGTGATCGACCAGCTCGACGTGCGCCGCGCCCAGGTGTATATCGAATCGCTGATCGTCGAAGTCACCTCCGACAAGGCATCCGAGTTCGGCGTGCAGTGGGTCGGCGCCACCGGCGACGCCAACAGCAAATACCGCATCGGCGGCCTGCAGTCGTTCACCGCCGCCGGCGCCAACGGCACGCTGACCTCGGTGATCGCCGGCAACGGCGCTGTCTTGCCGGACAACGGCCTGTCGATCGGCGTGTTCAAGCAGATCGGCGGCGCGCTGGGCCTGGGCGCGCTGGCGCACTCGCTGGAATCGGACGGCAACGCCAACATCCTGTCGACGCCGAACATGATCACGCTCGACAACGAGCTGGCCACCATCCGCGTCGGCCAGAACGTGCCGATCCTGACCGGCCAGTTCACCACCACCTCGGGCACCAACACCAATCCGTTCCAGACCATCGACCGCAAGGACGTCGGCCTGACCCTGAAGGTGCGGCCGCAGATCTCCGAAGGCGGCACCATCAAGATGGCGATCTACCACGAGACCTCCAGCGTCGACCAGGCGACCCGCGGGGCGAGCAGCGGCATCACGCTCAACACCCGGGTGATCGAAAACAACGTGGTCGCCGACGACGGCCAGATCATCGTGCTGGGCGGCCTGATCGAGGACACCGAGGGCGACGGCGTCGACAAGGTGCGCGGCCTGGGCGACATCCCGATCCTGGGCAACCTGTTCAAGTACCAAAAGCGCAGCCGCAAGAAAACCAACCTGATGGTGTTCCTGCGCCCGGTGGTGATCCGCAACAAGGAGCAGAGCACCAGCCTGGCCACCGACCGCTACGACCTGATGCGCAGCAAGCAGGAGGCGATCCTGCCGCCGGATAACATCCTGGTGCGCGACCTGGGTCAGCCGATGCTGCCGCCGCTGCAGAACGGCGTGCCGGCAGGCGGCGACACGGTGGCGCGTCCGGTGCCGCCGGCGCCTATCCCGAACCGCGGCACCGGCGCCGGCGCGGAAAACGTTCAACCGCAACCGCGCCAGTGATATGAGTAATTTGCTTCCCTACGCCTTCGCCCGCGATTTCGTGGTGCTGGCACAGCACAGCGACGACGCCGAGGCCACCGTCGACGTGCTGGTGTGCGGCGCCACGGCGCCGGCCGCCATCGCCGAGGTGTCGCGCCGCTTCGGCCGCATCCAGCTGAAGAACATGACCCGCGCCGACCTGGAGGCGGCGATCGCCGCCGCCTACGCCAGCTCGGGCGGCAACGCCTCGATGGTGGCCGAGGAATTCGACGCCAACCTGGACCTGACCAAGCTGCTGCAGGACGTGCCGGCGATCGAGGACTTGCTGGAATCGTCCGACGACGCGCCGGTGATCCGCATGATCAACGCGCTGCTGACCCAGGCGCTGCGCGACAGCGCGTCCGACATCCACATCGAGCCGTTCGAGCAGACCTCGGTGGTGCGCTTCCGCGTCGACGGCTCGCTGCGCGACGTGGTGCGGCCGCGCAAGGCGATCCACGGCTCGCTGATCTCGCGGATTAAAATCATGGCGCAGCTGGACATCGCCGAGAAGCGCCTGCCGCAGGACGGCCGCATCACGCTGCGCATCGGCGGCAAGCCGGTCGACGTGCGCGTCTCGACGCTGCCGACCGGTCACGGCGAACGCGCGGTGCTGCGTTTGCTGGACAAGGAGGCCGGCCGGCTCGACCTGAACCACCTCGGCATGAGCGAGGTGATGCTGCCCAAGTTCGACGCGCTGATCAACCAGCCGCACGGCATCGTGCTGGTGACCGGGCCGACCGGCTCCGGCAAGACCACCACGCTGTACGCGGCGCTGGCGTTGCTGAACGCGGCCACCGCCAACATCATGACGGTGGAGGACCCGATCGAGTACGACTTGAACGGAGTCGGACAAACCCAGGTCAACCCGCGCATCGACATGACCTTCGCCAAGGCGCTGCGGGCGATCCTGCGCCAGGATCCAGACATCATCATGATCGGCGAGATCCGCGACCTGGAAACCGCGCAGATCGCGGTGCAGGCCTCGCTGACCGGCCACCTGGTGCTGGCGACGCTGCACACCAACGACGCCGCCGCCGCCGTCACCCGGCTGCTGGACATGGGCATCGAACCGTTCCTGCTGTCGTCGACGCTGCTCGGCGTGCTGGCGCAGCGGCTGGTGCGCAAGCTGTGCGGCCATTGCAAGACCTTCGACGGCCAGCAGTGGCACGCGGTCGGCTGCGAGCATTGCGGCCAGACCGGCTACCAGGGCCGGGTCGGCGTCTACGAATTTTTGGAGACCACCGAAAAGATCCGCGCCCAGATCCACAACCGCGCCTCGGAGGCGGACGTCAAGGCGGCCGCCATCGCCAGCGGCATGCAGACCATGCGCGACGATGGCGAGCGTTGGCTGGCCGCCGGCGTGACCACGCAGGCGGAATTGCTGCGCGTGACCAAAGACTAGGCGACCGACGATGCCCGCATTCCGTTATGAAGCCGTCGACGCCGGCGGCGCCACCAAAAAGGGCGTGCTCAATTCCGACAGCGCGCGTTCGGCGCGCTCCGAGCTGCGCACGCAGGGACTGGTGCCGCTCAAGGTCGACGCCATCGCCGCGCAGGTCGACGCCGCCGGCGTGACAAAAGGGCGCGGCTTCGGCGAGCGCCTGTCGGCCAACGAGCTGGCGCTGTTCACGCGCCAGCTGGCCAGCCTGCTGGAGGCCGGCCTGCCGCTGGAGCAGGCCTTCACCGCCCTGCTGGAGCAGGCCGAGCGCCCGTATATGCGCGACCTGATCGCGTCGATCCGCTCCGAGGTGATCGGCGGCGCCGCGCTGTCCGACGTGCTGGGACGGCATCCGCGCGACTTCGCCGAGATCTACCGCGCGCTGGTCGCGTCGGGGGAGCAGATCGGCCAGTTGTCGCGGGTGCTGTCGCGCCTCGCCGACTACATCGAACGCCGCAACGGCTTGATCCAGAAGGTCAAGCTGGCGTTCACCTATCCGGCCATCGTGACGGTGGTGGCGTTCTCGATCGTGATCTTCCTGCTGACCTACGTGGTGCCGCAAATCGTCTCGGTGTTCGCCAACACCAAGCAAAAGCTGCCGGTGCTCACCATCATCATGCTGGCGGTGTCGGACTTCGTGCGCAACTACGGCATCGTGGTGGCGATCGCGCTGGTCGGCGCCTGGTTCATGTGGCGGCGCTCCTTGCAGAACCCGGCGCTGAAGCGGCGCTGGCACACCTGGCTGCTGACCGCGCCGCTGTACGGCAAATTCGAGCGCAGCCTGAACACGGCGCGCTTCGCCAGCACCTTGGCGATCACCACCGGCTCCGGCGTGCCTATCTTGCGCGCGCTGGAGACCAGCCGCGACACGCTGTCCAACGTCGCCATGCAGGAGCTGGTGGAGGAGGCCAGCGACGCGGTGCGTGAAGGCGTCAGCCTGGCGCGCGCGCTGTCGGCGCAAAAGCATTTTCCGCCGATGCTGATCCATATGATCCGCGCCGGCGAGATCACCGGCGAGCTGCCGGCCATGCTGGACCGCGCCGCCGCCGCGCAGGAGTCCGACCTGGAACGGCGCACGCTGACCATCGCCGGCCTGCTGGAACCAGCGCTGATCCTGGCGATGGGCGTGGTGGTGCTGCTGATCGTGCTGGCGGTGCTGATGCCCATCATCGAAATTAATCAGCTGGTACGCTGAGAAGGAAACCATGAAGCGTTTGCCCTTATTGTTAACCGTCCTCGCCGTGGTGCTGTTGTCCGCATCGCTGGCCTATTGGGGACTGCAGTTGTTCAAGCCCCGGCAGCGCGCGATCGCCGCGCCGCCGGTGCAGCCCGCGCTGGCGCTCAACCTCGACGCCGCCAAGGGCCTGTTCGGCGGCCAGATCACGGTCGCCGCCGTCAGCAACTACCAGCTCAAGGGCGTGGTCGCCGCGCGCGGCGCCGACAGCTCGGCCATTATCTCGATCGACAACAAGCCGGCCGAGGCGGTGTCGGTCGGCAAAGAGGTGGTGCCCGGCGTGACGGTCAAGGAGGTCCATCCGAAGCACGTGCTGCTGTCCGAGGGCGGCGTCATCAAGCGGATCGACTTGCCGAGCGACGCCGGCGTCTCCAGCAGCCCGCCGATACCGGGCCAGTCGCCGCCGCCGCCGCAGATGCAGCCGGCGCCGCAGATGCAACCGACCCAATCGGTGCAACCGGTGCAGACGTCGCAGCCGAATACGCCGCAACCCTTGCCGGCGCAACAGCCGACCCGCTCCGGCATCGCGCCGATGGGCATCCCCCCGATCCCAGGCAACGACCGAAAATAGGTTCGCCCCATGGCATATATCCGTACCCTGGCCGCAGCTCTGAGCTGCGGCTTTTTCGTGGTGGCCGCGCTTAGCGCGCCGGCGCGCGCGCAGAACGCCGTCTCGATCGCGCCGGACGCCGATCTCAAGCCTCGGCCCAAGGTGGCGCTGGTGCTATCCGGCGGCGGCGCGCGCGGCTTCGCCCACATCGGCGTGCTGAGGGCCTTGCAGGAATTGCGCATCCCGATCGATTTCGTGGTCGGCACCAGCATGGGCAGCGTGGTCGGCGGCGCCTACGCCGCCGGCAGCTCGGTCGAGCAGCTGGAGCAGCTGGTGCGCCGCACCGACTGGAACGCGGTGGTGGCCGACCGGCCGCCGCGCGACGAGTTGGTGTACCGCCGCCGCGAGGAGGATCTGCTGCTGCCGTCGCGGATCGAATTCAGCGCCACGCTGGACGGCGTCTCGCTGCCGCCGGCGGCAGCCGGCAACGAGGCGCTGGAGCTGGCGCTGACCCGGGTGCTGCCGTCCGGCGCGCGCGACAAGCCTATGAATTTGCTGCAGCTGCCGTTCCGCTCCGTCGCCTCCGACCTGGTGACGGGGGAGCTGGTGGAGTTGAACGACACCCCGCTGTTCCTGGCGATGCGCGCCTCGCTGGCGGTGCCGGGCGTGTTCGCGCCGGTGCGCATCAACCAGCGGCTGCTGGTGGACGGAGGCCTGGTGCGCAACCTGCCGGTCGACGTGGCGCGCGAGATGGGCGCCGACATCATCATCGCGGTCAACGTCGGCACGCCGCTGGCGCAGGAGAAGGAATTGGCCAGCGCGGTCAGCGTGGCGCAGCAGATGCTGCAGATCCTGACCGAGCAAAACGTGCAGCGATCATTGAAAGAGCTGCGGCCGGACGACATCCTGCTGGCGCCGGACCTGGGCGGCATCGGCTTTCTCGACTTCGGGCGCCACGACCGCGCGATGAAGGAGGGCGAGGCGGCGGTGCGCGCGATGAGCGCCAAGCTGGTGAAGCTGGCCTTGCCGGAGGCGCAGTACGCCGCGTATGAGGTCAAGCGCTTGTCGGCGCCGCTGGCGATCGACCAGCCGGTGCGGCTGACCAAGCTGGAGGTGGCGCCCAGCGGGCGTATCAATCCGAAGGAGCTGGAGGCGCAATCGGGCTTGAAGGTGGGCCAGATGGTCACCAGCGAACAGGCGCAGCACGCCGGCAACCAGTTGTTCGGGCGCGGCGACTTGTCGCGGGTGGAAACCGAGGTGCGCGACGACAAGGACGGCCGCAGCGTCTTGATCAAGCCGACCGAGGCCGACTGGGCGCGCAGCCGCTTGCGCGTGGGCCTGGAGCTGACCAGCGATTTCACCGACAATAACTCCTTCGAGCTGAAGGCGATGCATGTGCTGTCGTCGCTGAACGACTGGGGCGCGGAGCTGCGCACGGTCGCCAGCGTCGGCACCGAGCGCGCGATCGGCACGCAGTTCTGGCAGCCGCTGGGCGCCGGCTCGCAATGGTATGTGGCGCCGGCGCTCGAATATGGCGCGTCGACGGCGGACATGTTCAGCGCATCGGGCTTCCGCCAGTCGCGCTACGGCTACAAATATCAGATCGCGATGATGTCGGTGGGGCGCCAGCTGGGCCGCTGGGGCGACCTGCGCTACTCGGTGGCGCGGCAGAAGAGCGAGATGCACCAGATCATCCCCGAGCAGGACGCCAGGCAGAGCGTGACGCAGACGGTGCAGGATTTGTCCTTCAACGTCGACAGCCTCGACACGCCGGCGTTTCCGACGCGCGGCACCTTGTTCGGCGTGGACTGGCAGCGCAGCCTGCACAAGGACGGCAACACGGCGGTGCCGACGCGCCAGAGCGTGCAGGCGCTGGAGGCGTTCCATACCGGGCGCTGGGCCGGCCATGTGTACGCCGAGTGGGCGCGCAGCCAGGGCGGGGCGTCGGATAATAATCTGGGCGGCTTCCTGCGCCTGTCGGGCTCCACGCCGAATTCGGTGATCGGCAGCCGCACGGTGCTGGGGCGGGTGGTGATGGCGCGCAGCATCGGCGCGATG
>Ga0247815_10001889_pt1 | contig 15741 bp, 16 predicted proteins | sample UWRJL194509B1_FD_181014 | JGI IMG/M metagenome (GOLD analysis project Ga0247815, IMG submission 181014) | Plant litter microbial communities from Arlington Agricultural Research Station in Wisconsin, United States - UWRJ-L194-509B-1 | ecosystem: Environmental > Terrestrial > Plant litter >...
CCGCACAGAAAGGAGTATCAATAGATAACGCCATGAGTACACTTCAAACCTTAGTGGGTAGTTATTATGCAACCAACTTTATCCGGTTTGGGCAAATGTACAAAGTGATGCTTCAGGCATATCCTGAGTACAGGAGTAAACCTAACGACCTGCTGCGGCTGCACGTTAAAAATGATAAGGGGGATATGATACCGTATTCAACTTTTGTCAGGTTGGAAAGAGTGTTTGGGCCAGAGCAGATTAACAGGTACAATATGTATACATCCGCTATGATCAACGGTGATGCCTCTGCCGACTTTAGCAGCAGTGATGCAATAGCTGCAGTTGAGGCCACTGCAAAGGAAAAACTCCCTCGAGGATTTAGTATTGAATGGTCTGGAATGACACGTGAGCAAATTCTCTCGGGAAACCAGGCTATTTACATTTTCATTATCTGTCTTGTATTTGTTTATCTTCTGCTTGCGGCACAGTATGAAAGTTTTCTTTTACCATTGCCGGTCCTGTTTTCATTACCTGCAGGTATTGCCGGTGCCTTTTTTACCTTGAAAATAGCGGGACTTGAAAACAATATTTATGCGCAGGTATCTCTTGTGATGCTCATCGGTTTGCTAGGGAAAAATGCGATCCTGATTATCGAATTTGCAGAGTTGAAACGCAGAGAGGGGGCCACTGTGGCAGAAGCAGCAAAAGCAGGTGCCGTATCCCGGCTGCGGCCAATTTTAATGACATCTTTTGCATTTATTGCAGGGCTGATCCCACTTTGTATTGCTACAGGTGCTGGTGCCGTTGGTAATCGGTCTATTGGAACAGCCGCGGTTGGTGGCATGCTGATCGGAACACTCTTCGGGGTGATCTTGATACCTGGTTTATATGCCATTTTTGCCTCAATGGGCGAAAAGAAAACAAAAATAGTTGTTGAAAATATTAAGGAAAACGCATAATGAGATTTGGATCTAAATATAATACCATTCTTAACAGCTTGGTTGTGTTGGCTATGCTGATAGCTTTTGCAGGCTGTAAGAGTATGAAACCTGTAACAATGCCCGCAACGGCAGCTATGCCGGAAGCATTTAGTAAAACAGATACCCTGCCAGTGCCATTGTTGAACTGGAAAGACATTTTTACAGATGAAGAATTACGCACACTAATAAACACAGCACTGAGCAATAATTATGATCTAAAATCCGGGTTGCAGCGTACTATTGTTGCCGGTGCAAACATGAAGCTTGCCAAAGCCGCCATGCTGCCTGGTTTGAATTTTGGGGTCAGTGCCGGACTGGATAAATTTGGTAAATATACCATGAATGGGGTTGGTAATTATGATACCAACCTTTCGCCAAACATTAGCAGGGACCAGATGATACCGTCTCCAACACAAGATTACCTGATGGGCTTCAGAAGTTCATGGGAGATTGATATCTGGGGTAAGTTATCCAGGCGTAAAGAGGCTGCGTACTCAAGGTACCTTGCAACCCAGATGGGTCAGCGCTGGTTGGAAACGCAAGTGGTGGCCCAGGTAGCAAATATGTATTTTGAACTGATTGCGCTGGACAAACGTTCAGAGATACTGAAACGCAATATTGCCCTCCAGAAAAAAGGGGTGGAAATAATAGAAGCCCAAATGGTAGGAGGGCGTGCTACATCGTTGGCTGTAAGTCAGTTTAAGGCACAAATGATGGCTACCCAGGGTAATGAATATGAAATCAGACAGGCTATAACAAAAACAGAAAATGAGTTAAATAATCTGCTTGGCAGATATCCTTCCAAAATTGCCCGCGACACGTCATCAATCACGAAAATACTGCCTGATAAAATATACGCAGGTATTCCTTCAAAAGTGATCTTGCAACGTCCCGATGTGCAGGAAGCAGAATTACAGCTAAGGGCTGCTAAAGCTGATGTTGCAGCTGCGCGTAAAGCATTATTGCCATCCTTCTCACTCGATGGGTATACCGGGTTTAATGCGTTTAAATTACCGCTTTTGTTTTCGCCCGGTTCGCTTGCCTCAGGGGTTTTGGGCGGGTTAACGGCACCGATTTTTAACAGGGGAGCATTAAAAAACGGAAACAGGATAGCCAGTGCAGCACAGTTGGGTGCTTTTTACAATTATCAAAAAAGTATCCTGCAAGGATATCAGGAAGTTATAACCCAACTCAGTGCTATTGACAATTACAAAAGTGCTTATCGGCTAAAAACCGGCGAAGTAAAAGAGTTAAAGACAGCCTTATCTACTGCAAACGAACTGTACCTGGCCGGCTACGCTTCCTATCTGGAAGTGATTGTTGCCCAGGGAAGTATGTTAAACGCAGAAATTGAGCAGGTGAGTTTAAAACGCGACTCCTATGCTGCACTCATTAATTTATATAGGGCGCTGGGCGGAAACGTCACTAAATAGTCTATTTATATTTTGATTAAAGCCTGGACGGTTTTCGCTGCCGTCCAGGCTTTTTATAAGGAAAGTAGCCAACCTGATCATTGCCTTGATACAAAAAGTTCTATTGCCAAAAACTTTACAAAACTATAGAAGTGGGAAGGGTGAAACTAAAGATCGATCCAATTCCCTGTTCGCTTTCCACCCAAATACGGCCATCATGGCGTTCAATAATTTCGGCGCAGATATATAACCCAATGCCGAAGCCAGCAATGTTGTCACGGCTGGGGTTTGCTACCCGGTAAAACCTTTCAAAAAGTCTTTTGCAATCTTCTGCTGAAATTCCGTTCCCTTCATCTTTCACACTAATTTTTATGCCGTGCTCAATCGCCTCACAATACACGGCAATCACTGTTCCTATAGTGGAATATTTAATTGCATTACTTAGAAAATTGCTGATTACCTGGCCAATCTTATCCCTGTCGGCCTCCACGCGTGCTGTGCTTTCAGATGAAATAACAATCAAATGTGTAACTGTAACCATTTTAAAGTCGTCCACTATTTCTTTTACCAGATCGCTAATCAGGAAGTCAGATTTTCTTAAGTATATTTTTCCCGCTTCCATCTGTGATAAATTGAGGAAACCATCAATCATCTTCGTCATCTTGGTAATCTGCAGGCTTCCTTTTTCCAACGCAGTGAACGTAAAATTGTCTGTATTGGACCTGTTTTTAGCTATCAGTACCTGCATATATCCTTTGAGCGATGTTAAAGGGGTTTTGAGTTCATGGCTTACCATTGCAATGAAATCGTTCTTCCTCAATTCGTCTTGTTTCTGTTCCGTAATGTCAATTGCAACACCAGAAAAGTATGAAGATGTATTTCTGACGTTGTGGTTTATTTTGCCGGAAGCTTTCAGCCATCGCAGTTGCCCATCACGTAAACCCATCACTGGATATTCAACGTTATAGGGTTTTCCCGTTTGAATAGTTTCATCTACTGCATCCAACACCCTTTGCCTGTGTTCTATTGGAATCTGGTCAAAGTTATTTGGGTACACCATTTCCTCATTGGTATCATAACCATAGAGTCTCCTCAGGCCAGCTGAGTTCTGGCAATTCCAGGTTTGCAGGTCAATGTGCCATGTGCCAACATTCGCCGCTTCAATGGCAAGGCGTAACATTTCTTCCGCATTTTTCAATCTTTCGAGGTTTGCAATTTGGTCAGTCACCTCAATCGCCACCTGTAGCACCGAGTTAATTTCACCTTCTTCCGTTATTGGCGTATAAGCAAGGTCAAAATATCTCAGCTGTTCTTTTCCGTCGATAAGCAGTGTTACGGGGTTATCAAATGAATAAAACGGTTTACCTGTGGCATATACATTACATATTATTTCCTTGAACCCCTGACTACGCAGTTCTTCAAATGTATCAAAGAGAGGCTGACCAAGAATATGTTGCTTATTACCCAGAATTTGCAACATAATGGGGTTGATCATATCCACAACATGGTCCTCGCCCCTGGTAACCATCATTGCTACGGGCGACTGATCAATCAAACTGCGGAAACGCGACTCGCTATCACCTAGCTGTTCGGTTCTTATTTTCAGGTCATCGTAAGCCCTGATCAGTTCTTCATTAGAGGCCTGTATTTCCTCCATCGTAACCGCTAATTCTTCATTAGTTTCCTCAAGCAGTTTGCGGGTATGTACAATTTCTGTGATATTTATAACTGTAGCAACCACCAACTCTACATTTTCATTTTCATCAAATAGGGGAACATACTTTACGTTGATAAAGAAGTTTTTAGTACCGGTCTCTGTTTTCAATTCCACAGGAATTTCTTTGTTCTCCCAGGGCTTACCACTTACAAATATATTATCCAGCATTTCGGGAAACGCCTGACCTTGTAATTCTGGGAAAACTTCCAGTAGTGGTTTATTCAGTGCCTGCTGCGGTGTTTTGCCCCATATCTCATACATCGGGTCATTTGCCACATCTATTACAAGATCCCTGCCTTTAAAAATACTCATACCAATATTGGAGTTCATAACCATGCTCTCCATCCGCTGTTCAGCAGCCTCTATTCTTTTTCTTGCTACAACCTGTTCTTTTACCTCGGCAGCCAGGTTTTCCGAAAGCAGTTTGGCATTTGCCTCACTTTCAGCAAGCCTTTCATTTATAATTTTTTGTTGTTCAACTTCATTGATCGCGGAAAGTCTCAGCTCTATGGCATCCATAGTTATTTTAGCCAGCCGTTTCAATACCAGTTCATCCTTTTTGGTAAATGACCTTGGTTTTTTATCAACAATACAAATTGTACCTATCTTAAATCCATCGTGCGTTACCAATGGCGCACCAGCATAAAATTTTAGTCCGAAATCGCCGGCCACTAAGGGATTGGCCAGCAAACAAGGAGCCTCAAGTGCATCCTCAAACACAGTAATGTCTGCTTCAAGAATGCCCAGTGCGCATAAACTTACTCCTCTCGAACTTTTTTTTGCAGTTCCCATTCCTGCGTTGGCCTTGAAAAACACATTCTCTTCATCTACCAGCGAAACAAGTGATATAGGTACGTCAAAAATTTCAGTTCCCAGTTTGGCAATGTTATCAAACGACTCTTCCGATGGGGTATCAAGTATCTTATATCGTTTTAATGCGGCAATACGTTCCTGATCATTGTCCGGAATAATGTTGATACCAAAGGTGTTGTTCATCAAGCTATAATTGTAATAAGTTCAAAATCGAACTATAAATGGGTAAAGGTAAATCGTTATAACATTGTTATCGCGATTTAGTTTGTGAACCATACAACAGATTGGAGTGGTGCCTGGAAAGTTTGATCACATTGTAACCGGGTGCTTCAATGGCGACTATTGACTATGCTGAGTTATCAAGACTAATTATGAATAACTAATTTATAATGTTAAATTTGTCGCAATATGTCGCTAAAAACAACTGTTCCACCAGATCATGGTGGTTTAACTGTTCAGGAATTTGAGAATATTTTTAAAGAATATTGGAAAGATGTTTTTAAGATCTGTCATTACTACACGCGTGATGAACAAACTGCGGCAGACCTGACCCAAAATGTTTTCGTCGTGACCTGGCAAAAGCGAAATTTTTTAAAAGATGAAGGCATCATCAAACATTATCTGTCAAGGGCAGCAAAACTCGAAGCGTTAAACTTCAACAGACAACAAAAAATGCGCGGGCTTAAAACAGAACAATTCTATTCGCAAACAAATTCTACCGCGGGTATCAATACAACTGAACAAGATGTACTTCAGCGCGAGGCCGATCAGCTTCTGCGCGAATATGTGGCAAAGCTACCGGTTAAATCACAAGCTGTATTCAAAATGAGCGTTTATGAAGGACTGGACAATGAGGCTATAGCTGCTCAAATGGATATGGGGCGTAAAAGTGTTGAGTATCATCTATATAAAGCCATTCGTTTTATTAAAGCAAAAATAAGCTAGTTTTTTCATTTCACGTTTAGGAAAAACCCTTTCCCATGCAGTATACTAATAACCGGGTCGAAATCTATCTGGGGATATAGAATATGAACATAGACGAAGAGTTGCTTGATAGATACTATCAAGGTCGCTGTACTGAAGAAGAATGCAAAGCCGTTGAAGAATGGATTAAGCCTGAAGTCTATGACAGTTATCATCTAGAGCCGGAGGAAAAACTCCAACAAAAGCTTTGGAACAAAATAAAGCGCAAAATTACTGTCAAATCCCATAAGTTATACTACTACTGGAGTGCAGCGGCATGCATCGCAATTATCTGTACTGTTTTTTCAGTTTTGCGGGTACAGCAAAATGCAACCAATTATCCTAAACTTACCAAAATCGAAACCTTAAAAGGTCAGCGCGCTACAGTGACATTGCCAGACGGAACAATTGTCTATCTAAATGCGGGATCTTCATTAAGGTATCCGGAAAAGTTTCAAAATACGCGAAGGGTTGAACTGTCTGGTGAAGCATTTTTTGAGGTAGTCAAAATGCCAGGGAAACCTTTTATTATAATAGGTGAAAACACTGAAACACAGGTTTTGGGAACATCTTTTAACCTTGTAGACAGGGCCGGCGCAAGAAACCTTACTGTAATGACTGGAAAGGTGGCCTATCAGAATACAAAGACCCATCAAAAGATTTACGTTGTGCCAAACGAGCATATACAGATCAATAAAGATGGTGGTTTTGAAAAAACGACGGTGTATGCTCAAAAGTATGCGGCCTGGAAAGAAGGTAAGATCATTTTCGATAACAATACACTGGTAGAAATTGCTGCTACCCTTGAAAATTGGTATGGAGTGAAGATTAAAATTTCAGCTAAACATCTGGCCGGGGAGGCATATACAGGGCAGTTTAACAAACCAGAACTGGGTGATGTATTACGAACAATAGGCTTTGCACTAAAATTTAAATATACATACTCCGGAAATAACGTTGAAATTTTTCCCGAATAATAACAGTCCAAATTAACAAAACGAAAAGGCCCGGTATTCCTTGGCGGGATCAATACCAGGCCGTTAAATAACCTCAATCAATAAAATTAAATAACTCTTACAAAAGTATGAATCAATTTTTGAATTTCGATTACCGTCGAAACAACAAACCATTTTTAATTCTTTTCTGCAGCATCCTTCTTTTTCATGCACAAGCCTACGGACAGGACAACCTGCTCCAACGCCGCATCAGCGTTGAGTTACAACAAATTTCTTTAAGTGATGCATTGTTGAAAATAGGCGAGGCCGCAGGTGTCACTTTCTCATACAGCAATACCCGGATTGATAGTCGCAAAGTAATAAGTATTTCCATTAGGCAGAAGACTATCGAAGAAACAATAAACCTTCTTTTCCCGGGGCAGCTAGATAAAATACAAGTTAGCGGAAACCAGATTACACTTCGTACCAAGCCTACACTGGAGTCTGTACAGATTTTGGTTTTACATGATAAAGACGAACCGCTTTCTTATGCAACAATTGCAGTAGATAAAAAATCAGTGGGACATTCCGATCAGCAGGGAATACTGCATTTCAGACTTCCGGTTGGCAGGCATAAGTTGTCTGTCTCCTCATTGGGGTATCTGCAACAAACAAAAGAAATACATGTTCAGGAAGGGGGAAATCTGAAGGTTACTATTCAGATGCTTACCGACGATGCCAGTTTACAAACAATAGAGGTGGTTGGACGTAAGGAAACCAGCTATCGCAATTCAAATACATTCAGCGGTACTAAAACTGATATGTCGTGGAAGGAAGTGCCTCAGGCTATTAGTTATGTAACCAAAGAAACTATCGAAGATCAGTTGGTTTTTAAGGTTAATGAGGCAATCAGGAATGTAAGTGGCGTTAGTCAGTCAACAAGCAATAACCGAAGTTATGTAATCAGGGGTTTCGAAGCTACCAGTAAACTGATTAACGGACAGCGGGTTGTAACCGAAATCCGTTCTCAAACCATGTTACCTAATATTGAACGGATTGAGGTCCTGAAAGGGCCAACTTCGGCACTTTATTCTAACTCTGATCCGGGAGGAACGATTAACCTGGTGACGAAAAAACCTTTGGCAGAATCACGTAAATCGATACAGTTTGCCACCGGAAGTTACAATACTAACAGACTTACCTCTGATTTTACAGGACCCATGAATGCCGATAAAACATTGCTGTACCGCCTTAATTTGGCTTATCAGGACGGCGACTCGTTCAGAGCACTGCAGGGTGGAAAGTATACCGTTATAGCGCCCTCGTTTTCTTTTTTGCCCAGTGAAAAGACCCGTGTTAACGTGGAGTTTTTATATCAGATGAACGATACTAAGTTCGACCGTGGACAGCCTATCTTTGGCGCTAATTCACAGGAAGATCTGTATACTACCCCCATTTCATTTGCAATTGGGAAAAGAAATGACTTTGCTAAAGAACTTTTCATGAATGCAAATATCTCTTTGCAGCATAAGTTTAGTGAGAAAGTCACTTTCAATACTGCATTCACCAGATCTATGTATGATGAGGATCTGATGGAGCACCGTACTGCAAATGGCTACGGCGTAGACGCAGAAGGAAACGAGCTATCTCAGCTTGTAGCCATGCAGGCATACCGGCGCCAGGCAAAGAATAATGTTGACAATCTTAGTTCATATTTCAATATAAAGTTAAAATCAGGGCCATTGGAACATACTGTTTTAACAGGCTATGATTTTATCCAGGAGGTATTTCCACTCTATAATTCTACCGATAGGGCCCGTGGATATTTAAGTGCCGACAGGAGCCGTGTTTACAATACTTACGATGCGGCAAGAAGAGAAAGATACCTGATTATAGACAATATGCCTGTACCGAATGTACCACACTTTGATTTGAAAAATCCAAATTACGGCCTGGCATCAATGGGAAATTATATTATTGAGCCTGTGGCACCAGACCCGAGAAGATCTTACCTCAATGGCTTTTACGTACAGGATCAAATCAAATGGGGTAAATTTCAAACTCTACTGGCTATCCGGAAAGAGTATTATACTGATGTATTAAATTATAGTCAGGATTCTCCACACAACATCACACAAAGTGCATTTATTCCAAGGTTGGGACTAACATACACACCTAATGATATTGTCAGTGTATACGGCAATTTTTCAAAAGGTTATCAACCGCAAAGTGCCAGCACCATAGGTGATCCGGAATTGTATGGCGGTCCTTTTGATCCACTTAAAAGCCGGATTTTTGAGGTAGGGGCAAAGTTTGATTTGTTCTTTAAAAAATTGTCGATAGGTACAGCCTTGTATGACATCACGCAAAACAACATCCTGGTTAGTGCTTTTGACGAAGTTAACCCAGATAAGCTTAGACAAATAGGAAAGCAACGTGCGCGCGGTTTCGAGATGGATGTATATGGTAACCTAATGCCTAATCTGACTATCACGGCAGCTTTTTCCTATAACATAGCCAAAATCATTGAAAGTGACATAGAAGCGGAAGTAGGTGCTGCTATGCCCAACGCACCAAAAAGCCAGGGTAATATTTGGGCCAAATATTCTATCAATGCCGGGGCTTTTAAAGGCGTAGGAATGGCACTTGGGGCTAATTATGCTACAAAAAGAAATATGACTAATATGAGCGCCATCAAATTGCCTTCGTACGTAGTGGCTAATGCAGCGGCGTATTATCAGGTAGATAAGTTTAAGCTTACCTGCACCTTTAATAATGTGTTTAATGAAATTTATTGGATTGCAGGCGAAAATTTCACCAGACTATTCCCTGGCACTCCGCGCAACTATATGGTTAGTTTAGGATACCTATTTTAGCATCACATATAAATCATGGTGATAGAGCCTGGTGCATGGTAAGATTTGTAAAAATTAACTTATACCTGTGTTCTGTCACCATGTGCTTTTGGCTCAGAAATGACCAAAAAATCCAAATCCATTTCTGAATGATTGGCAATACAATGTTTGGTGCCTTTTTCAATGTGTATACTTTCTCCCTTATGCAGGGTTAAAGTATCAGTTGCCAGAATGAACGTAGCTGTTCCTGCTAAAATATAGAATAACTGCTGGGCATTTGTATGGTAGTGAAGCTGCTCAGACGTACCCGCCGGCATTTTCTCCTGTATAACACTTAATCTATCCGTTTTTAATAAGTGCCATCCATCACAGTTACTGCCCCACTTATAATGTTCAGAATTACCGATAGACTTTATCATGGTCTTAAAGTTGGGAAAATTACTTGGATTTTGCTGTTTACAAATCCGAAATATCCACGTGTAACTTCACCCGTTTAGCTCGTTAAATTTGCAGTGATAGATCTATGATGGCAAAAGTGTGGGTCATCTGTAACAAACTTCGGATGAAAATACTTCGAAAATCGTGTAAGGCCTCCCTTAGCATGTATAAATGCCTATTAAAGAAATCGCCTACCGAATAATCAGTAAGCGATTCTGGTGAAACAGTGTATGGTGTGTGTGTTGCGCTTTATATTTCTTCTTTTGAATCCTCAAGTACTTCCTTCAGTTGCTCAATAACACGGCCGGTATCCAATAATTTTTGATGATGCATCAGGAGGTAACACATATCATAATCCTCATCCATTTCATATTTCTCAATCAGTATATCAAGCCTATCGTTTAGCAAAGCAAGTGTATGATGAACCTCTTTGATTCTATTTTCTAACTTTGACATGACCGCCTCCCCTTTAGTTTATAAATTAAAGTTACGGCAAGTGGTTTTTACCCTCAACGTAAATAGTACATTTATTCCGAGGATTTATACTCTATTTGATTATTTACACTTGTAGCAAGCAAGCGCTAACTAATTAGATGGTTGCAAATGGTCAAAGTGCAGAATAATCCTCATTAAAGATATCTTACATCTTTTGTTTTATTGGGAAAACGTCCCTTGTAAAAAAAATAAATTGCCAACAGTATAAAACCAAACGATAAAAATAAGTGCATGACCACCTCTAAAGTTATCATTTCAATAAAAAAATAAAAAGACAGACATGCCAGCGCAGTACTAATTGCGCTTATTAAGAAGAGAAGAGTGCTTTTAAATTCCTGTTTCATAAAATGCTTTTACAATAAAACGAAACGCGTAGACGAAACGCTACATATATTTGATAATAATTCTTTTATTTTTAACGTGTTGGAATTAAATGTGGTTTTATTTTGAAGATTTTATATGTTTAGGTAAGTTTTATACGTAAAAAAGGGATTTGAACAAGTGAGTATAGAAGGTTAATGATACGTAAGAACTGTTAAGATGTAGCAGCGAGTTTATCAATTTGCAATTTGATTTTATTTTTCTGGCCTGCTTCATCAGGGGCCGCCAAAATTTCATCTATGATACTTATTTTTTCCTCCTCTCTGAGTGAACGGAATGCAGTGAATACATTTGCTTCTCTAAAAGATTCGATTATTGCGTACTCATCTCCGGCCGTATTATCTGACTGTTTTCGGTCGTTTTTCACCACAGCACCACTAGCTTCGAGAGCAGACTTTGTTTTGTTAGATGATTTTTTCATATCCGTTTTCTTCAGTTTTGGCACTTTCATCGTGAAGCTGTCAACGTGCATCGATTTGCTGACTGGAAGTTTAACCGTTTAAGTACCAAAATAGTTTTCAGATGCAATAGTGGTTACGCGCATTAGAACAATACTTACGGGGTTGCTTGAGTACGTAGTAATTTGGGCAGCATCATTAATTTGGGTTATGGGAGCGCCCGAGCACTGTATCAATCTCACCTATTATGGAGTCAGTATCCAGGAGTTTGCGGTAATTTAGCAATAGATAACACATCTCATAATTTTCATTTTGCTCGTACTCTTCAATTAATTTATCCAGCCTGGCATTGACGTGCGTCAACGTTTTATGTACTGATTTAATTTTCTTTTCCAACTTTGACATAGCCTATCATTTTAAGTTTTATAATAAAATTAGGCGAAGTGGATTTTACTAGCAACGTAATAATACCGGCCAGTACAGAGATTTATACTGTATTTGTGAAATTACAGCCAGTTAAATCTGTTTACATTCTTATAGTCATTCACGGGATTATGTATATCTTACATGCTTAAATGCTGCGTTTCAGTGTAAAAACGCAAGGAAGACTACGTAAATTAACCCCTCAATAATGCTCAACGATCAAGTTATCTTTCCTCCTGAAAATTACGACGAAATTTTAAGGCGAAGTCATGAAACGAATTTTAGTATGCTGTCGGACCTGCAAACCGGTAGTTTCCTTCGTACGCTTTGTGCTTCTAAACCAGATGGTAATTTTTTGGAGCTGGGAACAGGTACAGGTTTGTCACTTTGCTGGATTGCTGAAGGTGCTTCTCAGGATGCTACAATTATTTCCATTGACAATGATGAAAACTTTCAATCTATTGCAAAGGAGATATATAAAGATGATCCACGTATTGAATTTTTATGTTTAGACGCAAATGAGTGGCTTCAAAAGTATGATCAATCGAAATTTGATATCATCTTTGCCGATGCATGGCCTGGGAAGTATGATTATTTGGATGAAGCATTAGCGCTGCTCAATATTGGTGGTTTTTATCTGATTGATGACTTGTTGCCCCAGCCAAACTGGCCGGAGCACCATCAGCTGAATGTAGACCGGCTCTTTGAACGGTTAACTAATCGCACGGATCTGGTTTATACCACATTTAATTGGTCTACGGGTCTGATGTTGTTTACAAAAATCAGGTAAGTTTAACATTTAAAGAAGCTGTTTTCCAATATTTAAAGCAAAGTCGCCTACATCAGTCGCGTTTGTATTGCTCAATATAACAACTGTCAGATTGGTATTCAGGTAACGGAAAACCACAGCATTAGCACCCATGATATTTCCGTAGCGCTCCATGCGTTTATATTTTACATTTGCACCTTTGGTATCGCGCACCCATACGCTATATCCGTAATCGTCAAGCCCTGGTGTGAGCATCAAATCCAGTGAAGATTTTTTGATCAGCTTTAACTCAAATAATGCATCAAAGAACTTAATCACATCTGATGTACGCGAATACATTGCACCCGCTGCAAACCAATCTTCATAATATACTGGTAGATCAGGTACCAACATCTTGAGGTCGTTTCGCATATAATAGGTGCTCGCAAGGTTTTTTATCAGTTTATTTTGGGATAGCAATCCCGAATTTTCCATTCCCAGTGGTTTTAATATCTGATCGTTTACGATTTGCTCGTATGGTTTCCTGTAAATGGTTTCCAGGATTTTACCAAGGATCATGTAGTCGCCATTATTGTAATCGTATTTGGTTCCGGGTGTATTGGCTAGGGGATATGAACAAAACAAATCTACTAACTCATCAGATGAGTGGGGCTTATGATACAATCCGATGCCATTTTTCACGGCACTGGCCACGCTACTCACCGTGTCGGTGTTTCTCATTCCCGAAGTATGATTTAACAGCTGATGAATAGACACCTTATTTCCGGCTTCACCTTTATAATCTGATAGGTAGGAATTTATTTTTTGGTTTAAATCTATTTTCCCCTGGTCATATAGTTGAAGTATCAAAACCGCTGTAACAGCTTTGGTAATTGAGCAAATTTTGTATTCCGTATCGTTTGTAAAAGGGACACTGAATTCGCGGTTTGCCAATCCAAAGCTGTTATGATAGATTACCTTCGAATCCTTCTTTACCAGTACGGTACCATTGAAGTGATTTTTAACAGTATAATCTTTGATGAACTTCTGAAGTTCAAGGTCCTGTGCGCCAGCCGAAAACCATAATAGGGATAGGGCAATTATATTATTTAATTTTTTCATATAATTTTCAACCTATGACGTATCTAGAACCTGTATGTTACAGATTACACTTTCCCAGCTTTTTACTGCGTTGTATTTTCACAATTGCTATCACTTCGAGCATTAGCCCTAAACCACTTATAAATCCTTTCAGGAAATCTGGAAGATGGAAGTAGCGCCCAATAATTGGCGTAAGGATTGTCAGAATAAGACCTATAATAAAATAGGGCAGGGATGATTTGGGGATGTTGAAACGTTTCATATTATTTAAGTTGTCTTAAGATTTTTTCTAGTCGTTGCTGCATACTATTTAATTTTTCTGCATCTCTTTTGAATGACCGTGGACGCACAATAAACCACATTACAGCCAGATAAATGACAATTACCGAATACACCGCAAAGCACACCAAGGGATTCTGGTAAGTAATTTCATACAGGTACAGTACCCAGCCAATGGAGCAAATTATCACAATCCAAATCATTGTTCTATTATAATAGCGGATCTGATTTTTACGTGTTTGTTCAATAAAAGCAAGGAATTCCAGGTTACTGCAATCCTCAAGTTGGTAAAAGCGTTTTAACGACCTGATGTTAGATGCTACCAGCAATAGCCCGGAAACAACCATCAATGTGCCGCCTATATAGGTAGATATCAATTTAAAATGAACGATAAATAATACTGTAGTGATCAGCATCGAAATCAGAAGGGATGTAATGATAGACAGCCATTTGCTCCGCAGTTTTTGGTTACGGAATTTCCTTATCAAGCGCAGCATTTCATTTGAATTTGGCAGGCTATCCGTTTTTGCGGTATGCCAGATAGCCTTTAAATCATCTAAGTTGTCCATATGCTGTAAATTTTTTTGCCAGTTTTTCTTTTATCCGATGAACTTTCACCCGTATATTTCCGCTATTTAAACCTACAACCAGTGCGATTTCTGCTTGTGGCAGGCCCTCAAGTTCAAGGGAAATGATGATCCGGTCCGTTTCATCCAACTCCGCAATGCATTTGTACAAAAAGTTTAGTTTGTCTTCCGAAGGTTCTTCAAAAGTATCTGCCAGATTGAAGGGCAGTTCCGCCGATGGCATGCGCTTAGCAACTTCAATGGCGCGCAGACAGTGATTTGTTGCAATCCTGAATATCCAGGTACCAATGTGCGATTGGTTACGAAAGGCGGGTAAATTTTTCCAGACCGAAATAAACGTTTCCTGAACCAAATCTTTTGCCTGATTGGTATCATTGGTATAACCCAGGCATACCCGAAATATTTGCGGGGCATAAGAATTGTATATTTCCTCAAACGTTGTCATATTGCGCGGGCTAATAGAGGTTGTTTTTGTTTGTGCCGCGTTAGATACAATACACAAGAAAATGTTACAGGCAAATTGATCTATTTGAGAAAATGCAATGTATAACTGCCATTTAAAGTGTTGTCAGCAGGTGCTGGAAGTACCCAAAGCTCCCGAGGGGATCGCAGAGCTTTGGGAATAGTTATTATTTCAGGATCACATCAACCGATGCCCTTGTTTCATCGTTAAATAATTTTAAGGATTTCGGCTTTGCGCCTGCTGGAATACGGTAAGTGATACTTTCAGATTCTTTGGTAGATTCTGGTTCTGCACTAATATAACTACCATTTTGTTGTGATACTGAAATGTTATTATCTAATAGTAACCTGAAATCACTAGGGCTTACGCCCACAGTGTGGCCACCGATTTTATTCTTGTTTGTCAGGCTTATTTTGAAGGTGAGTTCCAATCCTTCTGCTTTTCCATCGGGATCGCTTAGCTCGGTTGCGTTACCAGGTAATACCTTTAATGCCACTTCCTGCTGTTTGCCTAAAACTGCGCTATCGGGCGCAAAGGTAACAACATAAGATTTTGGTGCATTGCCGACAGGTTCAGTTGTTTTAATTTCTGTTTCGGTAGTGGTAGTTGTTACTGCTGTGCTATCAGAAACGGCAGTATCTGCACTTTTATCTGATTTTGATTTGCAGGAGAATAACAGTGCAACAGCCATTACACCTACTAGATAGATTTTTTTCATAAAAATGTTTTTAATTTAGGGTTTTCCTAAATTATATATTTTATTTAATAATT
>Ga0247815_10001891_pt1 | contig 15740 bp, 18 predicted proteins | sample UWRJL194509B1_FD_181014 | JGI IMG/M metagenome (GOLD analysis project Ga0247815, IMG submission 181014) | Plant litter microbial communities from Arlington Agricultural Research Station in Wisconsin, United States - UWRJ-L194-509B-1 | ecosystem: Environmental > Terrestrial > Plant litter >...
CAGAAATCGTCGTCCCAACCACATGAGTCGTTACCGTCGCTAGCAACAGTCAGCTATAATAGATAGGTAATGTTTGAGTATCCTGTAGTATTCGTGGATATTGAAACGACTGGGGGAAGTTACCGAAACAGCCGTGTTTTAGAAGTAGCTGCAATTCGCTACGAAAACGGAGAGGTGACTGCTGAATTTAGCACACTCATCAACCCCGAGACTTATATTCCGGCCAGCATCACAAGTCTTACTGGCATCCACGAAGGTGATATCGTTGATGCGCCTGTATTTGCAGACATAGCCGATCAGTTAGCAGAGGTTATGAGTGGTGCCGTCTTTGTCGCTCATAACGTACGGTTCGACTATTCGTTCCTTAAGAACGAATTCGCTATGATTGGTATGGAGTTTACGCCAAAGCTTCTTTGTACGGTGCGATTGTCTCGCTACCTCTATAAATTTGAACAAGGGCACAGTCTTGCGAAACTAATTGCTCGTTATGACATTCCCTTTTTGAACCGCCACCGGGCATTGGACGATGCGCGTGCGATTCTCTACTTTTCGCAGATGGCATTTGAAAAGAATGGCGCCGAAGAGTTCAATGCTGCAGTCGCGCATCAGCTGAAATCTCAGTCACTGCCACCAAATCTTAACAAAGCCGAACTCGATGCGATTGAAAACGTCCCCGGTGTCTATATATTCCAAGACGAAACGCATCAACCAATCTATGTTGGGAAGAGTATCAACCTCAAAAAACGTGTCATGTCCCATTTCCAGGATGTCAAAAGCACCAAAGAAGTTCGGATAAGTCAGAATATCCATCATATCGAAACAATCCCGACAGGTAATGAATTAGCAGCGCTCCTCTTAGAATCGAAACTTGTCAAAGAATTAAAGCCGATATTCAACAGAAGACTACGTCGCGTCACTTCATACGCAATGCTCATTAAAGCCATGGATGGTGATTACGCAACGATCCAAGTTAAACAGGGTAACGTTGATACAGAAACAGATCTTGACGTCGTGTATGGTATGTACGGTAGCCGTATGAAGGCAAAGAAGAGTATCGAAGAGACAACTCGTGTCTTTCAGCTATGCCCTAAACTTATGGGAATAGAGAAGGCAACGGGTGCTTGTTTCTCGTACAGCCTAGGCAAGTGTAAAGGTGCCTGTATCGGTGAAGAATCTCCAGAACTCTATAATCGCCGCTTTGAACTTGCGATGGAACACAGCCGATTGAAATCATGGCCGTTCGATACACCGATCTCGTTACCGGTAAACACAAAAGGTGAGCAAGTTATTATCAAGAACTGGATGGTACAAGGCTACGTCGATGAAACCGGTGATCTCGTGTATGATGCCGAAGAGCCGAATTTTGATATGGACGAGTACAAGATTATCCAGCGCTTTATCCGCGAGAACCGTCAATTCATTCAGCAGATACGCGCGTAATACTTGACATACTTTTCATACTTGTTATACAATCTATAGTATGCACGATAAGAAACTATTTGGTACGGCGACCGTGGGAACAAAAGGTCAGGTGGTAATTCCAGCTGATGCCCGCGAACTGTTTGATATCAAACCAGGAGATCGCTTGTACGTAGTTGGTTCGGAAAAAGCACAGTGGGTTGGCTTCTTGAAAGAAGATCAATTACGTGCGCTTGTAGAACACCTTACCGACAACATCGAACAATACCGCTCGGTTATCGACGACATAGACAAAAAAATTAAATAAGGACACCTTATGCACCATCATTTAACGCTGCGAAGCAAGCTTATTATTATGCTTTCTGTCATGGCAAGCCTCTTCTTAGTTGCGCTTGACCAGACAATCATCGCGACCGCACTCGGCAAGATTGTCGAAGACTTCAATTCATTCGATTCATTGAGTTGGATTGTGACGTCATACCTGTTGACAACCACTATTACCGTGCCTATTGCTGGTAAATTATCCGACATCTTTGGACGACGAAATGTCCTACTTGTCGGTGTAGCCATATTCGTTGCCGGATCACTCGGTGGTGGTATGAGCGGCGATATCGTTCAGCTTGTCCTATGGCGTGCCTTCCAAGGTATCGGTGCAGGTATTATTACTGCCAATGCCTTTACGATTGTCGGTGACCTTTTTGCCGCTCGTGAAAGAGGGAAGTGGCAAGGACTTATCGGAGCGGTCTTCGGCCTTAGCTCCGTCATTGGTCCACTCCTTGGTGGATGGTTAACTGACCACCAGAACATCCTTGGCCTTGTGACTGACTGGCGTTGGACATTCTTTATCAATGTTCCTATTGGTATTATTGCCTTCGCATTGATTGCGGTCTTTGCTCCACCACTACGACACGAAGCGAAGTCAAAGATCGACTACGCTGGTGCAGCACTATTAACTGTGTTCCTTGGTGTTCTGATTCTTGCAGTCGATAACACTGGAACAATCTTTAAGGGGCTCCTTGATTCAACCGGGCTTTCACTCACTGGCCTTCGCGTGATTATGTACAGTATCGTTGCAGCTGCCGGTGTCGCATTTGTCATGGTAGAACGACGCGTTCCAGAGCCAATCCTTCCGCTTGAGTTCTTTAAGAACGCGAACTTCGTGAAGCTTATTACTGTCGCGGGACTCTTTGGGGCAGCCTTCATGGGATCAATCCTGTACCTTACACAGTTCAACCAACAGGTGTTTGGTGCAACACCAACGCAATCAGGACTCATGCTGATTCCGATGGTTGCTGGGCTTATGTTCACGAGTATCCTTTCAGGGCAGATTATCTCTCGCGTTGGACGCTATAAGATCTTTATGCAGATTGGATTCGCACTCGCGACCCTTATGATGCTCGCACTCACAACGCTTAACCCAGCAACAAGCTACGCCTACGAAGTCGTGATCATGGTGCTGATGGGTATGGGAATGGGTGTTGCGATGCCAACACTTAACCTTGCGATTCAGAATGAGTTTAAGCAGCACCAACTTGGTGTAGCGACAAGCTCGAGTCAACTATTCCGAAGTCTTGGATCAACCCTTGGTACAGCGATCTTCGGTGCACTCCTTACTGCTGGTTTGATCTCTGGTATCGGTAACATCCAGTCGACACCGTATGTACAAGCGCTCAGTAGCAACCCTCAGGCTGCCAAGATTGGCGACCTAAACGACGCGAACACTATCTTGACTCTAAACATGCCAAGTGTGAAGAAAGAGATTACCGCTGCAGCCAACGAAAGCTTCGCCAACTTGCCAGCATCTGTTGCGCAGCCTGCGAAGGAAAAGTTCCTTGCTAACCAGAAAGACTTCTCGAATACAGTCGTGACTGCGTTCTCGGATAGCCTACGACGAATCTTCATCGTGGCGAGTGTCCTGATGGCCGGTGCAACCGTACTGATCTTCATCTTGAAGGAGCGACCGCTCAAGTCAGCCAAGCCGACTGATACACCAGGTGAATTGTAGTATAATTTACATTTATCACACAAATATTAAAAAAGAGCTTGTGCTCTTTTTTAATATGGCATAATATAAAAACAATAGCGTGATCAAACACGCATTCTTGACTGTTTTGGCAGAAATTGATACTATTAGTGATGTGTTTCACGCCAAGCTTATAATTTAAAGGTCGGAGTGCGTGAAGCTGTACATAGTACAAGGAGTACAACTGTCACATGCCTATAGCAATCGAATTTGTGCCATCACGGCGCAAAAAGATCGCAGTGGATGTGGTGCCCGCCGATTGGCGAATATTTATCGCTCACTAAGTTCATTCAATAGCTCTGAAATCTAGAGCTATACAAAAAAAGAAAACACCCCAAGGCACCGGGGTGTTTTCACTTTTTAAGACGTTTCTACTTGGCTAAGGCTTTGTCGAAAAGAGACTTAAGGACTGAGCTGCTTCCTTGAACAATTTGTCCAGCATCAGCGTCTGAGAGTTTCTCGCCGTTAAGATACATTGTTGGTGTCGCATCAACGTTAGCTTTCTTACCGATTGCTTGGTCAAATAAGATCTTGCGGTTTACTTCAGTTGAAGCAAGCGCTACTCTGAACTTTTCTTTATCAAGTCCAAGTGATCCTGCAAAGTTTACAAAAACATCTGTTCGTTGGTCGCCATTAAGGCTACTCCATGTTGATTGCTCTGTGTAGAGGAGATCGTGCATTTCCCAGTACTTGCCCTGTAGTCCAGCTGCTTCAGCGGCTGCTGCGGCAACACGTGCATTCGGGTGAATTGAGGTAAGAGGGAAGTTACGGAAGATAAAGGCAACCTTGTCTTTGTATTCTTCTGTTGCTTCTTTGATTGGCTTGAATGCACCACCACAACTTGGACATTGGAAGTCACCGTATTCAACAAAGACAACTTTACTGTCGGGGTTTCCGAAAACGTGATCTGCTATTTGGCCGTTCTCTGCGCTCGCTGCAATAATCGAGTTTGCATCGGTTGAACCGACCTCTACAGGTGGGTTTGATATACGTGAATACACTACTAATCCACCAAGAATGATCACAATGACCGCGCTAAAAATAATCCATGCAACCTTGCTCATTTAAAAGACTCCTCCAAAAATTAACTATACTTATTGTAGCAGATAAACCGTAGGTGCAGGGCGGGTGAGTAGGGTACAATAACTACATAATGTTTACGTTCTTAGTTATTGTTACCGTTCTCGTCTTTGTGATGCTTGTCGTCGTTGCAGGTATGCACCCTGTGCCTCATCTGGTGAGTCAATTTGAATTACACCGTCGCTCAAAGACAAATAAAGAGGCGAAACGCCTTCATCGACGAGAACTTCTCCTTCCGGATGTATACGGAGCAATTGCAACCAAGACTGCGCTACTCCTTGTGGCATTTATTGCATTGTCGATTGCAGCCTTCGGATGGATCCTCGGTATCATTATCGGTCTCATCGGAACACTTATTTATCCAACGGTTGCTCACTGGGGTCCAATTAATCGTTTATCTCAAAAGCTATTTGATCGCTACGAAGATCCATACCTTGATATTGTCGAGAAGTTAAAGCCATTCTTTAATGTTGTTCGTGCAGTTACGGTGCCAAAGGTAGAACAATATCACCGCTTCGACTCACGCCAAGAATTGCAACGATTGATTGCCCAATCAGGCGATGTCCTTACTGACGACGAAAAGACGCTCATTGTCAGTGGACTTTCATTCAGAGACGAAAAAGTCGAAACGGTCATGACGCCAAAAAGTATGATTAAGAGTATCAAGAAGTCAGAGTTTCTTGGGCCTCTCGTGCTTAGTGAAATTCACGAACTTGGGCATAGCCGTTTGCCCGTGATTGGTGCGGATATTGACCATGTTGTGGGTGTGCTGCACCTTAACGATTTACTCTCACTTGATGTACGCCAATCAACGACAGCTGAAAAGGCGATGGAGCCAAAAGTATTTTATATTCGTCACGATGACAACCTTGAACACGCACTCGCTGCATTTATTGAAACCCGTCACCATTTGTTTATTGTGATTAATGAACTTCGCGAAACAGTGGGAATCCTAACACTCGAAGATGTTATCGAAACGCTTATTGGGCGCAAGATTGTTGATGAAGACGACAACCACGAAGATCTTCGTTCTGTTGCCGCAAAGAACGCAGCTGATAACAATTCTCCGAAAAATCATATAGACCTCTAGGAGTGACTAGTTTTATAGGGGTCAGAGTGGTATAGTACTACTCATGACTCGTACACTTACTAAAGACCTCGGCGCCCACATCGGCGAAACAATTACTATTCAAGGATGGCTTCATAAAAAACGTCTTCTTGGTGGATTAAACTTTATTACACTTCGCGACCGCTCTGGTATCGCTCAAAACCTTATTGATAATAAAGACGAGGTAGAAAAGCTTCGTGGACTACAAATTGGTACCGTTCTTGCTCTCACTGGTGTTGTGACAGCCGACGAACGCGCACCTGGTGGTGCTGAACTTCACGATGTCACAGTTGAAGTGATGGTTCCGGTGACTGCCGAATCTCCAATCGAGATCGATAAGCCACTTGATCACAAGTCTGAGAACCTTGAAACATTATTTGAGAACCGCGTTATCGGACTTCGTAACATTCGTGAATCGAACATCTTTAAGATTCAAGCAACAATCAAAGAAGCAGCTCGTCAGTACTTCGCGAGCCAAGATTTCACAGAATTCAACTCTCCAAAACTTCTTGCTGCTGCCAGCGAAGGTGGTGCAGAAGTATTTAAGCTTGATTACTTTGGCCAAGAAGCAACACTTGCGCAGAGCGGTCAGTTCTACAAGCAAATGATGGTGGGTGTATTTGAACGTTCATACGAAATCGGCTCAACCTACCGTGCAGAGCCTTCAGCAACAACTCGTCACATGACTGAATTTTTAACAATTGATGCCGAAATGGGATTTGTTACATTCCAAGAACTTCTTTCTACTGTTGGTGGCTTCCTTAAAGCTGTGACAGCTGACGTTTGGGAGCAACGCGCTGCTGAGCTAAAGAGCTGGAACGCGCAACCTATCGTTCTTGCAGACGAGATTCCACAACTTGCACTCGAAGAAATTCACGAACTCTATTTTAAAGCGACAAACCAAGACAGTCGCGGCGAAAAAGACATGCGTCCTGATGAAGAAAAGTGGATTACAGAATACGCTAAAAAGAATCTCGGAAGCGAAGCTGTCTTTGTGACACATTGGCCTGCGAGCGAGATGAAGTTTTACCACAAGATCTCTGAAGAGAACCCTGAGTTCGCAGAACGAGCTGACCTTATCTTCCGTGGTGTTGAGATCGCAACGATTAGTATGCGTGAAAACCGCTATGAAGTATTGGTTGAACAACTCAAGACAATTGCTGGCGGTGACCCAGAAGCTGACGGCTTTAGGTACTACCTTCAGGCATTTAAATACGGCCTTCCGGCACACGGCGGGTTTGGAATGGGACTTGAACGACTCACTCAAAAGATCGTTGGCTTGAACAACGTCAAAGAAGCTGCATTGTTCCCACGCGACATAAACCGACTTACTCCTTAATAGTCGACAAAATAAGCGTATAATAATGCTTATGCAACCTGCTGAATCAATTCCCGAGACTCAAACAACGCTCGAGATTCATACAAAAAAGATTCCGCGCCAGCGACATTTCCTGGCGCTGTTCTTCCTTAGTTTTACATGGGGAACATTTGGTGTTGATCGATTCTATATGGGACTTGTCGGGACGGGTATCTTGAAGCTCATTACCTTCGGTGGCTTTGGATTCTGGACGCTTATCGATCTGTTTGTGATCATGACCGGTACGTTTAAAGACAAGCAGGGAAGACTTACTGTACAAGCAGAAGAATACAAAAAGTTTGCGGTGAAAACTGTCGTATGGTTTGCAGTTATTCTCGGGGCTGTTATTCTCATAAATGGTATCCTTCTTATTTTAGGAACATACCAACTCATTACGACTGTTCAAGACGGCAACTTCCCAAGTATTCCAGGCCTCGATGCTCTTATGGGTGGAAGTGCTGAACAAAAGGGTGAGATCAACGACTTACTAGGACAATAATCATGCTCAGCCGAGTACGGGCTAAAGATATTATTCATCTGACACTTTCTTATCACCACGTTCGTCACGCGGTGAGTGTTTTGTTTGTCATTGCACTGACATTTCTTATTATCTTGGGGACACGTGCATTGCTGCATATTGGAACATACACCGCAACAAGCCCGCAAGAACCAGTTGTGAAGGTAGCGCACGTTGATCCTCCGCAAAAACATGAGGATGTCCCAACGCCAGCTAAGCCAGTTACTCCTCCGCCGGCACCAACGCACGATTATGTCATTCCACCGGTTGTTGATGGTGTCCCGCCTGTCGTCACAAACTTCCGAACGACAGATCCAGTCGTGTTTTTAACGATTGATGACGGAGCATTTAAAGATCCGTCTGTCATCAAGATGATTAAAGATAACAATTTAAAGGTCTCATTATTCCTCGCGAAGGCATTCATTACCGATGATCCTGATTTCTTTAAACAAATTATTGGTCTTGGTGGATTGATCGAAAACCACACTGTTTCACATGATCTTAATATGGTGCGAGACATGAATTATGAACAGCAGAAAGCTGAGATTTGCGGTATGGCTGACTACGAAGAGCAAGTGTATGGCCGACGTCCAATATTCCTTCGTCCACCAGGTGGTGCGTATTCAGATACAATGCTAAAAGCTGCTGGTGCCTGTGGAATGCGAGCGGTTGTGACATGGATTGCAAAAGCAAATGGGGGATCAATGCAGTATCAAATCGGTGACCATCTTCGTCCTGGCGATATTGTCCTGATGCACTTCAGGCCTGAATTTCAACAAGACATGCAAGCGTTCCTCGATGCAATGCACGCCGCTGGTCTTCATACAGAATTACTTGAAGACTGGATTTAATTGACCGCTGGTTTGTTATCAAGCGAGTGCCAGATATACCAACTTGCGACTGTTTCGTAAGGATGCCATTTATTCTTTTTTGCTAGGGCTGTCATTTCGTCCGGAGTCGGTTTCTCTTTTAGATTGTAAAGCGCGTACATACCATTTTTAATTCCTAAGTCACCATTCGGAAGCACGTCGAGTCGTCCCATACAAAACATTAAGAACATATGAACAGTCCATACACCAACGCCTTTTATCTTTGTAAGCTCTGCAATGACGTCTTCGTTGCTTAACGCATCAAGGTGATTAAACCGAACGGTTTCCTCGATTACTTTTACGGCAAGGTCCTGAATATAGGTTCCTTTTTGCCTTGAAAGTCCAACGCTTCGGAGTTCTTCGATGTCTTTTTCAAGAATCATGCCAGGTGTAGGAAAATCTTCTCCAGGAAAGAGTTCGAGGAATCGTTTTTGAATCGTTGCAGCCGCTTTAACGCTGAGTTGTTGAGAAATAATACTTTCAACCAACGCCTGATAATATTGTTTATTCGGGACAATCGAAGGGGTCCCTGCAAGTGCGATAATTGGCGCAAGTTGAGGATCAGTTTTTGCCAGGTAATCAGCAGCTATTTGTAGATTTTCGGGTGTGGCAGTGTTGTGCATTATTCAATCTCGATTGTTTCTCCGTCAATGCGGGTGTATTCAATTCCTTCAGCGTCGGCGAAATCAGAAATATTTTTGTCAGAGAACCCTTGGCCATCGCGCGACAGCACTGCATCATGCGTAGGGAACGCAAGGCGAGGCCCGACAGCTAACAGAAAGTCCATTGCTTCACCAAGTTTCATCCACGGTGCGCCGATTGGAAGCGCTAAGACATCAACTGATTTTTCAGCAACTGTAAAAGAGTCACCCGGGTAGTAGATTCTTTCGTCGATAAGCACACCAACGTTTTGTACGATCGGTCGTGACGGGTGGACTGCAGTATGGGCATCCCCAAAGAATTCCAGTTCAATACCTTCAATTGTAAAGTTATCACCTCCGTGAACTTCGCGGGTATCAAAAGAAGTAAGTTGTGACACAACATCTCTAGGTCCAATCACAATCGCAGCTGGGTTCTTATCAATAATCGCTGCGATATGCTCTGGATCAAAATGATCTGGATGTTCATGTGTGACGATAATTGCCGCAACGTCGTCAGGAACTGAAAAGTCGGTCGTTAAAACACCAGGATCGACAACAATCGATACGTCATCCTTTTCGACGACAAAACAAGCATGCTCATATTTCGTTAGTTTCAATGGGTCTCCCTTCTAATTACGCGGTTATGCTTCTTTAAACCACTTTGTGTATTCGGCGCGAGCTTTCACTATTTTTGGTGCAATGACGATAGAGCAGTAGCCATTGCCAGGATTTTTGTTGAAGTAATCTTGGTGATAATCTTCTGCAGGATAGAACGTCTCGAGTTCTGCAACTTCAGTAGTGAGTGGTGCATCCCAATGAGTTTTTGCCCGTTCTTCGGCTGCTTCAAAAGCCGCCTTTTGTGTGTCATCTGTGTAATACATTGCAGATCGGTATTGTGTTCCGACGTCGTGGCCTTGTCGGTTTAATGTCGTAGGGTCGTGAATCAAGAAAAAGAGATCAAGAATTACATCGCTTGGGATGATTGATTCGTCGAAGGTAATTTTTACGACTTCAGCATGTCCGGTATCGCCAGTCGATACTTCTTCGTATGTTGGATCTGGTTTTTCGCCACCAGCATAGCCACTTACGACTTCAGTTACCCCTTTGAGTCGGCGATAGACGGCGTCTAAACACCAGAAACATCCACCTGCAATCACATATGTTGTCATACTCTTATTATACGCCGGTATAATGGAGAGTAGTGAACACTGATACATTTAATGAAATAATCTGGGAAAAGGCGCGCGAGTTATATCGTGATATGCCATGGCGTGATAATACTAATCCGTACTACGTGCTAGTAAGTGAATTAATGTTGCAGCAAACTCAGGTAGACAGGGTTATTCCAAAGTTTGAGTTATTTATGACAACCTTTCCATCAATAAAAGATCTAGCCTTGGCAAGTCTTGCGGAAGTGCTCACTGTTTGGAGTGGGCTTGGATACAATCGCCGTGCTAAATTTCTGCATGAAGCCGCAAAAAAAGTTGTGACCGATTTTGAAGGGAGTATACCGGGTACCTATGACCAATTAGTGAGCTTACCTGGGGTTGGCCCGAATACAGCTGGTGCGATTTTGGCATATAGTTTCAATCAACCGGTTGTCTTTATTGAAACAAATGTTAGAACCGTATTTTTCCATCATTTTTTTGAAGATCAAGCATTAGTAAATGATAAAGAATTAAAAGAACTCGTTGCCGAAACTGTCGATAAAGAACACCCAAGGGAGTGGTATTGGGCGCTGATGGATTACGGATCATTTTTAAAACGACAAGGTGTCGGGCGAATCAATAAAAGCAGTCATTATAAAAAACAGGCACCACTTAGCGGCAGTCTCCGCGAGGTTCGAGGACTTATTTTAAAGGCACTCGCTAAAGGTGAGTACAGCGAAGATCAATTACGTGCAGAAATGCCGGCAGATGAACGATATGAAACAGCGATTATAGCACTCATGAACGAAGGATTGGTAACACGCACCGGCGAGCGGTTACATTTAGCACGATAAACGCTATAATAAGATGACATGAAAATACGAGCCCGCCTTGTTGTTCCTGTAATGATTGCCGCCACAGTGGTATCTATTTTCTCTTTGCAAAATACTTCAGCTGCCGAACTGTCAGATGAACAAAAGCAGCGAATTCAGTCGAATTGTCTTTCGATTAAAGGATCTCTCGATCAACTCCATGTAAGTGACGGACTGCTTCGGGTAAATCGTGGACAAGTCTATGAGTTGGTCGGAACAAAACTTATGAACAATTTTAACGGTCGTCTTAGTAACAACGGTCTCGACAACAAAGGGCTTGTCGTTGTTGCGAATCAGTATCAAACTGCACTGACGACATTTCGATCAGACTACTTGGTGTATGAGCGGCAATTATCAGCTACATTAAAAATCGATTGTACCAAAGACCCAGTAGGGTTCCATAATGCCCTCGAAAGTGCCCGGACAAAACGCGCAACCGTTCACGCCGACGTTAATAAAATGAATCAATACATCGATGATTACCGTTCAGCCGTAAACGATTTTATGCTTAATTTTGAAAGAGTCACAGGAAAGAACTAATGGAAGAGCCAGCAACACCACAACCAGCAGAAGACCAGCTTTCCTATTGGGATGAGCACCGGTTTATGTTGCTCATTATTCTGACACTTGTCATCTCTGTCGCATTGGTTTCGGTGAGTTTGATTATTTACAATGTGAGTGGTTCCGCGCAGCTTGATCTTAGCCGTCCCGGTAATGAATCGGTCATTGATAAGGTCGATAAACCTGACACCACGACTGACTACAGTGCGTTCGGTCCTGTTAATAAAGCAACCGTGAATGAGTTTACGAAAATGTATGATGAGCAAGCCAAAAAGGCAAAAGCGGTCGACGCATTTAACGGCGATCCGCTTAACCCTGAAGTGCTTGAATTCAGCGATCCAGCTACTTCAACTGATTAGTCAGTCTGTCTAACATGAATGCTCGCTCAGCTAGTGGACGGCAATAAGCACCGAAGTTGTTTCGAAGTGGCTTATTCTGTTCTAGGTAAGTAGGTAGCGCTGTCTCAAGTTGATAGCGTAGACGCGCCTCTGGGGTTCCGATTGAGCCGTTTGCGCGGTTTTCAAGAACTAATCGACGAACGTCACGCCCAATACTTGTTGCGATACCAGTTGGAACTTCGTAGTGTAGGTGACGAACAGCTTTTAAGTCCGGACTTCCAGCGTATAACCCCTCAACGATAATAAATGGGCTAGGAGTAATTTCATCGTCGTACACAACCTCTTCGGTCGCGAAGTCGAAGTGTTTGCGCAGAATTGATTCGCCGCTTTCAAGCCGAGCGATGTCATCTGATAGTTCGGCAGTGTTGTATACGCGTGAGTCATCCCAGTTTGTCCATGGTGCGCCATATTCTTTTTCAAGCCAATTTTTACCTCGGTGATAGTCATCGCTTGAGAGAACGATCGGACTAAATTCTTGACCAAATGTTTCTGCGAATCTTTCTTGAAGCGCGCGTACCGCAGTGCTTTTGCCTGAACCTGACATTCCTGAAAGTCCAACGACAACTTGTTTGTGCCCCATTGTGTAAGTAGCGACCATATCGTTAAACACTCGGTGTGCAAAGTCTTCAAGTGTTTCACCGGTTGGAGTGAGTGCTTCGTTACCGTGAAGTGCGTGAGCGATATATTCTTTTCGAACTGATTTTTCGTCGGACATGTCGACGAGACCGTTTTTTATTAATGAAACAAATGCCGGTTCTTCTTCGCCAAGTGAAGATTCGTATTCAACTTGTGGCATATCTAGCCCTTCGATGAAGTCGACGGCAAGACCTTTCAAAGGTTCAGCTCGAAGGAATTTCACAGTAGGGAAGTTTGCGTTATTTGAGTAGCGCTCGTAAGCTTCTTGCGAGATTTCGGTACTGACTTCAAGACGATCCAATGCGTCACCGAGCATCTCGCCCTCATCTTTTAGCGCAGCGCTATATACGACGCCCTCGGGTTTATAGACCGCACGAACACGGAGACTAAACTCTTCTTCTGGATGACTTAAGTAAACACCTTCATACGGCGTCGCCATTGGACGAAAAACATCAAGTAGTTCTGGTGTTGATGCAACAAGCGTTTGTTCGCGTTCTCGTCGTTTTTGGAATTCAGGATTATTTCGTGCTTGCTCAACATTTTTCTGTGTAAGTTCTTTTTCGACTAATGACATATGGGACTCCTTTAGTGATTTACTGATTACATTGTCATCATAACGTGCTATTATTCGAATAGATAGAAAGTTTAATTTGAGTCAAATATGATTGAGTCTGTATCTGTTACTCACCACATTCAGAAACATATAATTGACGTACTTATGTACGTTGAAGTTGCTCGTTTTCGTGACCTTCGGCCTGATCGAACGGATACAAATCTTTTCACATACCACCTTAATGCGCTCGTAAAATCAGGGATAGTCGCAAAGGTGAGTGGCGGGTATTCATTAAGTACAATCGGACTCTCATATGTTGACCGTGTTAGTACCGAGAAAAAAACAATCCGTTCGCAACCAAAAATTATTACCATGCTTTTAATTCAAAACAGCGAAGGTGATGTACTTTTACAAAAACGCAGCAAGCAACCGTATATCAATGCGTGGACACTGCCGTACGGAAAGCTTCATATTGATGATCCATCGGTTATAGTTGCCGCAAAACGTGAAGCAAAGGAAAAGCTTGGCCTTGATGACCAAGAAATGAGACATGCTGGTGATTGTTATATCCGAGTAAAAACTGGTGACGAGATACTCTCGACGACACTCGCTCACGTATTTAGATTTAACCGTGACGACATTAAACTATCAGATGAAATTATTTGGGCTCGGCCACATAAACTACGCGATTATAAACTTGCACCAGCGGTTGAAGAAATCGTTGCTAGAGGATTCTTTAACGATCCGTTCTTTTTTGAAGAGTTTGATTCAGATTGGACTCTATAAGAAAACTTTTCACTATTTCATTGAGTGTAGCCATATTGTAGGTTGCCACGCTGTTGTAGGGATTGCCTGAGATCATTGCGGATAAGCTTTTATCTGACTTCTCGTCAAACATGCAGAGAATAGGTCGATTTAGTTTTTCGGCATAGGCAAGTTCATACCCGACACCCAATGAAGGATGTGTAACTTCTGCGATGACGAAGTCGCATGCTTTTATCATATTGGTATCACGCTGATAAATCTCACCTACTGGGAGCGGGCTTCCACCAAAATTAATTGCATCGTGAACGAATATTTCGCTTAATACGTCAATGCCGAGGGATTTTAGTGTGTCGAGAATGGGTAGGTAGTTTGATGTATCCCCACCGCTTCGAATAGAGCAGGCGAAATAAGCTTTCATTAAGCGTTTCGTTCTCGGACCCAACCATCGATTGTTCCAGCACCCATGCAGAGTACAAGTTTACCTTCGCTTCGGGCTTGCTGGATTGCATTCCATAAATCATCACCGAATTCTGAAATACAAACAGTATCTTTATTTGTAAGGTTTTCAATAAGATCTTCAGGAGTTAAGATTCGTTCGTTTGGATCTTCTCGTGAGAGGTACGTAGGAAGCCAATATGTTTCTTCGGCAAGTTCAAACTGATCTTTGTACATCTCTTGGATACGTGTCTGACGTCGGTTTTGGTGAGGTTGATACACAAGCACGACGTGGTCAGATAATTCTCGTGCAAGTTGTAGTGTCGCAGCGATTTCTTTCGGGTGGTGACCGTAGTCTGAATATAGGTTGTCGCCGATTCGTTCAAATCGTCGATCAGTTCCTGGGAACTTTCCTAAAGCCGCAACGACGTCTTGGTCTTTTCCGAGTGACAAATATTCAGCTGCTTTTGTAATCAGTGTTCCGTTACGACGATTGTGTTCGCCCGGAAGGGGAAGTTGTAGCGTCTCGTCAAGAATCCAGGCCTTGTCGGCATCTGCTTGAACGTATTCTGCATCACCGCGCCACAAAATTGTGTGTTGTGACTGATCGATAAATTGACGGAATGCTTCGGTGTATTCGGCTTCGGTTGGATATGTATCTGGGTGATCGTAATCAATCGATGTAATGATCGAAAGATATGGTTGGAAGTTAAGAAAGTTTCGATCGTATTCGTCGCATTCGTAAATAAAGAATTCACTTTTTGGATCATATTTTCCGCTTGGCCCATATGCGATTGTTGTTCCCACAGAATAACTCGTCGGAATCCCAAGTTGCTGCATCAGCCAAATCATCATGCCGGTTGTTGTCGTTTTGCCGTGTGTTCCTGCAATCGCAATTAACTTCAGGTCTTTTTCTTGAATGATATATGCCAAGAATTCATCTCGCTTGCTAATGCGAATTCCCAGCTCCTGCGCAAGCAGTAATTCCGGGTGATCGTCTGGAAGGGCAGAGGTGTACACGAACCAATCAATCGGCGTTGCGATGTGACTTTCACGGAGGAAGCTTCCATCTTGCCCAATGTTTACAAGGATACCTTCAGCCCGGAGTTCTTCGGTTAGAAGGCTTTCTGTCATGTCCGATCCCATGATTGTGTGACCGGCATCTCTGGCGATCTCGACGAGTGGTCCAATGCCTACGCCGCCAAGTCCCGAGAAGTAAATATTCATTCCACTAGTATATACCAACATGCTTGCTCGCCGAGGCAGAACTGTGGTCTAATAGAGGAGGAAAAAGTGGGCACTCTTACGCAATGTTACAGAATATAATTCACCGAGTATTTATCAGGCGCCATTTTTGG
>Ga0247815_10001892_pt1 | contig 15739 bp, 11 predicted proteins | sample UWRJL194509B1_FD_181014 | JGI IMG/M metagenome (GOLD analysis project Ga0247815, IMG submission 181014) | Plant litter microbial communities from Arlington Agricultural Research Station in Wisconsin, United States - UWRJ-L194-509B-1 | ecosystem: Environmental > Terrestrial > Plant litter >...
CACGGTCGTCGTGCGGGTCGCCCTCCAGGGTCGGTGGGCTCTGGTGCTCACCCCCGCTCGCTCCGTGCTGCCCTCGCAGAACGGGGGCACGGCTCCGCCCCAGACTGCAGGCTGGATCCCGGTGGACGCGCTCGAGCGTCCGGTGGCGCTGCCGAAGCGGATCGTGATCTCCGTGTCGCGACAGGAGCTGTCGATCGAGGCCGGCGGATCGATCGAGCAGAGCTTCGCGGTGGGAGTCGGCTCGACATCCACCCCGACTCCGCAGGGGGTCACCGGATACCTTCAGGCCCGCTACCTCGATCCCGAGCAGAACCAGGACCGCTATCCGGTGCAACTCAGTTCACTGCATTCCGCGGCCGCCGATGAACCCTTCGGGGGCAGCGACGGTGGACTGATCGGCATCCACTACCAGCGCAGCGCGGCCGGGGCCGTCTCGCATGGCTGTGTGCGGCTGACTGCCGACGCGGTTCGCGCTGTCGACGCCCTTCCACTCGGTACGCCGATCACGATCACGGAATGACCCGCCGATGGAGGGCCCGTTCAGCCTCGCGCCGACCGGCGTCGTACGCTGGATCAATGCCTCAGAACCCTCACCTGCCCCGCGGCCGGGCGAGCCTCGAGGTGCTGCGTGCGGAGGCGCACGAAGAACTCGACACCGTGATCCACGAGCGACTGTTGTCCGGAGAAGATCCGTGGGCCTTCATGGAAGAGCTGCCCACGGTCGACGAGATGGTGGTCTATCTGCTCCGTGCCGACGCGATCAATGCCAACGACGGGGTGCGACCGTCCCCGGCTCGGGACTATCGGGTGCTCCGGCAGATCGCGCTCGAGCATCCCGCGCTCACGCCGACGGTCTGGCGGCTGATCGGTGAGCACGGGGTGAGTGCGCCGCATCCGCTCCGCACCTCGCAGTAGGCCGTCCGTGCGGTGCTGTCGCACCCCCGTGGGACGATAGACGGATGTCGCCCGAGGTCGCTCCGCTGGTGGACGTCGTCGACATCTCCCGCCTCGTCGGCCGCACCTCGTTCCAGCGCGGGCAGGGCTACTCCCGCGGCGGCGCCGTCGACGAGATCGACTGGGATCCCGAGAGCCGACGGCTCTCCGGTCGGGTGCGGGGAAGTTCTGCGGAGCTGTATCGGGCGCGGGTATCGCTCGCCGAACCCGTCGGCGACTTCGCCGCACCGAGCAGCAGCGCGTGCAGTTGCCCCATGGCCTTCGACTGCAAACACGTCGCGGCGCTGATACTGGCGAGCAACGCGGCGATCCTGCGCGAGCGCGGCGGGATCGGAGAGCTGCGCGAGCGCACAGGCACTGCTGTCGAGCGCCCCGATGACGCCGCGGCCGATGCGGTCGGGGAGGCGGTGCGCGAGGCCGATCGCCTGCCCGAGTGGAAGACCGCCATCGCCGCGCTTGCCGGGCCGACCGGTGGCACCGGCTCGCACTCCACCGAACTGGGGCTGCTGTTCGAGCTGCGGGAACTCATCCCGCGCTCGCGGAACCGGTGGAACGGCCCCGTGGCCCGGTCGGCGACCGCCGGAACCGCCGACGGTCCGTACCGCCTGGCGGTGCGTCCGGTCATCCGCAGCGCCACCGGTAACTGGGTGCGGGCGAACATCACCTGGAACACCCTCGCCTACCAGGTCAACCGCCTCGAACTGAACGCGGATGCCCTCCGCTGGTTCGCGCAGTTCGCTGCCCTGCACCGCTCCACCCGCGAGACCTTCACCGTTCAGGAACCCGACTGGCTCTACCTGGACGATTTCCAGAGCCCGCTGCTCTGGCGGTTGCTCGCCGATGCAACGACCCTCGGCCTCCCGCTGCTCACGGGCAAGAAAGAGACGGCCGTCGACATCGGCCAGAGTGCCGCCCTGGGCATGGACGCGCGAACGGACGCCGATGGCACCCTGCGTCTGAGTTCGGCGGTGACCGTCGACGGGCGCGAGCATCCGGTTTCCGCGGCCGGCTCGATCGGCGACCATGGGGTCTACGTCTGGCGACTCGAACCCCGGGCCGCATTCACGCTCGCACCCACCGCGGAGCCGCTCACGGAGCGCCAGCGCGGGCTGTTCGCCCGCACCGAAGAGCTCGTCGTCCCCCCGGTCGATGTTCCCGAGTTCCTCCGCGACTACTACCCGGCCCTCAGCCGCAGCATCGTGGTCAGCAGCTCCGATGGATCGGTCTCGTTGCCCGAGGTGGCCCCCGCGACTCTGGTGCTCACGGTCGCGTTCGGCGCGCGTGCGCGACCCGGCGGCTCGGCAGGCGATTCAGAAGGAAGCGCGAAGGGGGCGCGGAGGAAGAAGAATGACGCCGCCGACCACGAACCCGATCAGGTGCTGAGAATCGACTGGTCTTGGCGCTACGGCGACGTCGACCTGCCGTTCGCGTCGACCGACTCCGCGCGCGATCTAGATGTACGCGACGCCGCCGAGGAGGCTGCGATTCTCGACCGAGTCCACCGCCTGTTCCCGGTGCGGCCCGTACAGCTCTCAGGCGTGGAGGCAGCGGAGTTCGCCGACCGCATTCTCCCCCACTTGGAAGAACTCGGCGGCGTGATCGTCGACACCGTAGGGCAACGACCCGACTACAGCGAGCTGACGGAGGCGCCGAAGCTCGTGCTGAAGACGGTGGAGACGGAACACCGCGACTGGTTCGATCTCGGGGTCTATGTGACGGTGCAGGGTCGCGACGTGCCCTTCACCAAGCTGTTCACCGCCCTGGTGAAAGGCAAGAAGAAGCTTCTGCTGGTCGACAACTCCTATCTGTCGCTCGAGCACCCGGTGTTCGACGAACTACGCCGACTCATTGACGAGGCCGGCGAACTGGACGAATGGGAGACCGGCCCGCGCATCAGCCGCTACCAGGCCAGCCTCTGGGCCGACTTCGAGGATCTCGCCGACGAGACCGAGCAGGCCATCTCCTGGCGGGAGGCGGCAGACGGGCTCCTCCGTGTCGAGTCGGTCGGTCACACCCCCCTGCCTCCCGGCGTCGCTGCCACGCTGCGGCCCTATCAGCAGGAGGGATTCGACTGGCTCGCCTTCCTCTGGCGCCAGCGTCTCGGCGGTATCCTCGCCGACGATATGGGGCTCGGGAAGACTCTGCAGACCTTGTCGTTGATCGCCTACGCGCGAGCCGACGCCGCGACACCAGCCCCGTTTCTCGTCGTCGCCCCGACTTCCGTGGTCTCCACCTGGCAGGCCGAAGCCGCCCGGTTCACGCCGCACCTCGTGGTTCGGGCGGTCACGGAAACGGAGGCCAAGTCCCGCACGACGGTGGCCGAGCTCGCGGCCGGCGCGGACATCCTGATCACCTCGTATGCGCTGTTCCGCCTCGACTTCCGCGCGTACAACGGGCTGGAATGGGCGGGGCTGATCCTCGACGAGGCGCAGTTCGTGAAGAACCACGCCTCGAAAGCGCACCAGTGCGCCGTCGACCTGAAGACTCCGTTCAAGCTCGCCATCACCGGCACGCCGATGGAGAACAGCCTGCTCGATCTGTGGTCGCTGCTGCAGATCGTCGCGCCCGGACTGTTCGCCTCCTCGCGTCGCTTCACCGAGGAGTATGTGCGACCGATCGCGGCCGGTGCCGGTCCGGAGCTGCTGGCGAAGCTGCGTCGCCGCATCCGGCCGCTCATGATGCGCCGCACCAAGGAATTGGTCGCACCCGAGCTGCCCGCGAAACAGGAACAGGTGCTGCAGGTCGAGCTGGCACCGCGGCATCGTGCCCTGTACGACACCTTCCTGCAGAAGGAGCGGCAGAAGCTGCTCGGACTCATCGAGGATCTGGATCGCAATCGCTTCATCGTGTTCCGCTCGCTCACGCTGTTGCGCATGCTCAGCCTCGACGCATCACTGGTCGACGAGCAGTACGCGAGCATCCCCTCCTCAAAGCTCGACGTGCTGTTCGATCAGCTGGAGGATGTGATCGCGGAGGGGCATCGCGCACTCGTGTTCAGCCAGTTCACCTCGTTTCTCGGCAAGGCAGCCGATCGACTGGCCGCGGCCGGCATCGCCTACGAGTACCTCGACGGTTCGACTCGCAGGCGAGCGGATGTCATCCAGGCCTTTAGAGAGGGCGACGCGCCAGTCTTCCTGATCAGTCTCAAGGCGGGCGGGTTCGGTCTCACGCTCACCGAGGCCGACTACGTCTTCCTCCTCGACCCGTGGTGGAATCCGGCCGCCGAGAACCAGGCGATCGACCGCACTCACCGCATCGGGCAGACCCGTTCGGTCAACGTGTACCGCATGGTCGCGACCGACACCATCGAGGAGAAGGTGATGGCGCTTAAGGCGAAGAAGTCGAAGCTGTTCGACGCCGTCATGGACGACGAAGCGTTGTTCGGCTCTGCCCTGACCGCGGAGGACATCCGCGGACTGCTCGATTAATCAGGCTGGGTTGAAGACGGCGGTGAGCGCTCGGCTGAGCGCGTGCGGGTCGTCGACGCCGCACAGCTCGCGCGCGGAGTGCATGCTGAGCAGCGGAATCCCGATGTCCACCGTGCGGATGCCGAGACGGGTGGCCGTGATCGGCCCGATGGTCGATCCGCACGGCACCGAGTTGTTCGACACGAACTCCTGATACGACACCCCTGCTCGCTCGCAGGCGGCCGCCCATTCTGCAGCGCCCGCCGCGTCCGTCGCGTAGCGCTGATTCGCGTTGATCTTCAGGAGCGGTCCGCGATTAACCACCGGTCGGTTGACTGGGTCGTGGCGGTCGGGATAGTTCGGATGGATGGCGTGGCCGGCATCGGCCGAGAAGCACCAGCTGGCCGCGATGGCCCGGGCCCGAAGCACGGGATCGGGGCTGAGTCGTGCGAGCACGTCGGCGAGGAAGGGGCCGGCCGCACCCGAGCGTGTCTCGCTGCCGACCTCCTCGTGATCGAAGGCAGCGAACACCGAGATTGAGTCGACCGGTTCTGCCGCGACGATCAGGGCGACGACGCCGGCATGCACCGAACCGAGGTTGTCCAACCGTCCACTGGCGAACAACTCGCCGTCGAGCCCGAAGACCTGGCCGGGGTTGGTGTCGGCGACGACCACGTCGTACCCGCCGACCTCGTCGCCGCGACGGCCGGCGAGGGCCGCGAGGGTGCCGACGATGTCGGAATCACCCGCGCCACCGACTCCGATGACGGGGTTGAGCTGCTGCTGCGGGTTGAGCTTGAGGCCCTCGGAGTTGACGCCACGGTCGAGGTGGATCGCCAGCTGCGGAATGCGCATGAACGGACCCGTCCGCACCAGAGCCGTGCTGCCATCGGTGAACACCAGGCGTCCGGCGAACTCGAGTTCGCGGTCGAGCCAGGAGTTGTACAGCGGCCCGCCGTAGACCTCGACCCCGGCCTGCAGCCAGCCGAACGCTGCCGTCGACGGCTTCGGCTTGAGCTTGAAGCCGGGCGAATCGGTGTGCGCACCGACGATGCGGAAGGGCGTCGGGGCGGTGCCGTCATGGGCGGCGGGGGTGGCCCACGCGATGATGGCCCCGTCACGCACCACATAGTGTCTGCCCGAGGCGGAGCCCCAGTCATCCGTCTCCGTCAGAGCGGTGAAGCCGGCCGCGTCGAGCCGCCGGGCCGCTTCGGCCACCGCGTGAAACGATGACGGTGAGGCCGAGACGAAGGCGGCGAGATCGTCGAGGTGGGCGCGAGCGGCGTCCCGAGGTGTTGCCGTGCGGTCGATTGCCATACGGACATTGAAACATCTTCGCTCCCTCCCCGGCCGCCGCTAGCCTGAAGGGATGACCGACGACGCCTACCTCCAGCTGCCCATCGATGTCGAATCGGCAACCGGCCTCTCTCGCCAGGGACTGCGGATGTCGCTGCTCGACACCGACGACTCCCCGGCCTTCACGGCGTGGCTGGGCGCCGTCGGCCGGGGTTTCCAGGGTGGCAGGGACACCCCGGAGGTGATTGAAGCACGCCGGCTCACCGCGGGCAGACGCCGCAACACGGGCGTCTGGGACGAGAGCGTGGTCGACTCCGCCACTCCGGTGGCGACGGTCGCCGGCTGGCCGTGCGAGCTGACTGTTCCCGGTCACGGTGCGATCGGAGCGTGGGCGATCTCCGCCGTCAGTGTGTCCCCGACCCATCGCCGACAGGGAGTCGCCGGTGCCCTCCTCGAAGCGGAGCTACGAACCACCAAAGCGCTCGGGCTGCCCGTGGCAGCACTCACGGTGACGGAAGCGACGATCTACTCACGGTGGGGGTTCGCTCCGGCGGCGATGTCTGCAGACCTGACCATCGACACCACCCGGGTCACCTGGACCGGACCGATGGTTCCCGGCCGCGTCCAGTTCGTGGAAGCCGATCGTCTTCTCACGGAGGGTGCGGCGATCGTCGAACGCGTTCGACTGCAGACTCCGGGGCAGGTGTCGTTTTCTGGAGTGCTCTGGGAACGGCTGCTCGGCGTCGGCGTGGGACTCGAGGATCAGGCGAAGGCGCTGCGGTTCGTGCGCTACGACGACGCCGCCGGTGAGCCTCAAGGTTTCGCCGTGTACAAGGTGCTCGACAACCGCACCACCTCGGCGAGGGCGGCTGTCGAGCTGGAGTACCTCGTCGCCGCAACCGACGACGCCTACGCCGCCCTGTGGCGATTCCTGATCGAGCTCGACCTCGTGGGCGAGATCCGGGCACCGCTGCGCTCCACCGACGAGCCGGTGTACTGGCAGGTCTCCGATGCGCGCGCCGTACAGAAGCACGAGGAACGCGATCACCTCTGGATCCGCATCGTCGACGTTCCCGCGACGCTGACCGGCCGGCGCTATCACGCTCCCGGTCATTTCGTGCTCGACGTGTCAGACCCGCTGGGGTACGCGGCCGGGCGGTTCCTGTTCACCGTGCAGGCGGATGGAACCGCCGTGGTCTCCGAACTCGAGGGCGACATCCCTGGCGATGCGGATGCCGTGGCGCTGAGCGTGAACGAACTCGGCTCGCTCTACCTCGGCGGCGTCTCCGCAACCACGCTGCACCGCGCCGGACGCATCCAGGAGCTGACACCCGGTGCCGCGGCGGTGCTCGATCGCACCTTCCGCGCCACGACGACGCCCTGGCTCAGCATCTGGTTCTAGCAGAGGCTGAGCCGGCCGGCGCCGGCGCCGAGGGGCAGGCTACGCCCGCGCGAACCAGGGCGGGTAGACCGCGACCTTCGGCTCATGGACGGCGGTCTGCAGAATCTCGCGCACGGCATCCCGAGCCCGGTCGTTGGCGACGCCCACAAGAGCGATCTGATCGAACGGGAAGGCGTCGCGCACGAGCAGCTCTCCCTCGAGCAGTAGCGCGTCGTCGGCGCGCAGCTTGCGCAGGGTGCGGTCGTTCGTCTCCGACGTGGTGCCGAAGCGGGTGTAGATGCTGGACGGGTCACCGTCGGACACCGAGATCGCGTTCTCCAGGGCGGTGGCGACCTTGACGGTGCTCACCAGGATGACGAACTCGGCGGGCGGCAGATCGCGTACATCGCGAGACAGTCGCGGATCGTCGGCGCCGGCGCGGATCTGCGACCAGATGGTCGAGTTCGGCGAGAGGAAGAACGGCACGTAGTCGGCGATGGTGGCACCCTCGAGGGTGATGTTGCGCCGGGCTTCCCGGTTCTCGGCCGACGAGGCGTCGACCTCTGGAGTCGCGGGGGCGACGATCGCACCGGCCTCGATGATGCCGGCGAGATTCGAGATATGGGTCACGTGGTAGAGCCGCTGCTCACCGACCTTGTGATCGGGAGTGCCGACGCCCGCGGTGCGCGGGACGGCGGGAGAGCGCCGACGAGTGGTCGTACGGGTGGTGGGCGCCACCGGGGCGACCTCCGGTTTGGCCTTGGGGAAGCAGAGGTCGCACAGACCCGCCTCGAGACCGTGGATGCATTCGTCGGGCACTGGTGTCCTTGCTTGAAAAGTGGGGATGTATGGCGGCGGAACGTCTCGACGCCACACCCCACGTTACGCGGCTGCGTAGGCTCTGCGGAGCCAGTCGACAAGTTCGTCGTCGATGAGGTCGGGTTCGGTGAGCCCCACGCGGTGCGTCACCATGCTGTTCCAGCTCCCGGATGCCGCGAATCGGTCGGTGGGGTCGGCATCCTTCAGCTTGATCCCGACATCCAGTCGATCGGCGGTGACCGCCACGATCGCGAACTTCGCCGGGCCCTTCTCCGTCGGCTTGGTCAGGCTGATGTAGGTGTTCGTCGGGGCGAGGTCGACCGGTCCCCCGACCTGGATGACCGTGGCCACCAGCTCATCGAAGGTCGAGCGCCATTTCGCCTTGCCCCCGGCGAACTGGGCCTCGAGCTTCTCGTCCGCCGACTTCCCGGCGCCCTCGTGCTTGCCGAGCACCGCGACGATCGCCATCGCATGCCCCTTGCCCAGGCCGAAGTCTTCCTGCACCCAGGCGATGATGTCTGCGGGACGGGTCGAGTCGGAGAGGTAGCCCTTCTCCTTCGCCAGCCGGCGGAAGTCCTCGGGCCCGAGGCCGGTCTTCGCCTTGATCGTGTCGAGGTATGCCTGAAACGTCATGACACGAGATTAGAGCCCCGGCACGTGCCTGATGTTGGATTTCACGAGCGAGACGGCCTCACCGATCCCGCCGTTCAGTACCACCTTCGACAGCGCCAGCGAGAACCCCTTGACCTGCTCCCCGGTGATCGCCGACGGGAGGGAGAGCGCCAACGGGTCCGTCACGATGTCGACGAGCGCCGGCCCATCGTGTTCGAGTGCTGCGGTGACGGCCGAGTCGAGATCCTGCGGGTCTTCGACCCGTCGGCCGAAGATTCCGAGCGCGTTCGCCACGGCCGCGTAGTCGACGGCCGGCACGTCCACACCGAAGTCTGGATAGCCGTCGACGAACATCTCCAGTTTCACCAGCCCGAGGGTGGAGTTGTTGAACACCATCAGCTTCACCGGTAGGCGATACGCCGCGACCGTCACCAGCTCCCCCATGAGCATCGACAGCCCGCCGTCACCCGAGATTGTGACGACCTGACGGCCGGGGTAGGCGAGCTGCGCGCCGATCGCTTGCGGGAGGGCGTTGGCCATCGAGCCGTGGAGATACGAGCCGATGATGCGGCGACGGCCGTTCGGGGTGATGTAGCGGGCCTGCCAGACGTTGCCCATGCCGGTGTCTGCGGTCACGATCGCGTCGTCGGCGATCAGATTGTCGATCGTGGAGATGGCGAACTCGGGGTGGATCGGGGTGGTGTGGGCGGCATCCGTGTACTTCCCCACTGCACCACCGAGCAGTTTCTCGTGCCGCTTCAGCGTCTTCTCGAGAAAGCCACGGTCGCTCTTGCGCGCAGTCAGCGCGGTGAGGGCGGCGATGCTCGGCAGCACGTCCCCGTGCACCGGGTGGGAGACGCTCGCCCGCCGACCGAGATGGGACGCGTCGGAGTCGATCTGCGCGATGACGACCTTCGCGGCGTCGGGTAGGAACTGCTCGTAGGGGAAGTCGGTGCCGAGCAGGATCACCAGATCGGCGTCGTGGATTCCCGCGTGTGCCGCACCGTAGCCGAGCAGTCCGGTCATACCCACATCGAACGGGTTGTCGTACTGGATCCACTCCTTACCGCGCAGCGAGTGGCCCACCGGCGCGGCCAGATGGTCGGCGAAAGCCACGACCTCGTCGTGCGCACCCTCCACCCCGGCGCCAGCGAAGATCGCCACCGTCTTCGCGGCATCGATGGCGGCGGCGAGCGAGCGGATGTCGTCCTCCGCCGGCACCACGGACGGCCGACCCGGCCGCACGAACGCCGGCTCCTCGCCCACCGCGTCGAGCAGCGGGATGTCGCCCGGGATGGTCACCACGGCGACGCCGCGGAGCCCGACCGCGTGTCGCAGTGCGGAGTTGATGACCCGCGGCGACTGCGCTGCGGTCGAGATCAGTTCCCGGTAGTTGGAACACTCGACGAACAGCCGGTCGGGGTGGGTCTCCTGGAAGTAGCTCGATCCGATCTCGACGCTCGGCACGTGGCTGGCGATGGCGAGCACCGGCGCACCGGAACGGTGGGCGTCGAACAGACCGTTGATCAGGTGCAGGTTGCCCGGCCCGCAGCTGCCTGCGCAGACCGCGAGCTCCCCCGTCAGCTGTGCCTCGGCGCCGGCGGCGAACGCGGCGGCCTCCTCGTTGCGCACGTGGATCCAGTCGATGCCACCCTTCGCGCTACCGCCGGTGCGGCGAACGGCGTCGACGATCGGGTTGAGGCTGTCGCCCACGATCCCGTAGATATGACGCACGCCGGCGGTCATGAGTTAAGAGATGATCTGATCTGCAACGGTTCGAGTGGCCATGCCGTCATTCAAGCCCCGCACGGGGGCGAGCGGGAGTGCGGCGCGCAATCCTGATCATTCGCTGGACGACGAGGTACGCTGGGTCGACGATGACGTACTCTCCGCCGCCCGCTTTCACGACCCGTCCGACGCTGACGGGGACATTCGGGATGGCGGCCTCCACCCACTGGCTGGCCACAGGCTCCGCCCAGGCCGTGCTCGAGCGCGGCGGAAACGCCTTCGACGCCGCGGTCGCCGCAGCGTTCGTGCTCCAGGTGGTCGAGCCGCACCTCAACGGTCCCGGCGGAGACGTCGTGGGACTCTTCGTCACGGCGCATTCGCCTCGCGAGCCGATCGTCTTGATGGGTCAGGGCCCCGCGCCCGCCGGAGCGACGGTCGAGCACTACCGTGCCGAGGGGCTCGAGCTGGTACCGGGCACGGGAGCACTCGCCGCCGCGATCCCCGGGGCGGTCGACGCGTGGTTCCTGCTCCTGCGTGATCACGGCAGCTGGGAACTCGCCGACGTGCTCGCCTTCGCCGTGGGGTACGCCCGGGACGGGCATCCGCTGCTCCCGTCCGTCGCCGCGACGATCTCCCGTGTGGCTCCCCTGTTCCGCGATCATTGGACCTCGTCGGCCGAGCAGTGGTTGCCCGACGGGGTCGTGCCCGAAGGCGGTTCGCTGGTCACCAACCCGGCGCTGGCTCGTACCTTCGAGCGGCTGATCGAGTCAGCGACCGGCGACAGTCGCGAGGAGCGCATCGACGCTGCCCGCCGGGAGTGGCGCGAGGGTTTCGTGGCTCAGGCGATCGTCGATTTCATCCAGACCCCACACCGCCACTCGACCGGCGACGACCACGCCGGGGTGATCACCCTCGATGACCTCTCCGGCTTCCAGTCTTCCTACGAGCAGCCGGTCAGTGCGGAATTCCGCGACCGCACGATCGCCAAGGCCGGACCCTGGAGCCAGGGGCCGGTCGTGCTGCAGACGCTCGCCATCCTCGAGGGTTTCGGCGACGAACGCCTCGACCCCGCCTCGGGCGTCGGAGCGCACACGATCCTGGAGGCACAGAAGCTCGCCTTCGCCGACCGAGAGTCGTACTACGGCGATGACGTCGACGTGCCGCTCGACCACCTGCTCTCGGCCGACTACGCCGCCGAGCGACGCACCCTGATCACGGATGCCGCCTCCCCCGATCTGCGTCCGGGCACCGTTCCCGGGGTGGAGGCCTACCACCCGCCGTTGCGCGTGGCAGCGGATCTTTCCGCCGACCTCACGGGCGGCGGCGAGCCGACCGCGCAGTCCGGCGACACAGCAGTCGTCGCCGAGGACGAGCCCACAGAGGCGCCGCGCAATGAGTCGGATCTCGACACCGAGCGGGCCGATGAGGGCGTGCAGGAGAACTTCGAGCGCAACGCCATCCCGGTCGAGGAGAACCTCACCGACGATGAACTGGCCGACGACCGTGAGACCGAGCGGGAGTATGACGCTGATCTCCCGACCGATGCCGACGGGCAGACCCGCGGCGACACCTGTCACCTCGACATCATCGACCGGTGGGGCAACGTCGTCTCGGCGACGCCGTCGGGTGGCTGGTTGCAGTCGAATCCGACGATTCCCGAGCTCGGTTTCTGCCTCGGTACCCGACTGCAGATGACCTGGCTGGAGGAGGGAACACCTACCACGCTCACTCCCGGAAAGCGCCCGCGCACGACGCTCTCCCCGACCCTCGTGTTCGGGCCGGATGACGCGGTCACCGCGCTCGGAACGCCCGGCGGCGACCAGCAGGACCAGTGGCAGCTGCTCTACCTGTTGCGCACCATCGTGGGCGGCTACAGCCCGCAGCAGGCGATCGATGCGCCGAGCATCCACAGCACGGCGTTTCCCGAGTCGTTCTGGCCGCGCACCTGGACTCCGGCGGGTGCCGTGGTCGAATCGCGGCTCGGCGGGCCAGCCATCGCCGAACTGATCGTGCGGGGTCATGACGTGACCGTGGACGGCGAGTGGCGCAACGGACGGGTCTCCGCCGTGGGGCGCGATGCCGACGGGCTGCTGTTCGCCGCGGCCAACGCCCGCGGTATGCAGGGTTACGCGGCCGGGCGCTAGGCATCGCTGGAGACTGCCGCAGACCCCGAGTCTCAGCGCAGCCGAATCAGTCCTTGTCGATGAGCTCCAGCAGCTTCTTCGCGGCCGCGGCGATGTCATCGTGGTCGTATTGCGCTGCCCGGCTCTCGATCGTGATCACCGCGCCGCGATACACCTTCGTGAAATCGCCGTAGGGAAAGCTGAACCGCCCCTTCGTCTCCTCCGACTTGGTCTCGTCCACACCGAGATGCCAGTCAGCATAGGCAGCCCAGCCATGTTTCTCGATAAAGGCGTTCTCCTGCTCGGCGGTGGGTTCCTCCTTCGCCCAGCCGTCGCGTTCGCCGAGCACCACGGTGCCGTCGCTCACGAGGCTGCGCGCGTGACGCAAGGCCGACTGGTTCAGTTTCTCCGCCATGATGTGATCCCTTCGAGTGAGACGAACAGTGCGAGTGCTAGGTCTACTTCGTACCAGCGTCGAGAGCCGTGAGCAATGCCGTCCCGTCGGGAACACCGAGTCCGGTGCACGCGTCCCAGCCGATCCGGGCCTCGAAGCTGCCATTGTCGCCGATCACCACATCGCGAAAGCCGCTTGTCAGGTCGTACAGCTGAGGATGCACGAGGCCCAGTGGTTGCCCGGTGGACTGCACGATCCTGGCGATCAGCGCAGCCCAGAGAGGTGCGACCGCGCTGGTGCCCCCGATGATCCGCCGTTCGCCATCGACGAGGATCTCGTAGCCGGTGCTCGGGTCGGCGACCGCGGAGACGTCGGGCACGCCGCGTCCCCCGGACGCGGTCGGTGCCGCCGGAACGCCGGCATCCGTCTGCCAGCTCGGTCGAGCGAAGACGGCACTCACGCCGCCCCCGGTCGCTCCCCCGCCCGGTCCGTTGTTCCACACCGTTTCGGAGGTGATGGCCTGCGGTGTCGCCCGCAGCGACGTGCCGCCGCACGCGAGCACGTGCGGGCTGGATGCCGGGAAGTCGGCGTGGTCACGGCCGTCACCGACCCCATCGGAGCTGCCGTTGTCGCCGGCCGCCGCGGTGACGGTGATTCCGAGAGCCGCGGCGTCGATGAACGCATCGTCGAGGGTGCGGCGGGCCTGCTCGGTCCAGGCGTCCTCGTACAGACCCCAGCTGATGCTAATCGAAGCGGGGGTGACCTCAGCGTGCGCTGCCTCGCTGACCGCGTCGACGAAGCCGTCGTCGGTATTGGGTGCGAAGTAGACGACGAGGTGGGCGCCGGGGCTCAGTGCGCCGGCGACCTCGATATCGAGCAGCACCTCGCCGTCCGCCCCGTCGGGGTCGCCCCCTGGTCGGTTCTCCGCGCCGTCGACGCCGATCGCGGTGACCGGCGGACCGGTGATCCCGAGGCCGGAGAAGTAGGTGTCGAGCTCGGTCTGAGCGAATCCGCCGCCGAGCTCGATGATCGCGATCGTCTGGCCGCTGCCGTCGGTGCCCGGGGGAAAACGATAGATCTCGCCCAGCTCGAGCGGTGTGTAGCTCGTCGTGACGGCCCGTGCCTCGGCGACCCTGAACTCCGCTCGGGCCTGGGGGCGGTCGTCGAGACCGAGTACCGCCGTCACCACGCCGTCGAGCACCGCGGGCACCATCAACTCTCCGGTGCGATTGCGGTGCTCCACCTCGCCGCCCTCGGCGGTTCGGCTCGTCACCACCTGCAGCCGCGCGCCGAAGACCCGCTCCATGGTGCCGACGGTGCCCGAGACCCGGAGGCGTCGGGAGGCGGGGTCGGACGACATCACAGTCAGCCCGAGCCCGCCCAGGGTCTTCTCCACCAGCGCGATGTCGGCGGGATCGGCCCCGTATTTCGCGGCGAACTCCGCCCGGTCGACCCGGGCGCCGATGGTCGGTTCTGCGCCGTCACGGCGCCGGAGCACGACGGTCGCTTCGATCTGCGCGTCGGAGGCCAGGCTGCGTGCTGCCGGGCGCACGACGTCGGCCGACGGCCGGTCGCTGCCCGGCAGCGGCGTGAGGTGGAGGGGCGAGGAGTCGTCGTCGCGGGGAGTCATGCGCCCTGTCTACCCCCGACATCCGTCATTCGTTTTGCTCCGCCACCCGCCAGGCTCACGGCTTGAGCACCACCTTGATGCAGCCGTCCTCCTTCTTCTGGAAGACCTCGTACATGTGCGGAGCCTCGTCGAGCGGTACAGAGTGCGTCACCAGGTCCATCACCCCCAATGGATCAGCGGAATCCTCGACCAGCGGAAGGATGTCGTCGATCCAGTTGCGCACGTTGCACTGGCCCATGTGCAGCGCCACCTGCTTGTCGAACATCGACTTCATCGGCATCGGGTCGGCCTCACCGCCGTACACGCCGCTCAGCGAGACCGTGCCGCCGCGGCGCACCAGGTCGAGAGCGTCGTGCAGCGCGGTGAGCCGGTCGACGCCGGCCGTGTCCATCGCCTTGCGCGCCAGAGGCTTCGGCAGAAGACCGACGGCAGCTTGCGCGGCGGCGGCGACGTGGCCGCCATGCGCCTCCATCCCGACGGCGTCGACGACCGAATCCGGGCCGCGCCCGTCGGTGCGATCACGCAGCTTCTCGACGATGTCGTCGCTGTAGTCGTGCACCTCGATGCCGTGCCGCTCGGCCATTGCGCGTCGCTCCGCGACCGGATCGACAGCAATCACCTCGTAGCCGAGATGTCTGCCGACACGGGTGACGAATTGCCCCACCGGCCCGAGACCGAAGACTGCGAGGGTGCCGCCGTCCGGCACGTTCGCGTACTTCACGCCCTGCCAGGCGGTCGGCAGGATGTCGCTGAGGAAGAGATAGCGCTCGTCCGGCAGCTCCTGCCCGACCTTGACGGCGTTGTATTCGGCCAGGGGAACCCGGAGCAGCTCCGCCTGGCCGCCCGGCACCTGACCGTAGAGCTTGGTGTACCCGAACAGCGATGCACCAGATCCCTGCTCGCGCACCTGAGTCGTCTCGCACTGCGACTGCAGCCCACGAGAACACATGTAGCAATGTCCGCAGGCGATGTTGAAGGTGACGACGACGCGGTCGCCGGGCGCCAGCGTCGTGACCGCGCTGCCGACCTCCTCGACGATCCCCATCGGCTCGTGGCCGAGGATGTCGCCCCGGTCGAGGAAGGGACCGAACAGCTCGTAGAGGTGCAGGTCCGATCCGCAGATCGCGGTGGACGTGATCCGCACGATCGCATCGGTCGGTTCCAGGATGACCGGGTCCGGCACGGTCTCGACCGAGAGCGACCGCTTGCCCTGATATGTCAGCGCGCGCATGTCAGTTGTTCACCTCGCCACGCCACCCGCCGTTCGCGTTGCCTTCGTCTTCGATGAACTCCTTGAAGTGGGTGAGGTCGCGCTTGACGCTTGCGTTGTCGACGCCGAAGACCGCGCCGACCTTCTCGACGAACCCTTCCGGCTCCCAGTCCAGCTGCACGGTC
>Ga0247815_10001893_pt1 | contig 15738 bp, 19 predicted proteins | sample UWRJL194509B1_FD_181014 | JGI IMG/M metagenome (GOLD analysis project Ga0247815, IMG submission 181014) | Plant litter microbial communities from Arlington Agricultural Research Station in Wisconsin, United States - UWRJ-L194-509B-1 | ecosystem: Environmental > Terrestrial > Plant litter >...
GTTGAATCCGAGCGCCGCAATGAGGCTTTGCCGTTTCGCCTTGTCACCCTCGCGGCGGACTTTAGACAGCTCGATCCGCTCCTGACGGCTGAGTTTGGGCTTCTCGCGCCGAGGTGGTGTCCTATCTGGACCACTCGACGCTTCGAAAACCTGCTCGATACCCATCGGTGGCAGATGAGCCGCCGAGGTATCTCGCAACAGGTGCGCGCTCGCATCGTCGTCACGCGCAAGTCCAGGCAGCTCGAGCTCTGGCCCGGCCAGCAATGAAGCCGGTCGCGTCAACTCAGGCGAGTCGTATGCAAGACCCGAACCCGAATCGCACGACGACGCACTGCCGTCCGACTTGATCAACTCGGGCGTATCGTCAAAGACCGAAGTCTGCGGTGCAGGCGGCCACAGTGCGTTCTGAAGCGGCGCACGACTGCGTTCGCACTCGCGCAGTGCAAGACCAAGTTCGGAACGTAACCGCTCGTATACGGTCAGCGTCTGCGACCGCAGCTCGTCCACGCGGGCCGACGCGCCAGACATCTCATCAAGGTCGAGCCGCGCTTGTTGGTAAGCGCGGAGCGTCTCGGCAAGATCGGTCAGGTGTTCCCTGGCGCTGGCCATGCCCTCGACGATGCCGTCCATGTGTCCCGCAACTCGTGCAATGTTGGACGGGCCGGGTGCGAATGATGCGCTCACGGGCGGTAGTAGGCCTGGTGGGAACAACAGCCGCTGTGCAAAGGGGACAGGCTCCATGTCGAAACTGGGCAGATCATGCTGACTGGTGACGGGCGATGGTTCAGCGACCATGGCCGCTTCCCGCTCGCTTTCTTCCAGAGCCTCAACTAGCCGGGCTGAGGCATCGTCGAAAGTGCTCGTGAACAAATCAACAACCGAACGAACGTCCTCCCAGTACGAATCATCGTCCCGCTCCTCGGCTACGATCACGAAATCATCTGCCTCTTCCTCCGGATCGCCTTCGAAACGCAACGCGAGCATGTGGGCTACAGCATATCTCCTGCTAGCCATCGTCGCTTCAAGCGTCTGCTTGAGCACGGCCGCCGAGCTGTTGGGCGAGTAGCGCGGTATCGATGTGAACCGTGCGGCCGTAGCGGCAGGCGATGGCGGGCGTGTCAACGACAATCGTTTCGGTCCAGTCGAACCATGTTCGAGAATTGACGCGTTCATGAATCGCTGCGAACTTGGCGACAGTCCTGCCGAGCGCGCCGAGTGTCTCCGTGCAAGCCCCGCGCGAACAGGCGAGGTCAGATTGCGTTCGAGCGGCGAGTTGCTGCTCGAAGCCTGCCAGTTCGAATCGAACGGATCGTCGCCGGTCGTACTTGACGAATCGGGGGTCGCCGGTTGTCCGTGGAAGATACTCGCACCGCTGACTGAACGGCGCTTGGCCGCACGACCGAGTGGCGACGTGGAGGGACCCAGCGTGGAAGCACCAGACAGATGCGTGCCGTTACCGTACCATGTCGACCGCTTGTTGGAGACAGTCGAGGTGCTATGACCGCGAAGGTGCCTGAAATCTTGCGACACAGACAACCTTAGCGAGGGTGGGCGGCCAGTGGGATTATATGACAGGCGGCGGTTGGCGTCGGGGGACATAGACCGTGCAGCGACGGCGGACGAGGTCGTGATCGGCGGAGCGTACATTTCGGACAGGCGTGTGAGGGCAGCGGGCGCCGTGAGCGGCGTAAACAAATTGCGGATGTTGTCGCATTGATTCTGGGTTGTCGTGAGCGTCGAGGAAAGGGCGACGCGTAGTGGAACCTGTGCGTCTGCAACTGTTGGGGATGTGGCGAGACTACAGGCCAACAAGTCAGCCGGATGCTTATGGTCAAGGCACCATGCCACACAACATACCTTCGGTCCTCCTTTTCGAGCACATTGAAGCCCTCTGTGACAACAGTATCCCAGAAGGTGCCTGCTGCGATGAGCGCCTCGACGGAGGCAATTGTCTGTATTTGCAAACACCGCAGTTAGTGGAATGATCCACGGGGGAGTACAGCGAGGGTTTCCCGCCAATGAGCGTACCTGAAGAAGTGGCGGCGGCCGTAAGAGCAAGCTGGTGCGCTTGTCGCGTGCTCCAAAGATGGATTGAAAGAGAAGGTAGCCGAGGGTGCAGAACAGGGCGAAGGTAAAGTGACCAGCCATGAGCGTCAGTGGAGCTGCAGCGAGAATGGCCAATTTTGTCGGAGACCATTCTGTAGACTTGACAGCAAGTCCACGCCCAAACGACGGTTCAGCGACGTGCATGGCATCTAGAAGGGACGGTGTGCGGCTGCCTGGTGCGCGACGTGGGGTGTGTGATGCCAGCGCGCTCGACAACAACGGCGACGAAATCACAAGGTACTTGAGTCGCTCAGACAGCTCCCGGTTCATAGACTGCTCTGCTGACGCGTTTGGCTTGGGTAGCATCGGTCGTATTAACTGGCCCCACCATGTCAGCGCGCCTGGACCGGATTTCAGTAGAACAAGAACCAGACTCACTCTGACGGTTAACTTAAGCAGTTGTGCGAGCGTAGAGTCTGCCCTGTATGGATTGGCGTCTTCGTAGAGGTCTGCGAGACCACCAGGAAGGACAGCGTCGCCGAACGCGAGGTCTGACGCCTCTGTGTCCACATCAGCGACTGCCAACACAATAACCAGATATTAACTAACCTCTCAAGTAGAGTTCAATTGGGTGCTGTTCGCCATCCTCGAAAAGGGCCTCTGCCATTGAAGCCAGAGACAGAACGAGCAGCGCGGACGTGAGAGAGTAGGGAGACAGAGAGCACGGCGCGGCACGGCCTTTGCCTGCGAATCAGCACCCGGCACCTGAGCGACTCCCATCACCTTCACATCTTTGCTTCCCCTTTCTCTTTACATTCGACAGCTGTCTCAAAATCAGCCCTGCGCCTGACGCTCTCACCTTGTCGCTCCCCCGCAAGTTCTCTCTATCAATATACCGCTTTACAGCCGCCGCCTCGTGCAATCGGACAACCGCCTGACCCGGTCCAGCCACAAGGCTCTGACCCGCCTCGTGCATGCTTCCGGCTTCATGCGTGGCTCGTGTTTTCGTGGGCAATATCTGCTGTGCAACCATAGTAACTCACATGCCAAAGTCGTGCATCGGCTACGAGTCGCTTCGATTTGCCTCCTACTTGCGAGCAGGAATACACGACTCAGGGAACCATCCACAACACGTCTCCAAGTTCTCCGGGACATAACACCACTCGTCGCTGACGCAGTACTGCCGATGTGACCGAACGTCAGTCCGGACTCTTTCCCCGCTCGGCGTTAACGCACCTCTTGTCCGACGTTGAGCACGCACGCGTCCGACTTCACATCGTCGTTGAGCTGAACGAATTCGGCAAAGTCGAGGTTGTACAATGGTGCCATCTGAGGCGCGTACTGCGCTACGAGTTCCGTGCAGCTCGTCGTGTTGGTCTGAACCCACCACTCGCACTGCGGCTTGTACGTATCCACACAGATCGGCGTGCGGGGCTCTTGCGTGAAGGGAGCGTCGCCTGACATTGTCTTTAGCTTCTTACAAACGGTCGACTGAAGTGGCTCACAGTTAAGGTCTGGGTTGAGTTTCTTGATCGTTTCAAGAGGATAGCTGTATTCCTTGGAGATCGAGGTGCATGTCTCCCCGGGCCTCCAGCACCCATTAATCCCACCAAAACGCAAAAACATCAATTAATTGTACTCACTTTGCATTGATGATGACTGAGTCATAAGTGAGTGAACCAGACATGAGGGAATCGAAAGATGGGTCGGATACGCACTGACACAAATCTCACGAGGTCCTGATGCTCGAACACTAGCTATGAGCGCGGCAGCAGTCAAGAAGTAGCCAGCTATGAGCTGCATGATCAGGCAGGCACTGTGTTGTGGGGTTGAAGTGACTGTATGCCACTGAACCGGGGTCAGTGACAGGTCACCGTGGTTTTAAGCTACTCAACCAGCTCTTTGACTCAGCCAGTTGTTCTCATGTAGACATCCTATGCTTCTTACGGCCATGCATGCCCGCCCCCACAGTTCTCGATCACTGTGAGCTCAGTCCAAAGTGAGTCTCCTCGATATTCAACCGAGCATCCGCGAAAGTTGATGGTGTTCTACGACCCGAGCGTCTCCTCAACCCGTCACAAGCCCTGATTCACTTCCTAGTCTTGCAGACAACAGCCTCGAGGCAATCGTTACGGACGAAAGCCTGGCTATTGACTTCGATCAACCAACGAAGCTACCAGCTCAGCAGACGCCTTCGCACCATCATTCCGCCATGTGACACGACATGCCGACTAACTCTTGGCGAAATCCATCTCCAGCGTCCCGCACGATCGACTGGACCTATTTCTGATTTTAATTTGACGGAACAGTGTGGAGGTGGGGTAACAGCAGAAAGCACGGCTAGTCACTCCATTGGTATGTATGCCATTGATAGCGAAAGAACCAAGGCAATTGGGGTCTTCTGCCCGTTGCCGGATTCCTGCTACTTGCGAGCAGGAGCACATGCCTCAGGGAACCATCCACAGCACGTCTCCACATTCTCTGGGACATAACACCACTCGTCACTGACACAGTACTGCCGACGTGACCGATCTCACATCAGCCTAAACACTTTCCCAGCTCAACTTTAACGCACCTCTTGCCCGATGTTAAGTACGCATGCGTCCGAAGTCACGTCGTCGTTGATCTTGACGAACTTGGCAAAGTCCAGAGTGTAAAACGGCATCTGCGGCGCATACTGCGCCACGAGCTCCGTGCAGCTCGTCGTGTTGGTCTGCACCCACCACTCGCACTGCGGCTTGTAAGCGTTCACGCAGGTCGGCGTGCCGGGCAGTTGCGTGAAGGGGACTTCGCTGCCGTCGCCTTCAGCTACATTCAATGATCGGCTGAAGCGGCTCACAGTTCAGCTGTGGGTTGAGCGCCTTGATCGTCTCGAGAGGATGGTCAGAGCTCTTAGAGAACGAGTCGCACGTCTCTCCGGGCCTCCGGCACACGTCAGGGTCGACGCTAATACGACAATATCGTTGACGTGTATTCACCTTGCACTGAGAGAGAGTGAATATAGGTTGGTGAGCCATATACGAAAGAAATAGCAGGTGGCTCAGACACGCACTGACGCAGACCTCGCGAGGTCCAGACGCATGAGAAGTCGCTATGAGTGCGGCAGCAGTCAGGAAATAGCCGGTGGTAAGCTGCATAGTCAGTCAAATTTTGTGCCGTGATGTAGATGAAGTGACTGTAGGCCGCTGAACTGGGAAACTGACAGATCAGCATGCTTTTATCTTTCTCAACCAGTTCTTTGACTTTGTCAGATATTCTCATATAGATATTCTCCGTTCTTTACGGCCACGCATGCCCGCCTCCGCAGTTCTTGGTCACTGCGACCTCAGCCCAGAGCAACTCCCTTCGATCTTCATCCAAACATTCGCGATGGTTATTGGTGTTCTGCGGTCACCTACACCGAGCCCTTCTCTGTTTCCGAGTCCTGCAAGCAACAGCCTTGAGGCACTTGTTACGGACCAAAGCCCGGTCATCGACTTCGATAAACCCACAAAGCCACCAGCTCAGCAAACACCTTCGGACCATCATTCCCCTATGTGACATGACATGCCGTCTCGCTCTTGGCGAAATCCATTCTCGACGCTTGCGCAGTCGACTGGACCTATGTCCACCTATTTAGAGCTACGCCATCTGAGCCACGCATTACCTGTAACTTAGGGCCGCGGTGTGCATAACGTATTTTATTCTGTCGAACATCATGCACTAAGCCGCGGTCCTTGCGACAGCAGCTTATGCCGAGGCGCCGTCTCTCCCGAGACCACATCTGCCTTCTAAGTCACTCGCTTTGCGAGTTGGACCTATTCTTTGAATCAGGGCCGAAAACATTATAATTATCTGTATATCAAAAAGACTGAACAATATGGAGGCGGGGTAACAGTGGAAAACGTGACCAGCCGCTCAGCATGTAGGACACTAACAGCAAGACCTGAACACAGAACTGAGTTCTCCTTCACCTCCAATCCTCACCGTCACCTGAGATCAACAGTGACGTTATCTTCTCATATTCCGTCTTCATACATAGTCTGCAGCCGCGAGAAGCCAACTGCCATTGGTGTTTGCACTTAGCGCCTAAATCAACTTGGCGTCGACACGTCGGAGCCTTGACCATTCTTGTCATAAGCTTATTTCACCTTATTGACCACTTCATAGCCGGCGCAGTCCAGCCGGCGCGCGGCCCTCGCAATGATCGTGATTACGCGTGCCTGATGACCATGTCGGGAAAGATCCGTCGGCAGCTCACCGCACCACACATTTCGCCATAGTCTCGCGTACTCTCGCCATCGTCTTGCGCCGCTTGTGGCACGGTCGGAGTCTAAAGCTCATTTAGGCGTTAACCGTACCTATAACCTGCTTGGCCTGCGCGAGCTATAGCGACGAGGACGTCACCTTGCGCGTTGCGCGATACATCGCTGCCTTTGTCAGCGTGCCCGCCACGCCCACCATGCGGTACCAGGATTGCTCGCTTATCGTCTCACCCCATTCCCCCTTCATTCTCTCCCTCCGCCCACTCGCGAGCCCGCCCAGCTCTCGGACCGTGCAACCTTCTAACGCCTTCCTGTCGCTGATTTTCGACATCCGTGCTCCTTTGCCTCTAACACCTGAGTTGCTATGGCACACGTCATGGACGAGAAGCTCGTAGACGCCATCGACCTGAGCCACCACCTTTCCGACCTCGCTCGTCGGCGCAGGGTCTCTCCGCTCAAAGGCCTTCAGAAATACATGTCCATCATCACTCCTGACACGATTCAGTTTGCCGGCGGTGCGTTTCAGGCCTGAAGTCATTGGGTGTCTCGGCCTCACCATCACTGTATTAACCGTGACCCACAGGCCTTCCGGACCCAACATACTTCCCTTTCGCAAGCATTGGTGGTGAATCAATGGCACCTGACTCGTACAAAGTCGATAACAAGAGCGGCAGCGGTCTGTCGTGGCTTTGGAACTGGTTCAGCGCGAGCAAGGACAAGACCGAGCCACTCACCATCCCGAGGTTCCCTGCGGCACCTGGAGACCTTAGCCTTGCCGAATCACTTCAATACGGTGGGTGATTAGGTCACTGATTGTCTTGGCGGATGTCCGGTGTTGACCATGCGTGTCGACGATCCCGTGTCCAGGACCAGCTACTGGTGTTGCAGTGCTGCAAAAGTTCATCCAAGACTTTGTCCGATTGGCTTATCCGCCTGCATACAAGAACTGGACAACGCTTGTGCACGTTGGCAACACTGACGGGTACGCCTGAACGTAGTCACTGTACGCAGCCGCTGATCAAGTATCGCTGCAGCTGGCACCGCTGCGTGGCAACTCTCTGCAACCCTGGCGATCTCATAATAACCGACGAATGGACCTATGCCTCAGCAGTCGCGCAGGCGGAACCTTACCAAGTCCGACCCGTGGCAGTGGCTATGGATTCGGAGGGCATGTGTGTCGTCGCGCTCGCAAAGTTGCTCGCCGAGTGGGACGAAGCTGCTCGCGGCGCTAAGCGGTGAGTGCTCCGACATGTTTGACGCCACCGACTGCGGTGGTTCTGCGAATGGATCCGAGTGTCACGCCACCGCGGATCGCATTATTTGTTGAGCTCGACTGACGCTATTCCATTCTAAGCCCACGCGTCATGTACACTGTGCCAATTGGTCAGAACCCGTGCGGTCTGGTGCGTACTGTCGCACCACGACGACCGCTGACGCTGACATCTGGCACAGACCATGGGCCTTCAGCGCAAGAAAGAGATATACGACATCTGCGTCAAGTATGGTGAGTATCTTCACCAGTTCATCTGACGCTATTGTCTAATATCAAACTTCAGACATAATCATCGTTGAGGGTTTGTTGCTCGTGCACTCTGCGAACCGGCCAATGCTTACATCATCGGCTTAGATGACCCCTATTACTTCCTCCAGGAGGGCGTTTACATTCACCACTCGGAGCGTAAAGCCTCGTCCAAGCCAGCCGTACCTACGGAGGACTTCCTCAAGTCCCTGGCTCCAAGCTTCTTGACGTGCGCCATATGGTCCCGCTACTTGGGGCAGTATGCTCACAGATTTTGCAGCATTGATTATCAAGGACGCGTTGTTCGCCTTGACACCTTCTCTAAGGTATGACACGTATTCTTTGCTTGACATGCCGGCTCAACACAGTGGTACTTGCAGACAGTTGCTCCTGGAAGCCGAATGGGCTACTTTACCTGCAACCCCGTCTTTGCCGAGCGCTTCGAGCGCCAGGGCGAGACGTCGTGTCAGCGACCGTGCGGCTTTAGCCAGGCGTTGATCGGCCAGCTGCTGGTGAAGCAATGGGGCATGGACGCTTGGGTGCGATGGCTGCACGGCCTTCAGCGTCAGTACACGACCCGCCGCGACACCATTGTCGACGCTCTGCTAGACGAGTTTGATTCGTCGTTTGGATACACGGACGAAAATTATTTCGCGAAGGGCCTCCCGCTGTACTCCGGTTTTGCGCACCCGCGCAAGGTAAAGCGGTTGGGTGGCGGGAAGCAGCTCGGACGTATCATCAGTTTGTGAGTTGCACTGGCAGCTGTGGATCTGCTGGAAATAGTCTGATGAAATTCGAATTTGTAGCACCCCACCGAGCAGCGGCATGTTCGTGTGGATGACCGTCCACTTCGGCCTGCTGCCGCCCATTACGGACGAGGACCCGGAGCAGCCTCCAGACCACACCATGCGTCTTTGGATCCGACTCGTCAAGGCTGGCTTGCTCATTGCGCCAGGCGATTACTTCGCCGCAACACCCGACGTACCCAAGCCTGATGAGGGACACTACCGCATTGCGTTCTCTATGGGCTCTCCCGAGACGCTCAAGAAAGGTGCAGCCATTTTTGCAGAGGAGGTCCATGGTTATTTCGAGGACGCCCTCAAGGCTTAGACAGCAAGCGTCATGATCACCAACCCCGTATACATTACACACGACGTCGATACGGTCTTGCTTATCGCTTATGCTTGCTTAGGCTACTCTCCGTCCTTGAATTGACATAGACACATGTTCTGCGCTGGTGTTTGAACTCTCGCTGGTCGGTGATTGTCCCGCGTGAGCAGTCAGCAAGTAAATAGCCAGACATGATATCCGCATCATGTGCTGGCACCCGCTGTCATTATTCTACAATCAGCCAACCACCATGCTGTTTGTGCGATGCCGTTGCCCAAGGCGGTGAACACTGTGATGCGGTGAATGTGCGGCGCTGGAAGAGCACGGTGGCGGCTGCGAATCCTGATCGACAGAACTGCAGATCTTTGTGTCCGCTTGCCACGGGGGCGGTCCTCTCCCCTCAGCAACCGGCGTGGCCGGCCACGTCTTGCTCCAGGCGCGGCTTCGTTGGTCTGATTACATTTTCGTGAAGAAAAATGTTCGTCAACGCAATGGCGAACCGTCAATGACGCGCGAGCTGCTGGTGGGACGTCGTCGACGTGGCTGCCCGGGCATCGCGTACCGAAGCATGGCGATGCAGGATGTGGAGAATCCATCGTTATAAGACCCGCGCGGCCTCGGTAGTTCGTTCTTCAGTCTGCTCGTCCGTTCCCTCTTGTTTTCGCTTCCAGTGAGTGCTCTCCGCAGCGCCGGCGACGTCCTCTAATGATCCTCTCCGTTCAATTCAACCACCTAAATTTTTCCAGCTTCACCTTCAGTCATTCACTTTCATTACACTCATTCACCACCACTTTCATTTCGACCCTTTCTTCCACCGATGTCTCGCCAGAACTCCCAGCAAGAGCCGCACCGTCGCGTCACTCTGCCACACATCAGAGAAGTTTTGCCTGACAGTGCGTATCCTCCCCTCCCCTCTGCAGCCGGTCGCCATGAAACGCGCATCGCTCACCCTGCTTCTCCCAGTCCCATTCGGTCCAGCTGACATGCCGCCGCACGGCGGTGCTCCTCGCCCTTTGTCTCCTGCTGCGCGAGGCTCACCTGGCTATCCTCAACATATAAACCCAGCCTATCAACACGCGCCTCAGCACCCTCAGCACCGTCAGCAGATGCAAGAACCTCGCCGCTCGTCCACGCCAGGCCAATACGGCGCGCCGCCGATGCCAGCGTACCCAGCCGCCCATCCGGCACCTGCTGCAGCTCATGCTCATGCCCACGCTCATGTTCATATGCATCAAGCTCCCGCTCCTGGTCAACATATCCAATACCAGGTCCTTGCGATGGGTCCTGCTGGCGGTCTCAATGCGCTTCAGACTGAGACGGATCGTCCGATCGGTATCTATCGCCAGGACAGGCGCCGCCACGAGGTCCATGCTACCCCAGGCAGCTCTGCTGCAGGAGCTGCTGCAGGCGGGGAGGTTGGAGCAGGCGGACGTCGCTACGTGTGCCCAGATTGCGGCCAGGCGTTCGTCCGGCCTAGTGAGCTTCAGGTGCGTCTCTTCGCCCATTCAACTTCCACCGAACACTAACGATACTTCAACGTACTCCAGACGCATCAGCATCGTCACGGTGGTCGCAAGCAGTTCTGCTGCGAGCTTTGCGTGCCGACGCGCGACTTCGCCACCCCGTCCAACCTCAAGCGACACAAGCGCTCTGCACACCCTGGCGCTCCCGGTACCGAGCGACGTGCGTCTCGGTCCCCGTCGGAGTCCTCGGATACCGCCAACTAGAGTCTGCAGCAGAGACCCGCGCTACTCGTGACTCTCGCCCACGAGGACGCTCGCCACCGGAACCTTCTTCTTCCAACTTGGACCCACTTTAACCACCTTGATTTCTTCTTCAACCATCTCGACCACACATTCTTTTTCTACGGTCCTGCCCACACTCTTTTTTCAACTCACTTTCGTTTGAACGGACGCAGCACGACGACGACGCGCCCATGTCACCATACGAACTTCCCCGGCCGTTGAGCACATCTTCAGTGATGTCGCCTCATTTCATTTCGACTCAAACTCTCGCGACTCACTCTTTCACGTCGTCTCAACAATTATCACAGCTCTGAATCCTTTTGCTTTCCGTGCTCAATCATGACCTGTCTCACGTCGCTTCCTTCACGATATTTAACGCATCGCCTCCCGCTTCCAAGTTCCCTACAAGGTGCTCTGTATATCTCTGTAGCATTAGCGACGTTCTTCGTTTCCTTGCCTTCGCATCACCTTATGCTCAAGGACTTACGCTCACACTCGCCCCTTTGCTTCTCAACCCAACCCCCGCGCCTGCTTTCGCGCTTTGCAGTCCCCCTGTTCGTCATAAGTTATCAACCTCTGCTCTTTGATCGGCAGTGTGCACTTCGATCCCACGCTCCTCACGTGTCTCGAACGCCTATGTATCCATCTATATCTCTACCCCCCCCCAAGTATATATAACACAGTCTGAAATGTACAATTTCATCCTCTCATCCTGGCACGAGGGATCAAACGTACGAAGAACAATCACTCTCGCTCCTCGAGCATCCCACTCAAACACCTCGCTACGACGCCGACGCTCTGCTTGACGCTCTGTCGTTCCTCCGCAACACACAACTCCAACCACCTGCCCTCGAACCGGTCCGGATGCCACCGCAGCATTGCGTCGCGCTTTTCCTTTCGCGACTCGCCCGCAAAGAACGCCGTGACATTCTCCGGTGTAAGTTGGCCAACCGAAGGTGCTTGGGCGAGAACTGGCCAAGGGATATCGGTCCAGCAGAGCGAGCGCGTCGACGAGAGTTGTGGTAGTGCCTTCCAGGCAGCCTCGTGTCTCGCCTTCACACGCGATGCAGACGACGCAGAGGTGTTGAAGCCGGAGTTCTCGCCGAACAAGCGCTCGGAGCCTTCCTGCCTGTGTTCCTGCCATCCACCTGCGTAACCGTAGTGGTCCTCATGGTTATCGTCGTCGTCCTCGTCGTAATCATCAGCGGGTCCGTCCTGATACTCTTCCGTGGTAGCATTTTGCCATCTCTCGTCGGATTGCATGCTTTGTATGGTCTGACCCTCAGGCAAACCATACCTCTCGTCAAGCTCTGCGCATGCTTGTTCGTCCTCCTCCGCGATGAGGTCTAGTGTCACGAAGTATTCGCTCTCGATCTCTGTCTGCAACTCTTCGAGCTCGGCGAGCTCGCTCTCGATCTCACGGCGCTCGTGCACAGACAATCGGCCCGGGTTTGACTGTCGAGCCCAAGCATCTTCGAACTGCAATAGGTAGGACGTAACGGCGGACTCGCGCTTAGCAGTAGCGGCCTGAGTACGCTCGATGCTGTGCTCGATGAGCGCAGAGAGCTGAGTTAGGTAAGAGTTCATGGGCGATGGATGGGGAAATGGAGATGTGGCAGAGATCCGAGGAGCAAAGACACGAGGTCACCGATGCCACAATGCAGGCACGGATGTGGCAGACGAGCCGAGCGATGATGCAGCAATGCAATGGTATGCACGTCGATCGAGTGACTGAGGGAGTGCCAGCAATCAAAGGTAGTGCAAGACGAGAACTGGCGAGAAGGAGGAAGAGAGGCAGAACGGCAACTCGCGACTCGAGCAAACTTTCAGGTACTGTACTGCGCTCAAAGCTCAGTTGGGCCCATTCTGGAGTAGAGAACTGAGAGAGAGGAAAGGAACTGGACTGACGACAAGAACGGGGCGCAACCACGGGCCGGAAGAACGGAGTGCGTTCTTCCGATGCGTGCTGCGCGGCGACATTTGTATTGCCAGCTGACTGAAGTAGAGCAGGAGGTACGTGAAGACATGGAGTAAGAGCATGCGATAGGGGCATGTCTAGAGACGACGACCACGGCGACCGCCCTATATAACATATCAGAAACTGCTAATTCACAGCAAATGTAAGGTTTGCTTACCTTGCGGCGAGTAGAATCAGTCGGGACAGGGGTGACGTCCTCAATGCGACCGATCTTCATGCCAGCACGAGCGAGCGCACGGAGCGCAGCCTGGGCACCAGGACCAGGGGTCTTGGTGCCAGTGCCGCCAGTCGCGCGAAGCTTGATGTGAAGGGCGTTGATACCGATTTCTTTGCAGCGGACGGCAACATCCTGCGCGGCCAACATGGCGGCGTACGGGGAGGACTCGTCGCGATCGGCCTTGACCTTCATGCCGCCAGTGACACGCGAGATCGTCTCCTTGCCAGACAGATCCGTAATATGCACGAACGTATCGTTGAACGACGCGAAGATGTGTGCGACACCAAAGTTCAGGTCACCCTCTGCAAGCTGCGGGCCGAGCTGAACCGTCTGCTCCTGTTGGCGTGGCTTCTTTGGCGGCTGTACAACACAAAAAATCAATAAATACGGCGCCTGCGAGCATAGTTGCATCGCGCACCATTTTGTTTTTGTCGGGAAAGAGACGAGAAGTGAGGAAGAGGAGGCGAGGGTGCGAAATCCAGAATCGATCGGGTCGGGCCGACCGCCTGTCACCCTGGCCCCGACAAGGTTGCTTCCGCGCAGTCCCGAAATCTCGAGCCTCAGTGTGTTCAACAGAGTGGCTATTCGTACATTTGATTCTAAGACTATTGTACATCACGGAACGGCTAAGCCGTCTGAATCTATTTTACAGAGAGCTGAACCGCAGCGCCGCAAGTCGCCGATGCACCAGAGGCGCCAGCGGTCTCTTCATCGTCGCATCGAGACTCAGATCCTCGTCGCACATTGGCAAAGTGGACCCAGCGAGCTGGAGATAGTTTCTGAGCCGGTCGTCCGCATTTCGAACCCGCCCAGTCGACCTAACGAGGTCCGGTCGCTTCGTCGCCACCCACGCCTGCAACCGTCGCTTCGCCGTGACCAATGCCACGCCCAAGTGCTCGCGCTCCGAGCCGGGAGCACAAAGTGGCCGATTAGGCCACGCCGCGTGGTCGAGGTCGAGTGATTGCTTGAAGTACTTGCCGACGACTTTGTTGGTGAGGACGCAATACGCAGGGTCTGCGTCAAAGAGGTGCGCGAGAATCTCGTCGTCGGTGGTCTTGGGATCGCGCGTCTCGTCCAAAATGTACGAAACGACCCGGATGTAGTTGAGGGCGCGGTCCTCGACCAGACGCGGGACGATGGCGATTGGCTCGTCGTCGAGGACGGACGTCGCGGCGGTATCATCGCTTGAGCTGTCGGCACTCTCCCCGCCATCGCTCGACAAGTCACTGTCGCTCTCCTCATCGCTCTCCTCCACAGCATTTGCGTCGTTGAATGGGTTCATAGAGGCGTGGTTGGTTGGAGTCAATGTCACAGACTCCTGTAACTCGCATCCTGGCTGATGCGCCGCCAGCGCATCCTGTAGCTCTGCGACCTGCTGCTCGAGCCGCCGCACGTGCTCCTCCGTGCCCGCAGTTGACAGGCTTTGTCTCCTCATCTTCGCCCCGAGTTCCTCGATCTCCGCATCGCGCTCGTTCAGCACCCGTGTGAACCCTTCGCACTGCTTCGTCTGCTGCGAGCGGAGTCGCTCGACCTGGCAGTCGCGCTCGGCGATGGTCGCCTCAAACTTGACGACTGCTTGACCGAGGCTCAATATGCGTGCGTCGCGGCGGTCCCGCTGAGCTCGGAGCTTGTCAATATGGCTGGCTTGGGAGCGGCGGCAACTTGTTGCTTTGGCGAGGGTGTCGGCCAAGAGGCGATCCTGTTCCTCAAGAAGGACAGCGCGCGACTCCAACTCCGAGATACGCTTGATCTGAAGTGCATTTTTCGACTTGAGCGTCGCGTTGTCGTTCCGTGCTGTACAATACTGCAGCGGAAACGGATCAGCGACTGTGATCGCAACAGAATCAAAACAGCCGAGAGCGGACCTGGGAGTTCAACTTGCACTCTCTCGCGTCGGCCATTTCAAGGCCGCGCAGGAGGACTGTGCAACTTCCGCGAAAGGACTCGGCTTCCTGGCGCAACTCGTCGCGCTCGCGACCCAGCTCAAGGTTCTGCGCCTTCAACGCATGCCCTTCGCGGTAGAACTTGGCCGTGTGGATGTGGAATGCCTTGCGCAGAGTTGCAGTCTTCTGCCGAGACTCCACTAGTGAGAGAACCATGAGAATGTTGTGGTTGCGGGCCTACGGAAAGTAGCCGTTAGTCAGCACCCCCGCATGTACCTGCACCGGTGCGACTCACAATACTAGTCACCTTGGATAGACGCTGAAGCTCCGCTTTGTACATGTTACACTCGGCTTGTGTAACCGCGAGTCTAGCTGCACTAGAGAGAAACTCGGCGGTGTGGCGGGCGAGGTGGTGGAGGGTTATAGCCGTGCGAAGGGCGAGCTCGACGAGACAGATGAAGCCGAGGACGTTCGCAAGGTTCTTGCGAACAATGGGACATGCAAGCGGGGCGAAAGAGATGAATACGTTCTATGAGGGGACTTTGTGTCAGAAATATTAGCATCTAAGACAAATGGATGCGTACGCAGACGGCGTGCTTCGCAGCAGAGAGCACCAGCGTGAGGACGACCATCCAGAAGGCGCACAGGTCGTAGAACTTGACGGCCAATGGGCCAATGCGAACAGCGGAATCGCGCATATAAATCATGAGTGCTAGAGTGCTTGGTGGGTTGTAGATATGTGGGGTGAGTGTGTTGTTGGTGGATTGGTACGAGTGTTGTTGGGGACGGGCAGGCGAATGCGATGCGACGGCGCACTGGGGAATCAAGAGGTCAAGAGACGAGTTCAAGCTGTGCAAACTCAGGCCAGGTATTTGAGTCGCAGAAAGAAGGTGCTTTGCAAGCCGCAGAACGAGGCTTAGGCTGTCGGAATAGCACATTCGATCGACGGCCATTCCTAATTGGCTTTGATCATGCGACAATTGCGTGTAAGAATCC
>Ga0247815_10001894_pt1 | contig 15724 bp, 10 predicted proteins | sample UWRJL194509B1_FD_181014 | JGI IMG/M metagenome (GOLD analysis project Ga0247815, IMG submission 181014) | Plant litter microbial communities from Arlington Agricultural Research Station in Wisconsin, United States - UWRJ-L194-509B-1 | ecosystem: Environmental > Terrestrial > Plant litter >...
CCCAGAACGTTGAATACTTCGCCGCCGTAGGCCGCGCGCTGTTCTTCGATCTTATCGAGAAGCCGAATGAACACCTCGCCTTCACGGGTGTCCTCGGCGACGAGATTCCATAGCCGACACACCTCCGTTTGTCCGATCCTGTGGATGCGACCGAATCTCTGCTCGATTCGGTTCGGATTCCACGGCAGGTCGTAGTTCACCATGAGATGCGCGGCCTGCAGGTTCAGGCCTTCCCCGGCCGCATCCGTTGCGACCAGGACTTGAACGTCGGGGTTGGACGTGAACTCCGCTGTGATTCGCCTGCGTTCGTATCTCGGAACGGCTCCGTGTATCGAGACGACTGCGTCGGTGCTCCCCAAAAGCGACGTCACCCGTCGGACGAGATAGTTGAGCGTGTCCCGGTGCTCCGTGAAGACGATGAGCTTTCGCGGCGACTCGCCGTCCCTTTGAAGAATCTGAGCTTCGAGGACCCCCCGAAGCTCGCGCCACTTCACGTCGAGTTGACTGTCCAGTACCTTGCGAGCGATATCAGACAGACGCTTCAGATCAAGGATCTCCGTCTCAAGCTCTGCCGCCGTCCGTGCTGCTGTGGCGGCATCGACGAGCTCCTCCTCCGCCTCCTCTATCTCAGCGGCGTCGAACTCGTCATAGTCCGGCTCATCTCCAAAGGGCTGGTCTGGTGTGGACCTTCCAAGATCTTCAGGTAGGCCATTTATGAGGTCGCTGCGCAACTTTTCGAGCCGCTCGGTGCGTCGGCGGAGCGAGTGGAAAATCGCTTCAGGACTTGAGGCCAGCCTGCGCTGCAACACCGTGAGCGCGAAACCAACTGTGTTCTTCCGCTTGCCCTCGAGTTTGTCGGCCAGGTTCATCCCGTTCCGCACATACTCGGTCACTTCGTCATAGAGATGTTGTTCCGCCTCCGACAATCGGTAGGACGCAGTTTCAGCTATGCGCTCCGGAAAGAGTGGCCTCCCTTCAAACGTGACGAGTTTCTCTTTCACCATCCGACGCATGATTCCGTCTACGGTGCCGTGTTGAGCTCGCTTGTCGCCTGGGCCTGCGAATCGATCTCGGTCGAGCAGCGACAGGAAAGTCTGGAAGTCCTCTTCCTTGCCGTTGTGCGGAGTGGCGGTCATCAGGAGAAAATGCCTCGCGTGCTCACTCAGGAGCTCGCCGAGCTGGAACCTCTTCGACGCCTTCAACTCACCCGAGAACCAACTGGCGCTCATGCGATGCGCTTCGTCAACAACCACGAGATCGAACTCAGAATTCTCGATCTGGTCGAGGAGAATCTCGTTGCGTGCCAGCTGATCCATTCGAGCGATCAACAAAGGCTTCTGGTCGAAAATTGACTTGCCCGGCAGCGCATCATCGGCGCCGGGAGCAAGGATTTCGAAATCAAGCCCGAACTTGAGCGCCAGCTCATCCTGCCACTGCTCGACGAGACCACCCGGAGCAACGATCAGGCAGGAGCGCACATCGTCGCGCAGGATGAGTTCCTTTATATAGAGGCCCGCCATGATGGTTTTTCCTGCACCTGGGTCATCCGCGAGTAGGAATCTGAGGGGAGTGCGGGGGAGGAGTTCGCCGTAGACGGCCCGGATCTGGTGCGGCAGCGGTTGCACGTTGCTCGTCGCAACAGCGAGCATCGGGTCGTGCAGGCCGGCCAGCATGATCCGCTGAGCTTCGGCGGCCAATCTGAAGTCGCGAGCATCTGCGTCGAACGGCCGACCATCATCAAGGTGCGGTCGGATCCGGTCCTGGTCAGATCGATACAGGACCACCTGGCCAAGAGTGCCGCTGTCCTCGCGATATGTGACTTCGACTGCGTCATCCCCGTGCATCTGCGCGGCAATGACGGAAACCGCACGCCCGGCAACCAATCCGGACACGCGAGCGGTGCGAGCAATTTCTTCGAGGAGCATGTGCGCCATCTTTCTCTTGTCGAGATGAGCGTACCGACGAGCGCTGATGCTATCTCATGTGCTCAGCGAAGATGTTCGTGTTGTGTGGCTCGATCGGTTCAGACGCGGACGCTGACGGCGTCGTGAGATTGGTCCAACGCCATTTCGGTCTGAGCGATCAGTTGGTTCAGGTCGTGAACGTCTTGGGTGGTCAGGAAGCTCTGAGCGTCGATCGTCCGGATTGTGATTTGTGCAGCTGCAATTTTAATGAAGTCTTGGCACCGCATCTGGTCGTCCGAACTCAGTAGGTCCCAAACAACCGGTCCCGGTCCAATTCTGGCTTCCCATCGGTTGAGTGCGTGACCCGCATGCACAGCGATGTAGCTAAGGGTTTCGGTCGCGCGCGGGAGTATGTTCTTTAGCGCTTGGAAGCCCTCGTTGGTGGAATTGAGCTCGGCTTCTGCTAGGTCGAGTTTTGCCGCCAGGTCTTGCTGTTGCTGACGGTTTCGCTTAACCATCCAGACAAGGCTGCCGGCGGCCAAGAGGAGGACTGCGGGGGCCGCGATGATGCCGACCAGTCCCTTGCTGCCGCCGACTCCACCGGCGGCCAAGGCTCCACCTCTCAGCAAGGCAAGTGTGAGAGCTGCCGCGCTTCCTGTGCCTCCGGCGAGCAGTTGCCCAACAACATCCGAGGCAGCCTTGAGCGGGCTGGCCGCTTCTTCGTCCGCGACGGCGTCCGTGGCGTCGTCGTGCTGGAGCGGCGTCTGGCTGGGCTGCGGAGCGCCCTCTATGCGCCCCGCGACCTCTAGGAATCTCATGAAGAATCCCTCGCTGGCCCGATCCTGCGCAGTATTGAACGCCTGGCTGAGGGCAGTGATCGACTTCGTCCGCGCATCGATCTCCTGTTGGATTCGCTGGATCCGGTCCTCGACCCGCTCCGTGCTTGGGGAATTAGTGGCAGTGGTACCTGCGGTCTCGACAGTCCTCAGCTGAGAGGCTCGCGACTCCAACTCTTCCCAAGTGAGTCCGAGTGCCTTCGCAACGCCATGGAGCCGGTCTACCCCTGGCATTAGTTGTCCATTTTCAAGGCGGGAGATTGAGACACCGGCCCCGGTCGCGTAGCCCGCATTTTTCCCGAGCTCCTCTTGGGTCAACTTCTTCGCGGTTCGGAGCTCTCGCACAACCTGGCCGAGAGTCTCAGTATCGTCGCGTGCCATAAGAACAACTATAGCGCACTATTTTTCTGACTGCGTTGACATTGTCAATATTTAGTGACTAAATTCTGGCTAGGTGGCGAATTGCCAACCTAAATTCCCGTTCGACCCAAAAAGCAAACGAAGGGTTCTCTCATGGCTCATATCAACATCCCCAATCAAGTCGCTAGCCGACTTGATGTCGCCGGCATTGTCGTCCGCATCTACAAGGTTTGTCAGAAGCCTGCAGTTCTCGAGGCCGGCGGCGACGCCGCCCGCTCCGTCGCGAGTACGGCCCAACGTGTCGGAAAGTTCGTCTATGCCTTCCGTGCCGCGTGGGCGGATGGCTAATCGGCCAGAAGGTTCGGGTCTTGTGGGAATATCCCGACATCATCTAATGTGGTCATATAGCCACATAGGCCTATGTGGACATAAGGACACATCGAGACTAGGGACGCAATCATGCCCACGGTGCAGGTGCGAAAGTTCAGTGACATCGGCCCTGTCATCAAGGCCGTGCGCGAGAGCCGTTCTGTGCGTCAGGAAGACCTGGCCGAGCAGCTCGCTTTCTCTCGTGACTATCTCATCGATCTCGAGAAGGGCAAGGGGAGTCTTTACATAACTCGACTGTTCCGAACGCTCAACGAGCTGGGTATTACCGTGACGCTGACGTATCCGTCCGGCGATGGCGAGACGAGCGATGGCGATGCTTGACCTCTACCTGCACGACCGTCGAATTGGTGCAGTCCGAAATAATCCCCGAGCCAAGCATCGGGTCACGATCGAATGGGATCCTGGATACCACGGTGACGCACCTACCCTGACCGAGTCGTTTGGCGTCATCCCTGGACGTGCGCCAGACACGGAGCTGGCATCCAATTTCCTCGGCGGATACACGCCAGAAGGCAATCAGCGCACAGTGCTTGCTGCCAAACGAGGGATCGACACTGAAGACCTCTACGGGATCCTGCGAGAATTCGGCGGTTCAATTGCGGGCGCAGTCACGCTCCGAGATCCTGATGAGGCAGTCGACTATCACCCGGACTATGACGAGCTCGCAGAGCGCACAGTCGCCTCTCGGCTGCAACAAGCGATCGATGAGCACGACCTGGGCGCGCGCGATGACAGCCGCTCGATGCTGCCAGGGTTCCAGCCCAAACTCCTAGTCGCACGATTCGATGACTCGTGGCTTGAACCGCATGGCCGAGCGCATTCGACCCACATTCTCAAACCCCAACTCCAGTCGCGTCCTGAGACGATCTTCAACGAGTTTTACAGTCATGAACTCGCACGCCATGCAGGTCTGGCCCGGTTTCAGAGTGCGATGCGCACGGCCGGCACGATGAACTATTTGGCGATTGAACGCTTTGATCGCGAAGTCATAAACGGTCAAGTAGTGCTTCACCACCAGGAGGATCTCGCACAAGCGCTCGGTCTTGACTGGCGCGATGGAAACGCAAAGTTTCAAGACCACAGGCAGCCATCGAGGAAGGGGCGACCGTCGGCGCGCCTCATCGGCGAACTGCTTGGGTCGATCCCCGGCGGTGGACGCGCGGCCGAGGACTGGCTACGCCAACTCGTCTATCACGTCGCGATCGGCAACAACGATGCGCATGCGAAGAACGTTGCCCTCCTGCATCTCGCCACTGGAACGCAGCTCACTGAGATATATGACGCCGTGCCGAACCTCTTTCAAGACGGCCGTATCGACTGGAACCTCGCACTCGCCGTCGGAGGAAAGTTTGACCACCGAAGGATCTCAGCAGAAACTCTTATCGAGGAAGCCCTGTCCTGGGGTGTGCTTCCCAGGCAGCGCGTTCCGACGATCGTAGAAGAGACCCTTGCCTGCATAGAGCTAGCGGTACGTGCGATCAATCCTCCGAGCCTCGCATCAGTAGGGATGCCCGAGAGGATCGAGTGGAACGTCACTCGACTTCGATCGGGAGTCGAGATCAGTAAACCGAAAGAAAGAGATGTCGTCTGATGCCTCTAACCTCAAGTGTGACGATCGATATCGTTCGTGTCCTTGGCCGGAAGGAACCCCGTAGTGGCCTACAAACGTAAGTTGATCGAAGTAGCGATCCCGCTGGCGGCGATCAACGAGCAGTCCGCCCGTGAGAAGCAGCCGTTTACGCGAAACCACCCCCGATCACTGCACATTTGGTGGGCGCGGCGTCCGCACGTTGCGGCGCGCGCAATTCTCTTTGCGCAATTGATGGACGATCCGTCTTCCGACCTTGAGCAGTTTCCGACCATAGACGCTCAGCGTGTTGAGCGAGAACGGCTGCACGCGATACTTCGCAGACTCGTGGTCTGGGAGAGCTCGAACGATCCCGATCTTCTTTCAGAGGTCAGGGCAGAGTTGAGCCAGCAGTTTGGCGAGTCTCAGCCCCGAATATTGGATCCGTTCGCTGGAGGTGGCACGATTCCACTCGAAGCCCAGAGGCTCGGACTCCAGGCTCACGCGAGCGACCTGAACCCAGTTGCTGTTTTGATCAACAAGGCACTGATTGAATTGCCCCCGAAGTTTTCCAATAGCCAGCCGGTCTTTCCGGGTGCAGCTGGGCAGCGCAATTCTTGGCCCAAAGTGACTGGGCTCGCGGAAGACATACGACGCTATGGACAATGGATGCTTGATGAGGCGCAAAGTCGCTTCGGGGAGCTCTTCCCACAGTCCGAGCTTCCAGACGGGACTAGTGCCGGCACTGTCGCGTGGATCTGGGCGCGCACAGTCCAATGTCCGAATCCCGCTTGCGGAATCGAGATGCCACTAGTTCGCTCTTGGTGGCTCGGTAAGAGAAAAGGTAAAGAGGCCTACATCGTCCCCGCCGTCGTGGACGGAAAAGTTCATTACAGTATCGGGCACGACGTCAACCAAGGCCCCAGCGGGGTTTCCGACGGCACTATCGGGAGGACAGGCGGTGTGTGCATAGCATGCGAGACCGCTGTTCCGCTTGACTATGTTCGCGAACGGAGTCGCACGGTAGGGCTAGGCACTCAGCTCATGGCGATTGTGGCTGAGGGCGATCGTTCGAAGAAGTATCTTGCGCCAAATGAGCTTCATGCGGCTGCTTCTCTGGTTCCTCGTCCTGAGGTTTTGCCGACTGGTCAGATCCCCGAGCAAGCTCTTAGCTTTCGCGTGCAGCGTTATGGAATGACCGACTATGTGGACCTATTCACAAATCGGCAGCTAGCGGCACTAATCGCACTGAGCGAGCTCGTTCGAGAGGCACGGACGAAAGTTCTGGCTGATGCGACCGAGGCGAATATTGCAGAGGGATTGAGGCTTGAGGAAGGTGGGGCGGGAGCAGCGGCATACGCAGATGCAGTGGCGACGTATCTTGGCATCGCACTCTCTCGATACACAGATATGGACAATGCGCTTTGTTCATGGAACTCGACAAACGAAAACGTACGAGCCCTCTTCTCGAGGCAGGCGATACCTATGACTTGGGACTTCGTGGAGGTCAACCCACTAGGGACCATATCGCTCGCAGGAACAATAGAAGCCGCAGCGAACTCGATTGGTGTCTGGGACGCGCCGGTCGGATCCGCGACCCAAGCTGATGCGAGCACCCGAGAGTACGACGGTTACGTGGTGTCGACTGACCCGCCCTACTACGACAACATTGGCTATTCGGACCTTTCCGACTTTTTCTATGTATGGCTCCGCGATTCCCTCGGCGCGATACATCCGAAACTGTTGAGCACAATGCAGGTTCCCAAAGCCGATGAACTGGTGGCGAATCCGTATCGGCATGGCGGGGTGGAGGGTGCCCGCCAGTTTTTTGAGGTCGGATTCGAGCACGTTTTCGAGCGAGCACGGGCATCAGCGAACAGCGATTATCCCATGACCGTTTACTACGCCTTCAAACAGGCGGAATCTGACGAGGGAGGTACAGCGTCCACTGGTTGGGAAACAATTCTCGGCAGCATGATTCACGCTGGTTGGACCATCACAGCTACGTGGCCAATTCGCTCTGAGCGCGTCGGCCGTTCGGTTGGGCTCGGCACCAATGCCCTTGCGTCCTCTGTGGTTCTTGCATTGCGTCCTCGTGATGCCGATGCCCCGACTACCGATCGACGCGGATTCATCGCGTCCCTCAAACGCGAACTCTCGCCCGCCCTTCGAGATTTGCAGTCCGGCGGAATCTCGCCTGTCGACTTGCCGCAGGCGGCGATCGGACCCGGCATGGCAGTTTTTTCTCGATATGCCTCTGTCATCGAATCAGATGGTTCACCGATGCCTGTGCGCGCCGCCCTCGCTCACATAAACGAAATGCTCGACGAGGTGCTGACTGAGCAGGAAGGCGATTTCGATCCGATTACACGGTTCGCACTGGCTTGGTATCGCGGTCACGGGTACGAGTCCGCCCCTTATGGGGACGCGGAAGATCTTGCGCGCGCGCGCGGCACTGCAGTCTCGGTAATGGAGCGCAGCGGAATTCTCACCGCCCGCGCCGGTAAGGTTCAGCTCTATCGTCCTGCCGACCTCGCGATCGATTATGACGTCCTGACCGATGCGCAGACGAGCGCTTGGGAAGCGCTTCACCACGCGATCCGGGTGCTCCTAGGGTCTGGAATATCGGCTGCCGGTCTCTTCCTTCAAACCGCGAGCAAACGTGCCGATGGGGCTGTCGACCTCGATCTTGTCAAGGAGCTTGCATATCTCGTCTTTCAGGTTGCAGAGAAGAACGGCTGGAGCAAAGATGCGCAGGGCTTTAACGACATCGCAACATCGTGGGGTGACATGCTGCAAGCAGAGCAACCCGGAGCAACCAGCAACACATCGATCACGCTCGACTTCGGGGAGGACCAATAATGGCGACATCGAATCGCGACCGCATAGGGAAGATGTTCGAGATCCTGGCGCCCGCTCTCGACACTTTCATAGCGGAGACGCTTGAGCCACAAATAGGTGACTCAGACTGGTCCGGAGTGGTCAAGCTTGCTGACGAGTCGAGGGGAGGCGGCGACAAGAACTACGACCGGATGGATCCACATCTACAGCTTCGAATGTTGACGGACGGACTCACTGGCAAGGTCAAGCAGGGTTGGTATCCGTTTCGAGCTCTACTGTCTCGTGAACACGAGGCCTATGCGACGTTGCTTCGCGCCACGCGCAATACGTGGGCGCACAACGGCACTTTCGATGACGATTCGGCGCTACGGGCACTCGAGTATGCACGTCTCCTTCTGTCAGCCATTGGCGCGACTGAAGTTGCCGGTCAAGTCGACGAGATCCGACTGAACCTCCGGCGTATCACCACCAGCAAGCAGGATGAGAAAAGCCTCAAGACATCGACGGTGGTCCCGGGTGCCGCAGGTGTCGCGCCATGGCGCGACGTACTCAGGCCGAGAGATGAGGTTGCCACTGGCAATTTCCAGTCGTCCGAGTTCGCGGCTGATCTATATAAAGTTGCGCGGGACGACGGGTCGACCGGCGGTGAGTACTCCGATCCAGCGCAGTTCTACGCCCGAACCTACCTGACCGAAGGCCTTCGAGACCTTATCGGCAGAACCGTCAAGCGACTCTCTGGCGACACCAATGCATCACCGGTTATCAATCTCCAGACCAATTTTGGTGGTGGCAAGACCCACTCCATGCTTGGGCTGTGGCATTTGGCCGGCGGGTTGAAGCTCAGCGCGTTTCCACAGGAGACACAGGACCTACTTGGCGCAAACGGATATCCCGCGGACGGGATATCGGCACGACGAGTCGCCCTTGTGGGCAACCACTTTGCTCCTCAGGGCGAGGAGAAGCCAGGCGGCACGCGAATCAACACCCTATGGGGCGAACTGGCCTGGCAGCTCGGCGGCGCAGACGCATACGCGATAGTCGCCGAGCACGACGAAAAGCGCACCAACCCGGGGGCAGACCTCCACAAACTCCTTGCGGAATACGCGCCGGCTGTGATCCTCATCGATGAGTGGGTGGCCTATGCGCGCCAGCTTTATGGGCGCGAGGACCTCGCCGGTGGCACCTTCGACACTCAGTTCACATTCGCCCAGTCGCTAACTGAAGCAGTGAAGTCAACTCCAGGCGTCCTGCTCGCGATCTCGATCCCTGCTTCCCACGACGGTGACCACAGTGAGGAAGTGGTTGGCGCCGCGGAGGAGGTCGGGGGCAGCAACGGTATGGAGGCGCTCAAGCGCCTGCAGAACGTCGTGCGCCGTATCGCCGATCAGTGGCGACCCGCCTCGAGCGACGAGGCCTACCGCATCGTGAAGCAGCGGCTCTTTGAGGCCGAAGACGCGACGGCCCTTGCTCAGATAAGCGCGACTGCAAAAGCATTCACCGATTTCTACGCCCAGAACGCTCAGGAGTTTCCGAAGGAGGCACGGGATCCGCAGTATGGTGCCCGGATCCAACAGACCTACCCGCTACACCCAGAACTGTTCGACCGTCTCTATGAAGACTGGTCATCTCTAGAACGATTCCAACGCACCCGCGGTGTGCTCCGATTGATGAACGCAGTCATCCATGCTCTCTGGCGGGGTGAAGACCAGGGGCCACTCATCATGCCCGGCTCGATACCGCTCTCAGTCGCATCGGTCAACGCCGAGCTCACCCAGTACTTGCAGGATTCGTGGAAGGCGGTGATCGACGCAGATGTCGACGGACCCAATTCCGAACCCGCTCGCATTGACGCTGAGAAGCCAGTTCTTGGGCAGCGGTCAATCACGAAACGGCTGGCGCGGACTGTGTTCTTCGGCGCAGCTCCAACCATCGGCACCTCCCATAAGGGCGTAGACACCGCGCGCGTGTTCCTGGGGGCTGCGGTGCCTGGCGACGTGGTGGGTAATTTCCACTCGGCACTGTCGCAGCTTGGCGACCGGGCGACCTACTTTTACTCGAGCGCTGGCAAGCACTGGTACGACACCGAAGCCAACATCACTCGTCGCGCAAAGGATGCAGCAGAAGCGCTGCACCGCGAGGATGTCTGGGCTGAGATCGTCCGCAGGCTCCGAGGTGAAGAACGTGCTCTGGGCGACTTCGCAGGGGTACACGTTGGCCCGGCCGACTCTGGCGACATCCCGGATATCGACCAAGCCCGACTCGTTATCCTTCATCCCAAGTTCAGTCACAAGCGACGCGCAACCAACTCAGCCGCATTCACGTTTGCGCAGCAAGCGACGGAGCGACGAGGAACTGCGAACCGCACCAATCGCAACATGGTCGTCTTCTTGGCACCCGATGAGGATCGGCTGGCCGAGCTCGATCAAGCCGCACGAACGTATCTGGCGTGGAAGGAGATCATTGAGAAATCAAACGAGCTCAACCTCACTCCGCAACAGCTCGCGCAGGCGAGCGAGAAGCGCGATCAAGCTGGCCGCACGATCGACGATCGTTTACCGCTGACTTACCAATGGGTGCTGAATCCAACTTCACCAGTGCCAGGCGATCCGTTCGAGATCGAAGAGATCAAGACTGACGGGCAGTCCCAATCCCTTGCTGACAGAGTCGCCAAGAAGCTTGGGAGTGCAGGAGCATTTAGTTCACAACATGCTGCGCGGTCGATTCGGCTCTCGCTCGATGAGAAGGTCCCAGCTGCATGGGCAATTGGGCACGTCAGCGTTGGCGCGCTATGGGGGCTTTATGCCCAATACCCCTACATGCCCAGGCTCCGCGGACGCGAGGTGCTCGTGGATGCGCTCGACAATCAACCTCTGATCTGGCAGTCCGAAGGCTTTGCTCTTGCTGACAGCTATGACGAGAAGTCGGATGCTTACTCGGGGCTGTGGCTTCCGGGAGAGACGGGTAGGGCGACCATCACGGACGCAACGTTGATCGTGAGGTCTGAACGCGCCGAATCTCAGCGGGCGGCTGAAAAGCCGATTCCATCGACTCCTAGTGGCAGTTCGGGCACCACGTCGGAATCGCCTGAATCGGGTCCGGCAACCGGACCGCGGGGCGAGACTAAGGCGCAAACGACTCCATCGAGACCAACTGCTCGCCGTTTCGTCGGGAGCGCGCCGATCAGCGGAGACCGCTACGCCGGCGACTTTGCGAAGATCGCGGCCGAAGTCATCGCGAACCTGGCCGCAGTTCCCGGCGTGAAGCTCACGCTCAATGTCTCGATCGACGCCGTCGCACCTGACGGGTTTACCGAGCAGCAGGTCCGCACGATTCGCGAGAATGCCTCCACCCTGAAGTTCACGACGAACGAGTTCGAGAGTGACTGAGATTTTCGTGACGCGGGTCGATGTGCCCGTTCTCCCGTCGGTTGATCATTCTGTTCTTGAGCCAGAAGTCGGTGGTCAGTGGGAATGGTGCTGGGCAGTCGCGTTGCCGTACCGGGCGATGTCTACCCCATCCGTCGGCTCGCCTATGCCGACTGCGCCTCGAGCTGGCGAAGACTTCATGGGGTTCCTCGGGCACTGGACTGCGCTGCAGAGTCTCCTGACCTACTCACTCGGATGGACGCGTCATGACCGGGGGCTGCGATGGTGGTACGACGCAGGGAAGCCTACTGACGATCCTCGGCTGGCACTCATCGACGCAGTGTGGGAGCGCGACGGGAATCTGCTCGCGTACGCCGAGTGGTGCCACGATCGTCTCGGCTCATTCGACCACCAGGCACTCACTGAGTGGGCTGAATACGACCCCGCCCCTGACGACATTTCGGGTGAATGGACGCGCAGGCTATGCGCTGTGCGGGACGCTGAGACGCACTTTGAGATGACTCCTCACGGCAAACACCTTGAAGGTGGCGACCATTCTGCGGGACCGGCTTCTTCGTCGCAGGTCGGTGCGATGACAGTAGTTGACAAGTCGAGTCGTCGAGCCCTTTACGATTCTGAATCTGCGCTGGGGTGGTATCGCGGCCTTATCGAGCTTGGATCAGGATTGCCAACTCTGTACGAGCAATCGTGGCACGTAGATGTCCACGTTCGTCAGATCGGTTACGTGGGTACCTATCGTCGGTCCCGAAAGACCGGCCTATGGTTCGCAGGACCCCACAAATACCACTCGGTCGGAAACTGATGTTCGGCTAGGTGATCCGGCGGATTCTTCGTAGCCCCGAATCTTGATTGCTAATGCCGCATTCGCTGCGACGGTAAGTTGTGGTGAATCGAGGCGAGGCAAAGGACGGCGGGTCGTCGATTCCCCTGAGTTGTGACGGACCCGAAGTCGAGCGAATCGTCGCCTAGGTGGCCCCCGAACTAGCGCCTCCGCACTCGCAGCACCCGATACCCCTTGTTCGTCGCCGCGCGGCTGACCGTTAGCGACGAAGCGAACGTGTCATCCATCCAGCGATGCAGGGAGTCGGAACCGAGGTTCTTCTGCACGACGAGCCACGCATCGGCGCCCTGAGAAAGGCGCGGCAGCCAGAGCTCGAGCATGGCGTGGAGCTCGTTCTTTCCCACGCGGATGGGTGGGTTCGACCAGATCGTCATGAACTCGACGGAGTCGGGAACATCCTGGGGGAGTACCGCGTTGACATTGGTGAGGCCCATAACCTTTGCGTTACGACGCACCAGGTCGAGGGCTCGCTCGTTGACATCCACGGCCCAGACGGTAGCGTGGGGGGAGTCTGTTGCGAGCGTGAGGGCGATTGGGCCCCAGCCGCAACCAAGATCAAGTAGATGTCCGCCCGGAGGAGGTGCTGGAACCGATGAAAGCAGCACTCGTGTACCGGCGTCTACGCGCTCAGGGCTAAAGACCCCGTTTGCCGTCGTCAGATCCACAGCTTGACCTGCAATGGTCGCCTGGATCGACCGCAACTTGAGCTCGCTCTCCGGCGTTCCAGAGAAGTAGTGCTCGTTAGTCATCCCCAAAACTTATCGAACAACAGACAACTAAGGTTAAAACAATGACTGAAAATCAGAACGTAACCGACGACGACGTCGTAGAGCGCGTACTGTCCCGCCAGAACGGCGAGAGCGCGGGGCTCACCCGCTTCGGGTCGGGATCAGCGCAAGCGCTGGGCGACGACCGCTTCGAGAGCCTCAGCGACCGCGACGGCCGCGACGGCGAACAGTTCGACCGCGAAGACCGCCAGGCGCTCCGTCGCGTGGCCGGCCTCTCGACCGAACTCGAAGACGTCACCGAGGTCGAGTACCGCAAGCTGCGCATCGAGCGCGTCATCCTCATCGGCATCTACTCGCAGGGCACCACCGCCGACGCCGAGAACTCGATGCGCGAGCTCAGCGCCCTCGCCGAGACCGCGGGCGCCGTCGTGCTCGACGGGCTCCTGCAGCGACGCGCGCACCCCGACCCATCGACGTACTTCGGCAAGGGCAAGGCTGCAGAACTCGCCGGCGTCGTCGCGGCATCCGGTGCTGACACTGTGATCGCCGACACCGAACTTGCACCCTCGCAGCGGCGTGCGCTCGAAGACATCGTGAAGGTCAAGGTCATCGACCGCACGGCCGTCATTCTCGACATCTTCAGCCAGCACGCCAAGAGCCGCGAAGGCAAGGCGCAGGTCGAGCTCGCGCAGCTCGAGTACCTGCTCCCGCGCCTGCGTGGTTGGGGTGAGTCGCTCTCCCGTCAGGGTGGTGGAGCCGGTGGTTCCGGTGACGGCATGGGCTCGCGCGGACCGGGTGAGACCAAGATCGAACTCGACCGCCGTCGCATCCACACCCGCATGTCGAAGCTGCGCAAGCAGATCAAGGGCTTCGCGCCGGCACGTGAGGCGAAGCGCGCCAACCGTAACCGCAACGAGGTTCCCAACGTCGCGATCGCCGGCTACACGAACGCGGGCAAGTCATCTTTGCTCAACCGCATCACGAAGGCCGGTGTTCTCGTTGAGAACGCCCTGTTCGCGACGCTGGATGCAACGGTGCGCAAGTCCTCCACAGATGACGGCAAGCTCTACACCCTCACAGATACGGTCGGGTTTGTTCGCAACCTGCCCCACCAGCTCGTGGAGGCGTTCAGATCAACGCTCGAAGAGGTCGAAGGCTCGGACGTCATCGTGCACGTCGTCGACGGGTCGCACCCCGACCCCGGCAGCCAGCTCGCCACGGTTCGCGATGTGATCGGAGATGTCGGCGCCCGGGACATCCCGGAGATCGTCGTCTTCAACAAGGCTGACCTAGTCGGTGAGGATGACCGCCTCCTGCTGCGCGGTCTCGCACCCGATGGAATCTTCGTCTCCGCTCGCACCGGTGAGGGAGTGGAAGAACTCCGCGCCCGCATCGCCGAGACGCTGCCGTCGCCCGAGATCCTCGTGACGATGCTGGTTCCCTACGATCACGGCGAGGTCATCTCGCGCCTGCACGTCGCAGGCCGGGTCGTCTCGACCGACTACGTCGAAGAGGGAACCCTCGTGCAGGCGTGGGTGCACCCGCGTCGCGTTGAAGAGCTGAGTGAATACGTAACGAACGGCAATACTGCGGCTGCCACAGCTGTCAGAAGCTAGTCTGGCTCGTGGCGCACATCACCAGTGCGCCACGAGCGACAGCCGAGCCCGGCACCCGCCCATCCTGGATTTCTTATAAGGAGGGGTAGTGCCTGAGCAAGCAACGTTCTCGTTCGAGCTCTATCCGCCGCGCTCTGCCGCCGCAGAAGAACTCCTCCTCGACTCGCTCGAACACCTCGTCGACGCCGGCCCCGAATTCATCTCGGTCACCTACGGCGCGGCCGGCACCACGCGCGGGGCGTCCCTCGCCGTGCTGCTTCGGCTGCTCGGCGACACGGACGTGAAGCCGATGGCGCACCTGACCTGTGTCGGCAGCTCCTATGCCGATGCCACTCGTCTCATCCGCGAGTTTCTGGATGCCGGTGTCACGAGCTTTCTCGCGCTGCGAGGCGATCCGCCCGCAGGCAAGGTTGAGGGCGACGACTTTCTCGGAGACCTCGGCAGCGCTGGCGAACTCGTGCAGCTCATCCACCGGGTGCAGGCCGAGCGCGCGCCGTTCCGCCAGGTCGACGTGCCGGGCTTCCCCGGAGCTAAGCGCCTGAGCACGGGGGAGAAGGTGACGATCGCTGTCGCCGCCTTTCCGAACGGACACCCGCGCTCGCGCAGCACCGAGCAGGACCTCGACACGCTCCTCGCGAAGGAAGCCGCCGGCGCAAACCTCGCCATCACGCAGCTGTTCTTCGAGGCCGACGACTACCTCGGCTTCGTCGAACGCGCGCGGGCGGCCGGCGTCACGATGCGGATCCTTCCCGGGATCATGCCCGTTCTCTCGCCAGCCCGACTCCGACGCATTATCGAGCTCACCGACGAGAAACTGCCCGTCGAACTGCTCACGCGGCTTGAAGCCGAGAGCACTCCCGAAGGCCAGGCGGCCGTCGGAATCGAGCACGCCATCGACCTCTCCCGTGCGGTGATCGGAAACGATCGCCCCGGACTCCACCTGTACACGTTCAACCAGCACGAACCGGTGCTCGCGGTCCTCCGCGGTGTCGGTCTCCTAGAGAAAGAAAACGCATGAGCTCCGCATTCCCCACCGGAACCATCCTCGGCTACCCGCGCATCGGTCGCCGCCGCGAACTCAAGAAGGCCGTCGAGTCCTTCTGGGCGGGCAAGATCAGCGCAGACGAGCTCGAGGCCGCTGCCGCCGAGCTGCGTGCCGTCACGCGCGAGCGCCTCGTGTCGCTCGGACTCGGACGCACGGACTCGTCGATCCCCGAGGCGTTCAGCTACTACGACCAGGTGCTCGACGCAGCCG
>Ga0247815_10001895_pt1 | contig 15720 bp, 15 predicted proteins | sample UWRJL194509B1_FD_181014 | JGI IMG/M metagenome (GOLD analysis project Ga0247815, IMG submission 181014) | Plant litter microbial communities from Arlington Agricultural Research Station in Wisconsin, United States - UWRJ-L194-509B-1 | ecosystem: Environmental > Terrestrial > Plant litter >...
GAACGCCAGGACGGTCGTGACCTGGCACTGGTCTTCGAACCCGGTCGTTTCATCGTCGCCAACGCGGGCGTGCTGCTGACCCAGGTCGAGTACCTCAAGCACACCGAACACAAGGATTTCGCCATCGTCGACGCGGCGATGAACGACCTGATCCGCCCGGCGCTGTATCAGGCCTGGATGGACGTCACGGCGGTTCGCCCCCGCGATACTGCGCCGCGCACTTACGACATTGTCGGCCCGATCTGCGAAACCGGTGATTTCCTGGCCAAAGGCCGCGAGCTGGCCCTGGCTGAAGGCGATCTGCTTGCCGTGCATTCGGCAGGCGCTTACGGTTTTGTGATGAGCTCGAACTACAACACCCGTGGCCGCACCGCTGAAGTGCTGGTCGATGGCGCGCAAGCTTTCGAAGTACGCCGTCGGGAAACCGTGGCCGAGCTGTTTGCCGGCGAAAGCCTGCTGCCGGAGTAACCCATGCTGCTGCGTTTTACCAAGATGCACGGCCTGGGCAACGACTTCATGGTTCTGGACCTTGTGAGTCAGCACGCGCATATTTTGCCCAAGCACGCCAAGCAATGGGGCGACCGGCATACCGGCGTGGGCTTCGATCAGCTGTTGCTGGTGGAAACCCCGACCAATCCGGATGTGGATTTCCGTTACCGGATCTTCAACTCCGATGGTTCCGAGGTCGAGCAGTGCGGCAACGGTGCGCGCTGCTTCGCCCGTTTCGTGCTGGATAAACGCCTGACCGCCAAACGGCAGATCAAGGTCGAGACCAAAAGCGGGATTATCGAACTGGACATCCGCAACGATGGCCAGATCAGCGTCGACATGGGCCCGCCGCGCCTGATCCCGGAAGAAATTCCGTTTCAGGCCGTGGAACAGGCCTTGAGCTACAGCCTCGATGTGGACGGTCAAACCGTCGAGCTGGCTGCGGTGTCGATGGGCAATCCCCACGCGGTGCTGCGCGTCAATGACATCAACAATGCCCCGGTGCACACACTTGGGCCGAAAATCGAGCATCACCCGCGCTTTCCGGCGCGAGTGAACGTCGGCTTTCTGTACGTTGTGGATCGTCAGCGCGCACAGTTGCGGGTCTGGGAACGTGGTGCCGGGGAAACCCAGGCATGTGGCACCGGTGCCTGCGCCGCAGCCGTTGCAGCCATCAGCCAGGGCTGGATGGATTCGCCGCTATTGATCGACCTGCCGGGTGGCCGCTTGTCCATCGAATGGGCCGGCCCAGGTCATCCGGTCATGATGACCGGCCCCGCTGTTCGGGTTTATGAAGGCCAAGTTCGTCTATAAGTGAGCAAATGCGATGACCGACAAGCCTCAGACTTCAACCGACACGCCCAGCGAATCGCCTGCCGATAACGCTGCGCCAAACACTGAAGCAGAGGCGATCATCGCTTTCCTGCTCGACCATCCGGATTTCTTCGCCGAGCACGACGAACTGCTGGTGTCGATGCGTATCCCGCATCAGCGCGGCGATACCGTGTCGCTGGTGGAGCGCCAGCTCAAGCTGCTGCGCGAGCGCAATATAGAGATGCGCCATCGTCTGTCGCAGCTGATGGATGTTGCCCGCGACAACGACCGGCTGTTCGACAAGACCCGCCGCCTGAACCTCGCCTTGATGGACGCCACCAGCCTCGAAGAAATCGTGATTGCCGTGGAAGACAGCCTGCGCCAGGAATTCCAGGTGCCCTTCGTTAGCCTGATCCTGTTCAGCGACAACGCCATGCCGGTCGGCCGCTGGGTCACCACGGCCGAGGCGCAGAAAACCATCGGCGGCCTGATCGGCGAGAAAACCGTGTGCGGCGCGTTGCGCGAACACGAGCTGGCGTTTCTGTTCGGCGCTGAACAGAGCAAGGAAGTCGGCTCAACCGCCATCGTCACCTTGAATCATCTGGGCCTGCATGGCGTGCTGGCCATTGGCAGCCGCGATCCGCAGCATTACAAAAGCTCGGTCGGCACCCTGTTCCTCAACTACATCGCCGACGTGCTGGGACGTTTGCTGCCGCGCTTCACCAACGCGCTGCGCTCGGTCCGCTGATGGAACGACAGCTGGACGCTTACTGCACTCACCTGCGCAGTGAGCGCCAAGTGTCGCCTCATACCCTCGAAGCCTATCGGCGGGACCTGAACAAAGTCCTCGCCTTCTGCGCCAAAGAAAAAATCGCCAGCTGGGCGGCGCTGGACATCCAGCACTTGCGCAGCCTGATCGCCCGGCAGCACCAGCAAGGCCAATCGTCGCGCAGTCTTTCCCGGCTGTTGTCTGCGGTGCGCGGGCTTTACCACTATCTCAATCGCGAAGGCATCTGTGAGCACGACCCGGCCAATGGCCTGTCGCCGCCCAAAGGTGAACGCCGCCTGCCCAAGACGCTGGACACCGACCGCGCCCTGCAATTGCTCGATGGCGCAATTGAAGACGACTTCCTCGCCCACCGCGATCAGGCGATTCTGGAGCTGTTCTATTCTTCGGGCCTGCGCTTGTCAGAGCTGACCGGCTTGAACATGGAGCAGCTGGACCTCAGCGAAGGCCTGGTGCAGGTGCTCGGCAAAGGCTGCAAGACCCGCGTCCTGCCGGTGGGCAGAAAGGCTCGCGAGGCGCTGCACGCCTGGATTGCCCTGCGCGCCCTGGCCAATCCCGAGGACGACGCCGTCTTCATCAGCCAGCAAGGCCGCCGTCTGGGGCCGCGAGCGATTCAGAAGCGGGTCAAGCTGGTGGGTGAGCGCGAACTGGGGCAGAACCTGCACCCGCACATGCTACGGCACTCCTTTGCCAGTCATCTGCTGGAGTCATCTCAGGATCTGCGCGCCGTGCAAGAACTGCTCGGCCACGCCGACATCAAAACCACGCAGATCTATACGCACCTGGATTTCCAGCATCTGGCGACGGTGTACGACAGCGCCCATCCACGGGCCAAACGCAAAGGTTCTGACCATGATTAAGCTGATCACCTTCGATCTCGACGACACGCTGTGGGACACCGCCCCGGCCATCGTCGGCGCCGAGGCCACGCTGCGCGACTGGCTGGCCGCCAATGCACCAAAACTGGGCCCGGTACCCGTCGAGCATTTGTGGGCGATTCGCACCCGCCTGCTGGAAGCCGATCCAACGCTCAAGCACCGCATCAGCGCCTTGCGGCGTCGGGTGTTGTTTCAGGCGCTGGAGGATGCGGGCTACGCCCACGACGTGGCGCAGGATCTGGCTGACCAGAGCTTCGAGGTATTCCTGCATGGTCGGCATCAGGTGCAGATATTCCCTGAGGTGCAGCCAATGCTGGAGATTCTCGCCAAGACGTTCACCCTGGGCGTGATCACCAATGGCAACGCCGATGTACGCCGACTGGGACTGGCGGATTATTTCGCCTTTGCGCTGTGTGCCGAGGATCTGGGCATCGGCAAGCCTGATCCTGCGCCGTTTCTGGAAGCGCTCAAACGCGGCAATGCTGATCCGGCGCATGCCGTGCATATCGGCGATCACCCTGGCGACGACATTGCAGGCGCCCAGCAAGCCGGCATGCGCGCCGTCTGGTACAACCCGCAGGGCAAACCCTGGGAAGCCGAACGTTCCCCGGATGCCGAAATCAGCAGCCTGACGCAGTTGCCGGATGTGTTGCGGCGCTGGACGTGATTCTGTAGGCGCGAGGCTTGCCCGCGAATCGGACGCCTCGGTAACGCAGGTACACCGCGTTATCGTTCTTCGCGGGCAAGCCTCGCTCCAACGGGACAAGACGCAAAAAAAAGCCCGCAGCGACAGCGGGCTTTTCTCAATGCGGCATCCGGATCCCTTAAATAGGGCGGCTACCGTATTTGTTGTCAGGCTTCTTGGGAGGATCGGCGACCACGTTGGCTTCCACTTCCTGAACCTTGCCGCCCCGGGCGAGGAACTCTTCCATTGCGCGAGCCAGAGCATCACGCTCTTTGTTTTTGGCTTCTACGCTAGGCAGTTCGTCAACCGAGACTGCAGCCTTGGCTTTTCCCTTGGCTGGAGTGACGGATGCTTCGGCGCTGTCATCAACTTCAACGCCATCGTCTTCGGCAGCAGCTGCAAGCTCCTCACCGTCCTCTTCACCTTCCAGATCATCAACCAGATCGTCGTTGTCGTCGTCGCTCATGTTCTACCTCATGACTTGCGAAAGCAGATTAGTTATAGCCCAGCTGCGGCCGTTTTCGAATGCGGCTGGAAAAAATTCAACACTGCGCTGAAAATCAGCGATCACGCCTTCTCACCCTGCAAGGTGGCGAGGACGTTGCGAGCACCGCCAACATCGCGATGCTCACCTAGATAAACACCTTGCCAGGTGCCCAGCGCCAATCGCCCTGCCGTCACCGGCAACGTCAATTGGCAGCCCAGCAAACTGGCCTTGAAGTGCGCCGGCAGATCGTCAGGTCCTTCGTCGTCATGTTCAAAGCCGTCCACGCCCTGAGGTGCCAGACGGTTGAAATAACGCTCGAAGTCACGACGCACGGCCGGGTCGGCATTCTCGTTGATGGTCAACGAGGCCGAGGTATGCTGCAGCCACAAATGCAACAGTCCCACTCGACAACCGCGCAGCTCGGGCAAGCCTGCCAGTATCTCGTCGGTCACCAGATGGAATCCACGAGGCCTGGCCCGCAGGGTAATCCTGGTCTGTTGCCACATACAGTTCTCCGCACGTTCGGCGCGCATTCTAACGCGCTGGTAGAAAAAGCAAAGCGCGCAATAAACCGGCCTTTCTGTAAGACATTCGCGATGCCCTCTATCGACAAACGCCAGACAAAAAAATGCCCGGCAAACCGGGCATTTTTTTTGCGCTGACTTACAAGTTGTAGCCACGCTCGTTGTGTTGCGCAAGGTCGAGGCCGACCGCTTCTTCTTCCTCGGTGATGCGCAGACCCATGACCGCGTCCAGCACCTTGAGGATGATGAAGGTCACGATCGCGGTGTAGATGATCGTGAAGCCGACGCCTTTGCACTGGATCCAGACTTGTGCCGCGATGTCAGTCACGGTGCCGAAGCCGCCCAGAGCAGGGGCTGCGAACACACCGGTGAGGATCGCGCCGACGATACCGCCGATACCGTGCACGCCGAAGGCATCCAGGGAGTCGTCGTAGCCGAGTTTGCGCTTGAGGCTGGTGGCGCAGAAGAAGCAGATCACGCCTGCAGCCAGACCGATGATCAGAGCGCCCATCGGGCCAACAGTACCTGCGGCAGGAGTAACGGCAACCAGACCGGCAACCACACCCGAAGCGATGCCCAGGGCACTTGGCTTACCGTGGGTCAGCCACTCGGCGAACATCCAGCCCAGAGCAGCGGCAGCGGTAGCGATCTGGGTAACCAGCATCGCCATACCGGCAGTGCCGTTGGCCGCAGCAGCGGAGCCGGCGTTGAAGCCGAACCAGCCAACCCAGAGCATTGCCGCGCCGACCAGGGTGTAACCCAGGTTGTGCGGAGCCATCGGAGTAGTCGGGAAACCTTTACGTTTGCCCAGCACCAGACAGGCAACCAGACCAGCCACACCCGCGTTGATGTGCACCACGGTGCCGCCTGCGAAGTCCAGAACGCCCCAGTCCCACAACAGACCACCGACGCCGCCCCAGACCATGTGCGCGATTGGCGCATAGACCAGAGTGAACCAGATGCCCATGAAGATCAGCATCGCGGAGAACTTCATGCGTTCTGCGAAGGCGCCGACGATCAGCGCTGGAGTAATGATGGCGAAGGTCATCTGAAAGGTGACGAACACCGCTTCAGGGAACAACGCAGCCGGGCCAGTGATGCTGGCTGGCGTGATGCCAGCGAGGAACGCTTTACCCATGCCACCGAAGAAGGAGTTGAAGTTGACGACGCCGGCTTCCATACCCGTGGTATCGAACGCAATGCTGTAGCCGTAAACGACCCACAGGATGCTGATCAAACCAGTGATAGCGAAACACTGCATCATCACGGAAAGAATGTTTTTCGACCGAACCATGCCGCCGTAGAACAGCGCGAGGCCGGGAATAGTCATGAACAGCACCAAGGCTGTCGAAGTCAGCATCCAGGCGGTATCGCCTGAGTTGAGGACTGGAGCTGCCACTTCGTCCGCCGCCATGGCAAGGCCAGGGGTTACGAGGGACAACAGGGCTCCTAGCCCTGCGAATTGACGCAGAGTCATATTGTTTTCTCCTGGGGCGTTGGGGTTGGCGGCTTAGATTGCGTCGGTATCGGTTTCGCCGGTACGGATGCGAATAGCCTGTTCCAGATTGACCACGAAGATCTTGCCGTCACCAATCTTGCCGGTGTTGGCCGCTTTGGTTATCGCCTCGATAACCCGATCCAGATCCTTGTCATCAATAGCTACATCGATCTTCACCTTGGGAAGGAAGTCGACTACGTATTCCGCACCGCGATACAGCTCGGTGTGGCCTTTCTGACGTCCGAAGCCTTTGACTTCAGTGACGGTGATGCCCTGCACGCCGATTTCAGACAGCGACTCGCGCACGTCGTCCAGCTTGAACGGCTTAATGATTGCAGTGACTAGCTTCATGAAACTTTCTCCCGAATTGGTGGACTTGCCCCAGGAAAACAAACCCGACTCAAGTCTAAGCGCAGTGCCTGGCTTTGTAACGCGCCGGTCGCCTTAAATAGAGGCCCGACCGACCCCAGAAACCGCTTATGACGAAACACATCCCCGCTCCGCCTGCCGCACTGCCTTCGTCACAGCGACTGCCTCAGTGCATGGGTCATAAGCGTCTAAGCAGAAAGCTTGCCATCTCGTGATTTTTCATTGAATACAGGCCCTTGACCCACAATCGCCCAGCCCCGGCCCCTTCCAGACGAGCGGAACGCACAACTACAGTGCGCGCGTGCACGCCCCGATGCGCGATAACCGTGCATCCCCCGACCTGGATTGACTATAGACGCTGCGTGCTACACTGCCGCCCATCTGATTCCGGAACCTGACCATGCTCGCGCCCAAAGCTGTCCTCGATGCCCTGAGCGGCCACGCCTCGCGCTTGTTCAACGGCGAGACGCCCATCCCGCGCAATGAATTTGAAACCCAGTTCAAAGCCCTGCTGCAAAGCGGCTTCAGCAAACTGGATCTGGTCAGTCGTGAGGAGTTCGACAGCCAGATGGCCGTCCTCGCCCGCACCCGGGCACGCCTGGAAGCGCTGGAAGCCAAGGTTGCGCAGATGGAAGCGAACGCTTCGCCAAAGAACGACGTTTGATATCGCGCTGTCGCACAGCTACATAGGATTCGTAAGACCGGCTTCAGCCGGGAGGGCGAAAGTCCTGACGACACTGCTGCTGCGAATGGACTGGCCACCTCCCGGCTGAAGCCAGTCCTACGGAACGTATTCCAATTCAAATGCTTGTCAGGGTGCGGCGCGTTTGATTAGGCAGGCACCAACAACTGCTCCAGCTTGCGCGTATAAGGCGCGAGGTCACCGATGGTGCGCGCGACCCATTGCGGGTCGTAATAGGTGTCCAGATAACGCTCGCCGCTGTCGCACATCAGCGTCACGACCGAGCCTTTCAAGCCTTGCTCCTGCATCTGCAGCGCCACCGTCAACGCGCCCCATACATTGGTGCCGGTCGAGCCGCCGGGCTTTTTGCCCAACAGCCGCTCGAGCCAGGCCAGCGTCGCAATGCTCGCAGCGTCGGGCACCTGCAACATGTCGTCGATCACCCCCGGCAAAAACGAAGCCTCGACCTTGGGTCGGCCAATGCCTTCAATGCGGCTGCCATGCTGACTGGTCACGCGGGTATTACCCGTTCGGAAGCTCTCGTAGAACACTGAGTTCTCCGGGTCTACCACGATCAACCGCGTGTCATGGCCCTTGTAGCGGATGAACCGGCCAATTGTCGCCGAGGTGCCGCCGGTTCCGGCGCTCATCACGATTGCGGCCGGCACCGGATGCTCTTCGCCGCTTAACTGCTCGAAGATGCTGTCGGCAATATTGTTATTGCCGCGCCAGTCGGTGGCGCGCTCCGCGTAGGTGAACTGGTCCATGTAATGACCGTCGCCCGCGCTGGCCAGGCGTTCGGCCTCGGCATACACATCGCAGGCACGCTCGACGAAATGACAGCGGCCACCCAGCAACTCCACCTGCTCGATTTTCTTGCTCGCCGTATGGCGCGGCATCACGGCGGTAAAGCTCAATCCCAGCAGCTTGGCGAAATACGCTTCGGACACCGCCGTGCTGCCCGAAGACGCCTCGACCACATGCGTGCCTTCGCGGACCTTGCCGCTGCAAATGGCGTGCAGGAACAGCGAACGCGCCAGCCGGTGCTTCAAACTGCCGCTCGGGTGCGTGCTCTCATCCTTGATGTAGATATCCACGTCTTTGAGTGCCGGAATATCCAGTTTGAGCATGTGCGTATCGGCCGACCGCTGTTGATCGCAGGAAATCTTTTTCATGGCCGTACGGATCCAGTCACTCATTGCTGCCATGCCTCTGCTCAAATGCGGGTTAATGAGCAAATTTTACTGATATGTCGCGAAAAGAATTTTCCTTCGTCCTACCGCAGTGGCTAATCTGTAGAAAATATTTCTCCAAATCATCGGTAGCGAAGAATGGATAGTTTTGACCGGCACATCCTGAGCCTGCTCCAGCGCGACGCATCCATGCCGCTCAAGGATCTGGCCGAAGCGGTCAACCTCTCGACCACCCCATGCTGGAAGCGGGTGAAGAAGCTCGAAGAGGCGGGCTTCATCAAAGCCAAAGTGGTGCTGCTGGACGCCGAAAAGCTCGGCCTAGGTTTGTCCGTGTTCGTGCAACTCAAGACCCAGCGTCACGACAGCCAGTGGCTCGAACACTTCGCCCAGACCGTCATGCAGTTCGAGGAAGTCATGGAGTTCTACCGCATGGCCGGCGAATGGGACTACATGCTGCGCCTGGTCGTCCACGACATGGCCGCCTACGACCGTTTCTACAAAAAACTCATCAGCAGCACCGAAGGCCTGTCGACCATCACGTCGAGCTTTTCCATGGAGCAGCTTAAATACACGACGGCGCTGCCGTTGCCGCGTGGTTGATGTTCTACCCCTCGGTTTTAAGTCGCTGCAAATTGAGGCGTGAACAGAGAGAACCTTTCCAGCATTTCCAGTCGGCAAGTATTGGAGGGAACCGATCATGCGCTTGCATCCAGCCGAACAAGACCGGGTCAATCCAGGCGATGATTTCCGAAATATCACGGTGCAGCGCCGATAGCGGTTGCCATAGCAAGGGCTCGTGATGGAAACATCTGTTGCGCTGCGTTCTTCCGTTGTTAAGGCGCTTGCGGATAAGCTCAGGTCGACGCAGAGCTTTGGGACAATGGAAAAAGACCTTCATCAACGGTTTTGACAAAGTCTTGGTCGTCGCTTTGTTGAATAGAGCCGTCCAGAACCCAAAGCTGAGTTCTGCAACTATGTTGTCCGGGGAGGCTGCGACGTGGCGTTGACTCAAGACTGCTTTTGCATCACGTATTTTCTCGTAAAGCTTTTCTAGCGCACCGTCACCGCAGCAACGCCACTCCTCATACCAGTCTTCACGGCCATAGCTGAGAGCCATCTCTTTTTGGATACCGTTGCGCAGCGCGACTTCCAGAATATGGAATACCGAAACCAGTGCCTCAGCGATCCTCATATTGTGGACGTAGGCTTGTGCGGCTATGGATTCCTGCCCCCGATGCCCGTGTAAGTAACGAGCCATCCTGGGAGTCGACAGACTTGATTCCAATGTCTGCCATATCATCGACGGTCAAAATCCTTTTTTATGTCTGCCCCAGATGCAGAGGTCACGAATAATACCTATCGCTGGGAACACATCAAATTCAGCCTTTTCCTCACAATGTGACGGATATTTCATCTAGTCCTGCAAGCCTTACCGAATCACCGATTTCAGGTTTGACCATGCCGCCCAAGTTGAATATATTCGCCGGGCAGCCCTGACAACTCCACTCCCGGGATTCTGAAACGGTGATGAGCTCAGGTAAGAATATGGCCCCGCTTTGCGGGGCCAACTTGTTTCTGGCCCGCGCGTTTTATCGCCCAGCACGGCCAGCTTTCTCTGTCGTTAACACCCTGTATCCATTCATTCGCTCACGACGCTTCGCAATCGCGCAGGATGCGCACATCGCATTCTCAAGGAAGAGTCCATGTCGCTCGCCATCGTTCATAGCCGCGCCCAGGTTGGGGTTGAGGCGCCCGCTGTTACTGTTGAAGCGCACTTGGCCAATGGTCTGCCCGCGCTGACGCTGGTGGGATTGCCGGAAGGCGCGGTGAAGGAAAGCAAGGATCGCGTGCGCAGTGCGATTCTGAATTCCGGGCTGAAATTTCCTGATCGGCGCATCACGTTGAATCTCGCTCCGGCGGATTTGCCCAAGGATGGCGGGCGTTTTGATCTGGCGATTGCCTTGGGTTTGCTGGCTGCAAACGGGCAAGTGCCGCTGACGGCGTTGCAGGATGTGGAGTGCCTCGGCGAACTGGCGTTGTCGGGGGCGATTCGGCCGATTCAGGGCGTGTTGCCAGCCGCATTGGCCGCCCGCGCTGCCGAGCGCACGCTGATCATTCCTGCGGTCAATGCCGAAGAAGCGTGTCTGGCGTCAGGTTTGCGGGTCATCGCCGCCAATCATCTGCTGGAACTGGTGGCCCATTTCAACGGCCAGGCGCCCATCGCGCCTTATCAGGCCAGCGGACTGCTGCATCAGACCAAACCTTACCCGGAACTCAGCGAAGTCCAGGGCCAGACGGCCGCCAAACGCGCGCTGATCGTAGCCGCAGCTGGCGCGCATAACCTGTTATTCAGCGGCCCACCCGGCACCGGCAAAACCCTGCTCGCCAGTCGTCTGCCCGGTTTGCTGCCGCCGCTGGACGAACATGAAGCGCTGGAAGTCGCGGCGATTCAATCGGTCGCCAGCCAGATTCCCTTGACCAGCTGGCCGCAGCGGCCATTCCGTCAGCCGCACCATTCAGCGTCCGGCCCGGCGTTGGTGGGCGGCGGCAGTCGTCCGCAACCGGGGGAAATAACGCTGGCGCATCATGGCGTGCTGTTTCTCGATGAACTGCCGGAGTTCGACCGCCGGGTTCTGGAAGTGCTTCGCGAACCGCTTGAGTCGGGACATATCGTGATTTCCCGGGCGCGGGATCGGGTGCGTTTTCCGGCGCGCTTTCAGCTGGTTGCGGCGATGAATCCCTGTCCGTGCGGCTATCTGGGCGAACCGACCGGACGCTGTCGTTGTTCGACCGAGCAAATCCAGCGTTATCGCAACAAATTATCCGGCCCGTTGCTGGACCGCATTGATCTGCACCTGACCGTGGCCCGGGAAGCGACGTCGCTTAATCCATCGCCGCAGCAAGGCGACGACACCGCCAGCGCCGCCAAATGGGTCGCCCAAGCCAGGGAACGTCAGCAGCAACGTCAGGGTTGCGCCAATGCCTTTCTCGATTTGCCCGGCCTGCGCCAGCATTGCGGGTTGTCTGCCGCCGATGAAGTCTGGCTGGAAACGGCTTGCGAGCGACTGACGCTGTCACTGCGCGCCGCCCACCGCCTGCTGAAAGTAGCCCGCACGCTGGCGGATCTGGAACAGGTCGAGGCGATCAACCGCAGTCATGTGGCCGAGGCGTTGCAGTATCGGCCTTCGAGTAATTGAGGTTTCAGACGTGCAACGACATCGTGGGGAATTCTATGTTTGGGGCTGCCCTCAGACGCCACCGATGTTTTGTCTGAACCGACGTCCTCCCGGATAAATCCGGTCCTACGGAATCGCGTCGGTTTCGAAATCGCAGGAGCGAATTTATTCGCGAAGAGGCCGGGACAGGCTCTGACTATCTCGCTGAATACGCCGACGTCCTCCCGGATAAATCCGGTCCTACGGAATCGCGGCGGTTTCGAAATCGTAGGAGCGAATTTATTCGCGGAGAGGCCGGGACAGGCTCTGACTATCTCGCCGAATACGCCGACGTCCTCCCGGATAAATCCGGTCCCACAGAATCGCGTCGGTTTCGAAATCGCAGGAGCGAATTTATTCGCGAAGAGGCCGGGACAGGCTCTGACTATCTGCTGAATACGCCGACGTCCTCCCGGATAAGTCCGGTCCTGCGGAATCGCGTCGGTTTCGAAATCGTAGGAGCGAATTTATTCGCGAAGAGGCCGGGACAGGCTCTGACTACTCGCCGAATGCGCCGACGTCCTCCCGGATAAATCCGGTCCTGCGGAATCACGTCGGCTTCGAAATCGCAGGAGCGAATTTATTCGCGAAGAGGCCGGGACAGGCTCTGACTACTCGCCGAATGCGCCGACGTCCTCCCGGATAAATCCGGTCCTGCGGTGACCTGCTATATCAACGAAACCGATCAACCTCAGTGCGCAATTCTGCCGCCAGCGCATTCAGTTCTTCGGCGGTCACTGCCAGATGCGAGACCACTTCGCGCTGTTCGGTGTTGGCCATGGCGATGCTTTGCAGGTTGCTGCTGAGCAAGGTCGCGGTGCTGCTTTGTTCCTGAGTGGCGGTGGTGATAGCGGCAAACTGTTCACCTGCGGAACGGCTTTGCTCGTCGATCTGCGCCAGCGCGGCGGCGACCTTGGCATTGAGTGACAGACCTTCCTGCATCAACACATTGCCCTGCTGCATCGTGCTGATGGCGTTGCCGGTTTCCTGCTGAATACTGGCGATCATGCCGGAAATCTCGTCGGTCGCTTTGCGCGTACGCGATGCCAGACTGCGCACCTCATCGGCCACCACCGCAAAACCACGGCCTTGTTCACCGGCGCGGGCCGCTTCGATGGCTGCGTTGAGCGCCAGCAGGTTGGTCTGATCGGCAATCGAAGTAATCACGCCGACAATGCTGCCGATTTCCTGGGAGCGCTGCCCCAGCGTATCGATCACCGTGGCGGTGCTGCTGAGTGAGGAAGCAATCTGCTCAAGGGACGAAGACGCTTCCTGCATCGAGGCGCGACCGATGCGGGTTTGCTGGGCATTGTCACTGGCCAGACGCTCGGTATTGCCCATATTGTCGGCGATGTTCAGGGAAGTAGCGCTGAACTCCTCGACAGCGCCCGCCATGCTGGTGATCTCGCCAGACTGTTGTTCCATGCCTTCGTAGGCACCGCCCGACAAGCCTGACAACTCATGAGCACGACTGCTGACTTGCTGAGCGGCGGTGCGGATGTGGGAAACCATGGTCGACAAGGCTTCGCCCATCTTGTTGAAGCTGCCCGCCAACTGACCGATTTCGTCGTGACTGGACACATTCAGGCGCACGCTCAAATCACCGGCACCCAAGGCTTCAGCCTGACGCACCAGATCGGACAACGGCTGCAGTTTGCTGCGCAACAGCCAGATCGCCGAACCCACCGCGATGAACATGGCCAACAAGCTGCCAATGGCCAGTTGCGTGCCGACGCTCCAGGTCACCGCGCTGATTTCTGCTTTCGGCATGCTGGCGAGCACTGTCCATGGCCCGTCCTTGAATGGCTGGGCAACGCTGTAGAAATCCTGAGCCGTATCGTTCCAGAACTGGCCTTTGCCCGGCTGCTTGACGACGTCAGCGACGGTTTTGCCTGCCTGTTCCGGAGCTATCACGCCGGCCGGCGGCACCAGCCAGCGGCCTTGATCATCCAGCAGCGCCAAGGAGCCCGTGGTGCCGATGCGGAAATTCCTCAGGTTTTCGAACTGGGCGTTTTGCGCATCGGTGTAATCGAAGCCGACAAACAGCACCGCGATGACTTTGCCGCCGGTATCACGCACCGGGGAGTATTGCGTCATGTAATTGCGGTCGAACAACACGGTTTTGCCGACGTAGTTTTGTCCGGCGATCAGGCGGTCGTAAGCCGGACTCTTGTGGTCCAGTTGGGTACCAATGGCGCGTGTACCGTCCTGTTTGGTTACCGATGTGCTGATCCGGATGAACTCGTCGCCGCTGCGCACGAACACCGTGGCAACCCCGGCCGTCAATTGGCGGAAGCTGTCGACCTCAGTGAAGTCGTTGTTCAAGGCGTTGGCGCCGTCATACAAACCCGGGGTCTGAACGCCGGCCACCGTGACGGGTTTGTCGGCTTGAACGGTCAGGCCGCCAGCGAAGCGTTTTTCAAACAACCCGGCCAGGCGCTGGGTGCTGTCACGCAAGGTGCTATGAAAGGTGGTCAGCTGATCCGCCAGCAACCGCGCTTCACTGCCCATGTGCTCTTCACGAATGACGAGGTTGGCAGCGTCCAGTGAACGCAACGCAAAAACGGTACTGCCGCTGATGACGACCGCCAGAATAACGGCCAGAGCTATACCGAGTTGCGAGGCAATTCGAGCGCGGGGCTTTGACATGAGGGCTCCTGGCCGAACAGTTCGAACCTTTGGATTCCGATTGACTGCTCAGCAAATTATCTATTTTAGTTGTAGGTTCTTTCGCACTTTTTTGTACGACGACTTCCATGCCACAACATCGGCCACCCAAATGAATACTTGAGTGCATCCGTTGGTTTAGCAAACGATTGCGAAGCTGGAATACCCCCCGAACGATTACCTGAGAATTTCCACGTCCGGCAACTCCATGGCCTGGACTTCGCTTTGCAGAAAATCGCCCAGCCGCCGCAGCCGCTCTGTTCCGGGCCTTGTGCGCGGCCAGACCAGATAATAATCTTCGCCGCTGTGCACGGCGGTGCGCCACGGCAGGCTCATTCGACCGTGCGCCACATCTTCGGCAACCATAAGCAAATCGCCCATCGACACCCCATAACCCCGGGCGGCGGCGATCATGCCCAGCTCCAGCGTATCGAAAACCTGGCCGCCCTTGAGTGAGACCTGCGCCGACAAGCCGGTGCGTTCCAGCCAGGTACGCCAGTCGCGGCGGTCCGGCGTCGGATGCAGCAATTCGGCGGCGGCCAGACGCTCGATATCCCAAGGCAGTTCTTCGAGCAGGCTCGGTGCCCCGACTGGAATAAGCAGTTCAGGAAATAGGTAAATCGCTTCCCAATCCGCCGGAAAATGCCCGCGACTGAGCAGGACCGCGCAATCAAAGGGTTCCTGGCTGAAATCCACCACGTCCAGTTCGACCCAGGCACTGGTCAGCTGCACTTCATTACCGACCTGCAAATGACGAAAACGGCTGAGCCGCGCCAACAGCCAGCGCATGGTCAGCGTCGGCGGGGCTTTCATGCGCAACACGCCTTCATCGCTCAGCAGCGTGCTGCACGCCCGCTCCAGCGCGGAAAAACCGTCCCGCACGCCGGGCAGCAAGGTGCGCGCCGCTTCGGTGAGTTGCAGATTGCGGCCTTTGCGCTGAAACAGTCGGCAGGCGAAATGCTCTTCCAGCGTGCGAATGTGTCGGCTGACCGCGCTTTGCGTGATGGATAACTCTTCCGCAGCGCGAGTAAAAGAGCTGTGCCGCGCGGCGGCTTCGAATGCACGAAGCGCATAGAGAGGAGCGAGACTACGAGCCATTCAGATCTTTCCTGCTGCGGGGAAGGCTAACTTTAGCCTATATCTCCAAATATGAGTTTTACTCATGCAACCGATCTGATTTATCCCTTTGTGCAAGGGCGGCTAACTGACGAGAATGTGCCGCTCATCACTACCTTCGAATTCGAGCACCATCGCCATGCAACAACCTGCCATCAAAGAACTCTGGATCATCCTGCGCCTGGCCGGGCCTTTGATCGCTTCGCAGATGGCGCACATGTTGATGGTGTTCACCGACACCGTGATGATGGGTCAGATCGGTCCTGAGGCATTGGCGGGCGGTGGTTTGGGCGCGGCCAGTTACAGTTTCATCTCGT
>Ga0247815_10001897_pt1 | contig 15703 bp, 21 predicted proteins | sample UWRJL194509B1_FD_181014 | JGI IMG/M metagenome (GOLD analysis project Ga0247815, IMG submission 181014) | Plant litter microbial communities from Arlington Agricultural Research Station in Wisconsin, United States - UWRJ-L194-509B-1 | ecosystem: Environmental > Terrestrial > Plant litter >...
CTGCGACAGTAGTGAGTCTGCACCATTGTTGCCTCACTGCAAGAGCTTATGCGCTGGTGCGCGAGCGCAGGGGTCAACTTCGTGCTCGCTCTTAAGGAAGGGTACGTATAAACCTAAGCCCACGACGCGTCTCATGCTCAATGGTGTCTTTAGTCAGCACTATGGCTCGCCCGACGGCGAAGAGTCGAATGCATGCAGCTGCAACCTGCGTGAGTTATCCTTTGCGTGGCGAGGAGATCGACTCATCACTTGCAGTCTCGTACAATCTCATGGCTGGCTGCACATAGTACGTCTTTCTGCATTGGCCGAGAATCTTACCATCTAACATGACTTGTAGCTGCCAGGGAGGTGAGCAGCTGTTCTTGAGTATCAGTAGCCACGGATTGCTTACTCTCCGCCCCGGCAGTCACGGACACAACCTGGGTTTGTTGAAATATTTGCCCATACCAGCGCTCCAGCTGAAGCTTCACTTCAGCTCCCTATCCTGGGGTACATGGCAGACTGCGACAACTGGGCATTCTCGTACGTTGATGTGTTTTCCACCCAGCCTCGAGAAACTCAACTTTCGCCAGGCCACCTTCTAACACCAGCAGTATCAGCATCCCAGTCTTCGCGCGCATGACCACCAGCGGTACGTCTGTTGGGTTACGATAAAAAATTTCTCGCCTCATGTTGCTCGGCACAGTCACATGGGATCCTGCTGATGCCCAGGAATACTTTGAGGCATCTGAAGGAATATCCAGTCCCGTTGGCTCAGCAACGGGGAAGCCAACAGCTTCGGGAACGTCGTCGGCTCGCCCGACGCCTCCAGCGGGAGGGCAGGTTTCTGGTGGTGATCTCGATGACACTCTGTCGAGTGCCGTGACAGCCATTGGCATTGGAGTTGTGCGTCGTCATTTTCTTCGTCAAGGAGAAAACCCAAGTGCTAACCAGTCCTCGGCAGGGTGTTGCCGTGGGACTACCTGTCCTCGCCAGCCTGATCGCCCTCATAGTTTGCTGTGTGAGACAGAAGAACCGCAAGCCGTTCTATGCGAGCGTCTCTGAGTATTATCGCAAAGGTGGAGCACCACCTCCGTCTGCGTATAACAATGGTGCCCTACCCCCTTATGCACCTACCGCTGCTCGGATGCCAACCTCGCCGTCCCTCGCTCCCGTCCAGAGTATGTACGGCGCACCGGCCGGATACCAGCAACCGTATGACCCGAATAGCTATCAGCAACACGGCTACGATCCCAGTGCTGCGTATGGTGCCGGTGCTTATGGCGCAAACCATACGAATGGTTTCAACCCGTACGAGACGAATGCGATGGCTCCGACCCCTGTCCCTGCCCCGGGCACTCCAACTCCGCACAGTCCCGCGACAACTGCGTACTCAGCGTACCCGTCGGGTGTGCCGGCCAACGCTCCTGTTGCGACCGGATCTGGACGTGAGGTGTCGACTGTGGCCGCGCCGCCTGCAACATACTCTGCGTACAGCCAGCAGGCGTACCAACGTCACCCAGAAGTGTGAGGCTACCCTGGCCTTATGAATGATCTTTCATATCTTTTTTTCGGTGGACCATGGGTTTCTCAATCTTCTACGAATCAATCTAGTTTGTGTCCTTACAACAGCCGAACCATCTTGTACGACCTTCACGGACAAAACTCGCTTTCTTCTGTCAGAAACCTTCCCCGCACAGCTCCAGGGTTGATTCGTTCATTTTTTACAATATAATTGGTCTTTTTGGTCTCCCTCGTTGTTTGGGTCGCGTATTGCGGAATGACCTGCTATGTGACCGCGGGCACATCATTTAGAAGGACGCCAGCAGACCAGAAGTTGAGGCATCGTATGAAAGACAACGGAAGCCCATCTGAATCAACGCGCCAGGAAGGTGGGTCGACAATTGATACACGGTGTGCTTGTTCACGAACGGTCGTGTCTGCTCTCAGCGCCTCCCAGATGTTCTGGCGAGACGCCAATCCATGCGGTGCTGGACCTAGCTGAAGTTCAATGATAACGCAAATGCGCGGGTCGCATCGAAGCAACGTTTTGGTGGCATAAGCCAACGTTTGCATCTTGTCGCGTGACACGCAGACCGAAAGCCGTATGCGCAATGGTCGAATAGTTGAATCCGGAGCTATTGCCGGCTCCAATGACTCCCAAAGTTTGTGTTTGTTGTAGATGAAGTCGCACAACGATAGCTGATGAGCAGCCATGCAGAGGCGTACGTCGGCGAGGCTCGATTCTTGACCATTCCGCAGGTTGACCTGGCTCATGCAGTAGTCAAAGATATTGTGCCAGTAATGCCCCAGCGTTGAGACGAGTGCCGTCGGGTTGAGTAATGCACTGTTGAGCACTGCTTCGTCGAGCAATTCATGAAAGGTCACAGTGTGCAGATTCCATGGAATGCGTGCGTGTGCTTTGTCCACGCGTTGAATTGCGTCAGAATCCGTCATTCCACTGAACACTATGTGTTCGACGAACGCTCGCCGTGGGTCATGCGTCTCTTTGACGAGGTGCAGCCACAGATCAAATCGAGCTTTCCCCGATTGCGAAAGCGCCGAACGCTTTAGCGAAACATACAGCGTTCGGTAAACGCATGGAAGCAGCCACTGTCGTGTAGACCGCGAGATCAATTGTAGGCTGACTCCAAACGCGGCTGCCTCGTCCATAGAGTCAACCACGGCCAGTTCAAGAATAGGCTGCAGGACCTCAATCGGGAGTGCGGTCGTATGTGGATGTGAGGCCATTGGGAATTCGAGGCGACTGGTAGGCGTTCAAATCTTGCCGTCGGCCAGATCAGAATGTGGAAGACGGTGTTGTCGCACGACGGAGCTCGAAGCATTCCTCCTCCTCGATTACGAGCCTTCCGGCGAAGACTCACAAGGCCTCGTGCTTCACATGATTTTCTGTATGCCACGAACTCGGTCGGCGGAAGTAAGGTGACATGGCCGTATCCGACTTAAAGTCTAAGTACCTGAGGGCACATTAACAACACAGCCCGTCCACGTCATGTTCCGCCTTCGTACACCTCAGGCAGAACGCATGTCTGTTTCAGTCAGCTGAAACGTGCGTGCCTTTGTGGCAATGGTAGAGGAGGACCTTACGAGATAGCCTGTGGCAGCTCGGTGCCGGCGATCTCTCATGATTTCCGTGGGGGTCTGCATGCATGTAGGCCGCCTTCTGAACTGCGCAGAGCTTCTCTTCTGGCCCAATGATATATTTTGAAGGTGCTAGAAGACGCGCTGTGATGGGTTGAGGAATACTACCGGGCAATGATTTCCAGTCAACCACGTCACAATCGGGCTTGACTTGTTTACCTACCCAGCAACCCCTTCCAATAAAGTCGGGGTATGTTTGCATCCTGGGGCGTCTTACACACCTCTACCTTCTGAGCCCCGCCACTACAGCTTCAGACGCAGGGCTCATGGTATTACTGGCCTTTATTCATCTCTTTCAACATGTGCGCGGCGCAGCAGGACGGCCACTAGCACTCACTGCACGCGCCGATGAGGCCGTAGACGGACAAATCGTTAATTTAACGGCAAATTTCCAGGACCTATCGCCTGTCCTGTCGCTTCTAGCATCGGACAGTGTCGAGGAAAAGATCATGAACCTTGGCGCGGCGGATTGGGAGCGTATGTCGACAGTGTGGTCCGTTTTTGGCATCATCGGCGCTGTTCGCGCATACTTGAAGATCGGTGCAGGGCTGGCTGGTGCGGAGGCTGCTGGAGTCAATCTTTCAGGCGGAGGAGTGTATACTGCGAAACGGACGAAGGATTCTCAGGCTGCAGTTGTGGTCGGATCAACCGATCCCCATCGGGCTCCACAAACCCCCGCTTTCTGGTGGCAGGACGACGATCGCCAGCTACTTGGGACGCTCAAAAATGCGCATTTCCCATGGAGGCGTCCGCATATCATCGCGGTTGGCTATTCCAAATGCCCATTCGAAGGGCGCCGCGCACTTCGCGAGGTTGCTTATCACCTTACCTCTGGTGTTGTGACTATCATCGTCACGGCCGCTCCAACATTTGTGCTATTCCCACGAAATATCGCAAGATTTTACTGGCCAGTCACACTGGGTTTATCAGCGGCAGTCTCCTTGGTGGCTGGATGTGCGCTACCCTTTCTCCTACTCTGGACCAACCCAGTTGGCGTGGCATCGCTGCGAACGCTTTCTGCTGCACGCATACAACCGCAGAGCTTCATGAGCTCGCAAGATGCAGTCATCTCGTCAATTGCAGATAAAACATGTGTCCTGATGTTTCAGGCCTTGGGAGACCGCCCGTGGGCGCGATCTGGCGATAACTGGGTCGTTCGCAGCCTCGCCGCACTGGCGACAGCTATGATCTTGCTCTACTACTGCTTCAACTACATTCTTCTTGGGGCAGTTGATGGCTGGAGGTCTTATACTTGGCTCGGGGTGCAGATTGCTATCTTACTATCACGCTACGTCTTGTGGTCGCTGAAACCGCGCTTTGTTTCGCACCGCGGATTGTCACTCCTCTTCATTGCAATGGGCTCTATTGGACCCATGCTCTTTGCGGATGACGACGCTCCCACATCGGCAGACATCCAGCCTGTGGGAGACAGGCCGCTATCGCGTGAAATAGTTCACTTCGCCTTCGCGTCTGCAACAAGCAAGCTGCTCAACGCTGGCGGGACGAGGAATTATCTGCACTTTGAACCGTTAGATCGCTTGTCTGATGTTGCTCAGAGCGATATTCTTCGCGCAGCTTACTGTGATGTCAGCCTCATCCCTCCCGTAACTGCGAAGGATGATGACCCCGCGGGCCTGCGCATCGTTCGTCTTCCGTGGAGTTTCATGGAGGAGCTATACGCCGCTCAAGGCCTTATATTGGGCAACAACCCGTGGGCCTTGGGCGGTCTCTACCTTGCGGCTGTAGTTCGTGGTAAAGACTTTTTCGGACTGACGACGGTAGCGCCAGTTGGAGCAGGAACACAAGCGGCCATCGATCAGCATCACGGCCTTGAAGTGACAAAGCTTCCACCCGGCACAGTTGGTATGACAGCTACAGGAACCTGCGTCAACTCTCTGTGGGATGGCCAGGTTCTTGGTCACTTTCCACACGCAGTGAGCATGCAGTTTGCCGGATGGCATGCGCGGTTTCGTAAAAATGTGGAAGACTGTCGCGCTGCAGCCATGCCCAATGGGCCGAGCTATTGCGAGCTACATGTGCAGAACTTCGGGGATGGTGTGACTGGCAGGAAGCATAGTGCTCGCACGGAGTCTACGCTGGCGGATGCTCTCAAGTTCATCAGCACTGCAATTGAACATGAGAAGACGAAGAACCACAGCCGCTGCAGAGAGCACTGTCCTATAGTTACATTTGATGACTAACGAATATAATGGACATTGTAATTCTGGATTCTGTCGTACCGACCAGATGCCGTTTTCCCGAGAACGGACAATTAAGCAAGCCTATTGTAAATTGCAGCTCAGGTCAACATTCAATGAGCCCTGCTAGCTCAGTTGGTAGAGCGCGTCACTAGTAATGACGAGGTCAGTCGTTCGAATCGGCTGTGGGGCATTTTTTTCATCCTGCGCCTTCCATTTGTTCCTTTGCAACTCCAAGCCACGACGGCAATAGTCGTTTTCCGGTCGTGGAGCTTCCCCGAATTCAATTTCATGCTCTCACTGACGTCTCAGCACCCTCCCCAAAGGCAGCTATTTAGACCTCGACCTCAAGCCGATCACCGTCTCGATCCCGATCTCGACCATAGGCCGCTGACAGAATCCACGGGTTAATCCCTCGCATTCCGGTGCCATCCCAATCTCCCCAACACTGATCATCGAAGCCACAACGCCTTATGTACTGACCCGTGCATACGCGCGGGATTCACAGATGCAAGACATCACCGTTATCCGATAATCCGATCACTCGTCTCCTTGCAGCATCATCAATCGCGAGTCACGGGACTACAGCACGGTCTGGACCATTCACCAACTCCGAGATCGGTCGCAAATTCAGTCCGACTCGGAGCGGATGTGATGAGAGAGTGGCCTTGACCCTCGGATCTTGTATTGCAAACAGGCTGAGTTGAATGGGGATCCTTGTACAGATGGACGCGGAGGGGCGTGGATGGGTAGAGAGGGAGCGTGCGCGCTGAGTCAACGTCACACAATCAAGACAGGCGAAGACGGTAGCCGAGACGAGCGAGACGAGTGCGAGAAGCGGAAGCGTGAGACGAGACGGTACGAGATATCATCGAAGCACACAGCGGAGAGCCACAGGTAAAGGGTTAGGACAAGAACAGACAGCAGAAATGAAGCGGGGACGTGGCAAAGGAGTGGGAGAGTGCGGCAGGGGTGGGTGGGGTTCGCACGATGGTGGGAGGATGCTGGACGGTCAACGTGAGCGCCCCTCCCGCGTGCAGCGGCGCGCGCAAGGGGCGTGTGGCATAACAAAACGGACGGAGGACGGCCGGCGTGCTCGCGCTAGTCGAGGGTGATGCGAAGCTGTAAAACGCGACGCCGCGCCATTCATTTGCGGCACGAGGACGGAAAACAAGCAAGGCAAACACAGGGAACGAGTCAGCCTCCGCAGCTCAGACAGCCACAAACACACTAGCGCGCAGACGCACCTGGTCAGCCGGTATCGGGACAAAGTTGTTGATGTCGATGCCCCGCGACCGCAGCTCGGGCTCGATGAAAGGTGGGACGAGTTGACGGTTGAGGTCAGGGCGGATCGACATCTCCTCGCGCGTGAAGTTGAAAAGCTTGGGCAGGTCCTTGCCACCAGACATGCGGGTTGCCTCGAGTCGCAGTTCATCAAAGAAGGGGTGAATCATCGACTCTACGGCGCTCAAACGTGCCTCGGGCGTGTACTCGAGAAGCTTGGAGACGAGATCAATGGCCTCGGACGGCGTACGCGGGCGGAACACCTTGGAGAACGGATGAGGCTTGATCTGCGGGAACTTGTGCTCCATGTAGTTCGGGTTCATGGTCTTGATCTGCTCGCGGGAGGGCGTGCCGAGGACCTTGATGATCTCCACCAGCTGGTCGATGCCACTCTCGCCAGGGAAGAGCGGTTGGCCGAGCATGAGCTCTGCCATGACGCACCCTGTGGACCAGATGTCGATGTTGGTCGTGTAGTTGGTCGAGCCAAAGATGAGCTCGGGAGCGCGGTAGTACCGGGAGCAGATGTAGGAGACGTTTGGCTCGCCGGCGACAAGGATCTTCGCGCTGCCAAAGTCGCAAAGCTTGAGGATACCGGTTGCTGGGTTGAGGAGGAGGTTCTGAGGCTTGATGTCACGATGGCAGATGCCCACGGAATGGATGTAGGCGAGGGATCGCATGAGCTGGTACATGTAAAGCTTGATCTGAAGTGGCGGCATAGGCTGCTTGAGCTTGACGTAGTGGCGACTCGCACGGTACACGGTCTCTGGAACGTATTCAAGGATGAGGTTGAGATAAACCTCGTCCTTCTGCGGCGACGAGTCAGTAGTTGTGGAGCGAGAGGGGCGTGGGAGAGCAACCCGCCTTGTCGCCGTTGGAGTAGAAGAAAGACCTGAGCTCTACAACATTTGGATGCGAGACCAGACGCATGATCTGAAGCTCGCGATTCTAATAAAGTGTTGTGAGTGTCTTGAACGACAGCGAGCGGCGCTGTCTGAAGTACGAGCATCACGTACCTTGAATCTCTTGTCTTGAAGGACCTTCTTGATAGCGATTTCCTCCTCGTCCTTTGGTACCGACAGCATGCGCGCGGCAAAGACTACACCGAATGAGCCGTTGCCGATGACCTTGCAGTTGGTGTATGCGATGTCCTTCTGCTCGCCGCTCTTGCCGTCGGACGCAATCACCTTGATGATCTTGTTTGGGTCATCGAGTGCTGTGTGTGCCGGGGTCAGCCCACAGACAAGGCAGCTGGGCGGCGCGCGCACACGAGATCTTGACACCGTTGATGGGGCCGTGCTGGGCCATAGCGAGACAGAGCTAGGAAGTGAACAGGTATGCTTGTGTGAAATCTGATTTGGATACAGTGCGGGACGGGATAGACAGTGAGGTCGTGGTCGTGAACGGTCGGCGCGCTGTGGAAAATGGGCAGACGAAGAGAGCACCCAGGCGGAGCTCGGCGTTTCCCATCCATCGACGCTCACCTGACCCGTCCGCCCACCAACGCCCGACCAATCAGCCTCTCCCGTCTGCACCGCGTCTCGCCCTCAATTTATCATGCCACCTTTGCCACTCTCAGCCCGTTCGCGATCACTTCTGGCACATGAGACGCGCTTGCCGCCTGTCATATTCCACTGCTACTTAGTCACCTTACTCCTAGCTCTTCCAGTACTGTACTACGTCGTGGATCCGGTCTACCAGTACCGTGAAATAAGAAGTCTCGTTCAGCAGCGTCTCAAAATGCTTGATCGCCTCTTCCTCGCTCAGGTCTAGCCTGAACTTGTCCATCAGCTGCTCGTGCACGTCTCGGTTCGTCAGATCAGGGATGTTCGCGTCCGCCATGAGCGTCACGAGGTTGAGGATCAGGTTTGCACTCTTGCGCAGGATCGTGAAAGCCGTGAAACACAGTGCACTGAATCGCTGGTAATGCGAGGACTGTGCGCCTCCCATGGCCTCGACCATCTCCCGACACACCTTGACTTGCGGCGGGAATGGCTTCGGGTCACGTCCGAGGATATACCCGAAATCAACTGCAGCCAATGAGGAGAGTGCCCGGAGAGTCAGCTGCGCTCGCAGTTCGCATCGCCACTGCGACGACTCACCGTGGAAGAAATGCCCGTCTGGCGCAAGCATCAGGTTGTCGAGGTGCCTGTCTCCAACACCAAGAAGGTACGTAACAACGCAGTAGCCGGCTAACCGTTCAATCCCGCGGAGAGGTTTCATGTTTCAGCCACTCATTCCAATCCCACGCCTGAACCCTGATAAGGACTGTTCCCACTCACCGCAACTCCGGACAAATGTGTCGATAACGCCGGGCTGTACGCCATATGTGCCTACGCTGCCCTCATCGGGGTTGTGTGCGCGTAGGTAGTTGAGCAGTGTCCCGCTTTCTGCCACAATCGCTGCAATCGGTTTGCTGCGCACGAATTGGACCATACCCTCGGCCGTGCCCGTCGCAAGTACGTCGTAGGGCGTCAACCTCAAATCGAGGTTCTCCTGGCGCATCAGCCTGTCCATAAGTGTGAATAGCTGGATCACCAACTGGTCCTGTCGCATATCGTCGCCGTTCTTGAAGATCAGCGGGTACTCGCTGCCGTCCGTGCATGTGAACGTAAGAAGCAGAGGCAGCATGTTGCTCTTGAAGATGTTGGCTTTTTCAGCAACGATGCCCGTGACCTGGACTTTGGCATTGAGCGGGAGCGGGAGCGGCGCCATCGATGAGAGGCCATTCTTGGGATCAGCAATGAACGCGCGGAGCTTGTCGATCTTCTTCGGACGAGGGTCCTTGAGGACGCGAAGTTCCTTGGCACGCGTTGAGAGTATCGTGACCAACTCGCCTTGACGGCGAAGAAGATCGCGTCGCTCTGCACCTTCCTCCGTCTGCTGTTGTCAGTACCATCCTGCTCTTATCGCACCAACACGCACCTTCATTAACTCTGTCATAAACTTGAACGTCACCTTCGCATACATCTTGCCCATCACCTTATCATCCTCGATCTCCACCATGAGATACCAATGCAGCCTGTTCCCGAGCACTGCATTCTTCACAGCCCTCTGCACCAAAAAGTCCGCGAGCCCGCTGTCCTCGTAGCTTACGGCTGCATTCCCTGCACTGCGACTTGTGCGCTGTTCTGCAGCGGCCGCGGCACTTTCGAACTTGAGTGCTTGTACGAGTTGTAGTAGATATAGTAATAGCTCTTCGTCGTCCGCACGCGCAAGTTGGCGTACTGCGAAACGGCGCACACGTGCGTCGACCGTACCGGGACCGAGCAGCTCCAAGGCGTCGTCGATATCGATCTCGGTCCACAGAGGAAGTAGCACTTCGACAGCCTGCTTCACCTCGGATGCATCACGCCAGGTGACACTCTTGAGGAACTTGGTGAGACCTCGCCGGTCACGAGTGAGGTAGAACCGGAACTTCCAGATAAGGTCCTTCTCCTCGGCGGAGAGTGCACGACCGGGCGGGTAATCGAGGATAACCTGGTTGCATGGTGAGTATCAGCGGCAATAATAGCCTTCTGGGCGACGAACCCCGAGTTCGTCCCGAATCTTGGCATTCGGCTTGAGCTCACGATCAAGTGGTCCGCTGCGGTGACTACGGACAAGTCGGCGATGCTTGTCCTCGACCGGGTTCTCCCTTGCCAGCTCTGGATCGATGATTTGCCACAGCGATGCGTCATTGAGGATGGCGCTCATGCTGACAGCGCTTGTCATTGCCGTGGCCGTGTTCGAGCGCGTCGTCCCCGTGGTGTTCAATGTGGTTACGGGCGTCTGTGAGGTTGAGGCGACCAGTGGGGCTGCTTCCTGCGTAAGTGAGCGTCAGCACGCGAGCTCACGTGAAGAAAACAACATACAGGTTCTGTGAATACCACTGGGAAGTCGAATCGAGGAAGGTCAATGTAAAGGAACAGGCGTTCAGACTTTGTGGCCTCTTCCTACTGGATAGTCAGCCGCTAATGCGCCACACCGGTTGTACTGTAGAGCACTGACCGAATGAACTTCCTCCATCCGCCTGAATGCCATTTTGTCGAGCCAATCCACGCTCTGAAGATCACCGCGCTCGTACTTCTTCACCAACTGTCATGAGAGTATGAGCATGCCACATCGTTCGCACGCGACACAGCACGACACACCTTCTCTAACCTGCCCATTTCATCGCGCGCCTCCAGCTTACTCGGCGTCGAGCTTACAACTGATCCATCTGCTTCCTGGCCCTCCCACAACAGCAGCCGATGCTTGCCTCTTCTCAACGTCCTGTATGCCCACGCATCAGCTACCACGCCTACATCGTTCGCGAATACGCACATCTTCTTGCCAAACAGCCTGAATGTCGTCCCACCGACTGGTTCAGCTGCGCGTGGGCCTTTGATGTCCCACACTGTGATCGAAAGCTGCGAGTTGAGCGGGAGGTCGCAGTACTTGATAGGCAGCGTAACCCATTCGTTCCACCTGCGCAGCGCGCTCAGAATGTAGACGCGTCAAGCAGGGACGTGACACACGTATACGAGTTCTTGAACGACTTGAATGCCGTGCGGTGCGGGATAGTCAGTGGCTTGTTATCTGCAACGAGCTGGCAGGTAACATAGAGGTCTGAGAGTGTCCTGCGCGCAACACGGTCTGTGAGCCACATATAATGGCTCGAAGCATCGGCAAGCTTACGGGAGTTGCACGCCGGCAAAGCGTAGGTCTGGGTTCTCGAGTAATTCGGTGTATGTATGCGGTTTCCTTGTGCCTTCGAGCTGAGAACTGCAAGCTGTATGAGCGGGATAGGAGCCTTCAGAGAGCTGGATTGGTAGCGCACACGCGGAATGTGACAGGTAGCTTCAGATCCGTGAGCTTCGCGAACGTGAAATCCTTCGAGTTCTGGTCCTTGTCAACGGCTGCCATTGAATGTACAGGAACGGAGATAAGGGTGAGGACAAGCCACGAAGCGCGGACTCTAAATCCACGCGACGCCGCGTTGCACTGTCACTGGCAGCAACTGCTGAACATATGCCGCAAGCTGTGGCATAGGATATACTCATATTTGGTTTGCACATTATCAAGCAGTTGTGTAAGCCGGCAAAACTGCGAAAGCAGCAACTCCAACGGAACTAGCGGTGTTTATAAAGACTCTATCACACGCAATTATCGTCAAAATGATGCTATTGCCTTTACCAGGCGGAAGGTTTACAAGTGTCGATGAATGAAGTACATGCAGTGGGATGCGAGAGGACGTGGGACAGCCAACGTTGAGGTCAAGAGAGAGCCGCAATGAGGCGAGCCGCTCACTGACCGCCACGCAGACGGAGGACAAGGTGGAGCGTGCTCTCCTTCTGGATGTTGTAATCCGAGAGCGTGCGTCCATCTTCGAGCTGCTTGCCGGCAAAGATCAAACGCTGCTGGTCCGGAGGGATACCCTCCTTATCCTGAATCTTCGCCTTGACGTTGTCAATCGTGTCGCTCGACTCGACCTCCAACGTGATCGTCTTGCCCGTCAGCGTCTTCACGAAGATCTGCATGCCACCGCGCAGGCGAAGGACGAGATGCAGAGTCGACTCCTTCTGGATGTTGTAGTCGGACAGCGTACGTCCATCTTCGAGCTGCTTGCCGGCAAAGATCAAACGCTGCTGGTCCGGAGGAATACCCTCCTTGTCCTGAATCTTCGCCTTCACGTTGTCAATCGTATCCGAAGACTCGACTTCCAAGGTGATAGTCTTGCCGGTGAGCGTCTTGACGAAAATCTGCATGCCGCCACGGAGGCGCAGGACCAAGTGGAGGGTGCTCTCCTTCTGGATGTTGTAGTCCGACAGAGTACGGCCGTCCTCAAGCTGCTTTCCGGCGAAGATCAAGCGCTGCTGGTCCGGAGGGATTCCCTCCTTGTCCTGGATCTTGGCCTTGACGTTGTCGATGGTGTCGGACGACTCGACCTCAAGGGTGATCGTCTTGCCCGTGAGGGTCTTGACGAAGATTTGCATGCCGCCACGAAGACGGAGGACGAGATGAAGCGTGCTCTCCTTCTGGATGTTGTAGTCGGAGAGGGTGCGACCGTCCTCGAGCTGCTTGCCTGCGAAAATGAGGCGCTGCTGGTCCGGTGGGATGCTGCGCGCGTATTGAGTCAGCATCGTGCCACGATGTCACAGCAGGCTAAACACGACATACCCCTCCTTGTCTTGAATCTTGGCCTTGACGTTGTCAATGGTGTCGCTGGACTCGACCTCGAGGGTGATGGTCTTGCCAGTAAGACTGTGTGAGAGTTAGTTAAAGTGTGGCGGAATGAGAGCGCATGATCACGGGCACCACGCGCGCACGAGCAGAATACTCACGTCTTGACGAAGATCTGCATTGTAGTTGAGAGTAGAGTGTGGGGAACGCGGTGGGTGGGTTGGTCTGCGAGAGGCCTAAGGAAAAGGAGGGTGTGCCAGCAATGCCACCCTTTATACGCAACCGCTCGGAGCCGGCTGACTCCGCGCTGCGCAGCCACAACGAACCCGCGAGAATGTCTGACAACAAGTCAATCTGGGCGGTTACTGGTGCACAGTCATCCGCTGCGCAGCATGTTGGTAATTTGCATGATCCGTCCTCTTTGACATGGTGCAAGGCAGGGGCAAAGGGCCGAGTGGGTGTGGCGCCGGGTGCTGCCGTCTGCCGGCGAATAGAACTTGTCCTCCTGTTTTTCTGCTTGGGCGTGGGCCGACAGTGCTCTGAACGATGGCTCTCAGCACGGCGCGCATCCATGGACTTGATTCCGTCTCGGTTGACGTTGTGACTCATGTTCTGGGTTTCCTTGATCACCCAAGTCTGCTGAACATATCGCACGTGGCACGTCGCTTGCGTGACATCGTGCACCAGTATAAACTGCCGTTCAACCTGCGTGCGGGTGTTCTCTACGACGAGAATGCTACCAACTCGTGGCTGGCCTATTTTCGGAGCCTGCTGGAGCGCAACTCGCGCATTGGCCTCATCTTCGACCTGAAGTCGCTATCTAAATACGAAGATATTTCGCATCTTCGGCGCCTCAACCGCTGGGAGTATTTATTGTGCGCCATGCGCGACCTAGTCCTACTCACCTCTAATCCTGGGTTTGGAGGAATCGTCGCGCTTGTAGCGCATCTTCCACAATCGTTCGCACAGAGTTTGTTCACCAGTGCTGCATACCCATTCCCGCACTTGCGGGAGCTAACTATCCACGGTCGATTGGATAATCATTTCGATGGCGACTCCACGATCCCGACTCGGTTCCACAACCATTGGCAGAATGAGAGGGAGCTCGTCTACGTGCCGTCGAATCTATTCGCCAACAGCGCACCAGCTCTCCGGAGTGTCACACTGCGGAATGTTGTTCTGCCCGGCGCCAATATTCCCGCCTTTTCAGCGACAACCAGTCTTTCTTGTGACGTCATATCCTCTGTAGAGCTGCGGTACTACCTGATGACCATGACAAACCTTCGCTCGCTGGCGGGCGACATTGTTCAACTTGAAGCGGAGTTGCTGGACGCAGACTGGCTGAACTATATCGCATCTGGTACATCCGACATGATCAGCCTGACTCACATACGCCTCGGCTCTATCGGAGGGCGCTGGGTTGACTTCGATGCCGCCGATGGGACCGGGCGCGTCCTGGCCAAAGCTCTAATCAACGTGCGACATCTCATCTTAGAGTTTGACCCAGACTGGCTGTTCGAATACGATCCACCTGGCCCTCTCGGGACGTTTGCTGCAGCCCTCCTCCCGGCCAACGCCATCGTATCTGTTAAGGTCGAGGAACGAGGCAGCCCTCATGTTCTCGTCACGGCTAACTACGCAAGAAACGCGCAGTCCTGTAGCATCAGTTTAGACTTTTCCTTTACCTCACAAGGGGACACCGCAGAATTCCTCCACGATTTTTTCGAGCGTCTTTCAGAGGGTTCCACAATTGCGGAACTCGGTCTCGCTTTTCAGGATATCAAAGTCGCGGTGCTCGGTCTCACATGGACGACTATAGAAAGGCTCAAAAAGTTCAGCCTGACATTGGATGAGAAACAAATTCAACGGGAACAAGTTCCAGGCTCCCATGGGACCGATGGCACAGTTTGGACTTGGATGAGCGAGATGGGAAAAGACGATACCTGGTTTTGTGAGGAGTCGAAGGGCTCGCAGCCTGGCCGCAACCTCACTCCTCCGTCCGACGCGGACCTCCTACAAATCGACATCCGAACTAAGACAAAGCCCCTTTGCGCTGTAGAGTTGCCCAGTGGATTTGTGGACATGCTCTCACTCTACGTGGGCTTCAATCGACCCATACACCTCGTCCTCGGCGGTGGATTGACAATACAAGAAATGCATCGGTACTCCGTGTAATTTCGATATGAAAGTAGAATATGATTACATGTGGTACGATGAAAATGCGGACGCAAAGCTCGTTGAATCCATGTAGCTCATCGTCGTTGCATGTCCCGCTCCAGACTAGCAAGGAAGTCATCTGCTGTGGAATGACCGAATGTCTTCAGTACCTGCATACTCTCCAGTCGAGCGAAGGGATCATCAGTAGGCGGTGGAAGAGGAGGGGCGGCGGCTGGTGGCGGTGGCGCATATTGGACACTATCGGTCGGTGTCGGGCCAGTCTTTCTCCTCTTGGCTTCGATGGCGCGTCGCCGCTCTTCGATGTCTCGTTTCCTTTTCGCGAGGGCTCGACTTTGCGGCGGTTCTGTAGCCTCCAAGGCTTCACCGGGCGAGTCCTGCGCGCCGCTTTCATCGCGCTTCTGAACAGTGTCGTCGCGGGCCCGTCGCAGGTCTTCCATCTGCTGTTGCCGTTCTTCGACGTCGCCAGAGAACTGGTAGAAGGCGGCGCCTTTAGAACGGACTTCTCGCGAAGCATCATAATGTAGGTTGAGCGGATCCTCAATCAGTGACTCTTTGATTGCTGCAATCTTCTCTTCGGACGGCTTAAATGTCGGGAAGTACTGGTGATCGCCGCCGTGAAGAAGATGTGGACTGGACGTGAGGAGCACAGTCAGTCAGAGCTGTCTGCAGTTTCGCCGGTGCATCGGGTATTCCACTTACTCGTCATCTGCGGGAATATTCTCGTCTTGGTGTTGTTCGTGAGCGTACTCGCGAGGTAGCTC
>Ga0247815_10001898_pt1 | contig 15699 bp, 9 predicted proteins | sample UWRJL194509B1_FD_181014 | JGI IMG/M metagenome (GOLD analysis project Ga0247815, IMG submission 181014) | Plant litter microbial communities from Arlington Agricultural Research Station in Wisconsin, United States - UWRJ-L194-509B-1 | ecosystem: Environmental > Terrestrial > Plant litter >...
ACAAACTTTATCTAATCTATTATGTGTCATGTTTATCTAAAGCATTGCTATATTATACCTTCAAATTAGGAATAGTATAACTTAGGTTGTCATGCATCAAATATAACTTATAGCAAATGATGTTGACTAAGTTAACATAAAGAATATACGAATACGTTATAGTTAATATTTCAGATAATTTTAAGAAAAAATTAATTTTTGCGGTAATATTGATACTTTAAAAACATTACCCTTTTAAACAAATGAATATTTTAGACTCTTTTTCACTTAGCGGAAAAGTAATTGTTGTAACCGGAGCAACTGGCGTACTGGGCGAATCTTTTATAAAAGCCATTGCTCAGGCCGGTGGTAAGCTTGCCGTTTTAGGCCGTGATAAAGAAAAAGCTACGTTGCGTGTAGCGCAAGCAGAAGCACTTGGTACCGAAGCCATTGCAATTACAGCAAATGTACTTGACAAGGAGGATGTAATCCTTGCAAAAGATAAAATCCTAACACATTTTGGCACAATCGACGGCCTTGTAAATGCTGCCGGGGGTAATATACCCGGGGCAACCATAAGCCCGGAACAAAACCTTTTTGATGCTGAAATTTCAGATACTATAAAAGCTATAGAACTTAATTTGTATGGTACGCTGATTCCTACACATATTTTTGGCCGTATAATTGCCGAGAAAGGTAAAGGATCTATTGTAAATATATCATCGCTTGCTGCAAGCCAGGCCATAACGAGAGGGCTTGGTTACAATGTAGCAAAGCACGGGGTAGACGGTTATACTAAATGGATGGCAACAGAACTTTCCTTGCGTTACGGTGATAAAGTACGCGTAAACTGTATTGCTCCCGGTGTATTTCTAACTGAGCAAAACCGTACCCTGCTCACAAATCCTGATGGCAGTTTTACAGAGAGGGCACAAAAATTTGTAAGCGGCACTCCATTTTCGCGTCTTGGCGACCCTCAGGAACTGGCCGGTACTTTAGTGTATTTGCTAAGCGATGCGTCATCTTTTGTAAATGGCGAACGAATTTTTGTAGATGGTGGTTTTAATGCCTGGAGCGGCGTATAATTTTTATATATGAGTACTATTAATAAATTAGAACAAACATGGAGATGGTATGGGCCAGATGATACTGTAACCCTGCAGGATGTAAAACAAGCCGGTGCCACAGGTGTGGTGTCTGCACTTCACCATGTTGCCCACGGCCAGGTATGGACTGTGGAAGAAATTTTAAAGAGAAAAAAACAAATTGAAGATGCCGGCCTTACATGGTCGGTGGTAGAGAGTGTACCGGTACATGAGGCAATAAAAACCAGGAGCACCGATGCCGCAAAATATTTGGAAAATTACAGGCAATCGTTAAAAAACCTTAGTAGTTGCGGACTAAAAACAGTGTGTTACAATTTTATGCCCGTACTGGACTGGACGCGTACAAAACTGGATTTAGAAATGAAAGATGGCTCTAAGGCATTATATTTTAATTGGATAGACCTGGCTTATTTCGACATCTATATATTACAGCGAAAAGGTGCTGATAACGATTATTCTCAACAAATAATTAATGCAGCAGCTCACAGAAACAACACAATATCTGCAGAGGAAAAAGCTCTTTTAACAGAGGTTGTCCTTATGGGTGTGCCTGGCGAAGACAGCGTGACATTAGAAAGTTTGCACAACAGCATTGCCACATACCAGTCTATAGGTTTTGATGGTTTACGAAAAAATCTTCTGTATTTTCTTAATGCAATTGCCAGTGTTTGTAAAGAAGAATCGATAAAAATGACTATTCACCCCGATGATCCTCCCTACCCTATTTTAGGCCTGCCAAGAATAGCAAGCAATAAGGCTGATTTAGAATATATAATACAGGGCGTAAATGAAGAATATAACGGCATTTGTTTTTGTACAGGCTCATTAGGTGCCGGTATAGCTAATGACATTAACGATATATTTGATGTGGTAAAACACCGCGTACATTTTATACATCTGCGCAATGTTAAAAAAGATGATCTTGGTAATTTTTTCGAAGCTGATCACCTTGATGGCGATGTAAACATGTATAAAATTATGAAAGCCATCGTAGCAGAAAATAGTAAGCGTTCAACTCCTATCCCTTTCAGGCCAGATCACGGCCATCAGATGCTTGATGATCTTAACAAAACTACTCACCCCGGATATTCTGCCATTGGCAGGTTACGCGGACTGGCCGAGTTGCGAGGCCTTGAATTGGGTATTACCGGCCAATAATTTATATACACCTTTATGTCATCTTTTTTAAACGATAATTTTATTTTAGAATCTAATATTGCAGAGCAGTTGTATCATGGATATGCCAAGAACCAGCCTATAATAGATTATCATTCCCATCTTTCGCCAGAGGCGATTGCTACAAATAAAAAGTTTGAAAACCTTACGGATATCTGGCTTAAAGGCGACCATTACAAATGGCGGGCCATGCGTGCACTGGGCATTAAAGAACAATTTATAACCGGTAGCGCTACCGATTGGGAAAAATTTGAAAAATGGAGTGAGACCGTCCCATATACCTTGCGAAATCCTTTATTTCACTGGACGCACATGGAGCTTAAAAACCCGTTTGGTATTGATGACCTCCTTAACCAGAACAGTGCTAAACGAATATATAATAAAACAAGGGAACAACTGCAGTTAGATACTTTCTCTACACAGGGGCTGTTGCAGCAATTTAATGTGGAGATGGTGGGTACTACAGACGACCCAATAGACGCTCTCGAACATCATCTGGATCTAAAACAAAGCAATTTTAAAACAAAGATACTACCATCTTTCAGGCCCGATAAAATTTTTAATATTCACTTAGGTGATGATTTTAGAAACTATATACGCCAGCTAAGTGAAGTCTCTGCTATAAAAATTACGAACCTTGAATCGCTAATTGCTGCTTACAGTATTCGCATAAACTATTTTGATGATTTAGGGTGTGTAACTGCCGACCATGGATTGTCATGTATTCCACATGCAGGTAATGTTTCAAAGTCGAAGCTTGACACTATCTTTTCAAATATTATAAAAGGTGATGATTCTGAAGCAGTTTATGTTAAGGAAGTATTTTCATTTTATATACTTACAGAATTAGCCAAAATGTATCATGCTAAAGGATGGGTGCAGCAATTTCATTTGGGTGCGCTGCGTAATAGCAATTCGCACATGGTAAAAGTTCTTGGTGCCGATACCGGATATGACTCCATAGGGGATTATAAGCAGGCCGAAACACTTTCAGCCTTTTTAAACCATCTGGAAGCTCAGGGAAAACTTGCCAAAACAATCCTTTATAATTTAAATCCGGCCGATAATACATTATTTGCAACTTTAGCAGGAAATTTTCAGAATGAGGGAACCCGCGGTAAAATACAATTTGGCTCCGGATGGTGGTTTTTAGATCAGTTAGACGGCATGACCAAACAACTAAATGCACTCTCTAACCAGGGGCTTATAAGTACGTTTATCGGCATGCTGACCGATTCCCGATCCTTCCTGTCCTATTCGCGTCATGAATATTTCAGGAGGCTGCTATGCAACCTTTTTGCGCAGGATATGCAAAAAGGATATATCCCTAACGACATTAACTGGATAGGTAGTTTAATTGCTGATATCTGTTATAATAATGCACGTAATTATTTCAATTTAGAAAAAAAGAATAATGTTTAAACAGAATTCAAATAATGTAGGTAATTACCGTTGGACCATTTGTGCATTACTATTTTTTGGCACAACAATAAATTACCTGGACCGACAGGTATTAAGCCTCCTGCACCCTATATTGGAAAAAGAATTTAACTGGACAAATTCTGATTATGGTACTATAACTGCAGTTTTCCAGCTTGCTTATGCGCTTTTTATGTTATTGGCAGGAAGGGCAATTGACAAACTGGGCACTAAAAAAGGTTATTCTATTGCGTTAATTATATGGTCTGTTGGCGCTATGATTCATGCTTACGCGGTTGAAATAGGAAAAGCTACCGGTGCAGTATTAAGCATACTTGGCATTACGGGCATCTCAGTATCTGTGCTGGGTTTTCTTATTGCCCGTATTGTACTGGGTATGGGCGAAGCAGCAAATTTCCCTGCCGCTATTAAGGCAACTGCCGAATATTTCCCTAAAAAAGAACGCTCCCTGGCTACCGGGATATTTAATTCCGGTTCAAATATTGGGGCTATTCTGGCTCCATTAACTGTACCGGGACTGGCAGCCTACTGGGGTTGGCAAAGTACTTTTATAATTGTAGGATCCCTTGGATTTATATGGCTTATCTTTTGGTGGATTTTCTATGATACACCACTTAAGCAAAAGCGTCTTAGTGCTTCAGAATTGGCTTATATTGAAAGCGACACTGTATATGATGTATCTACTGCCGGCAGTCCCGTGGTAACTAAAATATCATGGTCTAAGCTAATTACTTTCAGGCAAACCTGGGCTTTTATAATTGCTAAATTTCTGACTGATGGTGTATGGTGGTTTTTACTATTCTGGCTCCCGTCTTACCTTACAGGTCAGTTTGGTTTGATAGGTACACAAGTTACACTACCACTCGCCGTTTTATACAGTATGACTATGGTGGGTAGTATTACCGGTGGCTGGGTACCTATGTATTTTATTAACAAAGGTTATTCATCATACGATGGCCGTATTAAAGCAATGTTTTACATTACAATGTTACCACTGGCTACTTTATTCGTTCAGCCTTTTGGACATATATCTTATTGGATTCCGGTCATACTTATTGGAATATGTGCATCGGCTCACCAAGCGTGGTCTGCCAATGTTTACTCTATGGTGTCTGATATGTTTCCTAAAGCTGCCATAGGTACAGTTACCGGTATGGGAGGAATGGCTGGCGGTACTGGTGGTGCACTAACCTCTTACGGGGTAGGTATCCTGCTTGACCATTATAAAGAAGTTGGTAATATGCCCGTTGCATACACCATCATCTTTACATTTTGTGCCATAGCTTACCTTATTGCCTGGTGCATTGTTAAATTGCTCGTACCCTCTATGAAAATTATAAAAATAGAAGAGTTATAAAACAGGAAGCTGCGTAGATTTCCTGACATTTAAAACAGTCTCTAAGAGTATAGTTTCATACTTTACTTTCTTTTTACCTTCGGCCTCAAGTTCTATAAGCTCTATTAATTTTTTAAGAGCCATATATCCCATATCCCTTGCAGGCTGACGTATAGCTGAAAGTGGAGGATTCATTGAGAATGCAATATCAGTATTCGCAAAGCCTATTACAGCGATTTCTTCAGGAACTTTAATTCCCATTTGGGCAAGTATTCCAAGTGTACGGATAGTTATCAGATCTGTAGCACCAAAAATGGCGTTGGGACCTATTTTCATTTCACGAAGTTCGATTATAGACTTTTTTATTTTTTCATCTAACTCTTCTATTTGTTCAAGGTTGCAATAAATCATGTACCTGGAATTTAATGGAATATCCAGATTTTTGAGCGCCTTTTTAAATCCTAATATTCGCTGATTATTTTCTCCAAACTTATCTCCGGTTACAAATAGAATTCTTTTTCTATTTATTTCTATAAGGTGCTTTGTAGCCTCTAATACGCCATTATATTCATTAACCCCTACTTTAGTAGTATTTATTGATGGATTGATCCTGTCGAATAATACAATGGGACAAAGGTTTTCGCTAATGTAATTAAGGTAATCAGTGTTAGAAGTTTCACTTACAGGTGCAATTAATATTCCATCTACCCCTTTAGAAATAAGCGTATCCAGACAGGCACGTTCTTTTTCTACATTCTCAAAGCTTTGCATAATAATGATGTCATACCCCACTTCATAGGATGCTTTATAAATACCATCAATAATCTGTGCTAAAAATGTGGTGCTGAAAAATGATGAAATAATTACGCCCACCGAAGTACTTTGCCCCGCTTTTAAACTCCTCGCAAAGCGGTTTGGGGTGTAATTATTTGCTTTGGCATACTCAGTAACTATCTTCTTAGTAACAGGGCTTATTTCATAGCTGTTATTTAAAGCCTTTGAAATTGTTGAAACAGAAAAATTTAAAGCCTTCGCAATATCTTTTATCGTGATATTTGACATGATTATTGTAATTTATATAAAAATATACTTTTTTATTCTAAAATGAAATCTAACTACTAAAATAAAAGAAGCATCCCGATAATAAAATTATCGGGATGCCTGACTAACCCAAACTAAAATTTATATTAACCCAAAAATATATTAAAAAAAATCTTATTGATACATCGGATTTTGATATGCTGCTTTATCGCCAGTCATAGCATCAATTTGTCCTTGTGGTATTGGGCGTAAATATAGGTAAGGTTCTATAGTACGTGTAAAGGTTTGAGGCGTATGGTTACCATAACTCGTTCCTGCAATACTATAAGTAGACGCTAATTCTGCCCATTTTTGTGTACGTGCCAGGTCAAACCAACGGTAACCTTCACCATAGTACTCACGGGAACGCTCAGCTAAAATATAGTTAATATCTATTGCAGCAGGAGTAGCAGCAGTCATGGCAGCGCTATTATCTTCTATCCTTGCAACATTATCATTATTGTCAAATCTCCACTTACCTGCACGTGCTCGTATTACATTAATTAAATCTCTTGCACTCATACTGCCAGTTGCTCCTTTTACAGCAGCTTCTGCAGCTATAAAATAAAATTCAGAGAATTTAGCAATGTTGTAAGGACGGGTACTACCAGCATTTGGTTGTCCAAGGCCGGTTCCGTTGTCTGTCCTGTAAGGGCCCAGTTTCCAAAGTCCCGGATACACTATCCTGCTTATAGCAGTAGGTGCTATTACATAATCGGCCCTTCCCGGCAGTACACCTGCACCAACACCGCTGCTTCCTGCATCACTTGGATATACAATAGCCGATGAAGGCTCTTCGTCCAAGAAAGTCACTATTGCATCACCTGGACGCACCGGCAGGCCATTTGCATTGTATAAAATTGGATTGGTTTCAAATAGTGCAGGAACTTTATTCCAGTTACCGCGGTATGTAGTGGTAAAGGTACCATCATATCGCGAATCGTTCACTTTATCATTAAAGGTACGGGTTAGCACTTCCACAGTAGGGCACATACGTACCCAGGGACGGCCAAGATGCTGCTCAGCTTCACGCTGAACGGTATTTCTAAATTCGGTTAATGATGGGGTCGTACCACTTTTAATTGCAGTGTAGTTCCATGTCATCATCCAGCCTGCAAAATTATCAGGGGCTCCGCCACTACCATTGTTTAGATCACCGCCATTATAATATGCACTTGATTGAGTATGGTCTGCATACAGCATAATTTCTTTGTTACGATCGTTTGTTCCAACGTTTACATCATAAAATGTTGGCTGTAAAGCATATGTTCCTCCGGCATTATTAATACCTTCAAGGGAGATATCATAAGCCTTCTGGAAATACCATTGTGCATCATGCCCATCAGGGTCTGTCCTTGCAGTTTCAGGGTATGTTGGTATATTGTTGGGGTTTTGCAGCCACCATGCATAGGTAAGATAGGCTTTAGCAAGGTAAAGGCGGGCAACCGTTTTTGTTACAGTACCGGTAATGCGAGGCACATCAGGTAAATTTTGAACTGCAATTAAAAGATCCGGGAATACAGCCTTGGTGTAAACTTCAGGAACTGTATTTCTCACTGAAAATGTAGTAGGGCTGGTATTAAATGCAAGTTCACCTGAGCCAAGGTCTAACGGTACACCACCAAAAGTTTGTACCAATAAGAAATAATCAAAAGCACGGAAGAAATTTGCCTCTGCAAGCAGCGTAGGAGAGAATCCTGCTGCAGTTCCATACTGTAATACCCCACTGGCACTATTTATATTTCTAAAACATTCTCCCCATATTGCATCAGTACGGCTCGTAGATGGGGTAAGCTGCCCTACCCCTGATAGATCTGCATCTTTAAAGTTACCGTCTGCGCTTTGTCCATAGGTTGTTTCATCCGTACCTGTCTGGCAGGAGTTATAATAATAGGCATTACCATATATGTAACGTAAATGCGCATACATACCCGTTATACCGCCGTTTATACCTGCCTCTGTATTAAAAAATTCCGGGGTATATATAGATCGGGGTGTTTCTTCCAATAGCGTTTCACTGCAACCTACCACTGCCAGTGAAGATATGAGTGCCAACGTTAGATTTTTAAAATTTATATTTTTCATCGCTTTTTAATTAAAATGTTACGTTTAGACCAAATACAAAGTTACGTGTGTTAGGGGAATTGGTACCTACCACTAATATCCTGCTTTGGTAGCCAGCTACCGCCTGGTTTTGATCTCCGGTAGAATTCGGCTCAGGATCAAGCCCTGTTGCTTTGTGGTAAGGTGAGTACAATACTAACGCATTTTGTAATGTAGCATAAAGCCTCAGCCTGTCTATACCGGCTTTTTTAATAAAATCCTGTGTAAAATTATAACCCAGGGTTAATGTACGTATCTTAACATATGATGCATCGAAATAGCCTAATGTACTGGCATACTTAGGATTATCTCCACTACGTGGACCTGCAGGATTAGGATATCTTGCATCGGTATTTTCCGGAGTCCAGTAATCTACGTCCACGTTGCCTCTACGACCGTTAAGCAGGTTTAAATAACCACCGCCTCCATAAAGGGTACTTACTAATACTCCACCGCTCTGGAATGCGCCTACGATACCAAGATCGAAACCTTTGTAGCTCATGTTAGTGTTAAAACCTCCCTGAAAATCGGGGTTAACATCAATTACCTGACGGTCAGCCGCACCAATAGCCCTTGTAGGGGTACCATCTGCATTATAATCGCCTGTATACTTAACTTTAATCATACCTACGCTTCCACCCGGTTCAAGGATATTCAGGTAAGGGTCGCCCGCCTGCCATAAGCCCTGCCTTTCATAATCGAAAATTACGTTTATCGGCTTGCCCACAAACCAGGCATTACCTTCATTCCTGTCAGTTCCGCTATTTAAAGATGTTATCTCATTTTTGTTAGCGTAAATATTACCACCTATCTGCAGGTTAAAACCATCAGGATTGTCTATAATTACACCATTAACAGAAAATTCTATACCTTTATTTTGTGTATTTGCAGCGTTTGCAGTATAACTACCTAAGGCAGATGAACCCGGCAGGCCAACACTTACAAGTACATCGCTCGTTTTATTATTATAGTACTCTATTGAACCAGAAAGCCTGTTATTAAAAAAACCATAATCTACAGCATAATTCCATCCTTTAGTGTATTCCCAGCCTAAAGTAGGGCTTGGTGCTTCAGAAACATAGTAACCAGTGGTATTTTGTGCATTGCCAAAATTGTATGGCCTTGATGCTAACGCACCAAGCGTTTTATAAGGATTTACTGCCTGATTGGAATTTTGTCCATACCCTACCCTTAATTTTAACTGGTTAACAGCCTTTATACCTTTCATAAACGATTCGTTAGCTAAATTCCAGCCTCCTGATACTGCATAGTAACTATGGTATTTATTACCCGGCGCCAACCTTGAAGAACCATCGGTACGGTAGCTTCCATTTATAAGGTAGCGATTATCGTAGTTATACATTAAACGCCCCATATAAGAAGTTAAAGCCGTAACTGAGTACCCCTGATTATTGGGGTTTGCTACAACAGGTTCATCGGTACGCCCCAGGTTATAAAACTGGAAAGCATCTGCAGCTATTCTGGTTGTTGAGAATTGCGAACTGTTACCCTTATCCTGCTGTGCAGAATATAATGCCAATGCATTTATATTGTGTTTGCCAAAAGCACGGTCGTACGATAAAATATTTTCGGCAGTCCAGCTTGTACTAAGCGACTGGTTTATATTTGCATTAGAATCAGTTGCTGCATTAAAGTCAAAAACTCCTTTCCCTTCGTAATAACCTCCAAAAGATGCACGGATGGTACCACCCAGGTTAAGCCTGAACTTAAGTCCTTCAACTCCGGGAATCTTAACCTCGCCATAGGCACTGTTGTATGAAGCATAAGCCCTTGTCTGGTTAATATATGTATCACCAAGTGCTCCTAAAGACTGCCTTGTGTTTACCCATGACTGGTCTGCTGTGCTCTCAATAACCCTTCTAAAATTACCATCTGCATCGTAAGGACTTGCAAGAGGCGTTTGAGAAAGTACACCATATAAACCTGTACCATTATCTGTAACAGAATAATTACTGTTAGATGTAAAACCAACTTTTACATAATTACCTATTTGCTGGTCTAATGATGCAAATAAAGACAAACGTTGGTAACCCTGTAAAGGCACTACGCCTTCATCCTTATAATAGGTAGTACTAAAACTATAATTGCCTTTTTGGGTACCACCGGTTACATTAAGGTGGTGATTTTGTGTTATACCCGCTTTATAGTATAAATCCTGCCAGTTTGTATCAACATCGTTAGATTCATCAGGGCCATTATTAGGGTACAAACCTGAGGCAGCGCGTAATTTTACAAGTTGCGGACCGCTCATCATTGGATATTCATAAGCATTTCTTACGCTTAAAAACGAATTATAACTAAATTTAGCTTCCTGGCCCACACCACCTTTGTTTGTGGTAATTAATATAACACCATTTGCACCACGCGATCCGTAAACAGCAGTAGCAGAGGCATCTTTAAGGACATCGACACTTTTAATATCATCAGAATTAAGATCTGAAATAGAGCCTGCAAAAGGAATACCATCCAAAACGATTAACGGAGCATTGTCACCCGATAAGGAACGCACACCCCTAATGCGTATTTGCATCGCTGCACCCGGACGGGAATCTGTCTGGTTAATCTCAACCCCCGCAAGGCGGCCCTGTAATGCCTGTGTAATATTTGGAGATGGCACATCTCTTACGGCATTACCCTTTATTGATGCTACTGAACCTGTTACTGCCTCTTTACGCTGAGTACCATAACCCACAACTACAACTTCCTCAAGTTGTTTGGTATCTGTTTCCAGAGTAACATTAATTGTTTGTGAAGATGCAGCTACTTCTTTAGCTTTAAATCCTATTGAACTAAATTGTAAAATAGCATTTTGAGGGGCACTAATACTAAAATTTCCATCCGCATCAGTCGTAACTGAATTGGTTGTTCCTTTGATCATAACATTAACACCTGGGATCCCCAGTTGATCTTCTGAGGAAACTACTTTCCCTGAAACAGTAGTACTTTGCCCCTGCGCAGTACCAATGCTTATAAATAATAATGTAAATAGGAGTATCAAACGTTTTGATAAAACTGATACTTTGTAGATGTTCTCCATAAGTTAAAGCGGTTAGTTTAATTGTTATTGTTTTTTAGATTGTTAACTTTTAAATCTTAGTTTCAAATCAAACTAAAACGATTTCGTAATTAATGTTTGGGCTGGATTTAAAAGTCGTAATTTATCAGTTAACGGTATCTTATGGTATTGTAGACCAAATGTAAAATTAACTTTTTATTGGGCATTAAAAAGTGTCTAAAAATCTACGAATACGTTTTAGTAAATAGTATAGCAATTTCGAGTGTTTAATTAAAAAGATATAATTAAATTGATAATTTAAAGTTTTTATTTACAAAAATTTATACTATAATCGATTTATATATAAAATTAATACATAAAACAAAATTATTGATATGGCAAAAAAGATCTAAACTCTTATTTTATTGAATCAATAATTTTATTTGTTATGCATTTTACATGCAATAACTTTGTACAGCTTTAACAATATGTCCGGCATCAAGGCCGTATTTAGTCATGAGTTGTCCAGGAATTCTGCTTTTACTAAAGTTATCATCAAAATATTCCTGCTGCGTAGGATTGTTTACAGCTGGGCAATACTTTTACCAGGTCTGCAAAGCCGGTTGTGCTCACGGCTATAACCACGCAGTTTGATTATACCATAAACATATAGGCATGCTCAAATAAAAATGCCTGTAGGAATATCCAACAGGCATAGTAAATAAAGATATCTTGATCGTATGCGGATGAAACAAATTTGAAGAAATTGATTTCTCTGAATTAATTCGCGGTCTGCAAAATTTCCTTCTTAACTTGAGTTTTAACACTCATATCCCGGTTATAAGGAAGAGGATAGTTTGTGCGCCCCCTTATTGGCCAGTTGTTAAGCCATGTGTTACGGTCTGTAAGCCCCCAGAAAGTAACCCTGTCAATATTCTTTTCATATTTCATGTAAAGCTGAAATAGGCTTTTGTATCTATCAGCCAGCTTTTTTTCTATTTCTTTAGGCAGCCCGTCTTTATAAGGATCCAGTTCTTTTGAGTAAGCAGCATTATTAGATACATCTGCTGTTGTACTTGCACCCTTATCCGGAAGTACAGATATATCCAGTTCGGTAATATTTACATTTACACCCGCTTTTATAAAATCTGACAGTGTAGCCTCAACATCTACCATGTCCGGCCCGGTTAAACTATAATGTCCCTGTTCTCCAACTGCTTTAATAGGTAGCCCTTTTGCCTTTAATCGTTTTACGATCTCGATGGCTCCATTACGCTTTTCCTTTTTGTACAAATTATAGTCATTGTAATAAAGTTCAGCACCGGGGTCTGCTTCATGTGCATATTCAAAAGCTTTTTCAATATAATCATCGCCTATAATTTTCCTCCACTTAGAATCCCGCAAACTACCATCCTCATTAAGAGCTTCATTTACCACATCCCAGCCTTTAATCGTTCCTTTGTAACGGCTCATTACTTGGGTAATATGATCTTTAAGCCTATCAAGCAGCTCTTCACGCGTTACCGGATTACCCCTATCATCTTCAAAAACCCATTTTGGTGTCTGCGAATGCCACAGGAGAGTATGTCCAATTATAAACATGTCTGATTCTTTACCCAATTGCACATAGGCATCGGCAGGGCCAAAATTATAGATGTCTTTAGACGGATGAATGTTCTCCCACTTCAGGTCATTTTCAGGGCTTATACTATTAAACTCAGTCTTAATAAGCCGCTTTTCATTGGCGTTAGAACCTTTCGCCTGGCTTCTGTTGATAGCTACCCCTACATAAAATTTTCCTTTAAAAACTTCTTTAAAAGGGATATCTTTATTTTGTGCGGTGATGCTTCCAACAGACATAAAAAGAGACAAAGCAATAATACTTATCCCTTTAAAATTTACGTATTTATTATTTACATCCATAATTATGGCTTAATCTTTTTTACTTCTGTAGTTTTCTCTTTCGTTTTTTTTACAGCCCATTAAGTTAATGAGCTTAGCTATTGCCGTACATGTTACAGCAACATTGATATGCATGTATTGTTTATGATTTTCACAATTACTTAAACATAGTCAAAAAGACCATTTGAAAATTTAAAGCATCTGTTGCGTGATCATCAAATATAAAACATCAGTATATATTGACAATCTTTAACAATCTTAAAACTACGAAAACGTTTTCTACGATAAATACTTAATATGTATTATAGTAAATGCAGGATTCATTACTTTGTAAATGACAAACCTTTTACTACCAAAAAAAATTAAAAAATTTCTGCAAATATGAATTTCTTTAAATCTCTTATTATAATTATTTTCCTGCTATGCTCTTCCATGGGAACATCGCAAATTTCATTGCCAAAAATTTTAGGGAGTGGAATGGTATTGCAACGTAATGAAAATGTAAAAATTTGGGGTTGGGCATCTGCCGGAGAAGATATTAGACTTGAATTCAATAAAAAGAAATATTCTGTAAAAACTGATAATAATGGGATGTGGTCAGTAAATTTATCACCTATGAAAGCCGGTGGGCCATATACAATGCAGATAACCGGAAAAAACACGGTAATGCTTAATGACATTTTAATTGGCGACGTATGGATTTGTGCAGGCCAGTCTAATATGGTGCACCAAATGCGCCTGCATAATTTAAGATATGCCACAGATATTGCTAAGGCAAACAATACACAAATCAGGCAATTTTTTGTAGATAACAATACAAACTTAACCACACCTCAAAATGATGTGCGCCAGGGATCATGGAAAACCATAACAAGTGCCAACATTGGCGATTTTTCGGCTGTTGCTTATTTCTTCGCTAATAAACTATATGAAAACAATGGAGTGCCAATAGGTATTATAAATGCAAGCTGGGGCGGGACACCTATTGAATCATGGATTAGCGAAAGCGGTTTTAAAGCGTTTCCAACTGTGTTGGAACTTATATCTAAAAATAAAGATACTGCATACATAACTTCACAAAAGCAGACAGCAAATGCTAATGAAGCAGCTACAGAAGATAAAGGTATTACAGAACAATGGTATACATTAAAATATAAACCTAAAGGGTGGAAAACTATAGCGATACCGGGTTATTGGGAAGATCAGGGTGTGCGGGATCTTGATGGGGTGGTATGGTACCGTAGGGAAATAGAAATTCCTCAATCTATGGATATTAATCATGCAAAAATCTTCATGGGCCGCATAGTAGATGCCGATGAAGTTTATATTAATGGTACAAAAATTGGTAACACAACATATATGTATCCGCAAAGGCGATACGAAATTCCTCAGGGTATACTACATCCCGGGAAAAATATTTTTGTTATAAGGGTAACAAATAATTCGGGAAAAGGCGGATTTGTACCTGATAAGCCATACCAATTAATTGCCGCCAATGATACCATAAATTTAACAGGCTACTGGCACTATAAAGTTGGAAAAGTAAATATCCCTTTAGGCAGGATGTCAGGAAACGGGATAAACCTACAAAATCAACCAACAGCGTTGTACAACGCTATGGTTGCCCCCTTTGTAAACTACAAAATAAAAGGTTTTGTATGGTACCAGGGAGAAAGCAATACCGGTAAAGCCGAAGATTATACTAAATTGCAAACAGCATTAATAATGGACTGGCGTATTAAGTGGAATAAAGAACTTCCTTTCTTATTTGTGCAACTTCCCGGCTATATGGACTATCGCTATATACCATCAGAGAGCCAGTGGGCACAATTTAGGGAGGCACAGGCTAAAACACTGTCTATCCCTAAAACGGGAATGGCTGTCGCCATAGATCTGGGCGAATGGAATGATATTCACCCGGACAGAAAAAAAGAAGTGGGCGAACGCCTTGCTCTTACCGCAGAGAAAATTGTTTATGGTAAAAATATAACAGGCTCACCGTACTATTTATCAACAGCTGTAAAAGGTAAAGAAATAACTGTATCGTTTACCAATACCGGAAAGGGCCTTACTACCTCTGACGGCGAAGCACCTTCAGACTTTGCTATTGCCGGTGCTGATAAAAAATTTGTATGGGCAAATGCTAAAATAGAAGGTTCTAAAATTGTACTTTGGAATGAAGAGATTAATAGCCCGCTGTATGTAAGGTATGCATGGGCAGATAATCCGGTAAATCCTAACGTAATTAATGCTGAAGGATTGCCATTAGCACCATTTAGGACTGATACTGATAAACCTAAACTCAAAAATTAAAAAGACTACACACAGTTTTGTAAACTATGCTACAAACGGTAAATCTATCGTTGTATAACTTCGTTTAGATAAGCAGTTATTATTACCTATAACCGTAATTAATGGTGTTATAAAATAGTTACACCTTATAATAGACGCAGATATTCCAACGTATACTCTAAGGTGTAAAATGTTTGTAATTATTTTATTCTAAGACCTCTGATAATTTTAGTGCTTAATAACCTCTTTCATAGTTATAGGGTCAGTTT
>Ga0247815_10001899_pt1 | contig 15686 bp, 13 predicted proteins | sample UWRJL194509B1_FD_181014 | JGI IMG/M metagenome (GOLD analysis project Ga0247815, IMG submission 181014) | Plant litter microbial communities from Arlington Agricultural Research Station in Wisconsin, United States - UWRJ-L194-509B-1 | ecosystem: Environmental > Terrestrial > Plant litter >...
CGATGGTCTTGCCGACCGGGGTCGAGCCTGTGAAGGAAATCTTGCTGATGTCCGGATGCGTGGTCAGCGCCGCGCCGACCACGTCGCCACGGCCGTTGACGATGTTGACCACGCCCGGCGGCAGGCCCGCCGCGTCGAAGCATTCGGCGAGGATCTGGTTCTGGCGCGCGCTCAATTCGCTCGGCTTGACCACCACCGTGCAGCCGGCCGAAATCGCCGTCGCCACTTTGTTGGCGATGAACCAGGCGCTCGAATTCCACGGCGTGATGATGCCGACCACGCCGACCGGCTCCAGCACCACCGTGGATTTGCCGACGGTCTTGACGAAGTCGTGATCGTCCATGGTCTTCTTCACGTCGAGGAACATATTGGCGGTGTAGCGCGAGCGGGCGATGCTGGTGGCCGAAGGGCCGCCGTATTCCTCCATCAGCGCCGCCGCCGCGTCGCCGGCGCGGGCCAGCACCGCGTCGTGCAGGCGTTGCAGGTAGACGCCGCGTTCCGCCTTGCTGGTGCGCGAGAACGCCGGGAACGCGGCCTTGGCGGCGGCCACCGCGCGGTTCGTGTCCTCCGCGTCGCCGAGGCGCACCTGGCCGGTCAGGCGGCCGCTGGTCGGGTCGACCAGGTCGGCGAGCTCGGTGCCGTGCGGGGTGATGAATTGGCCGTTGATGTAGAGGGTGTCGAAGTTGTTCATGGCTGCTCCTTGATGAAGTGTGCAGCCATTTTAAAAATTCGCGCCGGCGCGCGTCAGTCCGATTCCTGCCGCATGTTTGCCTGATTCTGCCTGTCGCCGGAAAACGCATTCCACGCCGCTGTTTTAACATTCCGTCACAATCATGCGGCGCCGCGCGCGGCCGGCGCTTACAGTGCATGCTCGACACCCTTTATAAGATAGACCGACATGAAAACCACCACCCGTATCGGCGCCGCCAGCGCCCTGTTGTTCTCCCTGATCCTGGGCGCGGCCCACGCCGCCGACAGCCCCCCCGATCTGGAGGGCCGCCGCGCCGCGCTCAACACGCTGCTCAAGGAGCAGTGGGAATACACCATGCGCGCCAGCCCCGAATGGGCGTCGCTGTTGGGCGACAAGCGTTACAACGATAAATGGTCGGACTTTTCGCAGGCCGGCATCGACGCCGACATCAAGGCCAGCGCCGATTTCCTCAAGCGCTTCGAGGCGGTCGACACGTCCGGCTTCCCGCTGCAGGAACAGCTGAACCGCGAACTGATGTTGCGCCAACTGCGCACCAACCTCGAAGGCGCGCGCTTCAAGGACTGGGAGATGCCGCTGGCGCAGAACTCCGGTATCCACGTCGACGGCCCGATGATCATCTCGGCGCTGAGTTTCGAGACGGTGAAGGATTACGAGGACTACATCAAGCGCCTGCGCGCGCTGCCCAAGCTGTTCGAGCAGACCCGCGTGCAAATGGAAAAGGGCGTGCAGGACAAGCTGATGCCGCCGCAGTTTTTGATTCCGAAGATCGTCAAGCAATGCGAGGACGTGGCGGCGATGAAGCCGGCCGATTCGCCGTACGCCGAGCCGCTGAAGAAATTCCCCAAGACGTTTTCGGCGGCCGACAAGGCGCGCCTGAGCAAGCAGATACTGGCGGCGGTGAAGAACGACGTGGCGCCGGCGTACAAGAAGCTGGCCATCTACACCGGCGTCAAATACCTGCCGCATGGCCGCAAGGAAGTGGGCATGTGGTCGCTGCCGGACGGCGCGGCGCGCTACGCCTTCAAGGCCAAGTCGTCGACCACCACCGACATGTCGCCGGAGGAGATCCATCAACTGGGGCTGTCCGAAGTGGCGCGCATCGAAGCGCAGATGTTGGAGACGGCGCAGAAGCTGGGTTTCACGGACCTGAAGACTTTCAACAAGGCGCTGGCCGACAATCCAGCGCTGCATCCGAAATCGCGCCAGCAGATTATCGACCTGTATCAGAAATACACGGACCAGATGTACACCCAGCTGTCCAACCAGTTCGGCGTGCTGCCGAAGGGTAAAGTGGAAATCAAATCGGTCGAGGAATTCCGCGAGAAGGGCGCCCCGGGCGCGGCCTATATGCCGGGTTCACCGGACGGCAAGCGCATGGGCCGGGTGATGGTCAACACCGGCGATTTCGCAAACCGCTCCACCATCGGCATCGAAACCACGGCGCTGCACGAAGGCGTGCCCGGACACCACATGCAGCTGACCATCGCGCAGGAGATCGAAGGCTTGCCGAGCTTCCGCCAGCAGGGCATCTACACGGCGTATGCCGAGGGTTGGGCGCTGTACTCGGAACGTCTGGGCGAGGAGCTGGGCTTCTACAAGGACCCTTATAGCTACTATGGCCATCTGCAGGACGAGATGCTGCGCGCGATCCGCCTGGTGGTGGACACCGGCCTGCACTACAAGAAATGGGACCGTCAGCAGGTGGTGGACTTCTTCCACGACCACTCCGGCATCGAGGAAGTGGACGTGCAAAGCGAGACCGACCGCTACATCGTGTGGCCGGGCCAGGCGCTGGGCTACAAGATCGGCCAGCTGAAGATCCTGGCGCTGCGCGACCACGCCCGCAAGGAGCTGGGCACCGGCTTCGATATCCGCCAGTTCCACGACCAGGTGCTGGGCGCGGGCGCGTTGCCGATGGATGTGCTGGAAACGCACATCAAGGAATGGGTCGCCGCCGAGAAGCTCAAGCAGACGCGCGTCACCGCCGTCCAGTAACCCTGCCGAGATCGATCTTCGTCACCCACCAGGCCTTGGTCTGGAAGGTGAAGTCGAAGGCGCCGACCGCCACCACCTTGCCGTCGGCGGCGGCGACTTCCCCCGGTTTGGGCAGCAAGCCCAAATCGACGCCGCCGTCCGCCAGCGCGTCCAGGGCCTGCATCAACCTGGCGTCGTCCCTGCGCATCGCGGCGCAGGCGCCGTACTGGTCGCACACCTGGACCGGGAAGGCGATGAAGCGCGCGGCGCGGTCCAGCGCATCCTCATTGCGCAGATAGTTGAACACCCAGCCCGCCGCGTCGGCCAGGTCGCGCGCGCGGGCCTTCACCTGCTCGTTCTCGCGCTGGAGTTGCCGCCGCATCGAACTTCCATCGGCGAACAGCACATCGTCCACCCGCCAGCCATGCGGCTCCTTGACCAGCACATAGCGGATGCGCCGCGCGTGCGACTCGCCCATGTCCGGGTGGACGTTGAAGGAGGCGTCGACGATGTTGTCCTCCGAGCGCGACGCCGTGAAGCCGGAGCGTTCGAAGTCCAGGCTGGGCGAGACCTCTTGCGCTTGCAGGAAGACGTCGCCGTCGGCGCCGTAGCCGCAGATATCGTCGCCGCGCGACAGGCTGTCGCACAGCAGGCTGTTGGCGTCGACCAGCGCCTCCAGCTCGCGCGAGTAGAACGAACCGGCCGGCAGCTGGCTGGCCTGCCGGGTCTCGGGACGCGACAGGTGATCCTTGTAAAAGTCCGTGATCAGGTCGAGCTGCCGCTGTCGCTCGGACCAGGCCTTGTCCGCCAGCAGCGCCGCGACGGCGATGAAGAACAGCGCCAGGCCGGCCGGCAGCAGATATTTTTTGTTGAGCTTCATGGCGTGCGTAGTTTTTTCATGTCCCGCATCGGCGGCGCGCCGAACAGGCGCCGGTATTCGCGGCTGAACTGCGACTGGCTTTCGTAGCCGACCTTGTAGGCGGCGGTGGAGGCGTCGACATCGCCTTGCAGCAGCAGCGTGCGCGCCTGCTGCAAGCGCAGCTGCTTCTGGTACTGCATCGGCCCCATCGTGGTCACCGCCTTGAAGCGGTGGTGCAGCGACGAGACGCTCATATTGGTGGCCAGCGCCAGGTCCTCGACCTTGACCGCCTGGTCGAAATGCTCCTTGAGCCAGGCGATGGCCTTGCCGATGCCGCGATCCTGCTGATCGAGCACGATGTTCTGGTACAGCTGGCGGCCGTTGGCGCCGTTCAGCAGCCGGTAGATGATCTCCCGCTTCAGGCCCACCGCCAGGAACGCCGCCTCCGGCGCCGGCGCATCCAGCAAGCGCACCAGTTTGTACAAGGCTTCCTGTAACGCCGCGTCGGAACGGCCGATGAAGGCGCCGCGCACCGGCTGCGGCGCTTCCATGGACAGTTGCGCCTCCAGCACCACGGCGGCGATTTCCTGCGGATCGAGTTCTATGTTCAGCAGCAGGTAAGGTCGATCCGACGACGCCGTGATCACATGACCGGCGGCCGGCAGGTCCACCGACACCACCAGGTATTCGCCGGGACCGTAGTCGAGAATATCGGCCGCCAGGTGCAGCCGCTTGGCCCCTTGCAGGATGAAGCAGCACGACGGCTTGAGCACTCCGCGCGTGATCGGCGTCGGTTGCGATGAGTGCAGCAGCGATAAAAACGGGATCGCCGTCGCCACCCGGCCATCGCGCAGCGCATGGCGTTGCACGATATCGATCATGTGATCGAGCGGCGAGGGCGTGGCGTCCCGTTTCATGGCGGTTTTACTTCAACAGCGGCGCCAGATACTTGCCGGTGACGCTGGCCGGATTCGCCGCCACATCCTCCGGCGTGCCGGCGGCGATGATCTTGCCGCCGCCCGCGCCGCCTTCCGGCCCCAGGTCGACGATCCAATCGGCGGTCTTGATGACGTCCAGATTGTGCTCGATGATGACCAGCGTGTTGCCCTGGTCGCGCAGGCGGTGGATCACCTTCATCAGCAGATCGATATCGTGGAAGTGCAGGCCGGTGGTCGGCTCGTCCAGGATGTACAGGGTGCGGCCGGTATCGCGCTTGGACAGCTCAAGCGACAGCTTGACCCGCTGCGCCTCGCCGCCCGACAGCGTGGTCGCGCTCTGTCCCAGCTTGATGTAGCCCAGGCCCACGTCCAGCAGCGTATGCAGCTTGCGCGCGATCAGCGGCACCGGCTTGAAGAACTCGTGCGCGTCCTCCACCGTCATGTCGAGGATCTCGGTGATGTTCTTGCCCTTGTACTGGACTTCCAACGTCTCGCGGTTATAGCGCTTGCCGTGGCAGACGTCGCACGGCACGTAGACGTCCGGCAGGAAGTGCATCTCGACCTTGATCACGCCGTCGCCCTGGCACGCCTCGCAGCGGCCGCCCTTGACGTTGAACGAGAAGCGCCCGGCGCTGTAGCCGCGTTCCTTGGCGGTCGGCACGGTCGCGAACAGGTCGCGGATCGGCGTGAACAAGCCGGTGTAGGTGGCCGGATTCGAACGCGGCGTGCGGCCGATCGGCGCCTGGTCGACGGCGATCACCTTGTCGAAGTGTTCCAGGCCGCTGATCGAGTCGTGCGGCGAAGGCTCGGTCTGCGAACCGTACAAGTGGCGCGACAGCGCCGGATACAGTGTGTCGTTGATCAGCGAGGACTTGCCGGAACCGGAGACGCCGGTCACGCACGTCATCAGGCCGACCGGCAGATTCAGGTTGACCTTCTTCAGGTTGTTGCCGGTGGCGCCGGTGATCACCAGCTGCTTGTCCGGATCGGCCACATGGCGCTTCTTCGGCACCGCGATCTTCAGCGTGCCTTTCAGGTACTGCGCCGTCAGCGAATTCTTGTTCTTCAGGATGTCGGCCAGCGTGCCCTGGGCGATGATGTCGCCGCCGTGCACGCCCGCGCCCTTGCCCATGTCGACGATGTAGTCGGCGGTGCGGATCGCGTCCTCGTCGTGCTCCACCACCAGCACGCTGTTGCCGATGTCGCGCAGGTGCTTCAGCGTTTCGATCAGGCGGTCGTTGTCGCGCTGGTGCAGGCCGATCGACGGTTCATCGAGCACGTACATCACGCCGGTCAGGCCGGAGCCGATCTGCGACGCCAGGCGGATACGCTGCGCCTCGCCGCCCGACAGCGTGTCGGCGCTGCGGTCCAGCGACAGGTAATCGAGGCCGACGTTGTTGAGGAACTTCAGCCGCGAGATGATCTCCTTGACCACGCGGTCGGCGATCTCCTTCTTCGCGCCCTTCAGTTTCAGCTGCTCGAAGAACGACAGCGTATCGCGCAGCGGCTTCTCGGAGATCTCGTAGATCGCCTTTTCCTGCTTGCCGGTGCCGACCTTGACGTAGCGCGCCTCGACGCGCAGGCGCGCGCCTTCGCACGACGGGCACTTCTTCTCGTTGATGAATTTCGCCAGCTCCTCCTTGACCGCCATCGAATCGGTCTCGCGGTAGCGGCGCGACAGATTGGTGACCACGCCCTCGAACGCGTGCTCCTTGACCACGGCGCGGCCGCGCTCATTGACGTAGGTGAACGGGATGCTGGTCTTGCCCGAACCGTGCAGGATCACTTCCTGCGCCGTCTTCGGCAGCTGCTCGTACGGCAGGTCCAGGTCGAACTCGTAGTAGGCCGCCAGGTTCGACAGCATCTGGAAGTAGAACTGGTTGCGGCGGTCCCACCCCTTGACCGCGCCGGAGGCCAGCGACAGGTTGGGGAAGGCAACGATGCGCTTCGGATCGAAGAACTCGATGTGACCGAGGCCGTCGCACTCCGGGCAGGCGCCCATCGGGTTATTGAACGAGAACAGGCGCGGCTCCAGCTCCTGCAGCGAATAGCCGCACTCGTTGCAAGCGAACTTGCTGGAGTAGACGTGCTCCGCGCCGCTGTCCATCTCCAGCGCCACCGCGCGGCCGTCGGCCAGGCGCAGCGCGGTCTCGAAGCTCTCGGCCAGGCGCTGCTTGATGTCGGCGCTGACCTTGACGCGGTCGATCACCACGTCGATGGTGTGCTTCTCGGTTTTCTTCAGCTTCGGCAGGTCGTCGACCTCGTAGATCTTGGCGTCGTGGGTGCCGCTCTGCACGCGGAAGCGCACGAAGCCCTGCGCCTGCATCTGCTCGAACAGGTCGGAGTGCTCGCCCTTGCGGTTGGCGACCACCGGGGCCAGGATCATCAGCTTGGTCTCGTCGGGCATGGCCAGCACCGCGTCGACCATCTGCGAGACCGTCTGCGCGGCCAGCGCGTTGTCCGGATGGTTGATGCAGTACGGCGTGCCGACGCGGGCGTACAGCAGGCGCAGGTAATCGTGGATCTCGGTCACGGTGCCGACCGTCGAGCGCGGATTATGCGAGGTGGCTTTCTGCTCGATCGAGATCGCCGGCGACAGGCCCTCGATCAGGTCGACGTCGGGCTTCTCCATCAGTTGCAGGAACTGGCGGGCGTAGGCCGACAGCGATTCCACATAGCGGCGCTGGCCCTCGGCGTACAGCGTATCGAAAGCGAGCGATGATTTACCGGAGCCGGACAGCCCGGTGATCACGATCAGCTTGTTGCGCGGCAGGTCGAGATTGATGTTTTTCAGATTGTGCGTGCGTGCGCCGCGGATGCGGATGTATTCCATTGATTTTGGCCTCTAGAGTCAACCCGTCACTATAGCCGGGTTTGATTACTTGCGCCGACCTTGAGCTGGATCGTGTTCGCGGCGCTTGACACTGTATATAATACCAGTATTTTCTTGCGTCGGTTCAACTCGGCGTCGAACGCGTCATGTGGGGACGACAACGGAATTTGCTAGTCCGGCGATGCTATAATCGCCGTTTCGCATTGCTTAAACCGCCCGCCCCGCGCGGCCGCCGTTACTCAGGAGTTTTACACATGGCATCAGTCAACAAAGTCATCATCGTCGGCAATCTGGGTCGCGATCCGGAAATTCGCTACATGCCCAGCGGTGACGCGATCGCCAACATTGCTGTGGCGACATCGTACAAATCGAAGGACCGCAACACCGGCGAGCAGAAAGAGACGACCGAATGGCACCGCATCTCGTTCTTCGGCAAGATGGCCGAGATCGTGGGCCAGTACCTGAAAAAAGGTTCGTCGATCTACGTCGAAGGCCGTCTGCAGACGCGCAAGTACACCGACAAGGACGGCGTCGAGAAATACGCGACCGACATCGTCGCCGAGAACATGCAAATGCTGGGCGGCCGTCAAGGCATGGGTGACAGCGGCGGCGGCATGGACGACGGCGGCGGCTACGACGCTCCGCCGCAGCGCCAGGCTCCGGCCCCGCGTCCGCAAATGGCCGCACCGGCCCCGGCGCCACGCCCGGCCCCGCGCCCGGCGCCGAACTTCTCGGATATGGATGACGATATTCCGTTCTAATCGCGCAGCGCAGAGCGAATTCTAAATAAAGCCCCGTAACTCTTTGAAGTTACGGGGCTTTATGTCCATCTGAAGCACTTGAGGCATAAGAAAAACTCGGTTAAGTTCATCGGTACCCTATAGCCAGGCTACGACAATGTTCGCGTCGACAAGTGGCAGGTGATCGTGGAAATCGCACCGGCGCAGCGTGATGCGCTTCGCCAGCGCATCAAACTGGAGATCGCGAACATTCCAGCCTACACGCGTGAACTCCTTGCCTTTGCGTCAAAACTACGATTTCCTATTGGGCTATGGTGTGGCTCTGGTATGCGATCGCACGGCTGCCCGCTCTGATCGACAGCAAGGAGGTTATCGATCAAATGACCATCGCAGCGCGTCGAGCTCGATCCGCGCCTGCATCGTCATGGCGCGCTCCTCCTCGGACGGGGCGTGCGCCTCCGGAAGCAGGGCGATGACTTCGAGATAGGCCAGCTCGATCTGGCGCGGGTGGTACAGGTCACTTGCTGAAAAACCCGACAATTTATTTACACATGGACGATCCATGCACCCTCTTGGCCGCCGTGGACCGACTGCTATAATATTTCTCATGATTATCATCTCCTCTGCCGCTGGCCCGGCCCGGGTCGCGGCGCCCATGGCCGGCGCGATCAACGCCGGGTCGCCACGCTGATGCGGCGCCGGCTGCTCGCGTTGTGGCTGGCGTGCGCCGTCGGCGTCCCGGCCGCCGCCGCCGAGCGCCATGCGCTGCTGATCGGCGTGTCGGCCATGCCGGCGCTGCCGCGCGGCGCCTGGCTGGAGGGGCCGCGCCACGACGTGCCGGCGATGCGCGGCGCGCTGCTGGAGCAAGGCTTCGCGTCCAGCCACATCGTCAGCCTGGCCGACGGCGTCGACGGCGCGGCCGCGCCCACCCGCAACGCCATCCTGGCCCAGCTGACGCGCCTCGGCAAGACGCTGCGGCCGGACGATTTGCTGGTGATCTACTGGTCCGGCCACGGCCTGCTGATGCCGGGCCAGCCGGGCCTGTGGCAAACGCCGTTCGGCCAGCAGGTGCATCTGCTGGCGCGCGACGCCCGCATCGACGCCGGCACCCGGCAACTCTCCGGCAGCATCAGCAGCACCGACATCGGCCGCGCCATCGACGCCCTCGCGGCGCGCCGGGTCCAGGTGGTGGCGCTGTTCGACAGCTGTTACGCGGCCGGCAGCACCCGCGGCGACGCCGGCCTGGCGTGGCGCGGCCTGTCCAGCACCGCGCTGGGCTGGTCGCCGCGCCCGGCCGGCCTCGGCGGCCGGCCCGCGCCCGGCGAGAGCGCGCCACCGGCGGCGCCGGACAACAACGCGCCGGCGCAGCGCGAGCGGCCGCTGTTCATCGGCTTCTTCGCCGCCGAGCCGCAGCAGCGCAGCGCCGAAGCGCTCAGCAGCGACTATCCCGGCCAGGCGCGCGGCATCTTCACCCGCGCGCTGGTCGCCGGGCTGCGGGACGGCCCGGCCAGCTATCTGGCGTGGGCCAGCGCCACCAACGCCCACTACCGCCGGGCGCTCGACGCCAGACAGCTGCCGGCCAGCACCCGCCCGTCGCCGGTGTACGCCGGCGCGCTGGAACAAGGGTTGTGGGCGGCCGCCGGCGCGCCGGTATTGTGGCCGGTGCGCCAGGACGCGCGCGGATGGTATGTGCCATACGGCCGCCTCGACGGCCTGCGGGCGGATGATCTGCTGCGGCGCGGCGCCGACACCTGGCGCGTGACCGAGGTGAACTGGGGCGAGGCGCGGCTGGCGGCGCCGGACGGCGCGGCGGCGGGCGGCTGGGCCCGGCGCCTGCCGGCCACGACCACGCCGGCCGCCGCGCCGACGCTGGCGATCCTGGGCCGCAAGGGCGGCGCGCGCGCGGTCGAGGTGTCGCTGCCCGGCCGCGACGCCGTGCGGCTGCGCGTGCGGGACAGCGAACTGCCGGCGCTGCGGGCGCGGGCCGCCAGCATCGCCGCGCTGCTGGCGCTGCCGTCGACCGCCGCCGCCGCGCCGCTGCTGCAGGCGCGCATCGAGCTCCAGCCGCCCGGCCGGGCCGCCGTCAGCCTGCCGTTCGCCGACCGCGACCTGGGCCTGCTGACCCCCGGCACGCGGCTGCGCGTGGTGCTCGACAACGGCGCCGAGGACGCGGTCGACGTCGGCATCGTGCACCTGCCGCTGAGCGGGCCGGCGACCCGCGTGTATCCGCCGTTCGAAGGCGACAGCAACCGGCTGCCGGCCGGCGCGCCTTCCCGGACGAGCCACTTCGAGCGTGAATTCGAGGTCACCGCGTCGACCGCCGCCGGCGCGCCGGAATGGCTGGCGCTGGTGGCCGCGCCGGCCGCCAGCGGCGCCATGCCGCGCCGCTTCGCGCTGCTCGACGCGCTGCGCGACGCCGACGCCGACGGCGCCGGCGCGGACCAGGCGGCCGAACGCGGCGCCTCGCTGGCCACCGGGCACAACCCTGATCAGGCACAGGTGGCGCGCATCAGCTGGCGCGTGGCCGGCGGAGCCAAACGATGACGCGGCGTCCAAGCCGCACCCGGACCGGCGTGCGCGCGCTGGCCTGCGCCGCCTGGCTATGCGCGGCGGCCGGCGTACCGTCGGCATCGGCGCGGGCCGAAGCTCCGCCGCCGCCGCCGGCGCCGGCCACCGGCACCGCTAGTTGCCGGCCCGCCGCCGAAGACTTGATCGAGGCCGGCATGCGGGCGGTGGAGAAGGAACGCTACCAGGAAGCCATTGTGCCGTTGGAGCAGGCGCTGCGCCTGTGCCGCGAGGCCGGCGACCAGATCGGCATCTCGGCCAGCCTGCTCGCCTACGGCCAGACGCTGCACTTTTTGAACCGCTACGACGAGGGCGAGTCGGTGCTGTTGGAAGGCTGGGCGCTGCGCCAGAAAATCGACAGCGGCCCGGCGCCGGACGGCGATCCGGACCGCCAGCGCATGTATTATCCGGCCGAGCTGATGTACCTGTACCGCCAGTCCAGCCGTTATGACCTGGCCTGGGAATGGGGCGAAGTGGCGTTGCGCGCCAAGGCGCAACTGGCGGGGACCAACTCGATCTCCTACGGCACCAGCCTGTCGAATCTTTCCGGCATCGCCCTGATCACGCGCGAATACGCGCGCGGCCTGGTGTACGCGCGCCAAGCCATGGACATCTGGGAGGGGACCTCCGGCACCGACAGCACCGACCACGCCTGGGGCATGCGCGACGTCGGCGTGCTGCTGTTCAAGCAGGGCAAGCTGCAGGAAGCTTATTACTACCTGGAGCGCGCCTACCGGATCCGTCTGGCAGCCTTCGGCCAGGACCGCACCGAAACCCAGACCAGCACCCAGGACATGGCCGCCTGGCACACCGAGGCCGGCAACGACACCGAGGCGCTGGCCTACGCCGAGCTGGCGCTGGCCAGCGCGGTGCGGCGCTTCGGCGCCGACAACCTCAGCGCCAGCTACGCGCTGGCGCGCGTGGCCCGCATCCACCTGCGCCTGGGCGAGGCGGCGCAGGCGGCCGGCGAGGCCGAACAGGTGCTGCGCATCCGCCGCGCCGCGCTGGGCGAGCACCATGCGCAAACCGTCAACGCCTGGCAGGACGTGGCGCAGACCCAATTGGCCAACAACCGCCTCGGCCGCTCGGCGGCGGCGGCGCGGGCCGGCTTCGAGGCGTGCCGCGCCATCCCGGGCGGCATCGCCGCCACCTGCGTGCCGCACCAGCTCGACCACGCCAGGGCGCTGCTGGCGCTGGGCCAGGCGGAGGAGGCGCTGGCCGAAACCGAGCGCGCCGCGGCGGCGGCCAGCGGCGCCAAGGACGAAATGGGCGGCGACGAACGCGCCGCCGCGATGTTGGGCGCGCAGGCGCTGCGCGCGCTGGGCCGCCAGGCGCAAGCCGAAAGCGCGCTCGCCGCCTTGGCGCGGCGCGTGGCGGCGCTGCCCGATCCGATCGCCAACGGCCAGGCCGAGGTCGAGCTGGCGCTGAACGCGGTGCGCGCCGAGCGCGCCGGCATCGACGCCGCCGAATTGTCCACGCTGGCCGAACGCGGCGGCGCGCTGGCGCTGCGGATGGCGGAGCAGCGCGGCGCCTCGCACCCGGCCTACGCCGCCGCGCTGCTCGACGCCGCCGCCCTCAACGCGCGCGGGCCGGATGTGGCGCTGGCGCGCCGGCAAAGCGCGCGCGCCATGGCGATCGGGCTGGCCAACCGCGCCACGCTGCTGCAGGCGCGCGCCGCCGCGCAAATGAGTGCGCTCGACGACGGCGGCAACGCGGTCTTCCTCGGCAAGCAGGCCGTCAACGCCTTGCAGGCGGCGCGCGAAAACATCACCGGCTTGCCGGTCGAGCAGCAGCACAGCTTTGTCCAATTGAAGCAGGCGGCGTATCAGCAACTGGTCGATCAACTGCTGGACCGGCGCCGCATCGGCGAAGCCGAAAGCGTGCTGGCGATGGTGGAGGAAAACGAATTCCACGACCTGCTGCGCGGCGCCGGCGCCAGCGACGACGCGCGCCGCGACGCGCGCATCGCCCGCCTGAATTTCGACGGCGCCGATCAAGCGGTGCAGCGGCAGTTCGCGCTGCGCGCGCAAACGCTGGAACAGGCGGCGCAAGCGCTGGCGCTGGCGCGCGAGCGCCAGGCGCAGGGGAACGCGTCCGGCCAGGCCGAACTGGCGGCCGCGCAGGCCGGCATGAACAGCCTGCTGGACCAGGCCACGGCGGCATGGAGCGCGCCGGCGCCGCCGGATGATGTGGCGGCGGTTCGCGCCGCCGCGCCGGACGGCGCCGAGCCGGCCGCCGTGGCGCGCGCGGCGTTGCCGCCGGGCCGATTGCAGCTGACCTATCTGGTGAGCGAGCGCCGGCTGCGCATCGTGGTCCAGCACGACGGCGTCGCCCGCGTGGTCACGCTGGATACCGGCGAAGCCGGACTGGCGCGCGAGATCGCGCTGCTGCGGCGCCTGGCGCAAGATCCCGGCAAGGATCCGCGTCCGCAGGCGCAGCGCCTGTACGCGCGGTTGCTCAAGCCGGTGGAGCGCGAGTTGTCGCAAGCGCGCAGCCTGACGCTGTCGCTCAACGGCGTGCTGCGCTACCTGCCGTTCGCCATGCTGCACGACGGCCGCCAATGGCTGGTGGAGCGCCTGCCGGTGCAGGTGGCCGGCGGCGGCGCCGGCGCCGACACCGCCGACGCCGCGTCGTCCGCCGCCGTCGCGCCGTCGCGCAAGCCGTCGGTCGCGCTGTTCGGCCAGAGCCAGGCCAGCGACGACCTGCCGGCCTTGCCCTATGTGGCGCGGGAGCTGCGCGCGGTCGGCGCGACCGAGCGCGCCGGCCGGATTCCCAGCCAAATCCATCTGGACGCCGGCTTCACCGCCGCCACGCTGGAGCGCGCGCTGCGGCAGGCCAGCATGGTCCACATCGCCAGCCACTTCGTGCTGCGCTCGGGGCGCGACGACGGCTCCTATCTGGTGCTCGGCGATGGCCGGCGCCTCAGCCTGGCCGAACTGGCGCAGCCGCGCTTCGACTTCGCCGGGCTGGACCTGCTGACGCTGTCGGCCTGCGAGACGGCGGTGCCGGCCGGCGTCGACGCCACCGGCCGCGAACTGGCCGGCCTGGCCTGGCTGGCGCGCGAACGCGGCGCGCGCTATGTGCTGGCCAGCCTGTGGCGCGTGTCGGACCGTTCCACCGCCACGCTGATGACCGATTTCTACCAGGCGCTGGGACGCGGCGCCGGCAAGCCGGAGGCGCTGCGCCAGGCGCAGTTGAGGCAGATCGGCCGCGCGGCGGCGGCCGGACCGGCGCGCGCGCGCGGCCTGAAGCCGCTCGACGCGCCGGCCGCCGACGGCGCGCGCAGCCATCCGTTCTACTGGGCCGGCTTCACGCTGCTGGGCAATTAGTTATTTCTTCTCCGGCCGCGCCAGGATGGCGTTGAGGGTTTTGATTTCCCGTTCGCTGGCTTGCTTCAGCAGCCGCTCGTGGGCGCGGCCCAGCTCGGCGTAGTGGGCGATGTCCGGCGTCACGGCGGTCCTGCGCGCCAGCCCGTAGGCGGCCAAGGCGGTCAGCACGCACATCGCCAGCGTGAAGGCGACATAGCCGCCCAGCCACAAGCCGGACTTCCCCATGCCGCGGTGGAGCGCGCGGCGCACCTGGTCGGCCTCGGCGCTGAGCGCGGCGACGGCGTGGCGCAGTTCATCGACCGCCTCGCCGGCCGCCAGCGCCGCCGCCCGGCCGGCCTCGCGTCCCACCGCGTCGGCGATGCCGCCGGCGCGGGCCTCGATCCGCGCCGCCTCGGCGATCTTGGCGTCGATCTGGGTCAGGCTGGTGTTGGCCAGCCGCAGCAGCTTGTCGCAGCCGGCGACCTGGCGCGCGAAGTTGCCGACGTCGGCGTGGAAGCGCTCGACCTCCATCTTGTGGGCGTCGAGCTTGTCGTGCAGCGTGTCGAACAGTTCACTTTGGGCGCTGCGGTCTGGGTCGGTCATCGTGGTCGGCGGGGGCGGATGGACGGAGCCCTATTGTAAAGCGCCCGTCCGGCGATGAACATACATGCGACGAAAGAGCAAAAACCCGAGCATCCCGGGCATTCAAAACCGTGCCGCCGGGCGCCATACTGCTTGTCATGGCACTACTCATCAAGGAGAACGATATGGTCACCATCTACACCGGCCCCGGCTGCGCTTATTGCATCATGGCCAAGCGCCTGCTGGCGCAAAAAGGCGTCGTCGCCGACGAGATCGACATCGCCGCCGACGCGGAAAACATGCGCGACATGATGCGGCGCAGCGGCCGCCGCACCGTGCCGCAGATCTTCATCGGCGAACGCCATGTCGGCGGTTATGACGACCTGGTCCGGCTGGACCAGCAAGGCGCGCTGGATGAGGCGCTGGCCGCTTGATCATCGGCGCGCCGCCGGCGGCAACGTCGTTTCGACGTTGATCCGCGCCACCGCGAACGCCTGGCGCAACACCGCTAGGTCGCCGATGTGGTTGGACAGCAACAGCACCAGCTGCGCGTCCAGCATCTTGTTTTGCCGCTCGTCGAGGTCGCGCCGCGAGTCGTCCAGCAGCTCGTAGAAGGTTTCGTAGTCGGCGAGGTTTTGCCGCAGAGTCAATCCGAGGTTCATATATTTCCTTGTTTAGTCATCCTGTCGCGGTACAGCATCGGCGTGGTGTCGAGCCGTCGCGCAAAAATCATCCGCATCCGCGCCGCGCTGTTGAAGCCGCTGCGGAACGCCACCGTCTTCATCGGCAGATCGGTCTCCTCCAGCAGCCGGCGGGGCGCTTGGGCGAGCAGTTCGCGTCCAGCCATGGCGCGCAGGCGCCGATGGCGGCGCTCGCCATCTTGTCGCAGCAGCTGAGCCAGCAGGCGATCCTGCTGTCCAGCCTGGACTACTTCGGTTTCCTGGTGGCGGTCGGCGTGCTCGGCGCGCTGCTGATGTTGGCGCAGCGGGTGTTGAAATAATCCAGGTAAAAATTCGCGACGATGTAGGAAGACTTACAGTGCGGGAGGTGGGGTGGCTTTTTTTTCCGGTTTTACTAAAATCTACTACCCCATACTATTTTTCGATAACCATCGATATTTCATCGTAGATGACACTAGCTTTAGTATCCGAAACGGCGGTTTTAGTAAGAGATAG
>Ga0247815_10001900_pt1 | contig 15682 bp, 16 predicted proteins | sample UWRJL194509B1_FD_181014 | JGI IMG/M metagenome (GOLD analysis project Ga0247815, IMG submission 181014) | Plant litter microbial communities from Arlington Agricultural Research Station in Wisconsin, United States - UWRJ-L194-509B-1 | ecosystem: Environmental > Terrestrial > Plant litter >...
CAAATTTGTCAAGCTGGGCGGGTTCATTTGCAAAGGCATGCGCAAGTAGTGAACTGATCATTTCTTTCAGTTGAACATGCTCCTGCAGTGCCCTGTCGCAAAGTGGATCGTTTACTTTCCGAAATAGCAATTCTTCTTCTGCTCTAAAATGCTGCTGGAGGTGTTGCGTCCAAAAATAATCAAGGTACCGGATAATTCTTTCTGTGGCTATCCCAAATTTGAGGCCAGTACGTAACTTCCAGCAGAACAACAGTCCGAAATGGTGTTCCCTGGATAAAGGCTGAATATTTTCGTTCCTTTTTATTGGTATATTATCAGTTTTTGCTGTCATGATAATAAGCTCATCTGTTCAAATATTTATCCAACCGGGATCCATTGTGTAATCAAATAATAAATTGCCCATCCACCAAATAACAGATGAATGATCCATACCCATCCCGGAATACTCCTTGGCGTTTCAGCTCCTTCAATTAGAAAAACCTTCTGATCGCCCTTTCCATAAGCACTGATCATCAAGGGGATTACCCCGTCAACAACTTCGTGTTCTTTAATACCCTCAATAGAAATGTCAGGTCCGTTCCGTACCTTGAAAGGGATTTTTCGGATACCTTTTTTGCCACCGGGATCCTCGCTTACAATTCTAAGCACATGATCGCCGTCGGCAAGTTTAGTAGTATCAAGCTCAAAATTGACTGGCGAAGTGAACTTGCCTATAGGTTGCTCTCCATCATCGATGAAAATTACAACAGAACTTTTTTCTTCCATTAATTTTAATCAATTGCCATTAATTTAATATGATCAGCCTCTTTTTCCCTCGGGCGTACCAGGTATTTAATAGAAAAGTATAATGTAGCAAGAACCACTATAATAGTTGCCCATACAATTACATAATCCAGGTTACCTTCAGGGCCGCCGCCGTGGCTGATTCCCCTTAGAAATTTAGGTTGTCTTTTTTCACACACATCACAGGCTAATGATGTACCTGCGAGTAGCATAGCTGCTAAAAATGTCAATAACCGTTGCATAATATTGTTATTTACTTGTTTTAATAAAATCGAGGATCTTTTGAACTTCTGCCACTGGGATTTTCCTTGCTTTGTTGCCCCAACTTGACCTTTCGTGCTCAATTATAAGGGCAATCTGTTCCGCTGTAAGGTTTGCATTTGTACCTACAGGAGGCATAACACCGAATTCTGCCCTGGCATCATAACCTTTCATGATAATAGTAATCATTTGTTCAGGATCATCATTCTGTACTATAGGACTTCCTTTCAATGGAGGGAATGCACCTTTCAGCCCTTCACCATTAGACTGGTGACAACTCTGGCAATGGGTGGCATATAGCCCCTGCCCTTTCGACCCGGTGCCATCTCCACCGGCACCAGATTTAGCGGTCTTCCCATCTTTCTGATATAGGAAAGAAACATCAGTTGTTTTGTCGTACAATTTGATCTGCTTTAGGCTTTGCAAATACGCAAGTAGCTGCATAGCCTCTTTGGTGGCGATAACTTTACCGGCACCGGCATGTTTAAATCCATCCGGCACCTGTATTTCTGTATCTCCTGGCTCAACCTTATCTTTCTCTTCAAAAAGCCATGGAAAGGCGGGCATGATAGACTCTTTAACGACCGCACGGGGTTGATAAAGGTGCAACAGTTGCCAGTCGCTACTGGGCTGCCTGGTACCAATATCTGTGAGGTCGGGTCCGGTACGCTCAGTTCCCATCAGGGTAGCTGTGTTTCTCCAAAAGTCCTGTCTTTCGTTACCCGCATAGTCTGCTGCTAATCCTGGGCGAGATCCCCATTGTTCGTCCATTGCAACATTACGGACCTGTTGGGTATGGCAGGCAACACAGCCATTGGCTATATAGAGTGCCTTTCCCGCTTTCACATCATCGGAAGGAAGTTCATATCCAGGCAATAACCCGTTATTATTTTGATTCCTTATGGCAGGTAATATAGCTACCATAATTGTTAAAAAGACAAATAGGCTAAGCGCCGTTAAGTATAATCGCGTGTGATTATTAAAATAGTCCATTGTTTTTATTTTTAGCCTTGGATGTCTATAAGTTCAAGTTTTTGCCCCGATGGCCTTGCAGCTTCAGGGAGATTGATATTGGCTACCGGGCGGTGCGCAATCATTCTATAAAGGTTAAACGCAAATACCAAATGTGATATCCACATTAGGGTGCCGCCTATAGCGCGCCATAACCAGTAGGGTGCCATCATAACCACACTGTCAATAAATGGCTTCCCTTCCATCCACATATATCCCCGCAGGGTACCTCCCCACATTAATGGGATAGAATAGAACAAAAGGCCAATAAATGCCATCCAGAAGTGTAACCCAACTGTTGCCTGAGGGGGCTCCTGGCGGGTAAGACGTGGTACAACGGCATATATACATGCCCACATGAAGAAAGCAATAATGCCGTACATTGTTAAATGGGAATGCGCAACCGTAAAATCTGTAAAGTGCCACATTAAGTTGGTATACCTGAAAGCTTCTGCGGTACCCTGCAAAGAGCCGGTGAAATAAAATAATATCCCAACAATAAAAAATGGGAGAGTATAACTATTGGTTACTTTGTTCCAGCTCCCTTTGAAGGTCATTACAAAATTTGTCGTCCCGGAAATCACCGGAATCACCATTCCGACACTTCCAATTATTGCTACTGTTTGAAGTGACCAGGGGATGGCACTAAAGACAAAGTGATGTGTACCAATGAGGGTGTAGAAAAAAATCTGAGACCAAAATGCCAGTATCCCCAAACTGTAAGAATAAATAGGTTTATTCAGCTGTTGTGGCAAAAAATAGTAAACGAGGCCAAGCGTAAATAACATGAACCACATCCCCACGCCCTGGTGCATATAATAGCCCTGGATAATGGTCTCGCCAAGTCCGTTTTGCCAATAAGGAATATATCCTACTATGGTAAGTGTAATCACAAACATCAACGCGGTAACCATATACCAGTTGGACACATAAATTTCTTTGGTTTTACGCCTGCCAACCGTACGGAAGAAATTGCTGAGCGTAATCGCCAGGCCAATGGCAAATAATAACTGCACCGGCCATATGTATTCCCTAAATTCACCACCACCATTGTTCACACCCGCCATCAACAGGATACTGCCGATAATGACTGAAAAGTTAATCAGCCACAAACTCCAGTAACCAGCCCTGATACTGTATATGGCAACATTGCTCACACGGGGAACTACATAGTACCCCAGACCAATCATGGCCATTGACGACCATCCCCAGAAAACCGCATTGGTATGAACCGGTCTTATCCGCCCGAAACTGAGCCAGGATTGGTGGTCTACGTCTGGCGTAACAAACTTGATGCCTGCATACTCTCCTACTGTGGTACCAAAAACCAGCCAGCAGGTTGCCGAAATTAAAAACCAGAGGACCAGGGAGGTGAGCTCCGGATCAGTGTAAGGCCGCACAACTGCTTTTCTTTTAGCAGCAATAAAATGAATATTGGCTTCTTCGTTTATATTAGATAATATGGTGTCCCGAAGCCCCACACCATCCAACCCCACTTCGGTAGCAGTAAGATCATCCCGCTTGGCATTTGAAAGTTGTTTTATATTGCGCAGCATGCTGAAAAGCCTCCTGGCTTTTACGAGCAAGAGTACCACCATGACGAGAATAGGTATAAAAAGAAGTATTAAAGTTATAATAATACCCGGAGCAGTGATTAGGTTTCCGGTTGCCGGGGAGACAGCTACTGACGCGCCCAGCAAACAAATTTGGTATGACATATGGAATTATTAGTGGTAAAATTTAGTCATTGGATTGATGAACAATAAGTCATAAATGAACAAAACAAATATAATGAACATTGCTCATTGAATTATATAGTTTTTCCTTTAAGTTTGTATTTAATTTCATGAATCAATAAAATTTGAGAATGTTATGACTATTGCAAAATTTCAATATTGGCCCGGCTACAGATGTTGAATTTTACCTGCCAAGAGCAGAAAAATGGTTATTATTGCACCGGGCAACTGAACATTGTTCAAAAAATGCACAAATTTTGTTAAAATGGGTACACTGGAGAGAAAGGAAAGAGAAAAACTGGAGATGAGGAAAACTATCCTTAAGGCTGCCACGGAACTTTTTTTGAAGGACGGGATAGAAAAATTAACGTTAAGGGCCATTGCTAACAAGATTGAATACAGCGTTGGTACAATTTACCTGTATTATAAGGATAAGGATGAGCTGTTTCATGACCTGATGGAAAAAGGTTACCAAAAGTTATCAAAAGAAATTCAAAAGATCCCTCCTACTGATGACCATATCGCTTATCTGAAACAGCTGGCAAGAACTTATATACATTTTGGCTTAAAGAACCCCCAATATTACGATCTGATGTTTATCATGGAAAAACCAGATCAATTGTCACAGGATTTGTCAGAGCTTGGTGCAGGTTTAAAAACCTTCAATGCTCTTTATGATACAATACGCATCGTAGTAGAAAAAGACCTGATCAGGTTTAAAGATATTCCCACTGCTTCAATGGCCATCTGGGGAGTTGAACATGGACTTGTGTCACTATATAACAGAAACAGACTATTAATGTATACAGACCAGAACGTTGAAGAGCAATTATTTGCGAGTATGGATAACTTTATCGATTCAATTAAAAGGTAGATTACCATTTATCCGTTATACTTTATCTTTGTAGCGAATGTGAGATAGGTGCGTAACACCACTCCTAAATGACATTCACTTAACATTGAACATAGCCAATATACTGAACAACGATCATCCGTTAATTACATTTACACGATCAAATGTTAATAGTGTATGCTTATCACAGATCCATATTCCACTAAAAAAGAACTCTATTCAGGGACCGGAAAATTTAACTATTACAGTCTAAACGAATTGGAAAAGCAAGGATATCCTATTCGGAATATGCCATTTTCAATCAGAATTCTTCTTGAAAATGCCCTTAGGAATTTCGACGATTTTGCAATTACCAAGGCACACATAGACATAATACTCAACTGGAAACCCCTTCCTTCTACAGAAGATATCCCTTTTAAACCAGCGAGGGTATTAATGCAAGACTTTACAGGCGTTCCGGCAGTGGTTGACATTGCGTCTATACGATCTGAAATAGCCAGGCGGGGAAAAAATCCGAATAGCATTAATCCCCTGATACCTGTCGACCTGGTGATTGACCACTCCGTGCAGGTTGATTATTTTGGAACACAAAATGCATACAGACAAAACGTTGAAGAAGAATATGCGAGGAACAGTGAACGTTATGAATTTTTAAAATGGGCACAACGGTCGTTCAATAATTTCGACGTAGTACCTCCAGGCATGGGAATATGCCACCAGGTAAACCTGGAATACCTTGCCCATGGAGTGATTGAACGGAACGGGGAGGTTTTCCCTGATACCCTGGTTGGAACAGATAGTCATACACCCATGGTAAATGGAATTGGCGTGATAGGCTGGGGAGTTGGTGGCATTGAAGCTGAAGCGGCACTGCTGGGCCAACCGATATACTTTATTATGCCAGAAGTTGTGGGACTGAAACTCACAGGCAAACTCCCTGCAGGAACTAATGGCACCGATCTGGTTCTTACGGTTACAGAACTGCTGAGGAAACATGGTGTTGTAGGCAAATTTGTTGAAGTTTTTGGTGACGCACTTGATTTCCTCTCAGTACCCGAACGGGCTAGTATAGGTAATATGTCGCCAGAATTTGGTTGCACAGTATCTTATTTTCCTGTGGACGATAAAACACTGGCCTATCTGCGTAACAGCAACAGACCGGAGGACCAGGTGAAACTTGTTGAGGATTATTGCAAGGCCAATATGCTCTGGAGGTTCGGAGACGAGGATATTACTTATTCCAGTATTGTGGAACTCGATCTGTCAACAGTAGAACCTACTGTTTCGGGACCAAAGCGCCCACAAGAAAAAATCCTGCTACGGAACTTTAAGGATAAATTTATTAGCCTGCTGGATGAAACCTATGGACGGAAATACCCAGAAAAAGAGCAGGAAGTGACGTGGAAAGGCGAAGGCGGAAGTCAGCCCTTACAGATAAGCCATTCTGCAAAATCAGATGTAGAGATTGAGACGAAACTCTCCGGAGGTGTAAAAACGGTGTGGGTAAATGCCGGCAACCAAAAATTCATGTTGTCTGACGGCTCTATAGTAATTGCTGCTATCACTTCCTGTACAAATACATCTAATCCATTTGTGATGTTGGGTGCCGGCCTGGTAGCAAAAAAAGCAAGGGAAAGGGGCTTAAGTGTAAGACCATGGGTAAAAAGTTCCCTCGCGCCTGGCTCAAAAGTAGTTACTACATATCTTCAAAAAGCGGGTTTACTGGTTGAACTTGAAGCGCTGAATTTTGATGTGGTGGGGTATGGATGCACCTCTTGTATTGGCAATTCCGGTCCCCTTCCTCCTCATGTTGCGGCAGCGGTTGACGGACAGGATTTGGTAGTAGCATCTGTACTTTCTGGCAACCGTAATTTCGAGGCACGTATCCACCCGCAGGTTAAAATGAATTTCCTTATGTCACCCATGCTGGTGGTTGCCTATGCCCTTGCGGGACGAGTGGATATTGATTTACAGGAGGACCCGATTGGGCTGGACCCTAATCAGGAACCTGTTTTTTTGAACGATATCTGGCCTGATAATGATGAGATTAACAGTACCATGGAAAAGGTATTATCACCAAAAGATTTTGCCCTAAACTATGGGACCATATATAATGGAAACGACATATGGCAAGGTTTGACAGTTACGGAAGATACGCAATATCAATGGCGGGATGATTCTACTTATATTAAAGAAGCCCCTTTTTTCAAGGATATTTCTGAGGAACCGGAACCTATGAAGGATATCAGTGATGCCCGGGTGTTGCTGATGCTTGGTGATAGTATCACTACCGATCATATTTCCCCGGCAGGATCGTTCAATGAAAAATCTCCTGCAGGACGATATCTTATCTCAAAAAACGTTGCGAAGGAAGACTTCAACTCATATGGATCAAGACGTGGTAATGACGAAGTAATGGTTAGGGGTACGTTTGCAAACGTACGGATCAAGAACAAGCTGATTAATACTGAAGGCGGCTACACTTTATATTTTCCGGGTAATGAAGAGTTAACGGTTTTTGATGCAGCGCAAAAATACAAGGCAGATCAAACAGCCTTACTTGTACTTGCAGGCAAAGAGTATGGTAGCGGATCTTCGAGGGATTGGGCAGCGAAGGGCACCTTCCTGCTTGGTGTTAAAGCGATATTAGCGGAAAGTTATGAACGCATACATAGAAGTAATCTGGTGGGAATGGGGGTTTTGCCGCTTCAGTATAAACCTGGCGATTCTGCAATAAGTTTAGGTCTTACGGGATTCGAAACCTACACAATCACCGGGATCGCTGATGATTTCTCGCCGCTGAAACCTGTAGACGTAAAAGCAGTAAGAAATGACGGGTCTGTTTGTTCTTTCCAGGTAATTGCAAGGTTAGATTCCAACGTGGAAATTGCTTACTATCAAAATGGTGGGATTTTACAGTATATACTGCGGCAGTTTCTTAAAAAGGCTTAGGGTAAAATACCGGTAACTGAACTGCTGCCGGTATTGAAGCTAGTGCCGGTAAAGCTGCAATGTAAATCAGCCTTTGATTAAAAAGCATATACTGTCTTCAAGTGCAACTACAGAATGTAACACTTTTTGTGTGATATTGATTTCATCAAATTTGTTGAGGAGAAGAGTGCGGTCTGCACCTCTATATTCTACTGTACCTTCTATCACAACCAAATTTGTGTTTACATCTGTATCGTGCTCTTTAAGTACCATACCTTTTTTAAAGCCCAGTACAAATACTTTAAATTGCGTGTTTTGCTGAAACACTTTAACAACCGGAGCGGTTGCAGTTTCAAGTGCTGTTAAAACCTGTTCAATGATCATTGCTTTTAATTTGATATTTATAATTATCGGTCTGTTATTGTAGTTATTCTGGAATTCTTTTTACCGCCTTAATAATCCTGGCAATACTGTTTGCGCGCTTTCTGGCATTCTCTGCCACAGCCCCTTCATATAATTCGTCTATTGTTTGGTTGAACAGATGCAGCCAGCGGTCAAAATGCTCCTTATCCAACGGGAGATCAAGGTGCTTCGGCATTGGATCATCTTTGAAACTATGTGTATATAATAGTAATGTAGACCAGAAATCGGTCATACGTTTTAAGTGATAATCCCAGTCATCTTTGATTACCGGATCGAAAATCCTGAACAACAAATCGTCTTCACGTACTTTCTTATAAAAAGTATTCACCAACAGAAATATATCTGCCTGCTCTAATATATCTTCGTTTGCCATAAGTTCGGTGTAGGATTAAACAATTACATTTTTACCTTCATTTGGCATATTCTCCAGGCGTGATATAAAGACCTGCGCCATAATGACCGATCTTCTTTTAGTATCTTCTGCTACCGGCCCTTCAAAATGTGTGTCGATAGTATTATGAAACATTTCCAACCAGCGTTCAAAATGATATGCTGCAATTCTCAGCGGTGCATGTCTTGCAAATGGGTTGCCTTTAAAGCCCGCAACGCCAAATAATGCGGCATTCCAGAATGCGTACATCTTGTCCAGATGTGGCTGCCAGTCACCTGAAATGGCACCGAAAAAAACAGGTCCAAGTAAAGGGTCCTTCTGTACTTTAGCGTAAAATTCGTCGACAAAAATTTTAATGTCTGCTAATCCTTCTATATCCTTCATAACATAATATATTAATACCTTTATATCTTTTATTATTTTATATCGATTCCAGTCAGACGATCATGTTTGCTATTTTTTCAGGGCAATGATACCCATAGTCAGATCTCCATTGAATTCACCAATTGTAGTGGTATACATCATTTCCTGGATCATATTACGGATCTTTTTAAATTCATCATGTAACGGACAGGGATTCAATTCAGAACAATATACCAATCCCAAACCGCAGCCGGTAAATATACCATCTCCATCCACTGCGTTTACCACAGCAGCAAGAGGTTGTTTTAAACCTTCAGCTGCCATATAAAATCCCCCGTTTGGCCCTTTTGCCGACTGTACTATTCCTTTTCTTGTCAGATCCTGAAGAATTTTTGCAAGGAAAGGTTCCGGTGATTCTATACCATTGGCAATTTCTTTAATGCCTACCCGCCCACCCGAAGATGTTTTATGTGCAATAAAAAAAACGGCCCGTATTGCGTATTCACAAGTTTTTGAAAATATTCCCATGGTTGTAGGACAAATATAGGAATGTAATTAATAAAAGACTAAAATATCTTCTATTAATTACAATTCTATTATGTTAGGCGGCTAATACTATCCCATCGCTTTATTGAGCGCAATGATTGAGGTTTTAAAGTCCTCGCGGGCAACCAGAAATTGGATATTGACCTTTCTCAAAGCAAAGCCAGCACTCTTAATATTGATCCCCTTTTCGGTAAGGGCATTTGCACTTTTGGCCAATAAGCCTGGCTGATCCATATTTGATCCTAGCAAACATACCATCGCAGCTTTTTCTACAGTAACTTTTTCAAACTTATTTTCCAGGTCGCTAATCAGTTTTTTATCAAAGTCGCGCTCCCAAATTACAATAGAAATGCTGTTGGCACTTGTAGATTTGAACGTATAACTCAGGTTATGATTGAAAAAAATCTGCATAATTTGAAGGTCGCTTCCTACGTTCCCTACCATCAATGGATCATACACATCAATGATCAGCAGTTTATCCGTACCTGTAATCAGTTCAACACGTTTATGTTCACAAATAAACTCACGTGTAATCAGTGTTCCAGGATGTGAGGGTTCAAATGTATTTTTGATACGGAGGTTGATCCCATTTATTTCAAGTGGTTTAGAGGCTTTAGGGTGAATGGCTTCCATTCCCACGTCTGCGAGCTGATCTGCAATATCGTAATTAGTATATCCCACAGGTGTACAGTTTTCTATGCCAACCAGTGCCGGATCTGCGGTTGAAAGGTGGTACTCCTTGTGGATAATTGCTTCCTGTGGTCTTAAACACTCAGCAATTTTACTGAAGGTAACTTCCGAATAGCCACGGTCAAATTCCCGCATAATTCCCTCGGTCCCTTTCGCATAACCTGTAACAATACATATATTATTTGCAAAGTCGATATGTTTAAAGGCATGTTTTATCCTTTGGTCGATGGTCCATGCCATATGGTCTCCAAAACCACTCAGGTCTACCAAACGGGTATTGATACCCATATTCTGCAGGATATTGGTAAAGTTAAATGCAGAATGGCTTTCACCTATCGACGCGAGTATCTCGCGCGCCGCCTGCAGGATCCCCACCTTGCTAACGTATCCTGAGGCAAGTATGTTCGCAAGATTTTCAAGGTATTTTTGTGCCTCAGTAATGTGCTGTTCAATAAAGTGATCCGCTACGGCAAGATCAAGCCCTAGTTCAGCATACTTTTTATTGATAGACTTAAGCTTAATGATAAGGCTCTTCAAAGGTTTATGAAAGTCCTGGTGCTTCGCGATGCGGTGATAAACGCCCGGGGCACCGGTCTTTTTATTTTCAAGCAGGAGATCAGTAACTCCTGAAAATGCAGAAACGACAAAAATTCTGTTATATAGTTGGTCGCCTGTTCTCTCAAATAATATAATATTCTGTATCACGTCTTTCAGTGCACTCATTGATGTGCCACCGATCTTCTCTACTGTTAACATGGTCTAATTGATGCTTTGATAGCCCAAACCTATATGAGGGCCTGTTTGCAGGCCTAAATTATCAATTTTATCCTAAATCAATTATATATTTATAGATATATCGTCGGATCAACATTAGTAACTGGCGGGTTAAAGTGCCAAAACCATTTCTTACAACTATTTTGAGTAAAGAGAAAGACAAGGCCCTGAGATAATCTGCAGGGCCTCTATTTTTGGTGTGTGTTTTCTTTAATATTAAAGGTATGTACTAAAATCATAATAACCTACGTTTATCAAAAAAAATATTACAATTCCTAAGTTGGCCTATCCGCTCATTTGATAGGTCAGTGAAAAAGATTATTCTCCGGGTATTAAGTTTCAAAAAAATGTCCCTGTATATTCTAACGCTAATTTTTAGCTTTGTAGCCAATTTTTATTGACATGATCCAGAAATCTATTCTGCTTAACATATTTTCTACAATCTTCCTGATTACACAAGTTGGCTGCCGACCGGCGGTGCAACAAACTTCAGAGCCCGAATTCGGAAATACCGCCCACATTGTTACTGAACAGTCTGCAGCACACAATGATGCAGTCGCGGTTAAAGAAGATTTTGAGCAATCAGCGACTGCGAAAGCTTCCTATGCTTTGGCTGAAGCAAAATTTGCTTCAGGAACATGGTTGCTGGATGATGCGCTTACAGGTAATAGCAAAACAGACGCGAAGAACGGCAGGCAATCTGTCAGGATGCGAAATAAAGGCAGGCTATCAATGCAATTTGACCTGAAGTGTGGAAAACAAATTAGCATCAGCCATGCAGCCTACGGTCATGATGGCCCGTCCTCCTGGCAATTGTGGGTTTCGGCCGACAGGGGAAAAAACTACCGTCAACTTGAACAGACAATTACAACTGCAGGAAGTACATTGAAAAAGGCGTATTTTAAAAATAACAGTGCCGCTGAACTAAGATTTGAAATCAGGAAAACAACTGGGGGCAACAACCGGATAAACATTGATGATATCAGTTTTGATGCATTGGCAGCAGATAGCCTCCCCCAGGTCCAACTGCCGGGTAAATATGATTCCCAAAATGTTAACGGAGATAACGGCCACCTGTTATTTGGGAACCCAAGCAATGCTACAGCGAGCATCGATAATGCAGAAAATTATCTGATCGACCAGAAGTATTATATTGAAAGCTACAGCAGAAGCAAGGCCATTCCTAACTGGGTGTGCTGGCATATAAATATGTCGGACCTTGGAACAACTGACAGATTAAATAACTTCCGCCCGGATACAACATTACCAGCCCGATGGTATGAAGCAGATGACACTAGTTACAAAGGCTCTGGTTTTGATAAAGGACACAATTGCCCCAGTGGCGACCGTACCAGTTCATCGGCCGCAAATTCGTCTACGTTCCTGATGAACAATATGATCCCTCAGGCCCCTAATAATAACCAGCGAACCTGGGAGCATCTGGAAAGCTATTGCCGCGGGCAGGTCAAAAAAGGTAATGAGGTATATGTGATAATGGGCAGTTACGGCAGCGGCGGCACTGGTAAAAATGGCTACTATAAAACGATAGACGAAGGCAGGATAAACGTCCCATCACGTATTTGGAAAGTGGTAGTAATCATCCCTAACGGAAACAATGACCTACAAAGGATTAATGAAGAAACCAGGATTATTGCGGTGGATACACCGAACGACAACAATATTGCCCCTAACTGGATCAATTACTTGTGTACGGTAAGAGATATCGAGAAGGCAACCGGCTACAACCTACTATCAGCGTTACCGAAATCACTTCAGGACATTATTGAAATAAAGAAGTTTTCAGGGGGTAACTAACAGGACGTTCTAATTTGTTGGCACGCTAAATGTATAATCATAAGTAATTGATTAGATGATGCTAACAGAATGTAAACAACGAAATCCTATGAAATCATTAAAAACTATCAAAGGCAAGATATTTTTGATCTATCTGGACGCTATAAAGCTTGCTTTTATCTTAAACAGATAAAAATGATTGCCTTTTATAACCTTTAATCGCATTCTCCTGTCTTATGATTGGCTTATCCATTATTATTTTTGTCCGCTTTCCCTACACTTTGTAGACTTACCGGAAAAAAGGAAACTGAAGATTGCTGATAAAATTAACGCGAGCATCACCACCCATGGATAAGCTGCCATTCCCTTCGCAATTTCTATAGCCATATTCGCTGTTCCTGATATTTGTTCAACTATCCAGGAGAGCGCGGCTACAGTAAACACAATAGCACCAGTAACACGAAAAACTGTGAACGTGTTGTTATAACTAAGTACCAGCAACCATGGTATAGTAACTGATATGATTAACAACTGCATAAATTCCATACCCAGATTGAACCCCAGCATTTGCCAGATCCCATTTTCTGATCCCAGGTTTACCTGAACCAAACTATCTGCAAATACTATCCCGTGAACCAAACCGAAAACTGCAGCAAAGTATATCTCTTTTCCGCTCAGGATGGGTCTTAATGCATGTAAACCTGCAATGGTAATACCTGCTGCGATCAGGACTTCAGCATAGATTACATTAAAATGAAAAAGTCCAATGGTGCCAATGAGCAAAGTGATGACATGGCCGGCTAAATAGGCAATGATAATTTTTAACATCCTATTTATGGCCAGCCTGAACCCGGCGAATTCCCCCCACTCCATTCTGTTGCTTAATAAAGGAGCTGGTAAGAGTAAAGCCAGCAGAAAAAAAAGATGATCAGTATTTTCTTTGATGTATGTCATTCCCATATACACCATATCCCTGAAATCTATCAATGGATTCTGACGCGTGCCTGGTATCGACCCTAAGGCATCGGGAGTGTTATTGGCTATTACATCAATATTCAATAACAACATAACTGTTAAAGCAACCAGCCCTCCATAATATGGACGACTGGTTTTATTGTTGGTGTGTGTAAACATGGATAATCATTAAACCTGCCATCATCCTCGCGGGTAATGTCGCGGTGAAACTAATGTAAGTAATAAATCTGTTACACCAATAAAATTCGGATAAATGTTGAAAATGTATCGACGAATAACAAATCGTTAAAAATATACGCGCTGAAATCCTCACATCGTTGATTTCGTCATACTATTTAAATTATAAAAATTCGGAAAGTCAATGTTAAGTAAATCAGTTAGGTTAACATAAATATAATATACCATTCACAGTAAGATAACATACCTTTATACAACAATAAGATGTTATGAAGAAGAAGAAACTTAAATCCCTGGTTAAATCTGCCAGGAAATCGGCAACAAAAGACATAAGACTGAGCTTAGTCGCAGAATTAAAAGAAATTACAGGCACCTTTGGTGAGGGTTCAAAAAAATTAAAAAAAGATATTGAACAAGGTTCCAGGCAACTTGCCAAAAAGATAGCGAAAAACATAAAGATTGATAAATCTGCTTTTATAAAATCAGACAAATTAGCTGAGGCAACTGAAGTATTGGAAAGCCAGCCAGTCGCAGAAGAAATTACACCAAAAAGCAAAGCAAAAGTGGCCGCCGAAGAAGTTCCTGCAGAAACAGAGCAGGTCTGATTTTGTCCAGCAGTTATTTTAATCAGCCCCGTTTCAGGATGGGGCTGATATTGCATTGTAGTGCCTGTTGACAGCAAAAATTAGCTGAAATGTGTGATATCTTAATTATAAATCTAAACTTGCTAATTAGTTTTGCTAACCTCACTTTATTGCCTATATTTACGTAACCAGTTACATAATTGATTACAATGAATTTTTTTGATAATGTAGGCCCTATGGCCATAGGCAGCAGACTAAGGATGCTAACAGAAAAGATAACGGAAGATGCCGCAGGTATTTATCAACTATACGATATAGATATGCAGCCGAAATGGTTCCCCGTATTTTACGTATTATCAGCCGGAGAGGAAAAGACAATTACGGCAATTGCCCGGGAAATAGGCCATTCCCATCCTTCAGTAAGCAAAATTATTGCTGAAATGTCTGATAAGGGCTTTGTTAGCGAAAGTAAAGATAAGACGGATGGAAGACGAAACATGGTCCGGCTTTCCAAAAAAGGTAAGCAGATCGCCCTTAAAATCCAGGATCAGTATGCTGACCTGACGCGCGCCATCGAGCAGATTTCTGACCAGACTACACATAATTTATGGAAGGCAATTGCGGAGTGGGAGTTTGTTCTTGAACAAAAGACACTGCTGAACAGGGTAAGTGAAGAACGTAAAAAAAGAGAAAGTGAAAAGGTACAGATTGTAGAGTATCATCCAAAGTACCAGACAGCATTTCGTGCGCTGAACGAGGAATGGATATCTGCATACTTTAAAATGGAAGAAACCGATTACAAAGCTCTGGACGATCCAGAGGGGTATATACTGAAAAAGGGCGGCTGCATAATTGTGGCATTGTATGATAACGAACCTGTGGGTGTATGCGCATTGATAAAGATGAACGATCCTGATTATGATTTTGAACTGGCAAAGATGGCAGTATCTCCCCGGGCGCAAGGGAAAAATATTGGCTGGCTATTAGGCCAGGCGATTATTGAAAAAGCAAAAAAGATGGGTGCCGCTAAACTCTATCTGGAAAGCAACACCCTTTTGAAACCTGCAATTAACCTATACCACAAACTTGGTTTTGTAAAAATTGCCGGCAGGGCTACGCCATACGAACGTTGTAATATTCAAATGGAGCTGGTGATAGCGTAAAAAGGTCGGCAAGTTTTTCTGCTACATGGTCAATTTCTTCGCTTGTATTGTACCTGCTAAAAGAAAACCTGATCGTACTGCCTTCGAAATCATTTCCTAAGGCACTTAACACGTGTGATCCTGCGGCAGAGCGACTGCTGCAGGCACTTCCGCCCGAAGCACAGATATGGTATTGATCCAGATAGCTCAATGGTGACTGGCCATCTGGCGATTGGGGAACCACGACG
>Ga0247815_10001901_pt1 | contig 15664 bp, 23 predicted proteins | sample UWRJL194509B1_FD_181014 | JGI IMG/M metagenome (GOLD analysis project Ga0247815, IMG submission 181014) | Plant litter microbial communities from Arlington Agricultural Research Station in Wisconsin, United States - UWRJ-L194-509B-1 | ecosystem: Environmental > Terrestrial > Plant litter >...
GAAAACCGCATAACTTGCGGCTCTCCAAATGCACGGAGGAACGATTCCGAGACCTGGGGACGACAATACTGACTTCAATGCCACGATGATACATGTACGTTGTAACAACTCCTCGAGTGGCGGTCAACACCGCCGGATTACTGACTTGCTCGATCAACTGTTTTCATCCTCATGCAATTTACATCTTCCGTTCCGATACTCAGGTACAGCATTGAGGTAAGTGAAAAGAGTCCTTGCGTATGAGAAAAACTCAACATTACTGGTTTCTTCATACTATGGTTCGTATACCGCGAGCGGGAAATCGTCTCAATCTAAGGAGTGGATGCAGTGCTTCCATCCTAGTGAGGCAAAGGCTAGCTTGCAGGTGCACGAGTCGGACATTAAAAGGGGCAGATTATATTCATAGCCGTCATTCGGGCGAGCTCGGTGAGATCAAAGCCGAACTCTGAGAGGCTGCTGCTAATCACATCGTCTCGACCTTCCGAAGTCTGATTTTTGCATTCGCGCCATGATCCCTCTCCGTCAACTCACAAGGCCCTTCGTCCTATCTGAAATCGGTGTTGCTCGTGCTTCCATTTTCCTGAACAATACGGATACAACCGCGACGAAAGACATGGTTGAGCAATCTGAGGTGAGCCGGGCATGGCCGGTGGCGCGGACGTTTTCTTTGTCGGAACCGAGGAACTCGATGTCAAGGCCGCGACAACCGCTATATCGCCTTCGTTTCCCCTCGGTGCCCTTTCACACCCTGGTCGGGGCCTTGAATTAGCTTCGGCATTTCCAGAATTCCGTTTAGCCACGTGCATCTCCTTGTGCTCATTAGTCGAGGCATCAATCCCCGTGCGTTGAGGTGAATATTAAGCGGCCCCGACGCAACGACCGCCAACGAGACTAACAGGGCTCGTGAGTATAAATTCCTGTGCAGCGAAGGCCAGGAGAGGCGCCAGACACCCACATTCACCTCGCCATGGCTCCATATCTGATGGTCACTCCTGTCATTGGCAACTCTGTGTACGCTGTCTTGCTTCTCCACGGGGTGACACTAACTTCAAGTACAGCAATGGCTCATACTTCATCAACTTCGGAGACACCGGTCCCGCTGTGGGTTACAGACTGACGGACTACGACGCCTATAATCCCCTCGCCAATCGTTGCAGTGTCGAAGCCCCCGCTCCAAAGGCAGACGAGGGCCTATACCTCTCCGTGCGTGCTCAACATCAGGTGCACATCCCATAGATGCTAGCCTCATGTCAAATCGTAGGGGACTGAGATTATGCAGCAAGTGCTACAGGCACGCCCCGACATTTTCATCCAACTAACTGATACGGCTCGTAATCCCACGAACTTCTTTGAGTTCCGGCCGACGAACCTAGATAATCTGGATAAGCTTCTCTACCGGTAGGTTTGCCTTTTGTCAAGGTTCTAATATCACTCAGCTTTCATCCTCCATCTGCAGATTCGAGCTTGGCACAGCTGAGGGTGGCATTGCCTTAGTTGGCCCAGCGGCCTCGGCCAGCTTCACAGACGATCAGATAGAGAATCTCATCCAAACTGCCCTTGCTACCATACGTAGTTTGTTGGGAGTCGAACCACTCCCTGGCAGTTGAACAACATTAATAGTCAACGATCGTGGTTGTATAGAACTGCTGTTATCCTCTTCCAACCACGCTGTACGTTGAGAACTGGATTGCTGCGACCCAGGCTGCTCTGCTGTGAACTGGGTTACCGTATCAACCAAATAATCATCCCGCGAATGCATCGCGAGTTTGCATAACTTCCGGCCCTGCAAGGAGCACTCAAACATGCAACGATGTGCCGTGTTTGCGAGAGAGGGAGATTGGGGTGGGGCGAGCGGAGTTGTCCGAGGATACCGGGCAAGGCCGGTGGCGCGGACCTGAGCACGCGGCCCACACCACTTCCTGTATCGGAACCGGAAAGCTCGACATCGGGCTGTGCAGATACACCATAACTAGTGTACGCCGATTCGTGTGGCAGCCGTGTCGATAGCATTTCGAGTGGGGATGTGGCAGGAAAGATGTGAGAAACGAACCGCGGCGAGGACCATGCTGACGCTGGCACGAAACGGACCAATGAGTTCATCGTCACAATGGTCGACTCACAACAGGCCAAATTGCGGCACGCAGCACGTTCTAGTACCTTACCAAAGGCAATCATATTACAACGTCGCACGCATGGGTCCAAGAGTCCAAGTACAGCTGAAAGTGTACAAATCTCCACAGGTTAAAAGTCCTACAGACGCATCAGGACGCGCATATATGTCACTCGCGAGCAAATCCCCACATACAGTTCTATACGATCCAAGGGTATCAATCCGACCAAGAGTTTACGCAAATCCGAGGACGAGCGCGAGAGGAATTGCGAGTGCAGCAAGAGCACTCGCATGAATTGACATTGAGCTGTCGCCTGGATTGGTGGTTTGCGGCCCGCCAGATGTAGTTGTGGTCGAAGCAATAGAGTTGGAGCCAGAACTCTGCGTTGGCGCGCTTGGAACGCCTGGGGTCGTGACGCTCCCCGAGTCAGTAACCGTCGGCGGCTCTGGCCCGGATAGCGTAGGGTTTGGCGTGACGATTGTGCCCGGCTGCGTGTACGTAGGAGTGCCTGGCGGGCCAATAGGGACGGTTGGACGAGTGAACGTCGGTCCGGGTTGAGGGAAAGTCGGATTGACAACTGTGGGGAAATCCTCCATTTGTGGGTTGGGACGTGCAACGGAGATCGCGAGCAGGCTCGTGAGTGCAAAGAGGGAGTTTGCGCGCATGGTTGCAGATGGACAAAGTTGACAGTCCAAAGGCAAGGAGCAGGGCGCGCCGGGTCCGACCGACCTAGACTATATCTCCTGTCTTCAGGTTTTGCTTGATTGCCCATGGCAAGAAGCCTAACAAACCCATAGCTTTTTCTTCAGATTTGCACTCTTAGAGACGTGACCGATCAATCCGAGATTGTTAGCTCCAGGCAGTTGTAGCTCGCAGTGGCTTCACTCGTCCGGGTGCACCAGAGCCTCTCGTAATTAGATTTCAGTCCATGTGCACTACATGCGAGTATCGTTATATGTCGTGAATAGGTCCGTAGTTATTATCTAGCGACTGGGGGCCTTCAGCAACTGCAACCGCCGGCAGACTCCTCAGACTCCTGGATACTGTCTAGCTGAATCGCGCCTGGCATGGTTTTGTTGCTCCCAGGACGTGGCCCTGGTGCCCGGCCAGGACCAGCAGCCTGCCACAGGTCAGGTGTATCGATGATCTGTAGAGTGTGAGTTGCTGACACAGCTAAATGCCAGCTGCGAACCTTCTCTACGACCTCTACGAACGCCTCGCGGACGCCAGTCGCAGTCTTCGCACTTGATTCGATGAACAAGCAATTCATGCGCTCAGCAAATCGCGCGCCTTCTTCTCGCGATACTGTTCGAGAGAACTCCTGTGTAAGGTTTAGCGAAGGCCCTGGAGGCTGGCATCAAGACCGGACCTTATCCAGCTTGTTGCCTGCGCCGCAATGAGTTCGCCGTCTCCTCTAATATAAACCTAAGATGCTCACCAACGAGAATCTTGACTACCGAAGGGCTAACATAGGTCTCGAGCTCCGAGAACCACCGTGGTAGAGCCTCGAAGCTCTCACGGTTCGAGACGTCGTAGACTGAGGGGCAGGTCAGCACGTGCCGCGCCACGTTTTCAACACTCTGCTACGCACCCAAGAAGATGCCCTGTGCACCGCGATAATAGCTGCTCGTGATGGTGCGGAACCGTTCTTGGCCGGCGGTATCCTAAGCGAGGGATCTTGGTGAGCGAGCGCAGCCGGCCCCGATGCCTTCCTCAAGCGCACCCAGATGCTCAGCTTGACCCGTTTCCCACCAACCTCCATCTTGCAAACCTGGAAAGATGTCAGCATTCTGTAGACGCCTTTGATGCGGTAATACAGACACGAAAGTCGACTCCTGCGAGGGTGAATGGAGTTAGCAACGACCTGAATCCCTGCGCGTCATAGGATATGCGCACCAATAGTTGCGCTAGACTCGTCCTCGGGAAGCCATTGCTTGTCGGTGAAGCGAAGAAGTAGCGACGACTTGCCCACGCTCGAGTTGCCTGTAGTTCCATGCGCCAACGCAGCCGCGCCACCCGCGAGTCAGCCTGCCAGCGCGGAAGCGACTGAGCATGCCAGGCGCACCAATGATCAGGAGCTTGCAATTGATTGGCGCGGCGGATTCTGTGGGGCTCGAAGCGGACATGATGAGGGGAATATGCGGTCTGGAGGAAGCGCAAGAGAGAGGGGAACGAGGCGGTGGCTGGCTGACGTCGGCTAGCGTGTGAAAGCCCGTTGGATGCCGACAAGCTTGATCATTGGACTCAGTCCAAATCGGTCCAATTGCAATAATCTTCAACAACAAATTAGTATAAAGCAATATTTGAACTGCGAAACCTGTGGAGGTAAATATGTTCCTGCATCGGTGCGTGATTCCATCTCCGCGGAGCGTCGCTTGTCCATCACTATCTGAACTTATGCACCTCTGCGCCACTGCAGATCGCCACCGCAACAGGATTATTTGCACGGATAGCTTTACGACTATAACACAGCTTTCACCACCCGACACCATCATACAATCTCGAACTACCCAGACCTGAGAAATTAGAAGCGGTCGCGATGATGGAGGTCGCATGGTTCACCCACTCTCCACCTTGACTGCGAGACGAGACCGACACGCTCGTCCCCGCTGTGTACGCACTGACTAATCGCCATTTCCCACTCTATACCCGCACGTGGGCGATGCGCGTCCGGTGTGTCAGCGTGTCAGCCAACACAGTTGGCCGTTGCGCCGGCCCCGAGGCCGGCGTCGAGCACTGGATCTCGCCGGCCCCTTTACGCAGCTTCTTCTCTTCCTTTGGTCGTCTCGTCTCGCTTGCAAGCCTTCTGCCACTCGCAGGTCTACTCGCTTTCTCGGGCTTCATCTGCCTCTGCCTGGCCGACGTCTCGCGCGCCAGGCTGTCTACCACTTTCTGCGCGTATCCATCTCCTCGTCTGCGTGCCTTCCCGCCCATGCAGCGCGCATGGGCGGCGGCCCTCTCGGTGTGGATCACACTGTGGATTTGGGTGCCCACGACGCGTGCAGCTGCCAACCAGACGCTGGACGACACCTCCTTCGGCTGGTTATTCGAGCCGCCAGTCTGCGCGGCCTCATGCGATGGCTCGCTACCAGGTATTCCACGCGCATGGTATGTTTGCCAAATATGCGGCGCATGCTCCCAGCGATGAATACATGGCTGACTGCGCATGTCCACATCGTAGGTGGCAACTCTCGAACCTGCGCGAGCCAAAGTTCTTGACAGACTTCCACTCCGGCACCGAGACCGCTACGAATCTTGTCGGTGCTTCAGCAACACTGCAATTTCGAGGTACGCCTCTGGCATATCCGCATCACTGTTCTATTTGTGAACTGATTCGTGTCATATAGGCACGGACATATGGTATTTTGGGTCGCGCTCGCCAACCGGTGGCATCATGAACATCACGCTGGACGGAGATGTGACCGTGGTCAACTCAATTCTGCCGCAAGGGTCGCGACCTGTGCGCCAACAGCTGCTATGGAGCGCACACAATCTCGATTCGAAGGTTCAGCATACGTTGAAGATCATCATGGCCGGAGGCGTCATCATCGATGTGGACCGCGTCGATATCACCCTCCCAGAAGCCGTTGCTCCGACGACGACAAATCCGAACACCGAACCAACGTCTTCCCAAGGGGCCAGCAATGGCTCTCCGAAGGGTTTAGGCCTGTACGTCTACGAGATATGATCTCTTGCCTCACCAGCTGACCCGAATTCTCGGCCCAATAGGGCCGCCATCATTGTCGGTGTCGTTTGCGGCGTGCTTCTCATTGCCACTGTTGGATTTACCATCTGGTACTGCCTGAGAAAACGCAGACAAGAGCACGAGTATGCTCCGGCTGTCCGCGAGCTCAGCAGCGAGGACCTCGACATGCTTGCAAAACCTCTCCCACGGGCTCCTTCCAACCCTTCATCAAGCCACGGTCACTCACAAGGCCACTCTGTGGGCGTGGTCAGCTCACGCGAAACTGGGTCGGGTCATGCCGTCCATGCCACAGATGGCTCGACGTCGATGGACCTGACCATGTCCCAGACCACTACCACAACGACCACCACGACGCAGTCGAGCGGCTCAAGTCCGTCTCACAGTGCGAGCCCAACCCTGCGATCCGGGCCTACACGGCACGACGGGCTTTTGCGCTACGCGCTGGTGCGGACGGCGTCGATGCGACCTACGACGGTGCTCATCGAAGGACAAGAACCCGAGCCTTCGTCTGCAACCTCCGGCTCCGAGCTCACACCGCGCCCCGGACCAATGCCCACGCCGGTCACCGCTTTCCCGGGTCAGTCCGCCACCGAGTCGCCCACGTTAAACACGTCGAGCGACCTGCTATTTACACCACATCGCGACTCGCAAGCGTCGCACACGTCTTCCGAGATTGATCACGTCGCGCTCGCCATCCGGCGAGACCAGTGGCCAGAACCACCTTCATTTATTCCCGCACCGTCGCCCATATCGCCCGATGGCACCATTACTGTCGGAATGGTGCGTTCGCCGACGCATATGCAGCGATTATATGCGGCGGCGTACCCTACACATGCGCAAGACGTTCCAGCACCAGTGTTCGAATTAGAGCGACACCCGTATGCGAACGCCGCACACATGCCTGTTCCGCAGAGCCCGACTTCCCCACATCCTCGACAATGAGGCTTCTCCACGGGTCTCTTTCTGTCGTTTTTCCTATTTCGTGTAATAGTGTCATCGTTTGGACGGACTGCGTGTTACGAAGCCGCTGTACCATACGGACTTAATCAAGCTCCAACGCCGACGTGGCGTCGCTGGTGAATCCCCCGTGGCAACGAGTGCGTGTGTGAAACGTGTTGTGGCTCAAGAGCATGGGCGAGTCCCACATATGACGACTACATCATCGCTACGTCTGTGTGTTGCCCTCAGATCCGCTCATATCCCGGATTCGTCTTCATCTCTGATGCGGAGATTTCGTGGCGACCGCCTTGTGCGCGTCCAACTGGCTGGATTAGGAAGGTGGAGTTCGTGTGCGTCACTGCCCCCTGGCCGGTATCTGCCGAAGGGTGGCGCAAGAACGATGACGCGCTTCGCACATTCGAACGTCACCTCCGCGGTCGACGATCAAATATAAGCGGAGTGGCGACGGCCGTCTCATCCTCAGCAACATTTTTACGACCTTTTACGACCTCACCTCTCCACCAACCCAACCAACCACACAACATGTTCCGTTCCCACAAGCGCGAGACCACCACCCCCGTCGCCACCACTGAGGCCCCTCAGCGTCGCGGTACTCTCTTCCGTCGCAACCGCACTCCTAGCCCTGTTCGTCACGAGGATACCACTCGTCGCGGCGGTCTGTTCGGCACCCGCCGTAGCCCGAGCCCTGTCCGCACCGAGGACACGCGCAGCAGCAACCGCGGCGGACTCTTCAGCAGCCGTCGTCGTTCCTCGAGCGCCTCGAGTGATCGCGATCGCCACGGCCGCGACCGTGACCGCCGTCATGGCCACTCGAACTCGAGCAATGGCCGCTCCGGCACGATGGGTGGCATCTTTGGCGGCAACAACCACAAGGACCCGATCATCCGCGACGCACGCTCCAAGGTCTCGGAGGCCGAAGAGGCAGAGAAGGCTGCAGACCAGGCCTTGATTGCTGCACGACTGGCTGTTCGCGATGCGAAGAACCACGTCAAGGACCTCGTCTCACATTCGGAGCGCGAGGCACGCGCTGCTAAGCTGCGCCATACCGAGGCAAGGGGCGTTGCGAAGGACGCAAACTCTCTCGGTCGCTTCAACTAAGCGACCACCCTTCTCAGCTAGGGGGATCCTGCCCTGCTGACTCCTCGGACTTGGTGCTCTTGACCATCTATGCCGCTCGTACCACCTCCATATACACAGTCGCTGTAAAACCTACACCTCCCGCTGTAAACTAGTTTCGGCTTTCGTAATCGCAAGTCTTTATTCGCTTTATTTGCTTGTGGGAGTGTCGATTTCTTGCATACCACTGGCGAAGCTGCAGTGTCAAAGTAGTGATGAGCTCAAGCCAAGTCGTACAGTTGAAACTCGATTAGATTGAGATGTAGAGTGGCAACGTTACTCGAATGTTCTGTGATAAGAGAAACCTAGCGTTTTAAGCGGGTAGAATTACGATTCAAGTGATCTAAGAGCTCTGGCGGTAGTCAATGAGGTTGCACAAGCTGTACAGGCCCACCGCTGGCAGAACCGGTTGAAGAGCATAATGAGTCGTTGCGAAAATATAAAACGCACGAGTTTCCGTGCACTTAAGAGTTAAACTTGGTGTGAGTAAAAAGATATCTGGAGCAGGGATGATGAATAAGATGATCGAGTGCACTCAAACAGAGGTGAGCCGGCCGGCTGAACGCGGCAGCGCGCGCTCTCCGACCTCCCGTTTTTCTAATCACTCATGACCCGCGGTGCTGCACAAGGTGACCACACTCGCGATCCCTGGTATGTTCTTTGCCTCAATCGCCAAAACCCTTGGGACTAATGCGAATGTGACATAGCCCATGGGTCATCCTTAATGACTTTGGCGGTGCGTTCTCCATGGGTGCCGTTGGTGGTGCCATCTGGCACGGTATCAAGGGTGCACGGAACTCCCCAAGGGTACGCATGCTCTCATATTGCCGTATGGTCCCTGCCGCTCCAGTTTTATTGATCATTCTGCTCTGTAGGGAGAGCGTCTGGTCGGCGCTATCTCGACCATAAAAGCCCGTGCACCCGTAACCGGCGGCAACTTCGGCATCTGGGGTGGCATGTTCTGCACGTTCGACTGTGCTGTCAAGGGTTACAGGCAGAAGGACGATGCATGGAATGCTATCCTCTCTGGCTTCATGACTGGCGGGTGTCTGGCCGCGCGGAGTGCGTCCGCATGCGCCTTGCGCGTTTTCTGCTTTCGTTTGGAGCTGACGTATGCTTTGCTCAGGTGGCCCGCGATCTGCGCTCGGGTCTGCAGTAGCATGTGGTGTCTTGCTCGGTGTTTTCGAGGGTGTCGGTGTTCTGCTCAACCGCGTTTTGAGTCAGGGCAACAAGCCCCAACTGCCACCATGTCCGTCGCTTTTCGTTTTCTGTTGCCAGCTCCTGCTGACCTATGATCTTACTTACAGTGCCCGAGATGCCTGCTCAGCCGGCACCAGCACGCTAGACCTTCTCTACTTTGACTTATCTCACTCGCCCTGTAGCATTTTACTTACAATCACACCTCCTCGCATTGCATATTCTGCTGCTTTCGCGTATTGTTTCTGGCTCAAAAAGCACTGTTACTGTGGGGCAAATCCACACAGCAAGTATTACGGAACATGTGCAATATGTCGAGCAAAATCCAAATCACAGCAGCGAACGAGCACCGTCTATTCAGGCCGTATGCTCCACTTCGCGAGTGCACTGTGCATCCTGCCCATCTCCTCCCTCACCGTCTTCTTTGCACTGTCCGAAACGTCCTATGCGGTACATTCGTCAGCTACCCGCCTGCAGCGAAATGCGAACCGAGTCACTCACTTCCATGCGCTCCAGCTCGCCTGGGCTAGCCCACATGTCTAGCTCAACCGATCGACCATCTGTCGTTGGCACCTGGATACGTCCGGGCTGACCCACGATGCTGGCGCCACCAGGTCGTCGGCTTCCGCCTCCTGCAACGGGCGGTGGCACAGGCGTCTTTGGCATTGACGTGCCAAACTTGAGTGGCGACGAAGTCGTGGGTTGGTTGGAAGCTGTGCGTTGAGGGAACGGGCGGGAGGACTGAACAGCTCTGGGGGTCGCGGCGGCCGATTCGTCTTCGTCATCGAATGCAATCTATGGACATTTGATGTTAGACGAACCATTTACTAGGCAGAAATAGACGCACTGGGCTGCCGTTGATGCTCATCAGGCTCTCGCCGCGTTTGGCTCTACGGGGCGCGGTACTGGCAATAGGAGGATATGCAGGACCTTTGGCAGCGGATGAGAGGAACGGGTTGAATTGTGCAGTGCTAGGCGGTCGGCGAGCTATTGAAACAGATGACGTGAGCATGCAAAACGTCTGTAGATGGACGAAGATGACGCACCAGCAGGTCCAAAGCTCGGTCCTGGTGTAATGCCTGTGCGCAACTTCGACGGGCTCCTCATACCACCGACAGTTGACGTCCCAAATGTGTTCGTCGGCCGAGGCGGACCGAAGCTTGTCCCAGGTGTTCGTGTAAGGGTCGAGGTAGCTTGACCAGGTCGGATCTGAGCAAGACATGAGTTTGCGCCACTCACAGTGGATGGGTTGGCGAGACATACCACGCGCGGTGTCTTAGGAGTCAGCTTGCTACCACTCGCAACTGCTGATGCAGGTCCAACTATGCGATTCTTGGTGGGCGAGCCGGTCCCTGGGCCAAGTTTCTGGGCTTTGCTGGCTCGGTCCCCTTGCGACGAGTGCTCGGATTCGTGCTTTCTATACACCCCGCAATGGCAGCAGGGTTAATCAAGCTGTCACTGTGCAAAACCAATCAAGTGTACGAACCGTTTGCGCACGCTTGCCAGGACATCGGTGTTGGTTTCACCCCCGGCGTTTGCTGCCTCGAAGGCCTTCTGCTTCAGCTTGCGCATGGCCACCCGCTGGTCTCCGCCGAGGTCAGCAAATTCTTGCATCGTGAGGTTGCGGATAGGACGGTGGATCTAGTGACATGCGTCAGTTCGACCAAGTCAAATCGACGAGATTGCAGGTCGCACCTTTGCAATCTCGGTTTCGATGTGGAGGTTGTATTGGTCCATCATGATGTCTAGCTGGCGCATGAAGCTGGCTTGCTTTGTAGCAATATCATGATCCCACATCTTCAGGTATGCTTCGCGCTCCTTGCGCGTGTATTTGCGCGTGGGCTCGCGCTCAACCGCTGGTGTACTTGGGGCCGAGTCCATATAGGGCAAAGTTAGAGTAAACGAGCTCGATGCGGTTAATGTAGATTCTGTAGTGGTTTAAGTCGACCGGGCGAGGTTGCGGCGACCGTGGCAAGCAGTGGCGAAGATCTGTGCTTTAAGACAAGAGAACGTGACAATTCGGATCGGAGTTTGCCATGTCACGAGGAGCGGAGTTTGTTTACGCGTCCTCCTCCTCCTCCTCCCCCTCCCCCTAAACATTCTCTCCAAACACCACGCTTTCAATCACCTCGCCGTAGGGCGGAGAACCCTGGACAACAGACGCCATTACCTAAAATCTGTAGAACCCGATGTGGATTGCTGCGTGTCTGCTGGACGGCCGCGGCTGGCATTCAATTGCTGACAGGTGCTTGGGCCCGGGTTCTCCATCGATAATCTCCTTCTATGACCTGACTTGAGCTCATCAGACATTGCCACCGTTATCGTGTGCGCTAGTACAGGTGGCTAGGGGATGCACGTTCGTGGAACGTGCAGAAACAGTTGTCTGAAGCAAGTAATACAAGTGTCATGACTAGAGGATTGGCGGGCTCAGCGCCTGAGCCGGCCAGCGCAGGACCAGTCACCGGCCGGATCGTTGGGCCATATCGAGCGCACGTGGCTTGCCCGCTCCCCCATCTCCGGTCTTCCCCCACCACGTTCGTTGCCGACCCACTGCTCTAATAGCTGGGGCACGTCTCTCGTTTCATCGCGAGGGGCATCCGCTCGCCGACTTTCCCTCCTCCGACCACCTAGGTTCCTGCATCAACGCGTCAAGATTGAGTGCGACGATCACTAAACAATGGATCCTACGAGCGTTGCCGCGACACTCGCCTTCGCTGGCGCTTACACCGCCGTCTGCGCGTTTTGGCCTGAGCGAAAGCGCAGGGCGTGGATTATTACTACTATCGCCGCTGCCACTGCCTCACTAAGCAGCTTGCCATTTGTCTTCGATCTGGTGAAGGCGCGTATGAACGTTGGGGTGTTGGCTCAGGCAGACGGCGAGGGATGGCGGCAGCAACACGCACTCCGAACTTGCTCTATCTTTCAGGGATACTTGGCGGCTGATCTCCTTGTTGGAGTCGTACACTATCGCGACCAAATCACGCTTCTCACTGGCTGGGTCCACCACGCAGTCTACATCTACATCATGCAGCGTACGTTCCGCCACACCCTACCGAGCGGCGAACTTATCTCAGTTGGCTTCCACAGATCTCACAACCTCCCGACAAGAATGGGCCCCAATCTTTGCATGCGTTCTTCTTCTTGAGTTGCCCACCTTCTTGCTAGGCGCAGGGCGACTGTTCCCTCGGCTGCGCAACGACTCGATCTTCTCTGCCACCTTCTTCGCGACCCGAATCCTCTTCCACATCTTCATGATTTGGTCCTACGCCATTCGAAGAGAATGGGGACCCGCAGGCTGGCTCAGCGGCGCGTTCCCACTGCACGCAATGTGGTTCGCCAAGCAGCTCACGTCGCGCCCAAGTCCGTCTAAGAACCGCCCGGTGATTGTCATCCCGACCACAGCATCTGTCGCCCCCGACGCAATCACCGAGGCGATGCTAGACGATGAGGCCGCTGCCAGGGCACTCCAGTCTCCACCGCCAGAGCTTGATCACTCGACATCGAGCAGCGCGGCTTCGTCTTCACCCACCACGCCGGAGGACGACCGTCCAGATCCTCTCGTATTCCTCCCGCCCAACAAGTCTGCGACCATGCAGTACCTGCAGGTCGATATGCATCTGCTGCGGCATGCGTTGGCGTCTGGCGACCAGCCACTACGTATTCGCGCTCTGTTGGCTGCAGCCAGCCGCGGCAGATATGTGACTTTGGCTGCAAGGGCCAAGGGACTTTACCAGGGTGCGAACACATATACGCCGCATTGGCGCAACAATCTGCGTGAGCGGGTTTTGGGTCCTTCTCAACAAGGGACTGCGCTAAGGCGAGAGGTGCTCGCCCACTGATCGGCGCACGTTCGCTGGTAGTCCTTCTGACCTGGTCTCTTTCTCTCTTGTGTCCACTCCTGCTCTGAATCTTCGCAGCATCATGACTTGCTCAATTACGCACGCGCCCCTGTCTGGCCGCTTATCGCTTTCTGGCGGTCTGCCTTCGCTGTCTCGGCCCAATCATCAGCATGTAATAACGCTTCACTTCCCGATCGACTTGCATGTACCACCTCTCCATGGCCGTCACAACGGACTTGTCATTGTTTCACTCTACATGCCTCAACGGCACACGACTTACCGTACATCCTCACTAGTTAAGCGTTTCTTTCCCCTCACTGCTTTCATCCTCACCCGTTCACCAATCCTCCTTCCCTTGCATGTCGTGCTCTCTTGCATTTTCACATTGTACTCACCTGTGTACACTCATGCTTTGTGCTGGGCTCTCAACAGCTTGCATTCAATGGCAAATACATTGGACCTTGCTGGTGATATTACTCCTCAAGCCTTGTCCGGTTCAGCTGCTTGCGCCTCCTGCGTAGTCAGGAAGCGAGCGAAGTACCGATCGCGGAAGCCCTTGTGTGCTGGGACGTGCTCTTCGTCTGTCCATCCTTCGAGCGGGAACAATGGGCGTTCTGGTTCCCGCCCGTCACCCGTCGTTTTACGCATCGTGATCAACTACGACAAGGCTCTATCAGTCATGACCACTTCCCAAGATCATACATTTCCGAGGAACACTGACCCTTCGCCCCCATGACCCGAAATCCTGACATGAGTTCGCGATGAGTTCCATGCCGTCAATAATAGGAACGTCAACTTCGGTATACTCATCCGTGATTGTTGGCAGGAAGAACACAAGACGGCCGCCGGGAACGAGGAGCCAGCGTGCGAGCAGAACGAGGTCACGAGCAAGGTCTGCAAGTTCGTATGGGCGAGTTGGCGGGATGTAGTCAGGCTTGCTGTGTGAGTACTGGCCGTCGGGAAGCAAGAAAGGTTCGCCACGCTGCTTGGCGAGATCTTTTCTGCCCTATGAATGAAGGAGTGAGTAAACTATACTAGACGTACTTGAGGGCAAAATGTACTAGTCGCTTCGCACCAGCACGAACGCCGTCTGAGCGTACGTCAGTTACTTCACATACACGGTAGAGGGAAACGAACAAGGTGGATCAGTGACAATCGCGTCAAAGATGTTGCCTCTCCTCCACGGATTCCGAGTCACATCAAAGGTGGCACAGTCCACAAGCCTCGAAAGTATCCCGTATTGCTCGGCAGCACGCGTGACTCCAGGTGTTTCCGCTGCTGAGGTGTCAGCAGAGTCGTTGATGATGTGAAAGTCGCGGTCCATATGCACCTTTCCCGCGCATTTGTCGCCCATCAATGTCAGAACCAAATACCATGGCGCCAAAGTGCGCGGTAGTCTTGAAAAGAGGCATGAGAGGCACCCATAGATGAGAGAAGCTATAGCAACGCACATAGAGCATGCTGCCCGTTCCCGCGAAGGGGTCGTAGATGAACTTGCCCGGTGACGACTGCGAACTAGTTGAATATAAAAGTAATTGACCCATGACAACTTACTAGGCTCTGATTGGCCATGAGAAGTGATATCTCAGCTTCCATGGATGTGTTGCCAAAGTACGCTCTCTTCTTTACGTCGAACGTGTGGACTAGTGTTCGAGCTGTTCCCTCCACGATCTAGAGTGGTAGTTTAGCGCAAGGCCGTGGAAAGAAGAACAGCCGCACCGACCGTCCGAAGAAGATCTGGCGCAAGTTGCCTTTGTCCTCTCCTCTCGGAAGACCGCTACGTTCACCTGCGCCGTCATCTGCCACACCCTGCGTCAGTTCACGCCCCGCGTCAAGAGGAAGGCAGCCTACACTCCTCCCACCATTCCATAACAAGCTCGGCGCTCTTGAGGTCGATCGTGCCCTTGTATGCCATATATGACAAACTCTCCATACGCTCGCGCTGTTGCGCTTTGGAAAGCGTCTGGTTATATGCACCAACAATAAATTTGAACGAGTGGTTCGAGTAGGGTTCCCATCTTGTTTTATTAGCGCGCACGCTTTCGTGCAAAGTGTCGAACGAGTCGCCAGTAGCCCAGAACTCTGCGATCGACCTGCTCCCACGCCACAGTATCAGCCATCACGAACAACCCTATAAGGATGCGCCGACGAACGTACTTGACGAGGATGCATCGCTGTGCGAGTAGGTAAACATGATCTATAGAATCGAGACCAATAATCATGAAGGGTCGCGATGGGTCGGCGTCGGCGGGGAGGTCCAGTGTAAAACCATGCAGCTCTGCAGACAGACGTGACCTGCATTAGGGATCGCAGGTGCTGGTAGCGTATCGCCGAATTCTTCTAACCTGCAACTGAGCGTAGCTCGGGAATTCTGAACTCGTCGTGGGACTGCGCAAACCGGACAAGGTACTGCATCATCGTGAGGCAGAGTGTGTGAACGCGAATTCAACTCCCGATAGTCGCGTGCTGTCTTCATGGTACCCGATGTGTTGACCCAGCTCGCCGACAAGGCAATTCAAGATATTGGCTCTGGGCAAGGTCAGCTGTGCAGGCGTGCCGTGTGGGTTTGACATTCGCTGAGGCGGTAAGCAGTGACGGACGAGCGGATGCAAGCTCTGCGCCACTTCTTCCCAGATACACTGATTGTTGCCGCCTTTGACCTTGTAGACCGCGGCTGTGGTATGTATGCATCCTAAGCGCAATGTTTGGGGCTCATGGTATATAGTGATTAAGTA
>Ga0247815_10001903_pt1 | contig 15658 bp, 18 predicted proteins | sample UWRJL194509B1_FD_181014 | JGI IMG/M metagenome (GOLD analysis project Ga0247815, IMG submission 181014) | Plant litter microbial communities from Arlington Agricultural Research Station in Wisconsin, United States - UWRJ-L194-509B-1 | ecosystem: Environmental > Terrestrial > Plant litter >...
CCCACCGGTACCGCAAACAACATCATCACCATTACAGAAATTACAACAGCCGTAATCATAATAGTTAAAGCTCCTTCAACACCGTTGGTCATACCTACAGCGGTTAAAATGGAATCGACAGAAAATATCAAATCGATCAGCAAAATCTGAAAAATGACGTTCGAAAAGCTTTTTCTGGCTGCTGTTTTCAATGTTTTTTGCTCTTCGCCGTGGTGATCCACTTTTTCACTGATTTCTTTTGTGCTTTTATAGATTAAAAACAATCCTCCTAAAAATAAAATAACCGCCTGTCCTGTAAAATCGGCTTCAAGCCATCCCCAGTGAATACTGAATATTGTAGCCTTCATGGCAATCAAATACGAGATTCCCATCAATAAAGCAATACGCATAAACATCGCTAAAAACAAACCGATTCGGGTTGCTTTTTTTCGTTCTTCTTCCGGCAGTTTTCCGGTGACAATCGAAATAAAAATGATGTTGTCGATTCCTAAAATAATTTCAAGAAAAGTCAGTGTCAATAAGGCAATCCAGGCATCAGGATTCAAAAATACTTCCATTTTTAAAGCTTTATGTTACTAAATTTAATCAATTTTAATCACTTTTCCACGCTGTTTTTCTTCAGAACCCACCATTCCGAATTCAAAAGTATAGGAATCTTTCGAAGTCGTTAGTATTTTCATGCTAATGGCTTTTTCCTCCGCCATGTTTTTCGGATGTTTCTTTTGCAAAACGTATTCACAATCGCTAACCCAACGCACCGTAGCAGTATCTGTTTTTCCTTCAAAAGTTTCAATTTCAATATTGTCTTTTCGCTCAAAAAAGGTTGTTTTCTTTACGCCGTCAACTTCATACTCAAATTTGAATTTTCCGTTTTTAAAATCCTTGCAATTGCGCTCCGCATCATAACAAGACATTAATGATAATAATGGAAGGAGAAATAATATTTTTTTCATTTAAATTATATTGTTTTTTAGGAGCATGATCCTGCTTTCCGTTCCAATCTTTTTATTTTTTAAAGAAAAAAATAAAAAGGATTTCCACTTCAATCAGGGCTAGGCTTCAGAATAATAAGAAGACTATTTTAATCTTTCTAATTCATCATCCGTAAAGTTCTTAATTTCTTTTTCTTTCGCAAACTTTTCGGCATTGTAATTTCCGGAATTGTTCTTCGGAATGGATAAGCTATTCCATTCACTATTTTTAAGCTGTTTCGCATAAAAAACAATTTGTCCAACATGATAAGGATAATGTGCGAGCTGGCGATTGATGGCTTCAATAACCGTATGGCCTTCATTGCGAATATAAATAATATCCGAAAGCTGTTCTGGTTTTAAACTATCTAAAGTGTCCAAAAAGCATTTCCATCCTTTATTCCAAACTTCTAAAACTTTTTCTTTTGACTCTAAATCATTTTCGAATTCGGCATCGCGATTGCGCCATTCCTTTTCACCGTCAGAAGTTAAGAAGTCTGTCCAGCGTGACAGCATATTGCCGGAAATGTGTTTTATTATTGTAGCAATATTATTTGTGTCTTCATTTATAGAAACGAAAAGCTGTTCCGGTTCTAATTGATCCATTGCCTTTTCACCCAGCATTTTATAATACAAAAACTGCTTTCTAACGCTTTCCAAATAAGATTCGTTTGCTTCCATAACTAAACAATTTTAATATCATATTTATCTAAAAGTCCCACAATTCCCTGATTGGAAAATTGTGCTTTTCTCATCGGATTAAATTCGGGATCAATTTTATAATTGTAAGCCGTTCTAAAATCAACAGCAGCCAATTGGGTATCATTAAAAATAGCACCATCAAGATCACAATTATCAAAAACTGAATTCGTTAAATTGGTTCCAATAAAAGTAACTTCCCTGACAGAACAGTTTATAAATTTGGTTTTGGGGATTTTTTTGTTGGAGAAAATGGCGTAGTCCAAAGCCGTTTCTTCAAAATAAACCTGAAACAAAAAGTCATCACATTCGTTAAAAGCGATTCCTAAAAGTTTACAGTTTTTAAAAGTAACATTCTTCAGACTCGTTCCTGATAAACTGGTCATTGACAAATTACAGTCAATAAATTCGCAGTCTAAAAAAGTATTGTAGGCGAAATTGCTATTGGAAAAATCACAGTTTTTAAAAACACAATCCTCAAACTCCCGATTGTTTATTTTTTTATCAATGTAAATGACTTTCTCAAAGGTTTTCTGAATGTGAATTAGGCTTTCCATGAATGTTTTTTGGATTTTCGGGCATTTTGACGCACGCGAAGAATATAAATAATTTCATCAGCTATTTGGTAAGAAACAGCATAATCATAAACTGAATACACTCTGAAACTACCATCATTAGCGATTTTTTGTTTGTCAGGTTTGTAAATTTCGGGTTGCGTTTTTAAAATCTCAGTACTATCAAAAATTGTATTAACTACGTTATCTGCAATAGCAATTGATTTACTTTCAAAGAAAATATAAAAATGAATGTCTTCTAATTGATCTAAAGCATTGCTTGACCAAATTATTTCCTTCCCCATTTTTTAGCAATTTCTTTGGCTTCTTCTTCAGTGTAAATATTTCCTTTTTTAATATTTTCTAAAGCATTTTCAATATCTAAATTATAAGATGCATCTGAATCAACAGTAGAATTATTGATTGATTGCAAGAGATGTTTTAATTTTTCTACAAAAGAAGGATCTTTAACTTTATCAATTTCCTGATGAATCCACTTTATTTCTGCTTGTATATCCATAATGAACAATTTTAGTAAAGATACAAATTAGTCATTAAACAAACCCTTCATGAAGATTTTCAATCCGTAAAAAATCAAAAACATAGCACTTAAACAAGCCACAATTCCGATTCCTAAAACCAAATAATGCCAGTTCGTATGCTGATTCATAAAAGCATTATATATTAAGGAAGGTCCGATAAACAATAGCGGTAACGAACCTGATAAATATTTAACTCCTTTTCCTAATAATTCTTTATTCGTTGCCATTTCTTTTGTTTAAAGTTTTGAAGGGTTTCAGGTTTCAAGTTGGACTTTGCAGTTATTTTTTTTACAGATTATAGTTATCAACAGCATTTCGAACACTGCCATATTTTTTCAATAACTCAGAAGCTTCTTCATATGAAACCGGAATTTCTCCCATAATCATTTTTACACCACGATCGACTAATTTGATATTACTCAATTGCATATCGACCATTTTGTTTCCTTTTACCTTTCCAAGCTGAATCATAGCTGCAGTCGAAATCATATTCAAAACTAATTTTTGAGCTGTTCCGGCTTTCATTCTCGAACTTCCGGTAACGAATTCCGGACCAACCACAACTTCAATTGGGAATTTCGCAGTCAACGCTAACGGACTTCCCGCATTATTAGTGATGCATCCCGTAAGGATATTATTTTGATTGCAAGTTTCTAAACCGCCAATTACATAAGGAGTTGTTCCCGAAGCGGCGATACCAATTACGACATCATTTGCACCAATATTATGCGCTTGCAAATCAATCCAGGCTTGCGTTGCATTATCTTCTGCGTTTTCTACAGCACGACGAATCGCAGTATCGCCACCGGCAATAATTCCGTTTACCAAATCAAAAGGAACACCAAAAGTAGGAGGACATTCTGAAGCATCAACAACGCCTAATCGGCCTGAAGTTCCGGCACCAATATAAAAAATGCGTCCACCCAGTTTTAATTTAGTAACAACTTCTGCCACTAAAGTCTCTATTTGCGGTAAAGCTTTTTCAACTGCATTCGGAACAGTTTTATCTTCATTATTGATGTTTGTAAGCAATTCATGAACCGACATTTTTTCTAAATGTTCGTATTTTGAGGATTGTTCTGTAGTTTTTGTAAACGTCATTTTTCGTATAATTGGTCTTGCCCAAAATTACTGTTTTTTATTGCAATTTTCAGAAGCTTTTTGAAAGAACTAAATATTATATTTGTTAAATATTAAAAGATAAATGGATAGATTAAGCTTACTGCAGGGGATTGCCAAAATCTCGGTTTTTGTGTCTTTACTGATGGCGTTTTTTTTATATACGGTTAAAACCGAAAATAAATTGGCCAACCGTTTATTTGCCTGGTTTTTTATTGTTTCCGCTATTGATCTTAGTGGTTTTTTCGTTTTCGAATACATTAAGGATTATCTGAATTTGGTCATTTTCAGATGGACGATCTGTTTGCTGGCGATGCCTCTTTTTTACCTTTATGTACTAGCAGTTTGTTATTCTGATTTTAGATTAAAATGGAAACATTTGCTGCATTTACTTCCAATAATTGTTGTTAATTTAGTTTTTTTGCCAAGGTTTTATCTGGGAATGAATAAAGAACTTTTGAACTCCATTGATCAAATGCCTGAAATATATTTTATTCAGATTTTAATTGAATTTCAATACGTATTTTATATTGTCAGCGCATTTTTAGTTTTAAAGCAATACAAAGAGATTTATCTGGAAAATTATGCCAATCCGAGTTCTTTAACTTACAAGTATCTTTTTCAGATGACCACTGTTTTCCTAGTAGCACACTGCCTCGTAGCATTGAAAAATGTACTGCGTTATAGCGATTACAGACAAGTATTTCTTTGGTTAAATGTTGTAGTTGGAACTGTTGCTTTGTTTGTTACTTGTTGGTTGGTAATGAAAGCCCTGAATCATCCGGAACTTTTTAGAGGAATCAATTCTAAATTAATGCTAACAAAAGATATTCTTCCGGAAATTAATGATAGTACAATCGAAGTAAAAGAACATCATAATGAAGTTATTGATGAGCAAATTTTAAATTTGAAACAATATATGACAGAGAAAGAACCTTTTCTTGATCCGTCACTTACGATTCAGGAACTGGCCAATCAAATTGATATTCCGGTTCGGGATTTATCCGTTTTGATTAATCATAAAATGGATCAGCACTTTTTTGATTTTGTGAATGAATATCGCATCCAAAAAGCAATGACTATTTTAAAAGATAAGTCTAAAAGTGACCTTACGGTTTTAGAAATTCTATATGAAGTGGGTTTTAATTCCAAATCTTCGTTTAATACTTCTTTTAAAAAATACACCAATTTAACACCTACAGCTTACCGAAACGCTTCATAATTAAGGTTTTGTAAAAAGTCGTACTTCATGCTTTTAAAGTCGAACCAATTTCTTCAATAGAAAAGGGTTCGACTTTTTTTTGTCGGTCGAATCCGGAAAATTTCTAAGGCAACTTTGCTTCAAATTAATCGAACAAGTTAAAATTAGAAATTATGAAAACATCAAACCTCCTTATTTTTTTATTAGTGCCATTCTTTTGCTTAGCACAAACATCATTTAAAGTAAAAGGAAAAATAGCAAGCGAAACAACATCTTTAGAATGGGCAGATATTTCAATATTAAATCCAGAAGGGAAAATTGTTAACGGAACAACAGCGAAACAAGATGGAACTTTTGAAATCAATCTTAAGAATGGTTCTTATAAAATAGGCGTTAGTCTTTTGGGATTTGAAGAATACGAAAAAGAGATTTCAATAGAAAAGGATACAGATTTAGGAACTATTACTCTGAAAGAAAATGCAACCAAATTAGGAGAAGTTGTTGTTCAGTCTAAAAAGAGAACAATCGAACAAAAAACAGATCGCTTGGTTTACAATCTGGAAAATAACATAACAAATGCTGGTGGCGATGCTTTAAGCGCGATTAATACGGCGCCTGGAGTTGTAGTAAAAAATAATACCATTACTATTTTAGGAAAAGGAACTTCTCGTGTTATGATTGACGGAAGAATGATTGAATTGGCTGGCGAAGAATTGAATAACTTTTTGAAATCAATAGCAGCAAGTGATATTAAAAATATTGAAATTATCAGCAATCCACCAGCGAAATATGAAGCGGAAGGAACCGGCGGACTGATTAATATTATCATGAAAAAAGGAGTTCGTGATTCCTGGAAAAACACAACAACCGCTTCTTATGATCAGAATAAGTACGGAATTTTTACTTTGAGAGATAATTTCTTTTACAATAAAAATAAGTTTAGATTTTCTGCGAGCGTTAATGCAAAAACAGGTTATTTGAATGCTACAGATGATTTAAAAATGTATTTTCCTGATGGACTATCTCACATGAAAAGCACAACAAAGGTAAAAACCGAAAATCTTTCGGGAAAAATAGCTTTGGATTATGATTTTTCTGAACGGACTACAGTTGGTTTTCAATTTTTGAATGACAGAAATAACCCGGATTTCCAGTCGGATATTACGATTAATAATTACAATACTCAAAATCAGTTGGATAATATTACGCTGAATAAAAGTAATACTGACAAAGGTTCAGGCAATCAAACTTATAATGCACATTTGATCACCAAGTTAGATGACTTAAAGCGAAAATTATCTTTTGATGTAGATTATTTTAATTACAATTCTAAATTCGAAAGAAATTTTATCGCTAACAATTATACGCCAGATATGATATTTACAGATGTAAATCAGGCAGGAAGAAATATTTCGAATCAGGATATTGATAATTTGAGTTTTAAGGCTGATATGGAACATCCGTTTCAGGCAATCAATTTGTCATACGGTGCAAAAATGAGTTTTACAAATAGTATTAGTGATGTTCTTTACTACAATACAATTTCAGGAACTCCGGATTTGGATCCGAACCAATCCAACCGATTTAAATACACTGAAAACAATCAGGCGATTTATGTTAATGCGGATAAAAAACTAAATGAAAAATGGAATTTTCAATTAGGTTTAAGATTAGAAAATACGCAAACAAACGGAGTTTCGGAAACCTTAAATCAAAAAACAGATAATGATTATTTGAAATTATTCCCAACGATCTATGCTTCTTACAAGAAAAATGAAAACAATAGTTTCAGTTTAAATTATGGAAAACGAATCAACAGACCTCGTTTTGATTTAATGAATCCGTTTAGAATATATATTAACAGCAATAGTTATTCAGAAGGAAATCCGTTTTTGAAGCCTTCATTTAGCGATAATTTTGAGTTTGCACATTCTTATAAAGAAATCCTGAGAACGAGTGGTTTTGTCAATTCTGTTACAAATGGTTACGGCGTTTTATTTACTTCAAACCCGGAAACGAATACGCAAATTGTAACGCGTGAGAATTATTTTAAAAATTTGAGTTATGGAGTTGGAGAGAGTTATTCGGCAACTTTAGCAGATTGGTGGCAGAGTGAGAATTCATTATACTTTTTAGGAGCAAAAACAAAATTTATTAAAGATATCAATGCTACGCCATCAAACAGTTTACAAGTTGATTTTTCTACAAACAATACTTTTGTATTAGGTAAAACAACAAAATTACAAATCGATTTTTCATATGCAACTCCTTTTAAAAGTGGTTTATATGAAGTAGGATATATGTCAAGTTTTGATATTGGTTTCAAACAGGATTTATTTAATAAAACCATGCAGATTGCATTCCTGGCGAATGATATTTTTAATACGTCTTATCTAAAAGATTATACTTCGGTTGTAAATGGTGTGAAACAGATATATGACCAAAAAGAAAGTAATAGATTCGTACGTTTATCTGTGGTTTATAATTTTGGGAATAAAAAGATAAATGTGAAGGAACGTGCTTTTGGAAATCAGGATGAGAAAAAGAGAACGGGAAATTAATTAGATAATTTGTCAATTAGAAAATTAGATAATTGAAATTATGAATGTAAAACACAATTGTGAAAATCGAAGTACTAGGTGTTCTTTGTTTTTTTGCGTGAGGGATAGGAGCTGACTACCGAAGTAGTGCGGATAGCCCGACCGGATTTGCGAAAGGCGCATATAAGCGGTTTGTTAAATAGCGCCTTTTGTGAATTTGGGCACGCCCTAATTATAATAAAAATGCCAATAAAATTCCGAGAACGATCATGGAAACTTTGGCGATATTGAATTTATGCCCTTCGCTGCTTTCGAAAATGATAGTCGATGAAATGTGGAATAAAATTCCAATTACGATAGCGGTTATTTCAGTATAATAAGCATTTAAAAAAGGTAAATATTCTGATGCGACTGTTCCTAAAGGCGTCATAACTGCAAAAGTTATCATGAAAGCAAAAATGGCTTTCTTGTTTAGGTTGGCATTGATGAAAAAAGTCGTTAAAATCACGGCAATCGGTAAATGATGGATAGCAATTCCGATAGCCAATCCATGATGATGGCTTACGGGAAAACCCTCTAAGAATGCGTGAATACAAAGGCTTATAAAAAGCAGCCACGGAATCTGAGACATTTTTGCATGCCCGTGAACGTGTCCGTGTTCAGCTCCTTTTGAGAAGAACTCAAGGATGATCTGAAATAAAATTCCGATCATGATGAACAACCCAATTTTATGATTGTGGGATTGGTATACTTCCGGAAGCAAATGCATTACGGTCAGTGATAGTAGAAATGACCCGCTAAATGCGAGCAATAATTTTAGATTGGTTTTGTTTTTTGGTTTTAAAAACAAAGCCACAATATATCCTAAAAGTACAGAAAATAAGGGTAAAAGATAATTCATTTGTTGATTCATCAATTTATTTAAAAATCATGATTAATCGTTCACTTTCGGTTTTGTGGAATTTTTTAAGCTTGTAATCACCAAAAATATCTAATAGAAAAATTCCGGCTTCGGCCATTAATTCCTCAAAATCCTTTAAAGTTAAAGCTTTTACTTTTTCGGTAAAATGATATTGATGTCCCTGATCTTCAAAATCAATTTCTTTAAAAATATGTCCGTCTTCAACATATCTTTTGATTTTAAAATCGATTCCGTCAACAGTTTTTACTTCTTCGGGAACCAAAGTTTCAATTACCTGCGCCACATTCATAAAGTCAATGACTGCGAAACCATATTCGGATAAACTTTCTTTGATGGCTTTTAAAGTGGTAAGATTATCATCGTCACTTTCGAAATAACCAAAACTCGTAAATAAATTAAAGATAGCGTCGAATTTTTCTTCAAAAGGTTCACGCATGTCGTGCACTTTAAAATGAAGACTTTCATTGCTGTTTTTACTGGCTTCGGCAATACTGTTTTCTGATAAATCGGCTCCTAAAACAGTATAGCCAAGTTGATTTAAATAAATAGAATGACGTCCTTTTCCGCAGGCTAAATCCAACACTTTTGCTTTTTCAGGCAGGTTTAGATAATGCGTTAGGTTGTCCATGAAAATCTGAGCTTCCCTGTAATTTCGATCTTTATAAAGAATATGATAATACGGAGTATCAAACCATGAGGTAAACCAGTTTTCGGTATTACGATCCTGATTAGGTGTTGATGAGTTAGGAGCTTCAGACATTTATTCTATTTCAATTAATTCAAAGTCCGGCAAATTTAGTGTATTTTTGCCGAAAAATAACTATTTCGTGACTATACCTGAATAATCAGAGATGTGTATGCGATCGGAGTTTTTTTTAAACAAAAATAAAGATGGAAGAAAATTTTAGAATGATAGCCAAATGTTTTTTTGGTTTTGAGGAAATATTAGAGAAGGAATTGCGTGACCTTGGTGCGCAGGATGTTGAAAAAGGGGTAAGAATGGTAAGCTTTAAAGGTGATAAGGGTTTTATGTACAAAGCCAATTTATCACTGAGAACTGCTCTTAAAGTTTTAAAACCTATTTATTCGTTCAGAGCTAATAACGAACAGGCTTTGTATAAAGGAATTTCTGGTGTTAACTGGTCGAAATTATTAAATGCGAACCAGACTTTTGTAATTGATGCTACAGTGCATTCGACTTATTTTAATCACTCAGAATTTGTTTCTCAGAAATGTAAAGATGCGATTGTGGATCAGTTTAGAGAAAGAACTGGCCAGCGTCCAAGCATTGATAAAGCTTTTCCGGATTTAAGAATCAACGTTCATATCGACAAAGATCAGGTTTCGGTTGCTTTGGATACTTCCGGGAATTCATTGCACCAGCGTGGTTACAGAACGGCTACGAATATTGCTCCAATAAACGAAGTTTTGGCGGCAGGGATTTTATTATTGTCAGGCTGGGAAGGACAAAGTCACTTTTTGGACCCGATGTGTGGTTCAGGGACTTTCCTTGCAGAAGCTGCTATGATTGCTTGTAACATTCCGGCAAACATCAATAGAAAAGAATTTGCTTTCGAAAAATGGAAAGACTGGGACAATGATTTATTCGATCAGATTGTGAACAGTCTGATGAAGAAAACAAAAGAATTTCACTACACCATTAAAGGTTTTGACAAAGCGCCAAGTGCTGTTCAAAAAGCCAAAGATAATATCAAAAATGCCAATCTTGAGGATTACGTTACCATCTCTGAAGATAACTTTTTTGATACTGAAAAAGCTGTTGAAGGAAAACTGCATATGGTTTTCAATCCTCCTTATGATGAACGTCTGGATATTCATATGGAAGAATTCTACAAAAATATTGGAGATACTTTAAAGAAAAGTTACCCGGGAACAAACGCCTGGTTTATCACGGCAAATCTTGAAGCGTTAAAATTCGTAGGATTGAAACCTTCCAGAAAAATCAAACTTTTCAATGCAAGTCTTGAAGCACGTTTGGTAAAATACGAAATGTATGAAGGAAGCAAGAGAACGAAATTTCAGGTTAACGAATAATAATCTTAAGGTTCTAAGTGGCTAAGATACTAAGTGCTAAGTGAAAACTTAGAAACTCAGAGCCTCAGGACCTTAGCAACTTAAAAAAAATGACAAAATTACAAGTTAGAGCCTTTTTATATCAGTTAGGATGTTTTGCAATCCTGTTTATTTTAGGAAGATTTATTGTGGCAAACTACACACAATTAACGGGACTTTGGATTCCAATGACTTCATTTATTGTGGCTACTTTGATTTCACCTAAATTTCATGCGGTAAAAACAAAAGACGGTGAAAAGCTTTTTATGAAATGGATTTTTATAAAAGGAATAAGAGAAATAGGATAATATAATTTCAAAACAAAAGACCCCGGATTGATAAATACGGGGTCTTTTGTTTATAATACTAAACTATTTTTTAGGAGTTTCTATTATTTCAGGAAGTACTTTCTTTTTATAAATAGGAATAAAATAAGAAACAGTATAGTTGAATCCAACTCCAAAGCTTCCGTTATAAGTTCTGTTGAATCCGGGAATATAAAGATTGTCAAATCCGTCCGGTTTTTTATTTGCGATCAGGAGTTTTAACTGAAAACCAAAACCAACGAAAACATTGTTAAAAACCTGTGCCTTTAAACCTAAGGCAACTTCTGCCCATGCAGCAGTTAATCCCGTATATTTTTCACCTCCCGTAACAGTAGGGTTATCTCCCCAATACGGAGTTGAATTATAGATTTTATAACTGTTTAACTCCTGGCTAAAAGTACTTAAGCCACCACGAAGTCCTACCGTAATAAGGTTTTCCATGTCAAGCCAGTTTTCATAAGTGTTATAATCAAATCCTCCTTTTACGTAGGTTCCAGTTGCTGTTGAATTTAATCGGTCATCATCAGTAGTTTTATCTTCGATACCCAATTCGGCAGCGAGATAATATTTTTTCGTAAGCCGAAAATCACCTATAAATTCCACTCCTTTATAACCCTTATCATAAAAACCCCGTGTTAATTTATATAAATCAACACCAACGCGCAAGCCATATCGGTCCGTTTTAACAGGGATGCTGTCAGTTGTAGTTGCCAGAACAGTTTTTTCCGAGGTAACTTTTAGTTTTTCAGAACTCATTTTTTTAGTTACCGTATCCGTTTGTATCTCCTGTGCCTGAATCCAAAACACGGAACACAATAAAACAATACTAAAAATATATTTTGACATGTGTTTCATTTTCAAATTCAATATTAGGATTTTGTACCTGAATCTGTTGTAGCCAGATTCCATCATTGCCGCTGTCAGTCTTTTCAAATGGAGTTTGAGTGTCTAATCTGTATATTGTTTTGAAACCACAGGCTCTGGAAACATATGCATCTTGTCTGGTGTAATTAAGCTTTATCTTATCAGTATTGGTCAAAGTAGCATTAGCACTCCCGGAATTCAATATAAATTCAAAAGTTGCTGTATCTGCATCTGTTTTTAACGGAATGGCTATAGAATCGCTGCTGGTTAAGTATCTCGTTTCGTCAATACTATTTTTATTGAAGACAACCCCTTCCGGCTGTCCTTCTCCAATGACTTTCAGTCTGGTTACACTTTTTCTTATTGAAGGATTGGTAATATCATAAAATGTAATGATCAATCGGGGAGTGGTGGGCGTATTGCCATCACAGATATCATCTTTCTCACAACTTGATAAGCCAAATGCAAACAGTAATAAAAAATACAGTATTTTTTTCATTTATAATGTGTTATCGAAGTTCTAAAAGTACAACATTTTCGACATGATGTGTTTGTGGAAACATATCAACAGGACGAACGCGCGTAACCTTGTATTTTTCATCCATCAAAGCTAAATCACGGGCTTGTGTTGCCGAGTTACAACTTACATAAACCACTTTTTCAGGAGCAATTTTTAAAATCTGCTCAATAACGTCTTTATGCATTCCGTCTCTTGGCGGATCTGTAATAATAACATCCGGTTTGCCATGCTGTGCAATAAAAGATTCGTTAAAAACGACTTTCATGTCCCCAACAAAAAACTCACAATTCGTAATATTATTGCGTTCTGCATTTGCTTTAGCATCCAAAATAGCTTCCGGAACACTTTCAACACCAATTACTTTTTTTGCTTTTTTTGATACAAACTGAGCAATAGTTCCTGTTCCGGTATATAAATCATAAACAGTTTCGCTGCCCGAAAGTCCGGCAAAATCACGTGTTATTTTGTATAATTCATAAGCCTGATCAGAGTTGGTCTGATAAAAAGATTTAGCATTAATACTAAACTTTAATCCTTCCATTTCTTCCAGAATATAATCACGTCCTTTGTATAGTTTTACATTTTGATCGTAAATAGTATCGTTTTGCTTTGAATTTACGACATATTGCAAGGATGTAATCTGTGGGAATTTCTCGTAAAGATGATCCAAAAGCAGTTCGCGACCGGCTTTATCGTTTTCAAAAAACTGAATCAAAACCATAATTTCTCCGGTTGAAGCCGTACGAATCATAAAAGTTCTCAATAAACCGGAATGTTCTCTCGGATTAAAAAAAGATAAGTTATGCTGGTTGGCGAAATCCCTAATTTCATTACGAATAGCATTAGAAGGATCTTCCTGTAAATGGCATTTGGTAATGTCAAGAATTTTGTCCCACATTTTTGGAATATGAAAACCTAAGGCATTACGGTTGCCTAAATCTTCGGTACTGCCGATTTCCTGCTCTGTTAGCCAGCGGCTGTTCGAAAAAGAAAACTCCATTTTATTTCTATAAAAAAACTGTTTTTCTGAACCTAGAATATCCTCAAATTCCGGAAGTTCAATTTTCCCAATTCTTTGTAAATGATTTTTAACCTCATTCTGTTTGTAATACAGCTGCTGGCTGTATTTCATGTTTTGCCATTTACAGCCTCCGCAAACACCAAAATGAATACAAATGGGTTCTATTCGGTGTTCTGATAATTCGTGAAATTTAACTGCTTTTCCTTCGTAATAAGCTTTACGCTTTTTAAAAGTCTGTACATCAACTACATCTCCGGGTACAACATTTGGAATAAAGATTACTTTTCCGTCTGGTGCTTTAGCTACTGATACGCCTTTGGCTCCGGCATCTAAAACCTGTATTTGATGAAAGACAACTTTGTCTGTGTTTTTTCTTCCCATAGCGCAAAAATAAGGGTTTGTAAACTTTTATAAATTTAATTTTTAAAATATTTTATCAAATTCTTTAATTTATTGGATTAATTGTCTTTATGACTTAACTTTGTTTTTATTGAGAATCCCCAAAATTCTGCATTTAACCAGGAATTGTTATTTTTATGAGGTTGTATCACGCATTGTCAAAAATTAGTTTTTTGAAGAAAAGCTATGCTTTTAAATTTCTATTTGTTGCTTTTATTGGAATCCACATTCCTTTAATCGGTATTTTGTTTTTTGTCTTGTACTCTAAAAAGATAATTTCACCCGATTCGATTTTAATTTTTGCTCTCATTATGACGTTGGTAGCAACTTTTGTGACACTTTTTGTGTTGAATAAATTAATAAAACCTATTCTTTTTGCTTCTAAATCATTAAATGAATACCGTACAGACAGGGTTTTATCGAAACTTCCGGTCGAATATAGTGACGAAGCCGGTTTACTGATGCGTAACATTCAGGATTCTATTTATAAAACCGAAAATTTTATTAATGAAAAACAGGATTTGATCTATATGCTTTCTCATGATCTTAAAAATTTCGCAGGAAATCCTAAAAGCTTTGCAGAGTTGATTATAAATGAAAATCCTTCAGAACCGGTCAAAGATCTTGCAGAATTAATCTGCCAGTCTACTGATTTGCAATTTCGATATATCGATAACTTTATTAAGCTGCTTAAGGAACAAGAAGATATTTTAAATATCAGTCAGAAAAAAAAGACAATATTGTTATCAGAAATCTTACCCTTTATTACCGAGCAGGTAGAACAACGTTTACTGGACAAAAGTATAATGCTGGATTTCGATGTTGCTGTTTCAGAAGCGAAACTTAGAATAGACGAAGGCTTATTGATTCAGGTTTTAGTCAATCTGGTCAGCAATGCCATAAAATTCTCTTATTTTGAAAGTGTGGTTAAACTTAGTATTTTTAATGAAGATTCTAATTTGATAATTAGTGTTTCTGATAATGGAATTGGTTTCAATCAAAATCAAATTGATGAAATTTTCATGAAATTTACAAAAATGAGCAAATTAGGAACAGCGAATGAAGCTTCGACAGGAATAGGCTTGTATCTCTGCAAAAAGATTATTGAGAAAAGTGGAGGAAAACTCAGTGCAAGAAGTGAAGGAAAAAATAAAGGAGCAGAATTTAGGATTGTTTTTGAGCATTAAAACTTTTTCATTTTAATAAGTTCATAATTGATTATCGTAAAACAATAAAAGCACAAATCGGCTGAAATTTTACCTAAAATAATCCCGAAAAAATAATTGCCGCAAAGGATAGGCATCCAGTACATACAAAAAGGCCGGATTATCAAAAAATCTAAAAAGGCCGGATATCCGAATTCTAAAACCAGATTCTTTAAAAGCTGGAGAATTTCAGAAGAAGAAGTTCTTTTGTTTAGCAGTTTATTTTGCTTTGCTAATCTTTTATAGGAAGTAAATAAAATCACTCCATAAAAAGCCAGGTACTCTGCAATCGTAATCAAATAAGCTGTGGTCAATCCGCTGTAAATTTTACTAAAAAGCGAAGAAATAAGTGCAGCACTTGTACTTGCTAATTCAGCATACTTATACCGATTGAACCATTCTGTAAAATTTGATTTTGAGAGCATATTTTGTTAGCTTCTGAGGTTTTAAGTTCTAAAGGTACTGAGATTGTAAATGCTTAAATGGTCTTAGTAACTAAGAAACTTATAATCCTAGAGAATCAAAAATTACCAAAGATGATTTACCGAAGGTTTTATGTACTCTTCGTAAATTTGATTCATAGCTTCTATTTTTTCAGAAGATAATTTAGGTAAATCATATACAGACAAATTTGATATAACATGATTTTTATTGGAAGCGCCTGGTATGATACAACTGACTTCATCAAAACTCAAAATCCAT
>Ga0247815_10001905_pt1 | contig 15648 bp, 8 predicted proteins | sample UWRJL194509B1_FD_181014 | JGI IMG/M metagenome (GOLD analysis project Ga0247815, IMG submission 181014) | Plant litter microbial communities from Arlington Agricultural Research Station in Wisconsin, United States - UWRJ-L194-509B-1 | ecosystem: Environmental > Terrestrial > Plant litter >...
TTCCCACATCATTGCCTTTTGCTCTTCTGTGTAATAAATTCGAGGTCTGTTCTTCATCGCGACACTCCTCCTGCATGGCAGTATAGGATGTTGCATCGACCGGTTGAATCCGCAGCCAGAAGCTGACATTGAATAGTCTTAGAGAGGGTGTATGCATCGTTTTACGGAGCTCGTTGATCGTTGTATAGCCTTGGCTCTCGGAGGTATGCGGGCGGATAGAGATCGCGTTGTGGAGCAACTACAAAGTAGCGGGGCCACGCCATTGGTAATAGCCTTGCAGATGATTAATTTGCAGAAATCAATAATGGCAGTTGGTGCGTTTGCGATGTTTGACGCCATTCTGCAAGACGCCCTTGATGTGGATGACGGATTTAAAGGAGCTACAAGTATTCTTTCAGAGGTTAATAAAGAATTATGTGATTTATTCGCAATTATGTGTGCGGCAGTAAATGTATTGAAACATGGTCGTGGTCGAAGCTACAAATTCTTGGTTTCTCGATCTAAAGAAAATGCGTTACCGTTCAGACTGCTAATGCCGGATGAGACGTTTTTCAACGAAGGCGATGTCGATGCGATAAATACGTTGATCTACGTTGACGATGCTTTTGTGCAGCTCTGCGGCGATGTTATCAGCCAAGTGTCACAGGCACTGCGAAATAAAGCCATTAGTATTTAGTACAATATCCATCCACCAATTCTGTTTTGCACAAGGGAAACCCCGATGGTCTGCAATGGAACGGCTTCGGCCTCATGTGAGAATTAGTGAATTTTTAAGATGGGCAAGCTGCTATGCTAGCAGCACAACAGACCGCGTTCGACCAGAAGCGGACACTCGTCTCACTGCCTCGCCCAATCCGCCTGCGAAAATTAAAAAAATGCTCGAACGAATTCGAACCCTATTGCGCCCGAGCGCCCCGGCATCGGAATCCCGAATTGGCTCGGGTGGCTTTGTATATGTTACCGAAACAGAGCCAACCGCATTGCGTGATGTGAGTGTGGGGGCAATAGTGCGTAACGCCAATGCCGGACCACCTTGGATAGTTGTAAATCATTCGCTGGCTAGTGTGTGTGTTTCGCGCTGGCCCGGCAGACTGCTCCGAGTTGAGATTGTGGAGAAGGCAAAAGAGCAACCAATGGCATACGCCAACTACACAAGGGCCAGCGCAGTCGCGGTAATCGAAGAACTACCCGCACATTCCCTTCTCGGAGAATATGGCGGACTCCTTGCAGACATCATTGACCAGATTGACAAACTAACGCTGGACGACGCGTTTGGCTTGTCAGAAGCCCTGCAACCGGCATCGCTAGAAATATATTCAACTGCTTGGAAAAACTGGCTAGCAAAAATTGATGCAAATTCGGTCTACTTAGACGTCAATCACGAAGACACTTTGCAAATTAAGGCAGAGCGTGAGGTCTCACCTGTTGGATACGCTCTATCACTGGTCTCATCCATGGTGCTGACCCGGGGAAAAGCTGTGAGCGGCCAGGCTGCGATTACTGTTGATGCGGAGGGTGATGTCGAACTTCAAGCACCTTGGAGTGGAGCCACCACTGCGTTGCTGCATGCAGCTATGGCCGTGGGGGCTCCAAATCTGCTCACTCCGCAAGAAGCGGAAATTCTAAAAACACCTTGGAAAACTAAAGTAAGAGGTCCGTCGTACTAACGATAAAATCAGCTTTGGGCTGGCCGCAGCCGGCCAAACCGGACGTCGTTCGTTTAAAGCACTAGAGCGTTGTATTCAACGTGTGGATGCGCAGTCCAACGGCTACGTGTATATCAAAGACCTTCGGCGGGTACAGAGTCATGGTTATCCAGTAGAACGCATCACCATCCTTGACGATTCGCCGGAAAAAATAGCTCGTCAACCTCGAAATCACCTCAAGGTCAAACCCTATTATGGCTTGGAGGGCGACCGAGAGCTGCTTGCAATCGCCGAAGAATTGGTTGGTCGTTCAAAAAAATAAATGCGACACGACCGGCGGCTTCGGGGCGGTAACAGCCATCGGAGCCTGCGGCTGGCCGAGCTAGATAACATAACGGACGGATTATTTGGAATAGCGGAATCCGGCGCGGGGCGTATGCCGCGCGCCGGTTTTTGATGCGGAATTAATTCAACAGCGAGTGCTTGCGCGCATAGCCGAAGTACACGGCCAGGCCGATGGCCAGCCAGATCACGAAGGCGACCCAGGTGAACCAGCTGAGGTAGGTCATCAGCATGACGCAGAAGATCACGGCCAGCGCCGGGATCACCGGCACGCCCGGGCAGCGGAACGCGCGCTTCAGGTCAGGACGGGTCTTGCGCAGGATGATGACGGCGATCGAAACCAGGCTGAACGCGGCCAGCGTGCCGATGTTGATCAGCTCGGTCAGCACGTTCAGCGGCACCACGGCGGCGATGAGGCCGAACACGATGCCGACCAGCCAGGTGGCGAAGAACGGCGTGTGGAAGCGCGGGTGCACCGTCGACAAGCGCTTCGGCAGCAGCCCGTCGCGCGACATGGCGAAGATGATGCGCGTCTGGCCGTAGGCCATCACCAGGATCACGGTGGTCATGCCCAGGATCGCGCCCAGGTCGACAAAGCCGGCGACCCAGTTTTCACCCGCGTGCTTCAACGCCAGCGACACCGGATGGTCGACGCCCAGATACTGCTGATACGGCACGATGCCGGTCATGATCGCCGACACCACCACGTACAAGATCGTGCACACGGCCAGCGAGCCGATGATGCCGATCGGCAGGTCGCGCTCCGGGCGCTTGACTTCTTCCGCCGCCGACGTCACCGCGTCGAAACCGATAAACGCGAAGAACACCAGCGCGGCCGCGCTGAGCATGCCGTTGTAGCCGTACGGCAGGAACGGTTGCCAGTTGGCGGGCTGCACGTGGCGCGAGCCGACGGCGATGAACAGCAGCACCACGCCGACCTTGATGGCGACCATGATGTTGTTGAGCCGCGCCGATTCGCGCACGCCCCAGCTCAGCATCGCGGTCAGGATCAGCATGATGCACAGCGCGGGCAAATTGATGTAGGTGGTCACGCCGGGCACGGCGCCGGGAGCGGCCGTGAGCTCGACCGGCAAGTGGATGCCGAAGCCGGAGATCAGCGATTGGAAGTAGCCGGACCAGCCGACCGACACGGCCGAGGTGGCCAAGCCGTATTCCAGCAGCAGGTCCCAGCCGATCATCCACGCGGCCAGTTCGCCGAGGGTGGCGTAGCTGTAGGTGTAGATGGAGCCGGCCACCGGGACGGTGGAGGCGAACTCGGCGTAGCACAGCGCGGCGAAGCCGCAGGCGACGGCGGCGACGATGAACGACAGCGTCAACGCCGGGCCGGCGGTGACGGCGCCGGTGCCGGTCAGCACGAAGATGCCGGTGCCGACGATGGCGCCGATGCCCATCAAGATCAGGTCGAATGGGCCGAGTACTTTCGCCAAACCACCCGGCTTGCGGGAGTTGGCGATCATGTCATCCAGATTCTTTGTTCTAAAAAGGCTCAAAATCTCTCCAGTATTTTTTTGGTTTGGTTATCTAGCCCTTATGGGGCAACCGCAAATAATACAGGATGTTTTCAGCCTTGCCGAGGCTGGTGTTGTAACGTTATCTGTCAGTATTTAAGTGCTGGACAGCAGCGCCGATATGTAGAGCAGAAAACGGTCTTCCAGCTTGCCGGGATCGAGCCCGGTGATGTCGCCGATGCGGCGCAGGCGGTAGTCCAGCGTGTTGCGGTGGATGTGCAGCGCCTCGGCGGTGGCGGCGGCGTGGCCGTCATGGGCGAGCCAGGTTTCCAGTGTGCGTTGCAGCAATTCCTTGTTCTTGTCCTGCGCTTGCAGCTTGGCGATCGGCTGACGTAGCTGCTCCGCTTGCCAGCCGGACCCCAATCCCGACAGCAGCACCGGCAGCGCCTGGTCGTAATAGCTGTGGCGGCTGCGCCGCGGATGGCGCGCGCGGCCGATGCGCGCCGCCGTCCTGGCGCTCTGATACGAGACGGCCACGCCGGCGATGCCGCTCAGCGCGATGCCCATCGTCAGCGTGTGCGGCTGCTGGCATTCGTCGCGCAGCACCGTTGACAGCGCTTGCAACTGGCGCTCATGGCCGGGGCCGGGGGCGTCGTAAAAATCCAGCAGCACCAGCTGGTGCGGGCCGGCCGCCGCCGTCAATGTGGACGGCAGGCGCGCGCGCATGCGCATTTGCAGGCGCTGAATCTCGGTTTCCGCATCAGTAGCGCCGTCGTCGAGTTCCAACAGGAACACGCTGTGCATGCGCTCGAACTGCACGCCCAGCCGCCGCGCCCATGCGGCCAAGTCGGCGTGCTCGGCCGGCTCGGCCGGCTCGGCGTTGATCAGCTTGAGCACGAAGGCTTCGCGGTAACGGGAGTCGCGCTGCAGTTCGCCGGTCAGCTGGGCTTGCTCCAGTATCATCTCGGCGGTCAGGCGCACCAGCTCGCCGAATTGGCGGACCTCGTCCGGTGCGCCGCTTAATCCTACCGCGCCGCACAATTGGCCGTTGACCGTCAGCGGCAGATTGATGCCGGGCTGGGCGCCGTGCATATTCCGCGCGCTGGCGTCGTCGATCTCGACCGTCAGTTTCTTGGCCAAGGCGAGCATCGCGCCCGCGTGCAGCTCGCCGATGCGCGCCTGGTTGCCGCTGGCCAGGATGCTGCCGCGCGCGTCCATCACGTTGACGTTGTACGGAATGATGCGCATCGTGCGGGTGACGATGTCCCGGGCCAGTTCTGTGCTGAGTATGTCCATTCGGTCTATTTTAGTGCAAACGCCCAATAAATGGCGATTCCGCCAGGGTATATTCGGGCATCCTCCCAATGCTTTTTTGTGAAGGATTCCAGATAATCGCCGCATCACGATAAAAACTGGAGACATGCATGAGTAGTTCCGCAGCCAAAGCGTGGCCGTCGGCGACCGTCCTGGACGGCGCGTACAAAAAGGCCAGCTGGCACCTGATCCCTTTTATTTTCGTTTGCTACTTCTTTAATTACCTGGATCGGGTCAACGTCGGCTTCGCCAAGCTGGAGATGCTGGACGCGCTCAAGCTGAGCAACACGGTCTACGGCCTGGGCGCCGGCATCTTCTTCATCGGCTATGTGCTGAGCGGCGTGCCGAGCAACCTGATCCTGCACAAGATCGGCGCCCGCCGCTGGATCGCGGTGATGATGGTGGCGTGGGGCGCGCTGTCGGCCTGCATGCTGTTCGTGTCGACGCCGATGTCGTTCTACGTGCTGCGCTTCTTCACCGGCGTAGCCGAAGCGGGCTTCTTCCCCGGCATGGTGCTGTACTTCACCCACTGGTTCCCGTCGCAGAAGCGCGGCCAGGTGATGGCGCTGTTCATGTCGGCGATCCCGATTTCCGGCTTGATCGGCGGCCCGTTGTCCGGCTGGATGCTGGCGCATTTTTCGGCCGGGCAGGGCGGCATGGCCGGCTGGCAGTGGCTGTTCCTGCTGCAAGGCGTGCCGACGGTGCTGCTGGGCGTCGGCGTCTATTTTTATCTAAACGACGGCATCTCGCAAGCTAAATGGCTGACCGCCGAAGAAAAAGGCGCAATGCAGGCCGCGCTGGCCGCCGACGAGCAGCAGCGCCAGGCCGCCAGCAACGTGGGCCAGTCGTTCGGCGCGGTGCTGCGCAACGGCAGCGTGTGGATGTTGGGCGTGATCTACTTCTGCATCCAGATGGGCGTCTATGCGATCAACTTCTGGCTGCCTTCGATCATCAAGTCGCTGGGCTTCGAGAGCGCGCAGACTGTGGGCTGGCTGAGCGCCATTCCCTATCTGGTGGCGGCGGTGTTCATGGTGTTGATGGGCCGTTCGGCGGACAGCCGCCGCGAACGCCGCTGGCACGTCGCCGTGCCGATGCTGATGGGCCTTGTCGGCTTGACGATGGCGGCCAACTTCTCCAGCAATATCCTGGTCGTGCTGATCGGCTTGAGCCTCGCCACCATGGGCGCGCTGACGGCGCTGGCCTTGTTCTGGTCCCTGCCGTCGGCCTTCCTCGGCAGCGCGGCGGCCGCCGCCGGCCTGGCGCTGATTAATTCGCTGGGCCAGATCGCCGGCTTCGTCAGCCCCTTCCTGGTCGGCTGGATCAAGGACGCGACCCAGAGCACCGACACGGCGCTGTATATTTTGTCGAGCGTGATGCTGCTCGGTGCGATACTGGTGTTGCAGGTTCCCGCGAAGCTGGTCAACCGTTGATCGAGAATACTCATGAAAATCGTCATAGCGCCCGATTCGTTTAAAGAAAGCCTGACCGCGCTGGCCGTCGCCAACGAGATCGAAGCCGGCTTCCGTGAATTCTTCCCCGACGCGCAATACGTCAAGCTGCCGGTGGCCGATGGCGGCGAGGGCACGGTGCAGGCCATGATCGACGCCAGCGGCGGCCGGCGCGTCGAGCTGCAAGTCACCGGGCCGCTGGGCGAGCCGGTGCCCGCGTTCTACGGCTTGATGGGCGACGGCGCCACGGCGGTGATCGAGATGGCCGCCGCCAGCGGCCTGGAACTGGTGCCGCCGGCGCGCCGCAATCCCTTGTACACCACCAGCTACGGCACCGGCCAGCTGATATCGAACGCGCTGGACGCGGGCGCGCGCCGCTTTGTGCTGGGCGTCGGCGGCAGCGCCACCAACGACGGCGGCGCCGGCATGCTGCAAGCCCTGGGCGGCCGCTTGCTGGACGCGGCCGGCGCCGATTTGAACGCGGGCGGCGGCGCGTTGGCCGCGTTGGCGCGCATCGATCTGTCGACGCTGGACGCGCGCATCAAGGATAGCGTGTTCGACGTCGCCTGCGATGTGACCAATCCGCTGGTCGGGCCACAAGGCGCGTCGGCGATCTTCGGCCCGCAAAAAGGCGCGACGCCGGAGATGGTCGAACGGCTGGACGCCAACCTGCGCCACTTCGCGGCGGTGATCGTGCGCGATCTTGGCCAGGACGTGGCCGCGATTCCGGGCGCCGGCGCGGGCGGCGGCATCGGCGCCGGGATGATGGTGTTTCTCGGCGGCCGGCTGCGGCCGGGCAGCGAGATCGTCACCGCCGCCGTCGGCCTGGACGCCGCCGTGGCCGACGCCGACCTGGTCATCACCGGCGAGGGCCGCATCGACGGCCAGACCATCCACGGCAAGACGCCGATCGGCGTGGCGCGGGTGGCGCGGCGCCACGGCAAGCCGGTGATCGCCATCGCCGGCGGCCTGGCCACCGGCGCGGCGGCGGTGCACGCGCACGGCATCGACGCGGTGTTCGGCGCCGTCAGCCGGCCATGCACGGTGGAGGAGGCGCTGGCGGCGGCGGCGGTCAACGTGCGCAGCGCGGCGCGCAACATCGCCGCCGTACTGAGCTTGGGTGGCAAGCTGGGGATGTGATAAAGTCGGTGCTCGGTTAATCCACGCGGGAAGTACATCTATGGGAGTCGCCAGACTGCCGTCCATCAGAGTACAGATGTACAACCTCGTATGGGTCTGCGCGCTGCCCGCCATCGTGGGCTTCACGCTATTGACCATCAATTTCATCGCGCGCGAACGCGCGCAGATCCAGCAGGACACGCTGATCACCGCACGCGCCCTGATCCACGCGGTGGACCGCGATCTCAACACCGGCATCACCGTTGCCTTGGCGCTGGCCGGCTCGCCCAGCATCGACAAGGGCGATTTCGCCGCCTTTTACGCCGAGGCGAGCAAGGTGCTGCGGCCCGAATTCCCCGGTTTTAATTTCGTCCTCAGCACGCCGGATTCGATCCAGCTGTTGAACACCGCGCGTCCTTACGGCGGGTTGCTGGTCGATCCCGGCAGCGCGCCGCGCATCAGCAAGGTGGTCGCCACCGGCAAGCCGCTGATCTCCGATGTGTTCATGGGCACCGCCGTGGTGCGCCCGCTGGTGGCGATCCATGTGCCGGTGATGCGCAACGGCCAGGTGCGCTACGTGATGTCGGTGGCCTTCCTGCCGGAGCGCCTGGGCCAGGTGCTGCGCGAGCAGCGCCTGCCGCCGGACCGCGTGGTCGGCATCCTCGATTCCAAAGGCGTGTTCGTGTCGCGCAGCCATGACGCTGAAAAATACGTCGGCCAGAAAGGATCGCCGTCGCTGCTATCGCAGATGCCGCTGAAGCTTGAGAATGCGATCGAGGCCATCACGCTGGAGGGCATACCGGTGTATTCGATGTACAGCCGTTCCACCGCCAGCGGCTGGGCGGTGGCGATCGGCGTGCCGCGCAGCGTGGTGTACTCGGAGATGCTGGCGTCGATCATGTGGATCTTCTGCGTGGTCAGCCTGCTGCTGGCCGCCGGCATCGGCGCGGCCTGGTACTTCGCCCGCAACATCAGCCGTTCGGTCGGCGCGCTGTCGTCGGCGGCGGTGGCCTTGGGCGCCACAGGCTCCGCGCCGGCGGTGCGCGAACGGGCGGCGTTCCGCGAGGCGGCCGACGCCATCGACACGCTGCAGGCGGTGGACGCGGAGCTGCAACGCCATCGCCATCGGCTGGAATATCTGATCGACGAGCGCACCCTACAGCTGCAGTCGGCGGTGGAGCAGGCGCAGGCCGCCAACGCCGCCAAGGATTCCTTCGTCGCCAACATGAGCCACGAGCTGCGCACGCCGATGAACGCGGTGCTGGGCATGGCGCACCTGCTGGGCACCACCGGCTTGTCGCAGGAGCAGAGCCGCTACCTGGAGATGATCCGCACCTCGGGCCAGTCGCTGCTGGGCGTGTTGAACGATATCCTCGATTTCTCCAAGATGCAGGCCGGGAAGGTGGAGCCGCATCCGGTGCGCTTCAAGCTGGACGACGTGCTGCATTCGCTGGCCTCGATCATGAGCGTGAGCGCCGGCGACAAGGACCTGGAGCTGTGCATCGGCGTGGAGCCGGACGTGCCGCGCGCGCTGTTCGGCGATGCGCTGCGGCTGCAGCAGATTCTGATCAACCTCGCCGGCAACGCGATCAAGTTCACCGAGCAGGGTGAGATATCGGTGCTGGTCGAGCGCGTGGCGCCGGCGCCGGAGCCGCTGGCCTTGCGCTTCCGGGTGCGCGACAGCGGCATCGGCATGAGCGATGAGCAGTTGTCACGCTTGTTCACGCCGTTCACGCAGGGCGACTTGTCGACCACCCGGCGTTACGGCGGCACCGGATTGGGACTGACGATTTCCAAGGAATTGATCGAGATGCTGGGTGGCGCGATTCTGGTCAAGAGCGCGCCGGGCAAGGGCAGCGAGTTCCAGTTCACGTTGCCGTTGAAGGCGGCCGACGAGGGCGAGCCGGCGGTCGCGGGAGGGCGTCTGCACGTGCTGGTGGTGGACGACAATCGCACCAGCCGCGACTTCCTCGGCAAGACCATCCAGGCGTGGCACTGGACCGGCGACAGCGCGGCCTCCGGCGAGGAAGCGGTGGCCTTGCTGCGGTCCGGGCGACGCTACGACCTGGCCCTGGTCGACGGCGCCATGCCCGGCATGGACGGGCCGGAAACCATGCGCGCTTTGCGGCGGATGTCGGCCATGCCGGTGATCTGCATGGTCAACGCCTACGCGCGCGGCAGGCTGATGCAGCGGATGGCGTCGTCCGACGCGGCGGCCCTGCTGACCAAGCCGGTGACTTCCTCCAGCCTGTTCGACGCGGCGCAGACGGCGATGGCGCGACTGCAAACTGGCGACGGCGACGCGCCCGTGTCGACGCAGCCGGCGGCGTTCGGGGGAGTGCATATCCTGCTGGTCGAGGATAACCCGATCAACCAGAATGTCGCCAAGGGCATACTGGAGCAGGCCGGCGCCACGGTCATGGTGGCGGACAACGGCGAGGTGGCGATCGCGCTATTGCGCGCTGGCGGCTACGACCTGGTGCTGATGGACGTGCAGATGCCGGTGATGGACGGCTTCAGCGCGACCCGCGTGATCCGCGAGGACCTGGGACTGAAGCTGCCGGTGATCGCGATGACGGCCGGCGTGATGGAGTCCGAGCGCGAGCAGTGCATCGCCGCCGGCATGGACGACTTCATCGCCAAGCCTATCGACGTCGAGCAGATGTTCGGCACCATCCGGCGCCATCTGATCGTTTAGAAGAAGGTCGTCCACCGCCCGCGAAAGCCGTGCGTTTAAATGGCACTCCCGGCGCGCCATACGATGCGATTGCGGCCGGCTTTTTTCGCTTGGTACAGCAGGGCGTCGGCGGCGGCGAACAACTCGGCGCAGGTTTCGGCGGCGCCGGCCATCGTGGCGCCGCCGGCGCTGACGGTCAGCACCGGGGCGACGCCGGAGGCTTCATGCGGGATCGCCAATGCGGCGATGGCGGCGCGGATGGCGCCGACCACTTGCTGCGCCTGTGCGGCGTCGGTTTCCGGCATCACCAGCACCAGCTCCTCGCCGCCGTAGCGCGCCGCCAGGTCGCCGGGCCGCCGCACGCCGGCCGCCGTGGCGCGGGCGATGGCGCGCAGCGCGCGGTCGCCGGCCGGGTGGCCGTAATGGTCGTTGTACTGCTTGAAGGAGTCGATGTCCAGCAACGCCAGCGACAGCGGGTGGCCGTTGCGGCGGCAGCGCTGCCATTCGGCCTCGAACACTTCGTCGAAGCGGCGCCGGTTGGCCAGCTCGGTCAGGCCGTCGACGTGGGCCAGGTGCTCCAGCATGCGGCGCTGGCGCACCATCTGCAGATGCATGGCCACGCGCGCCATCACCACGGTGGCGTTGAACGGCTTGGCGATGTAATCGGCCGCGCCCAGTTTCAAGCCGTTGGCCTCGTCCTCCGGCCGCCCCAGCCCCGATATGAAGATGACGGTGATGTGCGCGGTGCGGGCGTCGGCGCGCAGGCGGCGCAGCACTTCGTAGCCGTCCATGTCCGGCATGATGACGTCGAGCAGCATCAAGTCCGGCAGGTGGCGCGCCGCCAGCTCCAGCGCTTGCGCGCCGTTCTTCGCCAGCAGCACCGTGTGCTCGGGCTTGAGCAGCTCCGCCAGCACCTGGCGATTCACGACGTCGTCGTCGGCCACCAGCACCTTTTGCGTTTCGGCCAAATTCATGCGTCTTCTTCCACTTTCGTCTGCGTCGCCGGCGCCAGCGCCTGGGCCAGAATACGCAGCGGCGCCAATGCGGCCTGATATTCGATTTCCTCAACGGCGCGCCGGAGCGCGGCCAGCGTCTCCGCATGTTGTATGACCGCGGGCAGCGCGCGGAGTTCCAACAGCACGTCCTCGGCGCGCGCATCGTCGGCGCGCAGGTAGTGCTCCAGCTGCGCGATCAACATGGCCGCGTCGGCGTCGCGATAGCGCGCGGCGGGCGGCGGCACGCTGATGCCGGCCAGGCCGCCCACCAGCAGATCCAGATCGGCCGCCAGTTCGGCGGCCAGCGAGGCGATGCGGTCTTCGCGGCCGCTGTAGAGCGCTTGCTCGACCGACTGCGCCTGCGCCGCAAGATCGACGGCGCCGATGTAGGTGGCGCTGGATTTCAGGTTGTGCATCATGTTTTGCAGCACATCGTACTGCTGTTGCGAGATCGCTTCGCGCACGATACGCGCGCCGGGCAGGTACTCGTGCAGGAATCCCTGGATGCGCTTGTCCAAGCGGCCGCGCTGGCGGTCGACGCTGTCGAGCGCCAACTGCCAGTCGATGCCGGGGATGGCCGGCAACGCCCCGACGGCGTCCGGCGCGGTGGACGCCGTGGCCGGCTCGGATGTGATGGTCGGCGCCGGCGGCGCGCGCCGTCCCGCCAGCCGCGCCGGCGGTATCCACTTGAGCAGCGCGCGGAACAGCTGCTCCGGTTCGATCGGCTTGGTGACGTGATCGTTCATGCCTGCCGCCAGGCTCTTTTCGCGGTCGCCGTCCATCGCGTGCGCGGTCATGGCGATGATCGGCAGATGCTTGCAGCGCTCGATCGCGCGGATGCGGCGCGCGGCGGTCAAGCCGTCCACTTCCTGCATCTGGATATCCATCAGCACCAGGTCGTAATCGCCGTCGTGCACCATGCGCACCGCCTCGCCGCCGTGGTGGGCGATATCGACCTGGATGCGCGCGGCCGAGAGGAATTCCAGCGCCACTTCGCGGTTGTTGGCGTTGTCCTCGGTCAGCAGGATGCGGGCGCCGTCTAGCGGCGACAGGTCGGGCAGCGCCGGCATGGCGTGGTCGGTATGGCCGGCGTAGTCGTGGTTCGCCGGCGCGGCGGAAATGTCGGCGATGGCGTCGGTCACGCCCAGCGTCGCCGTGAAGCTGAAGCGGCTGCCGACGCCGGGCGTGCTGCCGACCTTGATCTCACCGCCCATCAGCTCCACCAACTGGCGCGAAATGCTCAGACCCAGGCCGGTGCCGCCGTATTTGCGGGTGATCGAGCCGTCGGCCTGGTTGAAGGATTCGAACAGCCGCGCGATCTGCGACGGCCGCATGCCGATGCCGGTGTCGCTGACCGAGAAGCGCAGCGAGACGCCGTCCGGCGTGTGCGCCATCAGCTCGACGGCGATGACGATCTCGCCGCGCTCGGTGAACTTGACGGCGTTGCTGGTCAGGTTGACCAGCACCTGCGTCAGGCGCAGCGGATCGCCGACCAGCCGCGCCGGCACCGACGCGCCGACCTGCAACTTGAGGTCGACGCGCGCGGCGTCGGCCTTGATGGTGGTGAGGTTGGTCAGGTGCTCCAGCAAACCATGCAGCTCGAAAGGCGTCGACTCCAGTCCCAGCTTGCCCGCTTCGATCTTGGAGAAGTCGAGGATGTCGTTGATGATGGCCAGCAGGTGCTCGCCGGCGCCGAGGATCTTGCCCAGGTAGTTTTGCAGCTTGGGCTCGGGCTGGGTCATCAGTGCCAGCCGGCTCATGCCGATGATGGCGTTCATCGGGGTGCGGATCTCATGGCTCATATGGGCCAGGAATTCGGACTTGGCGCGGGTCGCCTCTTCGGCGCGCAGCATCGATGTCTGCATGGCCTTGGTGCGCAGGCCGAGGATGCGCATGAACACCAGCATGTCGAAAACGTTCCCGAACTGCAGCGCGTGCATGGTCCAGAAGTTGGCGCCGACCTTGCCGCTGACGACCTGGCTCAGCACCACCGAGGTGCCGAAGCTGACCACCCAGCCGATCAGGAAGTAGATGCCGACCGCGTCGCCGCGGCGGGCGCGCAGGAAGGCGCCGGGGAGGCCGAGCAGCATCGGCATCAGGCCCAGCGTGCTGACGATGGCGACCAGCATCTCGACGCTGATCATGTCGGTGGCGTAGGCCAGCGCGCTGGCCACGCACAGCGCGGCGCCGGCGCGCATCAAGCGGCTGAAGGTGCGGTCCTTGCCGGGACGGGCCAGCGCCTGTTCGACGAACAGATAGGCGCCGCAGGAGGCGATCAGCGCGAACAGGCCGCCGGCGTGGTGGCTCATCCAGGCGTTGTGCCGCCACAGGTACTGGTTGCCGATGCCGAAGAACTCGACCGAGAACAGCGTGAAGCCGGCCACCATCAGCGCGAATTTGCCGAACAGCGGTTCGCGCAGGTTGATCCATTGCGCCACGCTGTAGATCAGCAGGCAGATACTCAGGCCGATCAACATCCCCTGCAGCATTTGCTCGTTCAGCGCCGCGCCGTGGAAGGACTCCGGCCGCGAGAATCGGATCGGCAAAATCATCGTGCCGATGTTTTCGATCCGCAGCAGCAGCACGTGCTCCATGCCGGGCTTCAGGTGCATCAAGGCGGCCGGGACGCGGCTGCGCATCACGCCGCGCGGTTCCGGTTCCAGGTTGCCGCTGACCTGGTGCTGCGTGATGCGGCCGCCGGTGGCGATGTAGACATCGATCCGGTTCAGCAGCGCGTAGTCGATGTTGAGCACCCATGAACCGCTGCTGTTCTCCGGCACCACCACCGGGATGCGCAGCCAGAGCGCCTCCTTGCGCACGCCCAGCGCGGCGTAGGCGGAATTGGGCACGGTGAAGCGCTCGACGCTGGCCAGCGCCTCGTCGGGCCGCAGCTTGCCTTCTGTCTCGGACATGACGGTGACGGCGGGCCAGGCTTCGATATGCCCGCTCTGCGCGTCCAGCACCAACGGCTCCGCCGACGCCGCCCCGGGCAGCAGCAGAAGCAGCGACAGGACGATCAGCAGGTAGCGCGAGAGGCGGGGCAGCATGGGGCCTTAGTATCGGTAGTCCAGGCGCACGTCGACCGTGCGCGGATCGCTGGGCACCGTCATGCCGAAACTATCGATGCTGACCGGGTGAACCTTGTTCTCGATATTCTTCACGCGCGCCATCACGCTCCATGCCGAGCGCGCCGGGCGATAGCGCAGCGTGGCGTCGCTCTCGGTGCGCGACGGGATGCGGTATTGCAGCAGCCGGGTCGGCACCGCGATGATATAGGCGCCGCTGCGGCGCGCGCTGACGCCGGCCGTCAGCTCGCCGCGCGTCAGCTGGAATGCGCGTTCATAACCGAGCGTCAGCGCGTGGCTGGGGGAGCGGTCCAGCTTATCGCCGGCCCACGAATGCACGCCGTCGGGGCTATAGCTGACGTAGCGCGCATCGAGCAGCGCCAATGCGTAGTGGATGCGGTCTTGCGCGGTCGGCTGGAGCAGGCCTTCGGCCTCCAGTCCCTTGACGCTGGCCTCGCCCGCGTTGCCGGTGACGAAGCGCGGCGCGCCTTGCACGATGGCGACGCCGGACAATTGCAGGTTCTTGTAATCGTAGTGGAAGGCCGACAGGTTCAAGCTGGCCTTGCCGTCCCAGAAGCGGGTCTTGACGCCGGCCTCGTAGGAGCGCAGCGTTTCCGGCTGATAGAACAGCGTGTCGGCCGGCACCGCCAGCGCGGCGGGGCAGCTCAGGCCCAGTTGCGCCGAACCGGCCAGGCAGCCGTCATTGAAGCCGCCCGCCTTGTAGCCGGTGGCGACGGCGGCGTACAGTAGCGTCGAAGGCGCGAGATCGTAGTCGGCGCCCAGGCGCCACGTGGTCTGGTGCGTGCCCATGGCGGCCGCGTTGAGCAGCTTGAAGTCGGTCGCCGGATTGAACACGCTGGCCTGCTGGAAGTTGGTCGAGCCGGCGCGCGATTTTTGGTCATCGGTGTAGCGCGCGCCGGCGGTGGCGCGCAGCTTGTCCGTCACGCGGTACGTGGCCTGGCCGAACACCGCCTTGCTGGTGGCGATGGTCGGGCCGTGCGGGAATACGTAGTAGGGCGGCAGGCCAAGCGCGCCGAGGTCGCGGAAGCTGTACAGCTGCGACGACTCTTCACGGAAGTGGTACAAGCCCGCCTGCGCGCTCAAGGCGCCGTCGCCGTTGGTGGCGATGCGCAGTTCGTGCGAATTCTGCGTGTAGTCGCCGCTGAAGTTTTGGTGCACGCCCAGCGCGAATCCCGGCGCGACGCGGTAGTAGAAGTTGGCCAGCGCGTCGTGCTCGTAGGTGCGGTGCGAACCGAGATAGTACAGCGTGGCGCCGCCCAGTTTCCACGCCAGGTCGGCGCCCACGCCGGAGGTGGTCTTGTGGCTGTAGCCTTGTTCCGGCGCGGAGTTGGGCGGCACGAAGCCGTTGGTCAGTTGGTCGCGCGTGGCGCCGCCGCGCCAGACCGGATTGCCGCTGGCGACGCCGCTGTAGAAATTGGTGTCGGGGACGAAGCTGTCGTTGTTGTCATCGACCTTGCTGTGGTCGTAGCGCAGCAGCAGCGTGGCGTCGGCACCGAGCTTCAGCTTCGCCGACAGGCGCGCCGACAGGTCGTCGCGGTCCAGGCCCAGTGTA
>Ga0247815_10001906_pt1 | contig 15640 bp, 14 predicted proteins | sample UWRJL194509B1_FD_181014 | JGI IMG/M metagenome (GOLD analysis project Ga0247815, IMG submission 181014) | Plant litter microbial communities from Arlington Agricultural Research Station in Wisconsin, United States - UWRJ-L194-509B-1 | ecosystem: Environmental > Terrestrial > Plant litter >...
GCTGGAGCTCTGCACAACGCCAGAGGCTGAGAAATCTCTTCGACCTCCTGACTATTGCTGATTTCGGACCGGCCCAGATCGAGGTCGGCGCCAGCACAAAGCGGAATCGGCGCCGACCAGGGTCCCAACTGCGCAACTGACTGCTGTCGAAGCGGCGCACGTCGTTACGGGTCTCAATATAGTAGAACGAGTCTATATCTGACGTGGCGCGGATTCTGTGGCGACATTGCCGCCGAAACGATTGAGAAGCAAGAAAGTCAAGAGCTCAAGATGTCGAGCTCCGCTAGGACCCGGCGCAAGGCATGGCAGGTGCGTCGAACCCTGGGAACTCACATTAGCAATACCCACACCCTGTGCGCTAATGTGACATGCAGATAGTAATTAGATTCTCTTCGCACGGAAATGGCGACTAGACTTGCGCGGCCAGAGATCGTCGTGCCAACACACACTCTGCGGGCGGACCCTGTCAATGGTCTTCGCCGCGACAGCATGGTGCGTCAGCCGTCGTGACTGACTCCTGACATCTTACGCACGCGACTGGGTGAGTCAGACGTGTGCTTGCAACTTTAGGTCGACTTCGACACCGAAGTTCATGATCGGGGTGGCTTGCGTGGGTGCGCTTACTCGGTTTCTTTCTCACACGGTCAATGGAACGTTCTCTTGCGGAGTCTTTGACAGTCAGATTACCTTCTCTGGCACCTGTTGTAGAGAGTAACTGCTTCAGGTTAACCTTGGACTGGGTGGTTTATGGCTAGATGAAACCGCGTCGTCGTGTCGTCGTCCTCAGATTGTGCCCGAGTTGCTTCGTGAGATATTGGGACGATCGCTAATACCTCCGCCTTCGGTCCAAACATCGTATCCAATACCATGAGTTACGGTAAATGTCTGGGTGTCAACTCACGCATGCAGCTCCGGCTTCTGTGGTTCTCGCCAGTATCCACTCTGAGCTCGACACATGACATCAGTACTACACTGCTATCCCAGTTTGTACTGGCTCGAACGAGCCAACATACGAAGTATACTTGGGTTTTTTCACACGTTGCCGTAGTTCGCTCTCACGGGCTTTAGCGCTCGCTACACTACAGTCTGTGTGCTGAGTGACTACGGGCACTGCAAAGCAGATCGGTCATCGCACTCGTACTCAAATCTCGACGGTGTCAGTCATGATGAGACATTTTTTTTTGTCTTGGTCGGCCTGCGACAGGTTCGGCCCATGTTACTTTGATCTTAGGCCTCCGGCCCAGCCCGACAGCGTTGCCCCGAAAGTTGCGATCATTATCGTTCCTGGAGCTTCCTTGTACTTGTTACACTTCTCTCGCTTGTCCGCTTATCACGCCTCCCACCTCGTTCCATGACAGCTTATCCCAAGCTCACAGCCTGTCAACCTTCACAGCTCGACCGCTTCGTCCAAGCTCACATCGCGATGCAGTCAAACCAAAACGAAGTCCATGTTCACTTTACGTCCAATACAGTCGGGGCGTTCTTTTCAAGTACAGATTCCATCTCGCACACGCATTCAATCTTTCTTGATCGCGCTCCCACCGGTGTACGCATTCAACTCGCGGGCGAGGCGGTCGTACTCGTCAGCCTGCTGGCGCGCCTGCTTCTTCAGGGTGGCTGTGATAGAAAAGAGTGGACGGTTAGCGTTTGGATGGATAGAGTGGGCGCGGGAATGAGAGGGAGTGGATGAACACGATGAGAAGAGAGCGGTGCGAAGCAGAGGACAAGAAAACATTGGGCGAAGAACACAGCCCGCCAGAAACGAGTCTCCAACCCGGCGGTCGCCACTGAGTGTGTGACATGTAAAGCACCGCTTAACCGGGCTCGCAAAGAAGGGCAAACTAACAGCGAGCGCCCGCGTAGGGCCGAGACAGGTTGGCATATTCGACGCGCTGGCATCGCGTAGCGATATTCTTGGCGCGAAGACCAGTAGAGCGCGCAACAAGACGCGATAACCAAGGGAATGTCTGCGCAGTAGGAGGCCCGGCCTGAAGTGGCATGGGGACCGCACAGGTGGCGTGTTATCGGGGCCCGGAGTGTGTAAGAAGTACCAGGAACGAGGACACGGAGGGCAATTGGAGAGGCGGAAATGGATATGAATCGCGATGCCGCCATAAAGGACGTCTACCCCACTGAGCGGGACGAGACTAGATGATAACAAGGGCACCTGACCATCACCAGGCGACGAACAAGAAAGGTGGGCGGGGAAAAGATCACAAGCAAGGGAAGAGTCTGACGCCAGCGCTGAGGCGCTGAGAAGGCAGCACCCGAGAGGGATAACGCAGAACAATCATTGAGGAGTGGTAGCCGCACACAAAGGTCGCAACAAGAAGAACGATATAAAATGCATGCGCAAGACTCACCGAAATCACGGCCTTCCTTCTGGAGCGAAGCAATTGTGGCGCGGAGGGCGGCAACATCGTTACCCGAGGTGCCAGCGACCTTCTGTAGACAGTTGGCGAGACGGTGGGAGTCACATGCGAGGTGGTGGTAGGTTGTGCGAGCGTGGGTGATGAGCGAGTGTGAGGGAAAGGATGAACGGAAGCAGTCAGCCAATTGCTCAACCCTGCGCGGTGACAAGCAGGCACTCACCGCCTTCTTGAACGCCGCGAGCTGCTCCTGGGTGTCGAGCTGGTCGAGCAGGATGTAGAACGTGCGGGTAAGGATGAGAGAGAGGAAGAGACAGAACCCTGTGAGGTAGGTGTTGCGTTGCGCGCTGTTGGTTGGTCGTGCGCGAGGTGATCAGGTTGGGGTGAGGGCGAAAGTGCAGCGAGGAAGAAACAAGCCCGGTCAGTCCTTATCCACAACCTTATGGAAGAGACGCACTAGAACTTGCGCGCGGCGAGGTTGGTCTCGGTGCGGGCGTCATGGTGAGCGTGGCCGTCCTTCTTGGCCATGTCCGACTCGGCCACGATGCGCCACATACGTTGCATGGCGTCAACAAAGAGAACGAACACGAAGCTACAATCTATGTCAGTACTGATAGCTACGGTGAAGGAGATGCTTACATGAAGGAAATCTTGAGGCCATAGGCGATTTTGGCGACGATGAAGTTGGTTGACAGGAATGACAACATCTTCTTGCGAAGCGAGAACGGCAGAGGTGCCAGGACCACAGCGAATGTCGCCATCTGTGCGAGGAAACGAGATGTAACAGATGTACGAGGTAGTAGAAGGTGTGAAGATGACGGGAGTAGGCGGGAGTGTGGCGGCACACGTGTTGAGGAACGGGTCGAAACATCGGGCGGACGAAACGCGAGTTGAGTGTCACACAAGCAGGGCGCAGTGGGTGCAAGATGATTCAATAGGATGCGAGACAGCAGGCGAATATGAAGGTGCGGCAGGAATGAAGATATGACGTGGTCGGTGCGTGTGCGGCGGAAAGATGACACGTGAATCGGGCAAACAAGACGACACGTAGACCAAAGCACACAGCGCGCGTAGAAGAAATAAAGGTTTAGGTTGAAGATAAAGAGTTGTAGATGAAGAAATTCAGAAGAGGAGAGGCAGGATTAGTCGGAGTTGATGAGGACGGCGACATATGAGCGAATGGGACCAAAATCGAGCAGGATAAGCCGGCGCAGAGTCATATCAAAACGCGCAACGGTTGTAGCAGACGAATTACAGATAAAGAAAGAGGTTGTGGTCAGCGCGCCGCACGCCAATTGTTAAAATACGCGAAAGAAACGTGCCTCGGCTGCGAGGAGCATAAAGGTTAACGTGTAGTAGATTGTCATTGTGTGCGCCTCGTCGAGTAGGTTGTGCGCGTGGGGTTTCGAGGTGTTGCGGAAGTCGTGTGCGTGCCGCGAGGGGAAAAAGAGGAGGACAAGGATGCTGCGTGCTCGGTACAAACCGGCGCCGCGCACCGTGTCGTGGAGGTGACGTAGCCGCAGTCGTCTTCGCGGCATGATTTGCCCCCGCTCCTCAATGCCGATCTTCAGTTGGCATGGCTCACGCTATGTCAGTATCGGAGATTGTAAATCGCCGGTTTTTGTGGTGGACGGTTTCAGTTTGACCAACTTTGTCGCCTCGGTGCGATTATCTTATCCGTGTCTCTCACTCCATTGTCTCTCAAATACATTGGTAGCTTTTCCGTATTATTCTTTACATGCTTCTGCCGGACGTTGCACTCGGCGGGCGCGGAGGTCGGCGTCTCATACGACTAGCAATACGAAACAGGCGAATTGGCTATGTTCCTCGAGCAAGTCTACGCACAAGCTAAACCAGGCGTCGACTCTGTCCATACTGGTGGCGCGCACGGCACTCTGTTCATGATACCCCCACGGTACGTCCCATTACTCCGCCACGCTTCCATTCGCCTGGTATCTGTCCCTGCTGCGTAAGACACCGCGATCTTGACCGGCTCGAACCCCAGTGGGTCCTTAATCTTGGGCACCGGAGAGCGCTTGCTCTTGGCGTTAGCTGAGTTGAACTCGAGCTTCGATTTCCCGGATGATCGGTGCGCAATGCTAGACACCTTGACGGAGATATACTGGCGCCGCGTTTTCCCTCCATCTCTCCTGCGTATGTTTCTTCGCGTGCTGTTTCTCGTAGAACCCTCGCTATTATGTGCATCAGAGTCCTGACTGGCGCCGTCGGCGTTGACATTCATCCCTTCATCGGCCTTCCCTAGTTTGCCGCAGGTAGCACTGTCCCATTGTAGGCTCGTCCACTCTTTCTAGTCCCGGATTCTCTACGTTCCATGTTCTTTACTAGTCCTTTTGCCCACTATCGGAGAGTTTGACTGATGGCTCGGGCCAGTAAGACCATTCAACATTTCCTCTTTGCTTGCGTGATCTTGCTCATCAACCCTACTGCCTATCCATTTTGTGTGCTCACAACTCATGACACTTGTTTTCCCGCTTGCCCAACACTCTTCACCTGCACTCATCTTCCAGGCGCGGTGAAGCTTGGCTTTTGTGATCGCCGTGATCGGCCACAGCCTCAGTCGTACCTGTAACCACTTCGGACAGAGGTGCTGAGTCCCAGCATGAGCGTGCTCGCCCGTTTTTGGCGAAATGTACGCTTACCGATGCGTGCTGTTTCTGTAACTCATACATGTTTGCAATCTCACTCTCATACTGGATGTATTTCGGTGGATCCGTTGTGTGAATTGTGCGTGTCGGAGGGATATGGATGATGAGTCGATCGGTTCTATTGCTGCACCCATTAGACTTCTTGCGTGACCGCAACGTGTGACGCTCCACGCCGATGCCGATGCTTTTGCCGATGCGTCATCGGCTACCACTTGCCTCTCACTCTCACTTCTCAGTCACTCGCCCATCCCTCCCCTCACTTCTGGGTGCATATGGTGTCTATTCAAGGTAATTATATATATGAGAGAGAAAAATGACCAAAAATTGCGCCAGGGAGCAAAAGGATCGGCATCGGCATCGGCTCCACCGCAACGTGGCGCGTCACACGTTGCGGTCACGCAAGAACTCTATTGACCTCTTCCTCGTCGCACAACAAAAATGCGTCGATTATTTCCTCGGGATTTGTTGGGATTTTCTTGCCTGTGCCTTTGCGACTTTGCGACCTCGTGCTGTTGGAGTTTTGCCTGCCGTGGAATGTACTGAGCCCGGTCCAGATCGTAGCGCCGACAGCCTTGTTCAGACACCAGTTGTCAGACCGAGAGAAGATTGGTAGACAGCGTGCTCAGAAGAGACCAAAACCGCTTGAGAAAGCAGGTTCATCATGTTTTAAAGCACAATGGTAGGCTGTGTAACGCAAGGGGAACGGTAGAGATTTTCACACCAGCCCAACACATCAGTCAAATCAACCAATCAGCCTGCTACCGCCATTCCGAACTCTATCACAGATAGTCCCATTCCGAAACTAAGAGAGATTTAGCCTGCATATATTTCTCTCCAGGTATCTTAATGTCCTTGAAGCTTGTGATCCTGGTCCGTCGACCGTGGGCGCTGCAGACATATCGAAGTGGCGTGATGTGAGGTTCGACTGTGTCGTTGCAGCAGACTTGCTGCTTAATTTTTACGTCGATAATTACATTATACGGCTGCTGGATAGCTCGCGAACAATGGTGATGCTCAGCTCCACATCGGATCGCAGGGTCGTTCGTCCTGCCGTGCAACACGTGTCCCCGTGTTACTCTCCCTCCCGGATATCAGCCTTTCTATCATCCGTGATCAGAATACGTCTTTTCAGCCATGCCTGCCGAACCGTCCGATATTCCCTGGCATCGTCATGAGCGTAATCGTTCTCGGTTGCCCCTGGATTGAACGTTCCGCACCGATCTCGGCCAGCACGACACAGGCTCCCGCTCTCTACAACAGCAACTCCAACCAGAACATGGTGAACGGCTCGGGAAGCATGGTCAACAGTAACTCGAACTTCAACTTCCTGTCTGGATCAGGCGCAGTCGTCCACTATCATCCGGTCAACAGCGACACCCCGTCCGCGCCAAATGTATATTCGGTTAGTTTTACCTGAAGAGAAACAATGCTGAGAGCTTACTACTACTTTCTTGCTCAGAATATTGTTCAGGCGAAGATTACTGCAGGTGAACCAGTGGCCGGAACGCAGAAGTCCAGTGCAGTGCTGACCTTCGACAGCTCTAAAAGAACGCCACACTCCAAGCGCCACCTACGACGCACAAATTGGGTCTGGATGCATGCATGGAACGCGCGTGCAGATCTTCCGCGACATCGGGAACTGGATCATGAGCCCAAACTCACAACATATCTTCTGGCTCACTGGGATGGCGGGTACCGGAAAGAGTGCGATCGCGTGGACCGTGTGCTCGTTCGCCAGTGCAGACATCAACATGGTACTAGGTGGGAGCTTCTTCTGCTCGCGTTCGTCAGGCTCGATAGCCCAACGCGATGTACTCCGCATCATTCCGACTCTGGTCCAGCTCTTGTCGCGCCAGTCCTCAGAGTTCAGCGAGGCTCTTGCAGCTGAACTGGATAAGGATCCCGATGTGTTGCACAAGCAGATTGCGGCACAAGTTAAGAAGCTACTCTACGCGCCCCTGGCAACCATGAGCAACCACTCGAAACCGATTCTGTTCGTCATCGATGGACTCGACGAGTGCGGCGATCAAGGAACGGTAGGAGGTGACGACGCTCAGAGTCGCCGTATCGTCGTCGAGATAATCGAATCGCTAGTTGCATTCTCCCAGTCTGAAGTCAAGCTGCCTATCAAATTCTTGATCACCTCGCGACCCGAGACGCACATTCGAGACACTCCCGTCTCGGACGTCACTTTCGCCAACATTCTGCGCCTGCACACCGTCAATAAAGAGCAGGTCACGGCAGATATCCGCCTTTATATCTCGAAGACTCTCACCGGCAGCCCAAGATTACGTGCACTGTTCGCGGTCAACCAGGTAAACATGTTGACTCGATTGTGCGATGGTCTCTTTATTGCCGCAAAGACCGCGTTGCATTACATCCTCGATGATGGCATTGACTGTGCAGCTACAATGTTTGAGACACTACTTCGACGCTCAGAGAACGGTCTGAGCGACGAGGCGGCCGCTCCGCTGGACCGTATGTATACTCTAATTCTGGACGGCGCGGCTAGATTCACCAAGGCGCAGACAGGCGGTCTCCTAGAAATGCTGAACCTACTTACCGCAATTTTATCTGCCAGGACGAAGTTGTCTCTTACTGTTCTTGCGGATCTTTTGAACCGGAAAAATGAGCACGTGCGGGCGGGGCTGTCTCGCCTTCACGCTGTTGTTCATGTCCCCGAGAACGACAACGAACCTGGCCTGCGCACATTGCACGCTTCCTTCGGCGATTATCTGGTTGGCAGAGCACCAGAGTACCTCCGCATTGCACCCTCATTGGGAAATGAGGTCCTCGCGCGCGGGTGTCTCCGCGAGATGTCAAATGGCCTGTACTTCAACGTTTCACAGAGCCGATCCTCCTACAAGAAGAACGCTGGGCAGAGACCGGACAGCATTACCGAATCTCTAAAGTATGCGTGTCTCGAGTGGATCTACCACGTTGGTGCTCTACCAGAACCATCGATACTTGACGAAGATATCAACCGCATTTTCCGTCCACGGTTTCTGTTTTGGCTTGAAGTTCTGAGCGTTTTGGGTCGCGTAACGCCTCGTGCCACCGGAATGTTGTTCTTTGAGGCTTCGATAGTACGTTAAATCTACCTCTAACTTCTCAAATATGCTGAATCACTGTCAAGATTCAGCTTCAAGAGCTATCGCTATTTCTCCGCGATGCTCATTCCTTTGTAGCCTCATCTCAGGAGGCAATCGTGTGGAGCGCGGCGCACATATACATGTCGGCCCTGCCATTTGCAGCCAAGGACTCTCTCATTTACAAAATGTTTACTCCGCTCTGCGTCGGCCTGATCTCCATCGAAGCATGTGGCATCAATCGACATGGTGGCAGCCTCATCATGACTCTGAGTGGACACGACGCCCCCATCGTTTCGCTTGCGTACTCTTACGACGGACGCCTCATTGGCACAGCTGCGGTGAATGCCATCCATATCTGGGACACGCGCACCGGCGAGGAGGCAGTGCCGCCTCTGGGTCTGGGGAAATGCTATGAATCCGGAACAATGCTAACGTGTATCGCCTTTTCCCCCAAGGGAAACATCATCGCGGCGGGCACTAATAACGCCGGTATCTGCATATGGAGCTTTTTAGAAATTCAAACATGCCCACAGAAATGGAGCGGTCCCGACGGCAATGTCATCTCAGTCGCCTTTGCATCGGATGGAGCTCGCCTCGCATCGGCATCGAAGGGCAACTCAATAAGCATTTGGCAGATTCCAACGGGAGATCGAATCATGAATTTGAACGGTCACACCGAGGAAGTTTCGCAGGTCGTATTTTCTCCAGACTGCGCAACCCTAGCATCCTGTTCTGATGACACGACGGTTCGATTGTGGCACGTCGTGAAATGCCAACCTTTCTGCGAGACGCTGCGTGGTCACGAGAAAGCAGTAAGGAGTATCTGCTTTTCGCATGACGGCTCTAGACTGGCATCGGGCTGTCGTGATGGCATCGTCCAGTTGTGGGACACCCAGTCCAGAACAATCGTCGCAACTCTAAACGGCCACTCGAGTGTCATCAGATTGATTCAGTTCTTGCCTGGTCGTCATTCCCTGATTTGGATGGCAGGAGCTGAAAGCATACGCTACTGGAACCAGTCTCTGAACGGAGCCGTATCTTCAATAAACCTCCTGGGCCTCACTACAATTATGTCTTGTGTAGCATTCTCGCCCGACGGTTTGCATATTGCCGCTACCCGCGAAGGGGAATTGCACGACACCTACAACGTGGACATATGGGACGTGGAGGATTGCCAGCAGGTAGTTCAGCCTCTGCTGGCGCACAACATGCAAATAAGCTCGGTGGCAGTATCACCAGATAATACACTCCTTGTCTCCGACTGCAACGACTCCTCGGTCCATATCTGGGATACATATACAGGCGAGCCGCGCCTGGCTCCGCTGATTGGGCCCACTGACGGCGTGGAGTCTGTGAGTATCTCGTCAAACCTCCAGCTGATTGCGGCAGCATTACAGGACTATACCATCTGGCTTTGGAATATACACACGCGAGAACCAATTGGCCAGCCACTGCGAGGTCACGAGGGAAAGGTCTTAAAGATGGCGTTCTCGCCCGACTCGCGCCGGCTGATATCAGGCTCTTCTGATAAATCTGTGCGCATCTGGGAAGCCGCGACAGGTCAACAGGTCAAAAATCACTCAATGAGCTGCCCTGAAGCAGTGAATCAATGCGCTTTTTGTCCAAATGGCCGGATAGTCGCTACAGGGACAAACAGACTCATCTACTTCTGGCACACAGACACAGGTCGGACAGCTTGCGAGCCTTTGCAGGCCGATATCGATTATTCTTCTCAGATTTGCTTCTCACCGGACGGCAATTGCGTTGCATTTGTCAGAGGCTACGACGCCGTCCATCTTTGGGACATAACCACGCCACTATGGCTGCGAGTTCTTGAATCGCACGGGAGTTCAGTAACGGCAGTCGCGTACTCGTTCAACGGGCGGTTCATCTGCACTGGTTCATCTGCAGGTACTGTTCACCTATGGAACGTGTCCGACGGCGCGCACATTACAACGCTGCACGGACGTGCAGATTCTGTGAGATCTGTGGCGTTCACCCCTGACGGGAGATCTATAGTGTCTCAAGACAACGACACAATTCGTATCTGGGACGGCGAAGCAGCTTGCCGACCACCCACAAGAAGTAAAATGGACCCCGTCGCGATGCTTGCTTCCGCCATTTTAGATGAAAAGACAGGGTGGCTCCTGGAATCCTCAGGCGATCGGTTGGTATGGGTGCCTCAAGAGTACCAACGGTACCTGCAGATATCTCCATGCACACTTGTCATTGGCAAGTATCGTATTGTTGTTCGGGTCGGAGGGAGCGGCTGGCACCACGGAGAGAACTGGTTCTTGTGTTGGAAGCCCAATCACTACCTCTTGGATCGACATGACTGAGACCTTCCATACCATGTATATATCCATATGAACCCTTTCCAAATACCGAGGGATGTTGTCTTGGTGCTAGCAGTTGAGTTGGCACTGCGTAGCCGCCAACTGATGCTATTCGCGTCATCTGTGAGGATGTACATGAGTTCGTGCTTTGGAGCTCGGCGGACCACTGAAGGATATAAAGTAAGGCGATCAGTAGCGGTGGCCCGATACATCGCGAGGAAGACGGAATAACCCTTGAGCAGACCACGTATCAAGATATTCTCCGTGGTTGAGTGACTCGTGTGAGCGAGATAAGAGAAAAACGTCAAATGTGACGGGGGTTGAGGGTCGGCAGTTGGGCTGTGGGCCTGGAATGAGCGGATATCGCAGAGGATCTCGCATCGGGCCGAGCCGAATATCCAGATTTGGCTCAGGAGTTTTTGCGCATTTCCTTTGCCTTCCTTGTCGCGCGTCGTGTTCCCGCCTCAGCTGTAGCCCGTGGCCCAGCTCTGCGCGCGCCACTCGGGGCTCGTGCACGCATAAAAAGTCAATGGCTATATACTCGCAACGCGTGCAGACGATCATCACGCTCGCACCGACGCCAGTCCAACAAGCAGTGCCAGCAGGTTACGCACATCCGCCGAATCAGCCTGGCACGCCCGTGGTTCACCTTGACAAAGACATACCGACATCGCCTTATCCTTCCCTTCATTCCCCGTTTTGGCTTCTTTGCGCGTTTGCCTGCGCAAACGCATCGCTTTCAAAAACATCGATGGGCTGGCCGGCTTCATCGGCCTCCATGTCCGTCCCTTCGTCGACCCTTTCTGCCAGTTCGGTCATGGACCAGCCAGTCACCGCCGTTCCATTCCATTAGCATCACGTAATCTTTCTAGTTCTTCGCGTGTTGTGCGTACCATTCGCCGTTTATCTTCTCTGTCTTAGAGTTCGACTGTTGAGCTGGCCCTGCACGACTATGCAGGCCCTCCTTCGTTTCCCTTTGCTTGCGTGATCTTCCTCGTCAACCGTGCTGCCTATTGCCCTATCGCCGTTAGAGCGAATCAACATCACCCCCCCCCCCCTGGCCACCCAATACCATTCACTTACATCTCTCGTACAGACATCACAGCTTTGCCCACCTCAGCCGTAGGCCATCAGGAACTAATCAACATTAGGGACGAGGGCCACCATCGCACCTTCGACGAAATGAACGCCGCCTTGCAAATCGATGCCAGGTGTTGAGCGACGACCGAGGAAGGCATGTTATGAGCACCGCCTGCGGCGACATGCAGGTGAATGTACAATCGAGCTTCCTCGATCCGTTCATCGCGCCAGTAGTACATGCCATTCGTCGCCTATGCATATCTTCTGAAAGGCCTATAACCTGGGCACGTCGCTGAGCTCTCGTTACTTCCACAGCCTCCAGGTGACGTGGTGGCTTTCCTCGCACTGACACGGTTTCGCTGCCAGTCCGCGCCACCACGCAACGCCTTCACCGCCATTGCCTGCCACCTCATTCGCTTTTCTTCCTCCGCACCGCGGATACGGTTACAACACGCCAGCACCGAGCCGAACATGTTTGGGTCACCGAGCAGCAGCGTGTTCGAAGTTTCAAGTATTGCGTTCGAGAGGGACGATATACCCGTTGCGCCAAGAAACTCGAGTGTGGACTACACCTGGCCGAGGCTAGGAGCGAATGGTGTCAAGGTTCTCGTGTACGCAAGGCCGGCGCGTTCATGCTCGTCGCCTGCCTGAGTTCCCTCAGCGAGTGCGGAGGTAAGCGTCTTATCGAGCCACGAGGCCTTTGGCTGACTATCTCAAACAGATGAATCGTCCATATTCCTCGAGCAGGTCGACGCACAAGCCAAAGCAGGTGTCGACTCTGACCATCCTGATGTCGCGCACGGCGCTCTGTTCATGATGCCCGCATGGTACGTCCCATTCCTTCGCCGTCTTCCAAGCACTGATCACGCCTCCGTAGCCCATATACCCACACGTCCCAGTCTGAACGCAGAGCAATCTCTCTATGATCAGTCCAGCCTCCGACACTCATGTACCCATCATGTTGTCATCCGCCTTGTACCTGCCCTGGCTGCGCACGACACTGCGATCTTTACCTGCTCGGACCCATGTGAGACCTTAATCTCGGGCAGCAAGACAAGCTTGCTCGGGACATTAGCTAGGTTCGACTCGAGGTTCGATTGTCCGGGTGATTGGTGCGTACTTTCGTATCTCTTGACGGAGACGTACTAAAGTCGCCTTGTCCTTCCTCTCCCTCTTTGTATGCTTCCTCACGTGATCTACCTCGTGTAAATCTCACGTTTATGTTCATCAGAGACTTGGCCTGCGCCGTCAGAGTTGACATTCATCCCTTCATTGACATTCCCTACTTGATCGGAGGTGCCAATCTGCCATTGTCGGCTCTTCTGCTCCTTCTGGCTCCGCCTTCTTTGGGTTTCATGTTCTTGACTGATGGTTCACTCCAACAAGCCCATACACACGCTCTTTTGTCTCTTTTCTTGTGCGACCTAGCTCTTCAACCCTACTGCATACCCTGTTTGTGTACGCACAAATCATAACCCTTGTTCTCTCTGCTTATCCTAAGCACTCCATCTGCGTTCAACTTCCAGGCGATGTGAAGCTCGCCTTTGCCAAACCTCGCTGTCGTCAAGAAAGGCTATGGTATTAACGATTATCGTGACACTTCGAAGAATTGAACGTCGTGCAGCAGGTCAACACGAGCCAACTAGCGAGGACGACACATCCTCAATATGACCTGAAAGGAGGGCAAGCGTGTTCTCGTTTCGCTCTTCGTTATAACTTTCAGCGCCGGTACCGGTTGCAAGTCGATTTCTGCCTCTCCTCTCAAGAGTGTTTCATAAGCACACATCGCCGCATTATGATTTCTCCCAGGGTTTCGCATTTGAGTGAGATGCTTTCCTCACTCGCTCCGCCCGCCTGCTCTTCATCGACTACCGATCTTATTACGATGAACCCCTTGCCAACATGGTAGCGTCTGTTTATTCTGAAAGATTGACTACAAGACACCAATCCTGAAGCCCTCCGCTCGCATCCCGCGCATCGACACGAAGGGCAATTGACGAGGCGGAAAGGGATATTTATCGCGATACCTCCAACAAGGAGGCCTACCCCACTGAGCGGGACGAGATCAGACGATAACAAAGGCACCTGACTGTTACTGCGCGAGGAACGGAGAAGAAGGACGGTGAAAACATCACAAGCGAAGGAAGCGTCTGGCACTAACGACGAGCAGACATCGTAACACAGGACGATGATAGAGGATCGGTAGCCAAACACAAAGGTCGCAACGAGAAGAACGATATAAAATGCATGCGCAAGACTCACCAAAATGACGGCCTTCCTTCTGGAGCGAGACAATTGTGGCGCGGAAGGCGGCAACATCGTTACCCGAGGTGCCAGCGACCTTCAGTAGATGGTACGCGAGACGGCGGGGGTCACATACAAGTTGGTGCGGATGTGAGTGATGAGCAAGTACGACTGGGAAGATGAACACTATCAGTCAGCCAACTGCTCAACCTTGCGCGAGGTCGGCACTCACCGCCTTCTTGAACGCCGCGAGCTGCTCCTGGGTGTCGAGCTGGTCCAGCAGAATGTAGAAGGTGCGGGTGAGAATGAGAGAAGGGAAGAGGCAGAACCCTGTGAGATAGGTGTTGCGTTGCGCGCTGTTGGTTGGTCGCACGCAAGGCGATCAGGGTGGGGCGAGCGCGAAAATGACATGGCTGCGAGGAGCATGAAGGTTAACGTGTAGTAGATTGTCATCGTGTGCGCGTCGTCGACTGGGTTGCGCGCGTGGGTTTCGAGGTGTTGCGGAAGTCGTGTGCGTACCGCGAAGGGAAAAAGAGGAAGACAAGAGAGCTGCGTGCCCGGTACAAACCGGGCGCCGCGCACCGTGTGTGGAGGTGACGTAGCCGCAGTCGTCTTCGCGGCATGATTTTCCCCGCTCCTCAATGTCAGTCTTCGACTCCGTTGGCATGGCGCACGCTATGACAGTATCGGGAATTGTAAATCGCCACTTTTTGTGTTGGACGGTTTCAGCTTGACCAACGTTGTCTCCTCGGTGCGATTATCTTATCATTGTTCTCACTTGCACCTCTCACAAAAATCAGTGACGACTTATCCGTATTATGCTGCACAACAGCTCGTGAGCACATTCCAGTCGCATGTCTGCCTACATGCAAAGCTTGAAAAATCCGCTCAAGTCGTCCATCCTCTGCCACATTGTTGGTATATCGTCCTTGCCCACAGTCCGCACGCTGACTTGAGTAGCCAGCCGTGAATCACCTAGCAGCTTCGCACCGTCCTCCTCGGAGAGTGTCCAGCCCACGAATTCCACTTGTTGGATAATACTTCCACCGACAAGTGCACGAGCATGCCGGATGAACGTCTGAGGTACCAATTCGAAGAAGTGCGAGCTATGCATGCTGGGTGTGCTCTCTATGACCCGATAGAAACCCAACTGCGACAGGTTCGGGAATACTGTGCCGGCGAGCTGGACGACCGACGTCGCCAGTTGTCCATCGACTGTGCGAACTTGTAGCTCTGTGACCGTGCCGCAGGCACCAATCTGACCGAGAAAATGCGCCATGCGAGATGTCGTGGCAGGCAAGAGGTTATCCAGGACGAGGCGGCTGACGAGATCCAAGACGCTCTTCAGCGCTCCGATTGAAACTACATTTACCAACAGCTCACGCTCAGTATCGGCAACGGTAGTCCGGCGAAGAAGCAGCGTGACGTGATGTACCGAGTCTGTTTCTTCTTCAACGGGAGGTGGAATGCGGATGTGTGCTTCGAGCGCCGTATCTCCTTCGAAGTAGAATCCGATAACCGAACGTAACGCGAGGCCCGTTCGGGTAACTTTGTACTTTGCGTCTCCTACCGGGGTCCAAACGCACGTCCTCCTGAGCAGCTTATGGGGAATGGTTTGCAGAATTGGGAGCATTGACTCAAGATGTGGGATGCGCATCCACAGCTCGCTCAGGTGAGGCGTCATGTCAGCCTCGAATGCGTCTGCCGTGGTTTCGCGAATGAAAGCGCCACCGGAACAATAGAGACCAAGTGTCTCCAGTGCAGGAGTGACCTTTAATAGCTGCGGCAGATCGAGAAGTTCGTGCTTTGGATGTAGCAGCAGTTGGCGGACTTTGCTGAACGCGCCGCCGATA